>LHCFD05601__coassemble_312_pt1 | contig 114179 bp, 78 predicted proteins | sample LHCFD05601__metabat2_low_PE_005 | metagenome-assembled genome bin LHCFD05601
TACTGCCACAAGGCCTTGAGAGGAATATAAGCACCATTTCAGTTCCTATACGCCAGAGAACCTGACTCTGCAAAGAAAGGGTGTCGTGATGGACCATTACACCACCGATACCGATCATATGGTTGCAAAATATACCAAACAGCTGTTGCACGAGCACGGGATTACCCAAGATCAAGTGCGTGAGATTCTCTCTTCGGAAGGAACAATCCGAAGCTCTTCTTACGTCAATGACCGCCTCAACGCTCGCCGTAGTTTTGCGCTCTCCGAGCTTGATCGCATCGCTCAGGCAGTTGGAATGAAAGATGCTCTTGACCTTGTTGCTGCAGCGAAATACGGATCGCGCCCCACAGAGGAAGTGCGGGAAAGCCTTTACGTTCTGCTCGGAGCTTTGGCACGCCGTGAAGCTCAGAGCGGAAAAGTCGAACAAATGATCGACTAAGATTGAGGTATGAGCACAGCACCACGTTCACTAGCAGTGAGGAAAGACTGGGGTCATGACGAGTCCGGTTGCACCTTTTTGCATGCGGATATGGATGCTTTTTTCGCGTCGCTGGAAACTGCCCGCCATCCCGAATTGGTGGGCAGGCCAGTCATCGTTGGAGGAGTAGAAGGCAATCGCGGCGTCGTGTCAACGGCGAATTACGAAGCGCGCCGGTATGGAGTTCACTCTGCTCAAGCAATGGCAACCGCTCGACGACTCTGCCCGCAAGGTGCCTTCCTGCCCGTCGATCACCACTATTACTCACACGTCTCTCATGAGATTTTCACTGAGATCGTGGCGAAAATTACTGACCAAATCGAACAAGTCAGCGTCGACGAAGCCTACATCAACGTGGCTCCCGCCCTCAGAGAATGGAAAAGCCCGCGAGCTATAGGCGAATGGATTCGCCAGCAGGTTTACCAGCGCTTTCACATTACCTGCTCCGTGGGCATCGGCTCCAACATGCTCATGGCCAAGCTTGCCTCGACAAACGCCAAACCCAACGGTCTGCTTCTCGTACCTAAAGCCAGAAACGCTGAATTTGTGCGGCTCCTCGACCTCCGTGCCATCAACGGAGTGGGCCCAGCATTAGAAAAAAGATTATCAAGCTGGGCCGTCACCTCAGTTGCACAAATTCAGGACATGGGTGAAGCTCAAGTCGTGCGCATGGTAGGCTCGCGCCAAATTGGGCACTGGCTGTGGCTTGCCTGCAGAGGCGAAAGTGAGAGAGTGCTCGTCACTCACGCGCCAGAAAAATCCATCGGGCAGGAAATGACATTTCCTGAAGACACGAATGATCTTGCGAGAATTCGCGCTCTCCTGCGCAGCTGCTGCGACCACATCGCTAGGAGACTGCGCGAAAAACAACTTGTCGCCAGAACTGTCAGCGTGAAAATCCGATTCGCTGACCTCACCTACGCAACGCGCTCGCAAACCAGCCGCGTACCCATCCAAAACTCCGTGCAAATGATGCAGGTTGCTGACCAACTCCTGCCAGCAGCGCTCGCCGCCTGGAAAAGAGGGAGAAGTGCTGTGGGCCCAGGCGCGAGCAGCGAAGGTACGGGAGTGAGCGGTGAAGGTGTCACAGCTGCAGCTAGGGCAGTTGCGGGTGTCACTCGCGGGGAAGTAAGCGCTGACGCTGGCCGATCTCTCATATCCCCCACTTTCGTGAGATTAGCAGGAGTGTCCGTTTCGGGGCTTACTGAGCAAAGCACCACTCTCTACCAGCCAGAGCTTGACTTCGACGATACGCAAGAAAACGACGAAACCACGCTCAAAAAGAATAATAAGCTGGAGAAAGCCCTCGACGCCGTGCGAGCAAAATACGGCTCCTCAGCAGTACGCCGAGGAGCCACCTCCTGGAGAGACGAGTAGAGGAGTTGACGGTGAATGGGGAGGTGAGTAGCCGAGTAGCCGAAGCTTGACTCAGCTGTTCTCCTCGCCGCTTGGCAACACGATCAGCTTGACGAGCTCACCAATCGCCGAGGACAGCTGATTGCGATCCGTGGCAGGAAGAGAACGCAAATACTGCGAAATCACAGGAATAACAGTGTTCCAATTCTCCCTCAACTGTGAGAACTGAACATAACCCGTCGAATCCAAAGCAGAGAACAAGGTTTCAATAAAACGCTCACGCTGAGCAACATCCAAACTCTCCCGCCACCCATTCAGCGTGTTCGCCAAAGCCTGCGAATAGCGGGAAAGATGCTCTGTTCTATCCAAAACCCACAAATCAGAAGGCTGAGGAGCTGACGCTGTGACGGCAACAGGCTCGTTGGAAGGCTCGAGCGCAGGTTTGTGCGTCTGCTCCTGCGATTGCTTGCTCGCTGGTTTCAGCGATGTTTCAGGTGCCTGCTCGTGCGATTTTTCGCTCGTCGATTTCAGCGCAGGTTTCTGCTCTTCGCCCGAAGCTTCTTGCTCGATTTGAGGATGAGTAAACAGCCACGTGGAGAGGAAATGCTGCTCCGAACCATGAGCGTTCGAGCGAACCACCGTCTCCTCAACGCCAGAATCAAAAAGCATGCCCACCATCGACGACTCAGGAACATACTTGTGAACACGAGAACGGATCGCTTGGAACTGCTGACTTTCAATGAAAGAGCGAATAAAACCAGGAGAATCCTGCGCATAAACCGCGCGAATACGAGACTGCACACTGTGTGGCGCGACAGCCGCAGCATAGATTGCAAGGTTTCCGCCCATCGAATGGCCTGTAATGATAATCTCAGGCCGTTCAGCCAAGTGAGCAGAAGCGTGAGATTTCAAGTAAGCGAGAGCTCGAGCCTGGGAGTCGAGGGGAGGGGTGACAAAAAGCAAGCGGTAATCCTCATGCCAGCCAGCAATCGTGCCATCCGTACCGCGAAAAGCGATAACGCGCGTTGAATCAGGCAGGATGAAAGTCGCCGCACAAAAACGGTTCGGATCGGCCGTCGAGTTCGGAGAAATGCGATCTGCCAATCTCACATCGCGAAAACGAGGGCTTTCACCGCACAAACGCAACAATTCCAAGGCTTCCTGGCCATGCGACATCTCGTCAATGAGAGCCGGGTAGGTTTCACGACGCAAAAGCTGTTGCAAAGTCAGGCTTTTCGTCGCCAGCGCGTCAGGGAAAGAAAGGTAAACCAACTGCGAAAAGATCAGCGCATCCTCGCCACAAAAAGGCTGCTCGGCAAAAGTGCGCACCTCATCGCGCGCATAATCCAGAAAAGTCGCCATAATGCAGTTCTAACACGGGTGGCTGAAAGGTGACTGAGGTGGCAGCTTGATGGTGGATAGTGATGTCGGGGTCTGCTGGGTGTTGGGCGGGCTGCTGTTATTGGGCGGCGAATTCTCAGCTCAGAGCAAAATTTTGAAAAGTGACGGCGGGAAGAATGGCGTCATTTCAACAGGAAGATTATCACCTCGAGAAAAACGCGTCCTACCTGAATGTTGACTGCGCGAAATCCTGCGGAAAAAACAGTCCGAATTGCGCGTTCAGTTACTATGCATGCTTCCTACACTAGAAGTATGAGCACAAAGCCTGTAACGCTGAACCAAGCGAAGAAGCTGATCGAGCAGTTCGCCACCGCGAACACACCGCAACGCGTCGCCACGAAGGCTCGCGCGAAAAATGGTCGCGCGCCACAGCTCAAGGTGATGAGAATCTCTGGCTCGCCGCTCTCTGGCAAATCAACGCTCGCGTTTGAAGCATTCACAGGGCAGTGGAACCATGAGGCTATTCGCAACGGCAAAGCCTACCTGCTCGTCAGCTCCAAAGCAGCAGCTGACCAGCTCAACGCCCCAGTGATCAACGTCGTCCAGCATGCTCAAGAAGGAAGGCCTGTCAGGACGATCGGCTCGCTTGCCTTCTCTCTTCTCACACAAGAGCGCGCAGAAAAAGGTAAGGCGCTGCCGCACTTCGTCGACGATGCTGAACGCGGCCAAGCAGTGCAACAAGTGCTCGAAAACCACCGCCAACACATGGTTGCTGGCGATGACTGCGAAACCTGCGATCTTCTGCGCACCTACCTCTCTCTCCACGAGCAAGACAAGCGTGCCGGTGAGCGTACTCAAGCTTCGAATAGTGCGCAAGGCGAGGTAAATCGCGAGCAGAACGCACCCAGCGAGCAGCTTCTTGCTGATGTCATGACGCCAGCGTTCATCGACCAGCTCGTTCACCTCTTCGACATGTTCAACGGCCTCGGTGTAGCGAGCGACTCTGAACATTTTGACGCCATCCTGCACGACCCGGCAGTAGACCAGCGCATGGTTGAGGAATGGCAGCTCGGCCGAGTATTGCAGCATGAAGCACAACACGTCCTCCAAGAAGAAGCGCCAGGCCTCTTCCTCGCCGACTTCTCTGCTGTTCTCGCCATCGTTACCCAGGCGTTGAGTGAGAATACGAGCACTGTGAACGTGCCTCGCGTCGTCATCATGGATGATTGCCAGGACCTCACCGTCGCCGGCTACTCCTTCCTCGAACAGCTGGCAGCCCACGGATGCGCGGTCATTCTCATTGGCAACGATGATGAAGCAACAAGAACCTACCGCGGAGCATTCCCAGAAGCCCTCAGCGCATTGGAAGAGAAGGGTTGGAAAGCTGAACAGTACGAGCTGGTCGAGCAGCTGGACCGCGCCACGGATGACGATAGTGGTGACGATAGCAGCGATGATGACGACAGTGCCAGTGAGGACAGCGCCGAAGCTGAGCTGAGCTACCGCACTCAAGTAGCCACTCGAGTAAGCCTCGCACTCACTTCCTCAATGGTCAGCACGGATGTGGCACTGCCGCTGCGCCCTGGAAAACTGCGCGCAGCACAAATGGCATTCATGAAAGACCCTCGCCCGGTGATGGTCGACCACACGTTACAAGGCCGCCTTCTGCGCTCCAACGAAGAACTGTTGGACGATCTCGTGTGGAAAGTTACCACCAGCGTGATGCATGATGAGAAGCTTTCCTGGAGTGATTGTGCGATTATCGCGCATACGAATTCTGTGCTCAGGCAAGTAGGAGAGCGCTTCGAAGAGGAAGGAATTCCTGTCCGCTACTCTTCAGCCTCGCAGCTTCTCAAGGATTCTGCGATAGTCCAAGGCTTGCTGGCAATCATTCGTTTAAATGCTGCGATTGCGAAGAAAGACCTTTCCAACATCACGCGCTACACTGACTTGTTCACGCAAGTGATCACCTCACCGCTCTTCCCAGTAGTCACGAAAGTCGACGGTAGTGCGACGTACCGCAGCGTGCGGGAAGATAAAATGCTCACCATATTCCAAACCATCGCTTACCTGTCGCAAGTTGACGAAGCTCAAACTACTTTTGACAGCTTGCACAAAGATTGGCAGGAACTGAGTAACAGCAGCGAACCGCTGAATAGGGATGCGATTATTCTCCTGCTGCTCATGGGCTCGGAACAGTCACAAGAGCAAATTTTGAGCATGTACGATCGCATCGCTCGTACTTCTCGCACGCAGGAGAGCTCGGAAGATGACGGTGATGATCAGCCTCAGTTCGTGAAGTACTTGGAAGCTATTCGAGCCAAGAAAGGCCCGAGCCATTCGGATGAGGAAGTTCTCATCCGAGCTATCAGCATTATCCGCACGCTTGAAACCACAGCCGATGAGGATGAACTGATCTCTCAACCATCCATCGCCTTGTGGAATGCGTGGACTGCCTGCAATATCAGTGACTTCTGGCGTCAAGAAGCATTGAGCGTAGGAAAACAAGCCGCACGCGCCAACGACTACCTGGATACGGTGGTACGACTCTTCCGCCGCGCAGAAACTCGAGAAAACGAGGAAAGCGCAGAAGAGTTTGCCGAATGGATTGAAAGCCTCGAAGTGGAAGCAGGCTCACTGGCTCAAGTAGCACCCAGGCCTGATTCCGTCGTCCTTGCCTCTCCAGATTCGGCTAACACCCAGCACTTCAAGAAAGTGTGGATTATCGGCGTTCAGGAAGGCCAATGGCCGAACCTTGATGCTCCTGATTCTCTTCTGTCTGGTCAAGCATTCTCCACAGTGGCAATCTCCCATATTTTGAAAGAACAAGGAGTAGAACTCAACCAAGAGGCAAACCAAAGCCCAGAGAAAGCGGAAATCGAGCTGATGCACACGCTCGACCAGCATGTATCCGACTTCGAGCTACGCGCCTTCCTTGTTGCACTGACTCGAGCGAGCGAAGAAACAGTGATTTGCGCGGTATGGAATGACGACGAAGCACCAAGCGAATACTTGACTTCCTTCCTGCCAGAAGTGTTCTGTGACACGGGAATTCGCACGGCTGATAACGATTCTGAGCGACACTACACGCCCACTGGTTTCAACCCAGATTCGCAGGAATCTGCCCTCTTTGCCGGTTTTGACACCAGTGTGGATGGTCTCGCCATAGCTGCGAAAACAGTGCTCGTGGGAAGCCTTGCTGAACAAGAGCGCACAGGTGACACCGACCCGGCACAATTGCAGGATGCACTTTCCGCACTGAAAATCTTGCAAGGAGTGACCAAACAAGCACAACAGCTGAGCACCGGCTTTGTTGGGCAGCAGGTGGGCAACAAGGATGACGACGGCTTCACCAAAACTCGCCCAGCACAGCACAAGCCTGTGACGCTCAGCCCTTCCGCAGTGGACGCTATTTGGGATTGCCCACTGCGCTGGTCGCTGCAAGATAGGTTCGCAGGTCCACGCCGCAGCTCGGAGGAAATGACCTTCGGAACCATTATCCACAACTGCGCGCAATGGGCAACAGACAATGGTTATGACCGCTCTCTGGGTAAAGATGAGCTGCTTCAAGCTCTGATCGAGCATTACCGTGAACTGCGTGAGCAATCACATTTCACCCCTGCAACGTCAAAAGAGCTCTTCAAGCATCAAAGCAATGACCACGAAGTGACTGATGTGTTGGACAAAATAGCCACCTATTTCGTTGATTCTCGCGATGCCAGCTATGCTCCAGTGGGGGCCAAGACAGAACAAATTCCAGCAGGAAAGCTCACGGGTTCTGCAGCAGAGGTGAGCGTCAACATTCCGCTGTCACTGTCGGCGATCCTGCCGTTTGTGCGTAATCTCTCCGGATTAGAGCACACGACGAAAGCAGAACTGTACAGCGCTCTCTCCACGGTTGCAGGTGGTTTTGTCGACGACGAACCACAAGACCTTCGAGCATTCATGAGCGCTCGCGTGGACCGAGTGGAACGACGCGAAGATGGTGATGGCAATACCGTGTGGAACATTATCGACTGGAAGACGGGTAAAACACCTCTGAACAGTTTTAATGATCTGCAGCTCATCTGTTACCAGCTGGGGTTAGCATTCTCTCCCGCTTTGCAGGAGATGAACGAAAAGCTCGAGCAGCAGGCGAGCGAACAATCACTTCCGGTATATGAGGTGAAGCAGAAGAGCCGTATGCCTGAAATTAAACGATCCATGCTCTTCTACCCGAGAAAGCAAGACGCTCCAGCACAAAGTTATAGTGCTGAAAATGGGTTCCAGCCTCAGCTTTTTGAAGGAAATGCGCTCTACGAGGCATACCCGGTTCGTTCGCATTTCCCCACATTTTCCAAGCTTTTTACACCGGAAAGTACTTTTCTTGATCTGCAGCGTGCTCAGGGAATGTCGGATATTGCACAATGGCTCGTTACAAAGGCACGCGCTGTTGTTGAGGGTAACGATGCAGAAACCAGTAGTGCCGTGTGGGCTCTGACCATGCTCTCGCGCGTCTTCTACGCCATTTCTTACTCGCAAGCGGATTACTTCCCTGCGAAGAAAACACTGAAATGCAGTTATTGTGAGTTCAAACCTGTGTGCCCGCTCTACTCACACGAGTCGCAAACAGTATTTGGACCGTTGGCTGGAATGAACATTGAAGAAGTCCGTCAGCAGGTGAAGAGGAGAAGCGCATGAGTATCACACTGACATCAGAGCAAGAGGCCATTGTCACTGGTCCGCGTGAAGAAAACTCACTGATCATTGCTGGCGCAGGTTCGGGTAAAACCTTTACGATGACACAGCGTATTATCTGGCTGCTCACCCACCCAGATAAGAATGGTCAGAAAGTAGACCCGGGAACAATACTGGGCCTGACATTCACCAACAAAGCTGCAGAAGAGCTTCGCACTCGCGTCCACACAGCAGTTGATGAGCTTGAAGAGAAGGGAAGTGGAGAACCCCAGTTCACGCGTATTCCTTCTACTCAGCGACCTCACATCTACACGTATGATTCCTTCTTCCAGCGTTTAGTGCGTCAATATGGTCTGCTCATTGGCGTAGACCCCAACTCCACGCCTCTCAGTTACGCGGGAGTACACCAGCTGATTGATGAAGTAATCGATGAAAATATCGATGGCATCATGGCGCTCAATTATTCGACCGATCGTTTCTGGGAAGGTTTCAAGCCAGAAAGTAGGAATACTTTTGTAACCAATATGAATAAGCTCAACGATGAGATCTTAGGGTACATGATCTCTCTTGAGTGTCTCACCTTCGAAGCAGCAGTTGAGCGTGTGCGCCAGTGGAACAATGCTCTTATTGCACAGTGTGAAAAGCTGTGTGACGAAGTCATCACTACTGATCCCACATTGTGGGCTGATGTGGTGAAAACATTTGTCAATGACTCCAAGCCAAAGGTTGGAGAAGGAAGGTCGCAAAAAGAAGAGAAAAAACGAGCTAATCTCAAAGAAACAGCACAAAGGCTTGACCTCTACAATGTGCGGAAGATTTACAAAGCGGCGAAAATCCGTGATCTGCTTCTCGACTTGTGCTTGCAGTTACAACGCAAGAAGCAGGAAGGCCACCTCGCCCAATACTCGGATTTCCCTGTATACTCGCTCCAACTTCTGCAGCGTTTCCCCAGTATTGCTCAGCAATATCGTCGTCGCTTCCGCTACGTATTTCTCGACGAGTATCAGGATACTTCTTCCACACAAGCTTCACTGATCGCCCAACTATTCCATCGCGCTCAGAACACTGAAGAGAACGAAGAAAAGGGTGGGCAAGACCGCAACAGTGTCGTCACAGCAGTGGGAGACCCTTACCAGTCGATTTACGCCTGGCGAGGAGCAAGCCCGAGCGCCTTCATCCTGTTCAAAGAAGACTTTGACGTGGTGGAGAAGAGCATGCACACCTTGTCGCGAACACACCGCAACAAGCCACTCATTCTCGACTTCGCCAACGCAGTCACCTCTCGTCTGCGCGATATGGACACCATTCATCGCACGGTCAGCTACCCTGATGATTCACTAGGGCCTAGCGTGAGTGTGAAAAAGCTCGAGCCAATGCTCATGGAGAACACGGAGGAAGCTCGACGCAAAGCACAAGTCGGCAACCCTGATGACGCAACCTTCACCGTGCTCAACTGCCTCTACGCTAGTCAAGAAGCGAAAGCCGTTGCGAAATGGGCGCGCTACCAAGTGCTCAAATACAAGAATGACCCTCGTCATCGTGATGAACACGGCAAAGGCCCGATGGTTGCGCTGCTGGATCGTGGTGGTAAAAACCTCGGGTTGTACCAACAAGCGTTGGAAGAGCAAGGCTTGACCTGCCAATCTTTAGGCTGGAGCGCTGTGGCCGAAAAGCCAGAGATTCGCGACATCATGGCCGTAGTGGCATCTCTCGCTGATACGAGTGATTCTTCCCACCTCATGCGCTTGCTCGCCACCCCGCGCTTTGCTCTGAATGCCGAGCAGCTCAACAGTTTGGCTACTCAGGCGAAGAAAGTGAACGAAAACCAGCAATATAACGCTCTGGTCGCTTCAGCAATCGCCAGTGGAGATGAGGATGAGAAAGCTCGCCGCGAACTGCTACGCCAGTATCGCGATACTCTGCCGATGGCGATGTCCCTTGTGGATATGCTGCTCAGTGATGACAACGAGCAGCTTTTGACTGCAACTTTTGATGATCAATATAAGGAAGCTGAACAGGACGGCGAAAGTGCTGCTGAACAGAATCCTGAACGGCAGCCTGAAGCGCACAGCAGTGGTGCTCATGAGAGCGATGATAATCTTTTGCAACCCCTCGATGAGGCCACCAGAGCAGCTTGCCGTGAAGTATCGCGCATCTTGCAAGGAACCGCACGACACAAGAGTGAAGGTGTGATTGCTTGCTTGAAAGCAGCAGCCTCCGCGCTGGGCATGACATCGGATCTTTCCCTCGCTCACGCCTTGCAAACAGGGGATACCTCGCTTCACTCACGAGCTGAGATTGCCACGAACATTGACTCTCTCATCGAGCTTGCTCGCACCTACATGAAGGAAATCCCGGCAAACGTGCGACCCAGCTTGTCTGGTTTCGTCACATGGTTTGACTCATTGCCAGACCGTGAACAGGATGCTACGGAAGTAGAGCAAGACCCGAATGTGGACGTCATTTTGATGACTATGCACCGTTCGAAAGGTCTGGAATGGCCTGCTGTTGCCATCGTTGATGTGACGGAAGGAAACCACAACAAATCAGAGCTGAAAGTGGCGAAGCTTAGCCCGTCCTCGGATGCTGCTCAGGCTCCGTTGCGTCCGTATGCCGATTCATGGATGGAAAATCCCGGAAGTGTGCCAGTGCCCATGCGTTCAGACGCATACACTCTGCCAGCGTTCCCCCATAACGTCTCCTTCGACTCAACTGGCTTGGGTGTTGACCCGATTGCTGACTTGCGTGAATTCAACACAGTGGAGAGTCTGGCACACGAAGTGTTTAACCCCGACTCACACTTAGTTGACAATCCACTTTTGGAAAAAGGTGTTGATTACCCTGACTTCCTGACGCTAGAAGAACGAGAAGGAGAACGCAAGTTCGCTGATGAGAACCGTCTGATTTACGTCGCTCTCACACGCTCCCAGGGTGATGTTCTCTTCGCATCACATATCAACCAAGATAAAGAAGACATCGAGGAAGCGTACCAAGACAACGAAAAGAACAAGGGTGAAGATAGCTCCTGTGGAATCAACAAAGCTGGCGTCTTCTACCAGCAAGTAGCTCAGCATGCGCTTGCTTTGGCTGGTTATAACGATACTGATCAGCTGCAAGCCGAGCAAGCAGTACTGCCCAGCGCTCCGATCACCGTGCAGACGAGTTTGGAGGACTCGGAGCGTGTTGATGTGGACGGATTGAGTGTGGGCGTGGACGCTCAGGCTCAAGCTGCTCTGTTCGGTGATGATCTGGAATATCAGTCGGTTTTGGCTGATCGTATGGAAAAATCCCCAAGCGCAGCAGCGCAGGCATCTGGCCATGGCACACCCGTCTTCTGGCCAACGCATGTGGATAAAACCACGATGTCAATCTTGAGGCGTGCTCAAAAACTGCTTGACGGACTGGCAAACGCTACCAATACGGAAACTCTCACCGAAGAGCTGAACGAGCAAGAACAAGCGCAAGCTGGGCCACTGACTCGACGAGCACAAGCTCTCGTGGAGCTCACGCGCAGAAACCACGAGCTTGACGAACTTGCGCAACAAGACGAGGCGCAAACGCTCAAAAAGCTTGGGGAGATTAACAAGACGCGCTCCCTGACTGCCACCAGGCTTCAGCACATCATCATGCCGCAAAAACAGCAGGATGTGCACGAGCTACTGGCCGAGCAGCTACGCCCGATGCCCCACATTCCTACTGCCGCCTCGACGCTGGGAACGCTTTTCCACGCTTGGGTTGCCGACCAGCTCGACCCGCTTTCCGGCCAAGATTGGCAGAAAATCAAGAAGCTCGAGAGTATTGCAAAATCTTCTAGCGAGCGAGCCGCCACAGTCCAGCGCTGGCAGAAGGCTTACCTCAACTCACCATGGGCTAGCCGTCGTGTTTTCGCCGTGGAGAAGGAATACGACATTTCTCTTGCTGGCAGGAGAGTGCCCGCCCGCCTCGACGCTATCTTCGCGGGAGCTTTGCGCGACCAGGCTGGTGAGGAAACGGCGAACCGCTACACCATCATCGACTGGAAGACAGGCCACCCGCCGTACAACGAGGAAGATAAGCGCAGGAAGCTGCTACAGCTGCAAATCTACCGCCTCGCCTTCGCCCAAGCGCAAAATGTTGCTCTCGACGATGTTGACGCCGCTCTCTTCTACGTTTCTGCAGGCTCAGCTGGCAAGCTCATACCGGTGGAGCACAAACTCAGTGAGCAAGAGATTATCAGCATGATCTATGGCTCACACCGTTTGCTCGCCTTCCTGCAAGAAGACGACTGGGAAGAGCAGGCTGATGAGAACGAGGCTGATGGGGGAGAGGTTGGTGAGAAAGAGCCTGATGAGAACGAGGCTGATGAGAAAGTGTGACGAAATCCGCCGAAAAATCTGAGAGCAAACACGCGCGGCTTTTGTCAACGGCTCTCTGTTAGAGTTGGTTCATTCACAGGGGAACGGGGAGGCACAACCTCCTCTTCCCCTCTCATTTTTTGCACACAAGGGGATAACGCCAGGCAAAAGCTAGAAACACTAGCTCGCACGAGCGCTGGGTAAGCTTCGCAACAGAAAGGGAGCTCAATGCCAGGAATGAACAAGGTCACCATGCGACGCATCATGCCACAAGACATTCCTTGGATTATTTCTCTTGACCAACGAACCTGGTACCCCCACGAAGAAGGGGACGCCCCCGAAGCAGCACAACTCGAAGCAACCCTCGAAGTTGAAGCTCTCCTCACAGGCATCACATGGTCGTGCGTCGTGGAAGTCAACGACAAGCCAGCGGGCATTGCCGTAGGCACAATCAACAGTGAAAAAGACGCAGTAGACCCAGCAATCCAAGCAGAACTCACCCGTCTGGGAGACGAAGCGCGCGAGCAGCTCGCCCGCCTCAAGCCTCAGGCAATCCGCTTCCACGCAGCAGATATCGCCGAAGACGAAAAGCTGGAAAAGCATGCGAAAGCAACGACGGACGCTGAGCTCAGGCTTTTCATGATGGAGCCAGAAGCTCGCGGCTACCATCTGGGTTCACGAACCTTCAACCAATGGTTGACCGCTTTGCGCCAAGCCCAAGCAAAAACATACTTCCTCTTCACCGACTCATCCTGCTCTGTCGGCTTCTATGACCATCGAGGCCTGACCCGAGTGGCTAGCATGAAGTCGGCCATTTACCCCGAACTGGAAAAGTACATTTACGTCGGCATGGCAAACGAAGCCGACTGACGCACCATGAAGAAAACTGAGGAAACTGTGGCAAGTCAGATGAACGCGGCTCAGAACATGCCGCCACAAAACAGCAGAAAACCCCGCAAAGAAAAAAGCCCCTACCTGCAGATTCTCAGCTATGCAGAAGGTCGCCGTTTCTCCTTCTCCGCAGCAACAGCACGCCTGACGATGTCCATGCTCTCGCTGGGAATCGTGCTCGCCATGCGCATGATCTACCACGATTGGACGAACGCAGGAACACTCTCCGCCGTCTACGTGTTCTTCGCCGCCGTGTGCACGCCAATCTACGCGCGCTGCTTTGACAAGTTCGGCCAATACATCACCGGCCGCATCGCACTGCCACTCTCCTCTGGGGCACTGCTCGTGTTCGTGCTCGCCCTCGTTTTCCGCGCGCCTCTGTGGTCACTCTATATTTTCGCGATCTTCCTCGGCCTGACTCAGTTCTCCTTTGGCGCTCTGGCTCGAACCCGCTGGACCAACCTGCTCAGAAAAGAAGCAGCAGACGGAAAAATGAGCGAAGAGAAGGCCTCCCAGCTGCTCTCCACCGCATTCGCCTGGGAAGCAGCAATTGATGAGCTCATCTTCATCATCGGCCCAATTTTCGCCACCTCGCTGGCAACCTCCGTCAACCCTACTTCGCAGCTTATTTTGCCTCTGATCGCCCAGACTATCGGTGGTGCCATCTTCTTCACCCTGCAGTCGGCGAAGGCCAAGCCAACCGCGCTGATCACCGAAACGACGAGTAAGCCGCAGTCCGCCGAGGTCAACGAACAGAACGATTCCGCTGCGCAGGCTGCTCCAGCTGGCAGCACGATCTACCGCATGGACAGCGACGCCCCGATTTCCGACCAGCAGCGCTTGAGCCGCTTGAGCCCGCGCCGCTGGCTGAGGCTGAGGCGAAGCATGAAGAAGAACGCGCCAAAACTCGCCCTCGGCTTCCCGGGCATGGTCACACTCTTCCTCACCTTCATCATCTATTCCTCCGGCTTCTCGGCATACGACGTCTCCGTTGTCGCCATGACCCAAGCTCACCACATCGACGCAGCATCCGGCGTCTATCTGGCCATCTACTCGGCCGGTTCGCTGGTCGGCGCCATCATTTACGGCTCACGCTCGTGGCGTATGCCGCTGTGGTCGCGCCTGCTGACCATGATGCTCCTGCTCGCCCTGGGCTTTGGTTTGATCGACGTATGCAAGGACGACCTCATCCTCTTCGTCCCGGCAGCATTTATCGCCGGCATGGTGATTTCCCCAGTCTTTGCAACAGTCAACATGATCGTGGAAGACACCGTTCCTGGTACCTTCCTCACTGAAGGCTTGAGCTGGCTGAACACCGGTTCTGCGGTGGGTAACTCCATCGGCTCGGCAGCAGTTGGCGTGGTGCTCGACCACTTCGGCTACCAATGGTCCTTCATGATGCCGTGGGTTTCCGTGCTGTTCGCGGCCCTCTTCGTGATGGCAACACACCCGAGCGTGGTGCCCGAGCTCGCCTCTTACATCCGGTTGCGCATCCGAGAATTGCGACAGGTAGCGTAACGAGCGAAAGCGAATAAGCAGGTTGGTAATCTTGAGAAATACAAGAATTTCTCCAGATTACCAGCCTGTTTCCAGTTCAGGGCAGGCGCACGGGTAGGCTGGAAGAGTTGACGAGACTATCACACATGCGAGCACTGTGAACACGCACAGTACCGCCGATAGCGCGACAGAGCTAGCAACCGACGTAAGCACAGGCAACTGGTGCTAGCGCTCTGTTGAATGATACCTACAAGCTAGTGCGACTGGCACTGGCCCGAGCGGAAGTTCTGTAGTTGCTGACGAACTTTCGCCAAAGAGAAAGAAAAATATAGAAATGGTTCGAAATCATTCAGTCCATTCCTCCAGGGTGCATCGTGCGAATTCCGCATCGCGCAGCACGCGCCTGGCAGGCCACTCCACCCATCGAACCGGCGCTGCTCACGGCAATGCTGCAGTTCATTCGCGCAAATACGGCCGTCGCGCGCAGGGAAGAATCCCAATGAAGCCGCTGCCAGTGCCGAATGAAAACCAAGTGCCGAAGGATGACTCCGAGCTCGTAGCGCCACCAAAGTACCGTCGCGGCAGCATGCGTATCGTCGCTCTCGGTGGTTTGGGCGAAATCGGCCGCAACATGAACACCATCGAATACAACGGCCACCTGCTGCTCATCGATTGCGGTGTTCTCTTCCCTGACTCCCAGCAGCCAGGTGTTGACCTGATTTTGCCGGACTTCTCCTACATTCGCCCACGCCTGAACAAGGTGGATGCGCTCGTGCTCACCCACGGCCATGAGGACCACATCGGCGCTGTTCCTTACCTGCTGCGCGAGAGGCCAGATATTCCGCTCTACGGCTCCTCCCTGACCTTGGCATTCGTACAGGCAAAGTGCGAAGAGTTTGGAATTAAGCCAATCTGCCACGTGGTAGACGATAAGGACACCGCCAAGGTAGGCCCGTTCAACTTGGAGTTTATTTCGGTGACGCACTCCATCCCGGACGCTTTGGCTGTTGCCGTCTCCACTCCAGCAGGCCGCTTGATTGACACTGGCGATTTCAAGATCGACCCGCTTCCTATCGACCACCGCATCACCGACTTGCGCGAATTCGCCAAGCAAGGTGAAAAGGGAGTGGACCTGCTCATGGCAGATTCCACCAACGCCGAAATCAAGGGCTTCGTCAAGCCGGAGAGCTCCATCACGCCAGCTCTTGACCACGCCTTTGCTACTGCTCGTCGCAAGATCATTGTGGCCAGCTTCTCTTCGCATGTTCACCGCGTTCAGCAAGTGGTGGATGTGGCACACAAGTATGGCCGTAAGGTCGTGTTCGTCGGCCGCTCCATGGTTCGCAACATGGGTATCGCCGCTGACCTGGGCTTCCTGAAGCTTCCTGAGGACACTGTTGTTGACCTGCGCGATGCACAGAAGATTCCGGATACGCAACTGGTGTACATGTGCACTGGTTCACAAGGTGAGCCGCTTGCCGCGCTGGGCCGTATTGCCAACGGCAACCACCCAACCATTCAGGTCAACGAGTTTGATACTGTCATCCTCGCTTCCTCGCTCATCCCGGGTAATGAGAGCGAAGTGTACCGTGTGATCAACCAGCTGACCAGCTTGGGCGCTCAAGTGATCAACCGCGACAACGCAGCCATTCACGTTTCCGGCCACGCTGACGAAGGCGAGTTGCTCTACCTGTACAACATCGTCCAGCCAAAGAACGCCATGCCAATCCACGGTGAATCCCGCCACCAGGTGGCCAACGGCTTGATCGCTATCAAGACGGGCGTTGACCCACAGAATGTGGTTCTCGCTCGCGATGGCGATGTGGTCGACCTCTACCAGGGCAAGGCTGCCATCGTCGGCTCGGTTCCATGCCACTACGTGTATGTGGACGGTTCCTCGGTGGGTGAGCTGACCGATGAAGAACTCGAAAAGCGTAAGATTTTGGGCACCGAAGGCTTTGTGTCGAGCTTCGTCGTCGTCGATACGCGCATCAACAAGGTGGTGAAGGGCCCTCGCATCTTCCTCAACGCTGTTGCTGAAGATGAAGAAGAGTTTGCTGCAGTTCGCGATAATGTTACCGACACTTTGGAGCGAGCCATGCAGGACGGCACTACGGATACTGGCCGCTTGCAGCAGGTGATGCGCCGCACTTTGGGTTCGTGGATTGCCCGCGAATTGCATCGCCGCCCCATGATCGTTCCTGTGGTGACCGACTTGGCAGTGAAGTCAAAGAAGTAAGTCCAAGAAGTAAGTTGCCAGGGCAGCGCATAACCGAAGAAAGTTTGTGGGGCACTTGACTGAGAGCAAAAACAGCAGTGAAAACTCGAGGTCGGGTGTCCCACTGTGTAGCATGTGTAAAGAAATCACTGATGAAAGGGGTAGCATGCCAGGAGTGAACCTGACGCGCGTGGAAGCTGAAGAACGCTTTGCCACCGTGTCCAACCCTCGTTACTGGGTAAACGTTGACCTCACCAAGGGTGATGAGACCTTCGTCTCTCACACCAAGGTGACGTTTGATGCCGTTGCAGGTCGTTCGACCTTCCTTGACCTCGTGGCTCAGCAAGTGCGTTCTGTACGCCTGAATGGCAAGGACCTCGACCCACAGGCTGTGTTCGCAGATTCTCGCATTCAGCTTGATAATCTTGAGGAACACAATGAGGTCGAAGTTGACGCCCTCGCTGTCTATTCTCACACAGGCGAAGGTTTGCACCGCTCCGTCGACCCGACTGACGGCAACGTCTACCTCTACACTCAGTTTGAGGTTCCGGACGCTCGCCGCGTGTACTCTGTTTTCGATCAGCCTGACTTGAAGGCAGTGTTCTCCTTCACTGTCACCGCACCAGAATCATGGACTGTTCTGTCCATCATGCCGGGCACAGCTGAGAAGGTGGAAGGCGAGACCGAAGAGGGTACGCTCACTGGTGGCAAGAAGGAAGGTATTAAGCGCTGGAGCTTCGAAGACACTCCAAAGATGAGCTCTTACCTCACCGCCATCATCGCTGGCCCTTACGCTTCCTGGCACACCGAGTACAACAATGAGGATGGCCGCGTGGTGCCAATGGGCATCTACACTCGCCAAAGCTTGAAGGCCGGTATGGATCGTGACGCCCAGTACCTCTTCGACGTCACCAAGGCCGGCTTCGCCTTCTACGCCAAGACGTGGAATGTGCCTTACCCATACGCTAAGTATGATCAGATCTTCGTGCCAGAATACAACGCCGGTGCAATGGAAAACATCGGTACGGTGACCATCCGCGACCAGTACGTGTTCCAGTCCAAGGTGACTGACGCTCTGGTTGACCGCCGCGACGAAACCATTTTGCACGAGCTCGCACACATGTGGTTCGGCGATCTGGTCACCATGAAGTGGTGGAACGACCTGTGGCTCAACGAGAGCTTCGCCGAGTTCATGTCCACCCTGTGCACTGCTGAAGCAACGCAGTGGAAGAGCGAATGGGCAACCTTCACCTCTGGCGAAAAGAGCTGGGGTCAGGCGCAGGATCAGCTGCCAACCACCCACCCTGTGGTGGCAGAAATCAACGACCTTCACGACACCGAAGTGAACTTCGACGGCATCACCTACGCCAAGGGCGGCTCGCTGCTCAAGCAGCTCATGGCTTATGTGGGCCGTGACAAGTTCTTCGAGGGCATCCACAACTACCTGGTCAAGTACCAGTACTCCAACGCAACTTTGGCTGACCTCCTCGCTGAGCTGGAGAAGACCTCCGGCCGCGATATGAAGGCCTGGAGTGAGAAGTGGCTGGAAACCTCCGGCGTCAACACCTTGCACTCCTTGGTGGAGACTGACGAGAACGGCGTCATCACCGAGTTCGAAATTCGCCAGACTGCTGATGTCGACCACCCAACTCTTCGTCCACACCGTCTGCGCGTTGGCTTCTACAACATGCAGGACGGCTCCGTGGTGCGCACCTCCCAAGTGGAGTTGGACATTGACGGCGCTTGCACGAGGGTTCCAGCACTCGTGGGCCAGAAGCGTCCAGACTTCATCTTGCTCAATGATGACGATCTGACGTATGCAAAGCTGCGTTTCGATGAGGATTCGTTGAACTTCCTCGTCGAGCATCTCACTGATTTCGCTGATCCAGAGGCTCGTGCAACCTCCTGGCTGGCTCTGTGGGATATGACTCGCGATGCTGAGCTTCCTGCCAAGACTTTCGTTCAGACCTCTTTGAAGGCTTTGGCAACAGAAACTCAGTCCACTACCTTCCGTTATGCTCTCTCTGAGGTTCAGAAGGCTGCAGCTTACTACGTTGCTCCTTCCGAGCGTGAGATGGTGCTCTCCGATGCCGCTCGCGAAATGTGGCGTTTGGCTCTGCTCAAGCCAGGCTCTGATGAGCAGTTCCAGCTGGTGGGCGCATGGCTGAGCTTGGCCGCTGACCCTGCCTTTGCTGATGAAAGCAAGGCCTTGTTGACTGGCACTTCTGCGATGAAGGGCCTCGAGGTGGACAACAACCTGCGGTGGTCCATCCTGCGCGCTCAGGCTCGTGTGGGCTTGATTGGTGACTTCGAGATTGAGGAAGAGCTCGCGAAGAATGACACCACTGAGAACCGTGAGTTCGCCATGGGTGCTCGTGCTGCGAAGCCAACTCCAGAAGCGAAGGCGTGGGCTTGGGATGAGGCTTTGCATGATAGCAAGCTCACTAATGCTCAGATTGGCGAAGTAGTCAATGGCTTCTCATCCAACTCTGACCCGAAGCTCTACGCCGAGTATGTGGATAAGTTCTTCGACACCATCAACTGGATTTGGGAGAACAAGAGCTTCCACATGGCGGAGAACATCATCAACCCTCTGCGTGGTGGCGGCCTGTACCCTCACTTCGCTGAGGCTGGCAAGCTCGTCGAGGCTGGTAACGCTTGGTTGGATAAGAACTCTGATGCCGCTCGCGCCCTTCGCCGTATGGTTCTCGAAAACTTGGATGGCTCTCGTCGTGACCTTCGTGTTCGCGCTTATAACACGACCCTTGGCGAGTAAGTTGTCCTCACCTGTGGGCTTGAGCATGATGGCCTGAGATTATCATTGCCATTCATCTCAAGCAGGGGAGATCAGGTGCGTGAAAAAGGTCTGCTGTACAACCGTGCAGCGGACCTTTTTTGTTGCAGGGGTTCCTGATTGGCAGTGGATGGAGAATTATATCAAGTCGTTACCATATGGCGATAGATTGTGATAGTTCATTACAGCTGTGACACTATAAGAAAAGCCCAACGTTTCATGTGAACGCTGGGCTTTTGCAGTAATAATCAGCAGTGATAATCTGCAGTGGAAATCTTCAGTTCTACCTTATTGATAGTGCAGCTTAGTGAGCAGCAGGGAAGTCAGCGACGCTGCCGTGGGTTTGGTCGAGGCCTTCATACAAGGGGAAGTTCTCGGCTAAACGAGTAGTGCGAGCACGCAAAGCCTCAACATCAGCAGACTTGCCATCCCGAAGAGCAGTAGCAATAATGTCGGCGACCTCTTCGAATTCCTGGGCACCAAAGCCGCGCGTTGCTAAAGCAGGAGTGCCAATACGCAGGCCAGACGTGACCTTAGCTGGGCGAGGATCCCACGGAACAGCATTACGATTGACGGTGATGCCAACTTGATCAAGAAGGTCCTCAGCCTGCTGGCCATCCAGCGCGGAATTGCGCAAATCGACAAGAACCAAATGCACGTCAGTACCACCGGTAACCAGCGAAATACCAGCATCTTTCACATCGTCAGCGAGAAGGCGAGAAGCCAGAATCTGAGCGCCTTGCAGTGTGCGACGCTGGCGGTCTTTGAACTCTTCGCTCATGGCAATCTTGAAGGCTACTGCCTTACCAGCAATGATGTGCATGAGCGGGCCACCTTGCTGACCAGGGAAGACTGCCGAATCGAGCTTCTTGCCAAAGCGTGCAGCATCGCGAGAGAGCAACATTCCCGAGCGTGGGCCGCCAATAGTTTTGTGAATAGTGGTGGAAACGACATCGGAATACTCAACCGGGTTAGGGTGCAGGCCAGCAGCAACGAGGCCAGCGAAGTGAGCCATATCCGTCCACAAGTAGGCACCAACTTCATCAGCGATATCGCGGAAAGCTTGGAAATCGAGCTGACGAGGGTAAGCCGACCAGCCAGCAATGATCATCTTCGGGTGTGTTTTCAGCGCTTGCTCGCGAACCATATCCATATTGATGCGGTAGGTTTGCGGGTCGAGACCGTAGGAAACCATATGGTAATTCTTACCAGAGAAGTTGATTTTCATGCCGTGAGTCAAGTGACCGCCATGAGCCAAAGCCAAGCCCATCACCGTGTCGCCAGGCTCGACGAGAGCGTGATAGACAGCCGCATTGGCCTGAGCACCAGAATGAGGCTGAACGTTGGCATAGTCAGCGTGGAAGAGTGCTTTGGCGCGCTCAATAGCAAGGTTTTCCACTTTGTCGACTTCTTGGCAACCACCGTAATAGCGACGGCCAGGGTAGCCTTCCGCATACTTATTGGTGAGCACCGAGCCCATGGCTTGCATGACGGCACGAGGCACGAAATTCTCCGAGGCGATCATCTCCAGGTAGGTTTGCTGGCGGTGTAGCTCGGAATCGAGAACAGCGGCGACATCAGGGTCGACCACAGAAATTGGTTCATTCAGAACGCTGGCGGGTGTGTGTTCCTGGGTCATGCTCTCTTCTTTCTCTTGCAATGTGCTACCTTTGGCTTCTCTCGCTGTGAGCTGGTTGCGCGCATGAGAGTGCGATAGTGAAAATTCTACCGGATAGTGGTGCTCTTTCGCTGGGGAAAGCTCGGATGCTGCAGGGGCAAGCTCGTGGTGGGCGCGCTCCCGTGAGCCTGACCGCGAGCCTCGCGCGCAAGCCTGACCGCGAGCCTCGCCCGAAGGCCTGGGGCAAGCCTGCGGCTACTCTATAAGCAGAAGAGTTTCATAAAGGAGGGCACACATGCCACGTCTGTTCGGAACTGACGGCGTTCGAGGAGTTGCTAACCAAGAGCTCACACCAAAGATGGCGCTCGACTTGGGCGAAGCAGCTGCTCGCGTTTTAGGTAAGGATCACACGGGGGAGGGTCGTAAGCGCGCTCTCGTGGGGCGCGATACTCGCGTCTCTGGTGATTTCCTTTCCTCTGCTTTGGCTGCTGGCATGTCGGCTGGTGGTTTCGACGTCATCGACGTTGGCGTTATTCCTACCCCAGGTTTGGCTTATCTCTCCACTCAGCTCAACGTTGATTTTGCTGGTATCGTCTCGGCTTCTCATAACCCGATGATTTATAACGGCATTAAGTTCTTTGCTCGTGGTGGCTTCAAGCTTTCTGATGAGAAGGAGGACCAAATTGAAGCCATTCTGGGCCAAGATTGGCAGCGCCCAACAGGCAAGAATGTTGGCCGTATTCACCACGATTCTCAAACCCCAACCCAGATGTACCGCGAGCATATTGTGCGCTCGGCAACTGCTCAGGACCCTGCTCCTTTGAAGGGTCTGCGCATTGTGGTGGATTGCGCGAACGGTGCTACTTCTCAAGTTGCTCCTGATGTTTTGCGTGAAGCTGGAGCTGAGGTCATCGTGATCAACGCTTCTCCTGACGGTTACAACATCAATGAGAATGCTGGTTCTATGCACCCTGAGCAGCTTCAGGCAATGGTCGTGGCTGCTAAGGCTGATATGGGTGTGGCATGCGATGGTGATGCTGACCGCTGCTTGGCTGTGGACGGTAAGGGTAACCTCGTCAATGGCGATCAGATCATGGGCATTCTCGCTCGTGCTTTGAAGAATGAGGGCAAGCTCAACCATGACACTCTCGTGGTGACAATCATGAGTAATTTGGGCTTGAAGCTCGCCCTGCGCGATATGGGCATCAAGACTGTTCAGACTGCTGTTGGCGACCGTTATGTTCTTGAAGAGATGCTTGCGCACGATTACACGTTGGGCGGTGAGCAGTCAGGCCATGTGATCAACCGTCAGTTCGCAACAACAGGCGATGGCACGTTGACCGCTTTGACGCTGGCACATGAGGTTTGCAAGTCGGGTAAGAGCTTGGAAGAGCTTGCTGCTGATTTCCCTCAGCTTCCTCAGGAGCTCATCAACGTTCGCGTTCCTCGCAAGAATGAGGCCAATACGGACCCTGAGATTCGCAAGGCTGTTGAGGAGCAGGAGAAGGTTCTGGGCGAGACCGGCCGTGTGGTTTTGCGCGCGTCGGGCACGGAGCCTCTGGTTCGTGTGATGGTGGAAGCTGCCAGCGATGAGCAGGCTACTGAGGTGGCTCAGAAGCTCGCTGCCGTCGTTGCTGACCGTTTGGCGTAACCCATAAGATTGCCACTGCACAGGTGGCATGAAGGAAAAGAGGAGGCTGGCTGGCATTGTGCTGGTCAGCCTGTTTTGTAAGGAGTGTTATGGCTTTCTCAGGCCCTATTGATAAGCAGCTCAACCACGAGGTGGAGGGCATGCTCAAGCGTTTCCCAGACGGATTGTTGCCTATCGTGAGCCTGGGAGAGCCCGTTTTGCGCGCCGAATGGCAGGAGTACACCGGCCAGCTGTCCAGCAAAACTCTGGCCAAGCTCATCAAGGCGATGCGCAAGACGATGTTGGAAGCTCCGGGCGTTGGCCTGGCAGCCCCTCAAATTGGCTTGCCGTTGGCTTTCGCTGTCGTTGAAGATCACGTCGTCGACCTCTCCGACCTTGACGCTCAAGATTATCAGTCCGATTCTTCCCTCGACGCCAACTCTTCCTCTGCGGCTGGTTCAGATGCCGACGAGGCTTTCGACGCTGAGGATTATGACGAGGATTACGACGAGGATTATGAGGATGAGGATTACGATGGCGAAGAGCTCGACATGCTCACCCCGCAAAACGACCCTCGCGAAGTCGCGGAATTCCCCTTCCATGTGATTATCAACCCGGTGTATAAGCCGATTGGTGAGAAGACGGCAAGCTTCTACGAAGGCTGCCTTTCCATGCCTGGTTATCAAGCAGTGCGCAAGCGCTGGCTGGATATTGAAGCAACCTGGTATGACGAGAAGGGCATGAAGCACAGTGAAAATCTTCATGGCTGGCCGGCTCGTATTTTCCAGCACGAAACTGACCACCTTTCTGGCGAAGTCTACATTGACAAGGCAGAAACGCGCTCGCTGGCTACTGACGAGAATTTGGGCGAGCTGTGGTGGGATCCGCGCCTGATGAACGAGGCGAGGGCAACTCTCGGCTTCTGAAGCTGCGCGACTGCTGAGCACAAGCTGAGTGATCCGAGATTATCACCGCGATGAGCGCTGAACCGTGTGGTTCAGCGCTTTTTTATACCGTGAATGTAGAGACAACTGCGCAATCTGTCCGTGAGACCGGAGCGTTGGGCGGGCCTAAACCGTGAAACCGTTCACAAACAGTGCGCGCACGCTAAACCACAGGTTCGAAGCGTTATCGTGTAAGGTCGAATTGCGCAGAGGGCTGAACATCATCATCAACAGCAATAAGAACGTTGCTAAAGTGATCAGGCCCACAAAGGAGTGAACCAGAGCAAGCCCGCGCGTCTTCGTCAAGCCGAAGCGGTGATGAGGTGAATCCGGCAAACTACGCGCCCACGCCTGGGCGAGGAGCGCGCCCAAAACCGCAAGAAGGGCAAAAGTCCAGGCAAAATCGGCGAGATAGCGCAGTGATAATCCTGCGTAGTACGAGTCGAAAGCGCACAACAAAAGGCCCAGCAACCACAAGCCAGAAACCAAACCCACCAAGTGCTTGGCGCGAAGCTGACGCCACGCCACCAGCGTGATCAGCGCGAGCAAAGTAAACGGGATCAGCCACAGCAGTCCGCCACTCCACTGCTCCTCATACTGCCACGAGCTCAACGGGGTAGCCGCAATACCCAAGAAGGGGAAGTGAGCCGAGAATTTCACCGGAATGAGCAAGTAATAGTACATAATCGGCGCGAGCAAGTTGAGCGGCTCTTTATACGTCGTCAAATCGATGACGGTGAGCTGATACTTGTTGCCAAAGTCAGTAAACGAGCCGAAACGCCAGTAATTGTAAGCCAAGAACGGCAGGAAAGTGAGCAGGCCGGTGAGGATGACACTCGCGTCATTTGTCAGCGATTGCCAGCGTAACTGACGCGCCTTGCCACCGTCCTTCTTCCAGGCGTTCGCCTGAAGCCAGCTGAAGAAGACGCCACGGCGAATCTCCGGCCAAAAGATTACAAACGCCAACAATGCCGTTGCTACCAAGTGCGGGCGGGCGCCAATATTCGCGGCGAGCAGCAGCGTTCCCCACACCAGGTGCGGGCGGGAAACATAGGTGATGGTGAGCTCCGGATGCGTTGACCACAAGGCTTGAGCTTGACGCTTGTTTGTGGCGAGGTGTGCGTAGGTGGCAAACTCACGAGCAGAGGTACGAGCAGAGGTACGAGGAGAGTTCGCACTTGCCGATGAGCTCATGCGGCAAGCAGCAGGCAGACGCGAAGGCTTGTGCCAGCGCGCCACCTTCGAGCTCGCCAGCGGAGGGTAGACTCCATCGCTCAAGGCCCACGGGCGGGTGATGAGCTTATCGCGCGGTGACAATCTTAAGAGCAGGGAAGCGGGCAAAACATGACGAGCGAGCCACGAGCGTTTGCCAGGACGAACTCCCACCACCACGCGACGAGCCGACAGCCAGCACCACAAGCCTTGGAAAACCAGCAGCACGCCGAGGGCCACCGGAGTGGCGTAAAAATCAGGCTTAAACAACAGGAAGAACAGGTTCGAGCCGGTCATCACGCCAAAGAAGAGCATCAACGCCATACCCAAACTCGTCTGTGGGAAATAGCGCTGAATCAGGCGGCTGACGAGCAGCACACACCACACGCTGAGCAGGAAAAGCGTGAGCAGAACAGCATCCGTCGCTGGTAATCCGTAGCCCTGCCCGCCGTTAAAGAGCGTGGTGAGCAGCTCAAAGGGTACGAAGAAGAGCACAGCGGGGAGCAAGCCGAAGTACACGTACCAGCGGCCACCCCAAAACACGTGATCCCAAAACACAGGAGCCACACCCTCGGAGAGCATTTGAGCGCGCAAAGCCATAGAATACGGGTTGCGAGCTTGGGCAAGCTGGTCAGGAACAGGAAGGTCCAGCCAAGGATGCCCGTGAATCAGCGCGTCGGCAAGGCGAGCGTACTGGTCCTGCTCGTAGGTGTAATTGCCAATCGTTGGCTTCACTGGCCCAATATTCGCCCCACCCAACAAGATTGGCACCACAATGGCAGCCAGAGCGAGAGGAGCGAGAAGCACACAGATGAGTGCCAGCTGAGCCGGGCTGCGCGGGTTGTAGCGACGACGGTAGAAGGCTGAGCGCGGGTCGACAAAACAGATGATGAACAGTGCGACGAAAACCAGCAGAGAAACGCGAAGAGGGCTGATGCTAAAAGGCGGGCGGTCGTTGAGGCGCAACGAGCCAAAAGCAAAAGTCGAGCCCAGGGGAGCTTGGAACCACAAGCGCAAAGCTTGAACGCGCTGATGGGGGTTATTGAGCACATCTACCTTCAAGTAACTCGAAGCTTCAACGCCAGGAGCGTAAGTCTGTTCTTCGCCCGTCACCCACTGGTTCGAACCGACGGGAAGCACTTGCACGCGCACACCAACCCACCACTGCCTCTCGCCGGTGACCGTCGCGTCGTTTTCCGTGCTGCTACCCACGAGCTCGGCGGAGGAGTCGGGAGTGTATTGAGGGGTGGAAACGACATGAACCATGTCAATCGGGTCGGAAAACTCATAGCCATCAATCGGCTTGACCTCAACGTAGCTCTTCTGCCCGTCAATCACCGTGAAAAGCTCAGAACTCGAACGCTGTAGGCCGGAAGAGTAAGTGACGCGCACTGACTGCGGGTCAAGAGCGCGAGGGGAGGAGAAGCTTTGCCAGAAGCGAATGTTGAAAACGAAGATTTCCACCAGCAAAATCACCAAAACGGCGCACAAAAGCGAGATCGCCAGACCGCGACGCCGACGCAACCATGCTTTCGCGCGGGCAATGCGCGCGGAATTATTGTCGGGCGTGTCTCTTGTCGTGGCAATCTTGAGGCCAGTGCCTTGAGGTGATTGTGCAGTACTCACGACCTCGATTCTACCGATTCAGCAAGAGCAGGGCTCGAGGAGAGTTTGAAACGGTTATAGTTGAAGCAGTGGCTTAACACGAAACAGCCACTTGCCAGGAGGGCGAGTGATGATGCAAAAGGATCATGGTGAAGATTCTCATCAGTATGTCAAGTTTGTGGAGGATCCTGCCCTACTGAGCACGCATCTGCACCAAGGTTTAGAGCGGATTATGCTTCTCGCGCCGCTCAGTACCCCGATTCCGCTGACTACGACCATGCGCGTGTATGATCCGGTTGACGGCCAGCCTCAGGGGGTGCGATTCGGTTGGCTTCAGCTGCCTTCCGACAAGGCGCAGTTTGAGCTGGGCTACTTCTTCGTCGGTGAACCTCACCGGCTGAGCGAGGTGCAGAAAGAAGACCTGCGCGAGCTGGAGAAAATGTACCTGCGCGTGATGGGCGAGCAGTCGGGTAAAAGGCTGGTTTTTGACCTCACGCACTTGGGTAACTTGAAGGAAATGCCTGCCCTGACCGCGGATAACGTGTGGATGGCTTGGCGTAACACTGATTTTGACTTTTCGACTTGGGCTGAGCGCTTCAACACTTCTGAACAGCCCGAGCAGCCGGTGAGCGCGGCCGACTTTGTGGACGAGCAGGGTAGGTCGTACTGGTTCCATCGCATTGCCCTTGGCGACTCGCTGGGCAACATTCATACGGCTAATGCTGAGCCGGAGGAGGACGCTCAGCAGGGTAAGTGTGCTCTCGCCTTTTCCCAGATTGACAGTACGCAAGATTTCGACTCTGTTCGTGCGTGGCTGCCTGCGGAGAAGGCCAGTGCGAAGGCGAAAGCGCGTTTTGACGCTCAACTGCGCAATGACAAGCCTTTCGAGGTAGATCTGGATTCGCAAGTGCAGGTGAGTGAGGAGGGCTTCACTCGTTTTGGTTTATGGGATCCGTTGAAGTTTGAGGATTCTAGCAGGTCTCGTTTGTTTGAGTATGCTCAAACCATTCCTGATGATGTGAACATTATGCAGGATGATTATCAGGCCCGTGCGCTCGGCAATGCTCACTCTCAGGCGCAGCTGATTCGCCAGATGAACCAGATGCTGGGCTGGGATGAAGAGAATGAGGCAAGTGACGAGAGCGGTGAGAGCGACCAGCCCAACGAGCGCGATACATACGGCGAAGCTGCTGCAACACATACCACGAGTGCGGCCAGTGCCTCTGAACCGTTGGCTCGCCATCGCATTTTCACCTCGAGCCTGAGTGAAGAAGACGAGCCTTACCACCTGGTTTCCCCGAACTATGTGGGTGGCGAACCGACCCTGTTCAACTATGAGGATGAAGACGAGGACACCTCCTTCACTACACCTCAGGCTGACCAAGCTGATCAGAGTGGTTTTACTGGTAACACGAACGCTGATGCCAACAACGGCGCTTCTGAAAGCACTTCCACCCACAACGAGGATGCTGATAACAAGGCAAACGTGGCACATGCCAACGCTACTGGCAGTTCTGACGATGCTACTTCTGGCAATGCCACTTCTGACGGTTTAAATAACGCAGATGGCTCGAGCACTTCCAACCGTGCTGATAATGCTCACAGCTCGAGTAACACTGCCAGCTCCCATACTGCAGACAGTGCCAACGAAGAAGACCCATGGGAAGCAGAACTGAGAAGGCAATCTCAGTTCGCCACCATTGACTTCTTCAGCGAAGAAAAAGACAACGCAGTGCGCAGCAACAACACAGACCTCCCTGAAGACTGGTGGGACCATAACGCCAAGCCTGAGGAGAAGAGCGAACAAGATTTCTCCACCTACTCGTCTGACGACTCCGCCTACGAAGGCGCTGACTTCTCCGCGCGCAACTTCTACGCCATGGACGACAGCTCCACCCCATCAGATGACGACGAAGACGACTCCGACGATGATGACGACGATTCCTTCGTTCCTCGCTCCTGGGTTTCCAAGCTTCTCAGTTCAGAAGACGAAAAAGTAACCCTGTGGTCGCGCAAACTCCAGCCGTCAGTGCGAAAGACGAAGAGGCCACAGGAAGGCAAGCACTTCCTCACAGAGCGTGAAGGAATTCTCGCTCACGGCAGCATCGTTCTGGGCAGGGAGAATGTTGAACTGGGCCAATGGTTCCGCACTGCCGACGGCTTTTCCATTTCCGGTTTGCGCATGCACTTGCCTGTCGAAATGCAAACGAACTTGGACTATCGCGACGCCCTGGCAATCTCCCTGTTCTATATGGCTATTTTGCCATTGCAGGCTTTACGCGCCTCAGGAGCAGACACCGGCGTGGGAACGATAGGGTTGAGGGGCTTGGGTGGCCGCTACATTTTCGCCGACCTGCGCAACCTCACCACCGTGCGCGCTATGAGCAAGGTGTATCACCAAATCACCGGCTTGCGCAAAACCGGACTGATTATCACGTCCAGCGAATGGTACTTTGTTAATCTGGTGCGCCACTGCGCTCGCGAGCTCGACACCCTGTTCAAAGATGGCGTTGAGGACGAAGTGGAGGCCACCTGGCCAGGAAACGGAATGTTCGGCGTCAAATTTACCGAGCAGACGTATGACCCCACCGCCCACCAAGCTATCGCCACTATCGATGCGGCAATTAACGAGTTCGCTTCCACCTGGGTAATGGCTTCGCGCGCGCTGCCGAGCCTGCTCAACATCCCCAGCGACTTGCGTTTCAGCCCAGCCGAGTTCTCCTCGCTGGTGGAAACGGTGCTCAATGACCCGTCATTGTGCGGTTATTCGCATGCTCTCAGCTCGATCCACGACGCCATGCAGCCGGTGAAGAAGGAGCTGGAAGACCAAGACGACAGCTGGGTGTACGGAGTATGGCCTGCCAAGGACGGTGACGGTAAGGAGGACACGCTGCCTCTGCCAGTCGACCACCCGGAGCTTCTCGACCCGAACTGGCTACATGTGGCGAACTACCCGTATATCGGCAGGCGTACCGCTCAGATTTGGGAGAAGCGCGTGCCGCTGATCACTACTCAAATGGCTCAAGCAGTGGAACGCGAACAGAGCGAATGGGCTTTCCGCATGTCCCTGTCCACGCTGATGGCCGAGATGGATGCGCCGATTGACCTCGCTCCTCTCTTCCACGTGCATGTGGCACAGGGGCGTATGGTCATTGTGTTGCATATGGTTAACCCTGACCGGTGGCCGGATTTCCGCTTCCGCGTTGCCGACGAGGACGGGACGGTGGAGATGGAGAGCTTGAGTGGCAAAGAGCGTACGCTCGCAGCTCTCGACTACACGCTCAAAGTGGGAGGAATGATCGCGGCTGTGGCCTTTGGCATCACGCCCTCGCTTACAGAGGTGACGGTGAATGTGCAAGGCTTCTTCCAGATGTCGCGCACCTTCATTCATTCCCCGCTCTTCTCGTCCATGTTGAAGGGCAACTCCTCGCACCCAGGGCCGATGGGTTTGCAGATGATGGATATTCCTACCGAGGTTCCCGATTCCTTGGTCAAGCAGGTGGATGACCAGAAGAAGTGGACTACTGATGACATCATTTCCGCCGCGGAGAAGGCCTTGGAAAACAATGAGGAGGCTCAGGCTGCGGCGAATATGAGTGAGGAGGAGCTCGCCAAGCTCATGGGCCATGCGGGTTCTGACAGCGCTGAAAGTTCTGACAGCGCTGAAAGTTCTGACAGCGCGGATAATGCTGACAGCATGGCCGCTGAACCTCACGGTTCCAACCCGACCGGCGCGCAAGCTGACACCGCCACGCACGACACCGCTGAGGACGGCAAGCACCTGCGCGTGCTCTCCGCCGAAGAGCAGACGGGCATCGACTTGTGGGACCTGACCATGGTCAGCGACAGGTTAAAGCGTGACGAAGCTCTTGAGATTATCAACACAGTGGGTTTGAAAGATCCTCGCAACAATCTGTTCGCTCATGCTCTGTACTCGATGTTGGACAATGGTAATCTTCAGGCAATTGAGCCTGTAGAACGATCGACGAGCATGTCCTTCAGGCCTTCGGGTGCCGGTGAACTTCCAGAAACGTCGAGGCGCGAGCTTTCCCCTCAAATGGCGAAGACTCTTGGCGCCCAGTCGCTCTCTGACCTTGCCATTGAACGCGACAAGATGTACGAGGATATTGCCCAGCAAATCGAAACTATCTGCGACCAGGCGGCCAGCCGCATGATGAGCGCGCGCGACGCTTCCAAAGAGGTGCAACGCTACCTGGAGGAGTTCCCTGACCCGGAGCTGCTCGAGCAGAAGAACGACATTTTCCAGGCGATTTTCGATGGCAAGAGCTATAAGGTATCCGACACGATCAGCCACGAGCTCGCCACTTTCTACCAGCAGCTGTCCCTCTTTGCGGCGAATAATGTGATCAACTCGCAGGATGAAGCAGTTGTGGAGTACCGTCGTAACTTCCTCGAAGCGGTGGATCGCGCCCGCTACCTGTGGGACCGCAACCCTCGTGTGAAGGCTCGTTACTTCGTTGACTACGCTCAGCGCTTGCGCTACAACCAGGTACATATGGTGCCGTTGCACGAGCAGCAGGAGAAGCTGAATGCCAAGCGTGTGGCTCATCATTTGAAGCCGCTGCCGCTCACGCAAGTGATTCCCATTCCGGAGAATCTGTTCGCTTGTGTCGACCTGATTTTCCGCTATGCTGATGCTTTCGGCGTGGACGGGCTGGGGCAGCTGGCCAGCGATTGGATGATTGAGCATTCTCCAGCTATCCCGACGAGCCACTACTTGCAGGGCGGGCTGATGCACTCGCATAGCGACGATGAGTCGGCTTTGCACGCGGTGTTTAACGGCATCAGCGCTTCTCTTAATGCGCGCGATGCGGCGGCTGGTTACGACACGTTGAGCGTGATTTTGTGCAAGATGACGCCGGATATTGCGGTGGCTTGCTCTTTGCGTGCGCTCGAGCTGTCGGGAGATTTGCCGGGTAGCTTCCGTGAGCATTTGAACACGAACCTTCAAATGGCTCGCGACTTGTGCCAGCGTCGTGGTTTTGTCGAGCCGCAGGAGGATGAGATTACTGATATTCTGCGCAACTTTGGCATCCCGATGTGGCCGGTGGTGGAGGACCAGATGATGGTCTCGCTTTCGGCTTACGCGCTGGTGGAGGCTGGGCTTTTCGTTTTGGCACAGCCGCTTGTCGGCTCGGCTTTCGGCTCGGGTTGGGTTTTCCACAACGATGTTGACCAGAGCGCGGTTGACCAGCCAGGTACTGATTCGGAAATTCAGATGTTGGCGAAGCGTTACTTCCTGACATCTTTGGGACGCTAGGGGCTCATATGGCTTCTTTCCAAGATTATCAGCAAGGCCTTTTTGACTTTGACGATGAGGCTCAGCCTTCTTCCTCGGTTGATGAGGCTCCCGCTTCTGGTACTCGCGAGCAGGCTCAGCCTTCCCGCCCGGTCGATGAGGTGCTGGGCGAGCTCAATGGTAGCGATTCTGATATCACTACCTTGGGCGCACTCGATTATCAGCACATGTCACTCGAGCAAGCTCGCCGAGCTCATGATCTGCTTGCTGGTTTCGTCTTGGAAGACCAAAAAGCGTATTACATTGATAACGCTCCGACGAGTTCGGACGCGGCTTTCGATGCGCGGTTGCGCGCTCTTCAACAAGTGGAGAAGCATTTCCCGCAGCTTGATACTGCTGATTCGCCGTCACACATCGTCGGTGGTGCAGGCTTAGAGCAGCTGCTGGAGCGCACGAGCGCCGACAACGTGAATGAAAGTGCCGCCAACGCGAGCGCTGACGCCGTCGACCCGGAGCTCGCCGCCACTGCCGCGAAGAACGACGCACCCACCGAGCAAGAGCGAAGCTCCGACTTCCCCGACATCGAGCACCCCACGCGCATGCTCTCCCTGGACGATGTGTTCAGCATCGAAGAACTGCGCTCCTGGTACGATTCCACTCGCCGCAGCCTCGAAGTGGGGGAGAATGAGCCGCTCGAAATGACCTGCGAGGTCAAAATTGACGGTCTCGCCCTCGACTTGATCTACGAAAACGGCATTCTCACCCGCGGTGAAACCCGCGGTGACGGGCGTATCGGCAAGGATATTACGACCAACATCAAGGCCATTCGCTCCATCCCACAACAGCTCGACGGCTCCCACGCGGACATCCCTGCCTTCCTCGAAGTGCGCGGCGAAGTCTTCCTCACTTTCGACTCCTTCAACGCCATCAATGCTAAGCGCGAGCAGGAAGGAGAGCCAGTGTTCGCCAATGCGCGCAACACGGCCGCAGGAACTTTGATGAATAGGAACGTGAATGTGCTGCGCGAGCGTAACCTCACCTTCTACGCTCACGGTATTGGCGCTATTCAATACAGCGCTGAGGAGAGTGAGCGTGGTGACGCCATGCTCGACCAGTCGCAAGCCTACGAACTGTACAAAGCGTGGGGAATCCCCACCTCACCGCATAACCGCGTGGTGACGAATTTCCAGCAGATCCAGGACATGATCGACTACTACCTCGAGCATCGTTACGACATTGAGCACCCTCTCGACGGCATTGTGGTCAAGGTCAATGATATTTCCCGCCAGCGTGAGCTGGGTGTGACGGCTCGCGCCCCTCGCTGGGGTATCGCCTACAAGTACCCGCCGGAAGAAGCGAACACGATGTTGGAAAACATCATCGTTCAAGTGGGTCGTACGGGACGAGTCACCCCAGTGGCAATCTTGAAGCCTGTGTCGGTAGCAGGCTCGACGGTGTCGCGCGCAACGCTGCATAACGAGCAGGAAATTAAGCGTAAAGGCGTGCTCATCGGCGACTTGATTACCGTTCGCAAGGCTGGTGACGTGATTCCGGAGATTGTTGGCCCGGTGCTGAGCTATCGCGCCAAGCATGCCGATAAGGTTCACGCTTTCACCATGCCCACCGTGTGCCCTAAGTGCGGCACCCCGTTGGTCCAGGAGAAGGAGGGCGACGCCGACTTGCGCTGCCCCAACGCCGAAACCTGCCCGGCACAGCTGGAGGAGAGGCTCATACATTTGGCTTCCCGCAAGGCTTTTGACATCGATTCGATGGGCGAGCAGGTAGCTTTGTGGCTGACCAATCCGGAGGCCAACCGTCCTGACAGCGTCGACTCGTACGACCCGGACACCAAGATTATCAGCGTGGCGAAGGGTTCCGCGCCAGCCGCATACGTGCCCGCGCCAGGCCTGACGCTACCAGCCCCTCAGCAGCCGGTGCTGCGCAATGAAGCGGGCCTTTTCGCCCTCACTAAGGAAATGTTGAAGGACGTGTACAAGTGGGTGGAAATCCCGATTCAGGACGTGTGGGAGGTTGAGGTTACTCAGCCGGACGGCACGGTCAAGAAGGTCAAGAAGCGCGCCAAGCGTGAGGGCTCAGGCCGCTTCCGCCGCAAGCGTGCCTTCTTCAACGAGGGCAAGAGTCATAAGAATGAGCAGGGTGAGGATGTTGTTGACCCGCCCACCCCGTCGGCAAACACGGACAAGCTTTTCGAGCAGCTGCAGAAGGCTCGTCACGCGGAATTGTGGCGAGTGCTGACGGCTTTGTCGATTCGCCATGTGGGTGATACGAAGGCGCGCGATCTGGAGCGTCATTTCGGCTCGCTGGAGGCTCTCGAAAACGCGAGTAAAGAAGAGATCGCTCAGATTGATGGCATGGGCGAGGAGATTGCGCAGTCGATTGTCGACTGGTTTGCAAAGGCTCATGAGCCAGGCGATTGGCGTTATGATCTGCTCACCAGTTGGAAGCTTGCTGGTGTGGGCTCGGTTTCGTATGAGAATTCGAGTGAGCAGACTTTGGCAGGCCTCACTATTGTGGTCACCGGCTCGATTACGGGCATGACTCGTGAGCAAGTCAAGGAAAGCATTGAGGCTCATGGTGGTAAGGCTTCCTCGGGTAAGCCGTCGAAGAAGACTACCGTCGTGATTACTGGTGAGAACCCCGGAGAGTCGAAGGTGGTGAAGGCTCAGGAGCTGGGCATTCCGCTGATGGGAGAGGAAGCGCTATTTGCCATGCTCGAGCATGGTCCGGCAGGTATTCTGCCGGGGTACGGCGACGCCCCCGCCTCGGGGGATTCGGCCTCGAACTCGGCCAGCTCGGCTAGCGCAGCCAGTTCGGCTAGCCCAGCCAGCTCGGCCAGCCCAACTAGCCAACTGAGCGCGGCTGATGTGAGCGAAGGAGCCGGCGAGTGAGTGAGTTTCGCAAAACTGATTTCCACGCCACTTCCTACCGCGAGTCAGCAGCTGACACCAGCCCGCGCCCTGACAAAGCGCCTCACAGTGACGACGCACTGAACAACGCCAGCGCCTCTCGCGGCGCGCGCACGAGCGACTTCGCCCGCGCTGCCAGCGAAGCTGCACACATCCTCGAACCCACAGACGACGCGAAAGCCTATGCCATCGAGCAGCAGGTGTACGCGCGCCTTACTGGTGTGATCGACCCGGAGCTGGGCCGCTCGATTGTCGACATGCAAATGGTCACCGGCATTGACGCGCAACTGCGCCCCGCCGATAGCGACCTCGACCGCCCGGTTCAAGCAGGCCCCAACGATGACGTCTACGATGTGACAATCCGCCTCGAACTCACTGTTTCCGGCTGCCCGCTCACCGAGAAGATTCTTTCTGATATGCAGCAGGCAGTGCAAACCTACCCGGACGCCATTCTCGTTCCGCGCATCTCCGTGTCGGCAATGAGCAAGGAAAAGCTCAGCGGTTTGGTGGAGCGCCTGCGCCAAGCCAGGCGTGAAAACCCGTTCGCACCGAAGGATGGCAGCAGCCCGGACACTCTGATTATCGCCGTGGCTTCGGGTAAAGGTGGCGTCGGTAAATCAGCCGTTGCTGCTAATCTTGCGGCAACCTTTGCGGCTTTAGGCTACAAGACGGCCGCCATCGACGCGGATATTTACGGCTTCTCTCTGCCTGGCATTTTTGGCGTGCGCTCGCGGCCGACTGACCTCGACGGCATGCTGATGCCGGTGGATGCGTGGGGAGTCAAGCTCATGAGCATCGGAATGTTCGCTGGCTCGGATCAGCCGATTTTGTGGCGCGGCCCGCGTTTGCAGCGTTCGCTTCAGCAGTTCCTCTCCGACGTGTGGTGGGATAACCCGCAGGTGATGGTTCTTGACCTTCCGCCGGGAACGGGCGATATGTCGATCTCGGTGGCGCAGATGTTGCCGAGCGCCCGCATTCTGGTGGTCACAACTCCTCAGCCTTCCGCCTCGTCGATTGCTGTGCGCGCTGGCCTCTCTACCCTTCAGCTTCCTGGCAAGGTGGCTGGAGTGGTGGAAAATATGGCTTGGTATGAGCATAACGGCGAAAAGTTGCGCATTTTCGGCGAGGGTGGTGGTGCTCGCGTCGCGCAAAGCCTCACCCAGCAGGTGGGCTACCCGGTCGAGCTACTCGCCCAACTTCCTCTGGACACTGAGATTCGCACTGTTGCTGAGGCGGGCCGCCCGGCGGTGCTCACCGCGGATGGTAGCCTGGCTGACACTGAGCTTGCTCGTAGTTTCGTGCGCATGGCTCGCGCGTTGTGGCAATCTCAGTAAGCTCGATGCCGGCCAGTTTGCTGGGCTGGTGCTGCTGGTATTTCTCCAGATTGTCAGGCTGCGCTTAACCCAACAAGCTCAACTCAGCCTTCTCAAAATCGGCTGCGCTCTTCAGCGCGACTTGCATCAGGCTTGAGCCTTCCAGCGCGTCAGCTGAGGGGCGGACTGCCATAATGCGGCGGTTATCATACGTGGTGACATAGTAGGCAAAATGGCTCATGTCGAGCGCCGCAGAGTAGAGCGTCACCTCAGCCAGGCCTTCACCGTTCACCGTTGCACCAGCAACCATGCTCACCGCATCCAAAATGTGGAAAACCTGCGTGATACTCGCCTCAACGGTGTCGGGACGAGTGGCGTGCTGAACGTGGAAAGCGGCACGGATGAAACGTGAAGCAGCAGTGGAATCTCCCGGAATGCCAATCTGTCCAAAGCCTTGAGCGTTCGGGGCCAGCGACAATGCCGAGCCAGAAGCGCTGAAATTATTCGCAGGCGCAGTAGGGCTCACATGCATGAAGTAGCGCAAATGCTCCAGCTGGAACTCCAAAGGCGGATTATTCGTCAACACTTGCGCAGGGTCATCCTTGAGCTCCAGCCGCTCACCCGTTTGCTCGGCGACGAGGGCCTGGCCAGTGAGGTCGGCGAGGAAGAAATGCAAGTCAGCAACAGGCAAACCCGGCGCAAAAGCATCATCGGTGAGGTAAGCGTCAGCCAACAGCGTACGAGCCTGCTCAACGGTGTGCACATGGGTGAGCACATAGGTGATGAACTCGAAAGACGCGATCCCCAGGCTTGCCGAGCTCTCGCCGCGAGGAACAAAGTGAGCTGAACCAGGGAAGTAGAGGCCAGCCATATACAACCCGGCCTCGTTGATCGCCTCAGCGTATAGGGGTGTATTTCCCGCGGCTGTAGCCATACCGAGCAGCGCTTCATGCTGGGCTAGCTGCTCACCATTGCGGAAGGTGAGGGGAAGGTTACGTGGGGTGAGCACGACACGCTCAGAAAAATGACGGTCGAGGTCGAGGTTACGCCCGGCGAAAGTGCCGGCAGGCGTAGGGAAAACAAAGGTAGTGCACATAGAAGTAACTGTAGCGCTGTTGTACGCCACTCGTCCTTAGGCCAGTTCACCTCACTTGCAGGCTCGTTCTCTTTTCCTCGTTCTCTTTTCCTCGTTCTATCGGTGTGCTAATCTCAACTCGGACGCCGCCGCATGCTACACGGGTAGCCGGCTCGCGTTTGGTATTCCTTCGTCGAAAGGCTGACATGAGGCTCTGATGTAGTTCACGCCATCAACTACATGCAAGGAGCTTACTATGTCTATTTCTCCCGTTTTTCGTACTCTTTCCGGCCTTCGCGTCTCACATTTGAGCTTTTCCTACCCTGGCGCAGACCCGCTTTTTGAAGATATTTCCTTCAGCCTTCCTCGCGGCTGGACGGCACTCGTTGGCGACAACGGCCTGGGCAAAACTACGCTGATGAATCTGCTGGTCGGTGCGCTTAAGCCTCAGCAGGGCACGATCACTCCCGCGCCCGAGCAGCTCGTGAGTGCAACTTGCGCGCAGAACAACACGGTAATCCCTGATAATCTTGAGGAATTTGGTGCCGACTGGTCGCGCTCAGCCTTGAATTTACGCGACTTGCTGGGCATTGGCGACGACTGGGCTTACCGGTGGGCCGAGCTTTCGGGAGGCCAGAGGAAACGACTTCAGATTGCCACGACTCTGGCGAAAAATGCCGACCTGGTGATTATCGACGAGCCGACGAACCACGTTGACGAGGAGACGAAGGCCCAGATTATCACTGCCTTGCAGCAGCAGCGCGATGTTGTGGGGCTGATCATCTCGCATGATCGTGATTTTGTGGATGCGCTGGCAGATAACACGCTGATCATGACCCGCGAGCATGTTTCAGCAGGTGCGGGTTCGCTGGGGCGTGGTTCTCAGGGGCGCGCGGTGCTGGGACGTGCGCTACCCGGGCATAATGTGACGGTGATTCGCCACTATGCGTGCAATTTCAGCGAGGCTCAAGCCCAATTGCACGGCCAGCAGCTGAGCAATGCCGGCAAACTCGACCAGGCGCAAGCTCAAGTAAAGCGCTTAGAAAACCTGAAGCGGGATCGACAGGCGCAGGTGACGAAAATCGAGAAGGTGAAAGCTTCGGGTTCGCGCATTGATAGGCATGACCATGATGCTATCCGTCGCTTACAAACGGCGAAGATGATGGGTGCGGATGCGTGGGCGTCGGCGGGAGCTCATCAGGTGGATGCGAAGCTTCAAGCTGCTCAGCAGGCTCTGAGCCAGGTGAGTGTTGCTGCGAAACGGTATGACGCTCAGTTGGAAGCGCTCATGCGCAGCATTGAGCCGAGCTCGCGAGCAGTAGTGGCGAGCGTGGAACGCGATTTTCTCTGTGACGTTTTTCTCCGTGACGTTGATCAGGGGAGTGCCGCTACTGGGCAGACGAAGCTCACCGTGAGTGCGCAGGAGCATATTGGCATTATCGGGCGCAACGGCGCAGGCAAAACCACGCTGCTGGAGCAAATGAATGCTGCTATCAGCTCTGGTATTTCTGCGTACTATTTGCCGCAGGAGATCAGCGAGGAAGAAAGCCAGAAGAGCGTGAACACAGTGCTCGATTTGCCGACTGAGCTCAAAAGCCAGGTGCTCACTGCTGTGGCAAGCCTCAATGCTGACCCCGATAAGCTGCTCACGGGTAAAACACCATCGCAGGGAGAAGTGCGCAAACTGCTGTTGTGCATGGCATTGGTGTGTGATCGCCCGCAGCTGATCTTGCTGGATGAGCCGACGAATCATCTGGATATTTCCAGCACGGAAGCGTTGGAGCAGGCGTTGGCGGCGTACCGTGGAGCGCTTGTCGTCGTCTCGCATGATCACCGTTTCCTGCGCGCATGCACCACCACTACTTGGACTGTTCGCGACGGTCAAGTAGAGTAAAGCGGGCGGGGGAGCCTGCGCGGCCACAGAAGTTCTTTCGACGCAGTTGAGCACTGGCCTGACAGCAAGCTGCGGCGAGAGCAACAAAAAACGGGAACCGGCTCAGCCGGTTCCCGCAATCGCGCTGGTAATCTAGCGCGCTGTTAATCTCAAGAAATTGAGACCCTAGCAAGCTCAAGCTCCAGCAAGCTCAAGCTCCAGCAAGCTCAAGCTCCAGCAAGCTCAAGCTTCAGCAAACTCTAGCTTGCCAGTAGGCGTGACTCACAGAGTGAAGTAAGTCTCATACTCCTTAGGAGTTGGCAGAAGCTGCTGCTCAGCAATCTCCGCACGCTTAATCTCTACCCAGGTTTCGATGAGATCAGGAGTGAACACATTGCCCTGAGTCAGGAAGTCATGGTCGCGCTCCAACTCGTCCAAAGCCTCAGAGAGCGAGCCAGGAACAAGCTTGATGCCCTTGAGTTCCTCAGGAGGCAGCTCATAGAGATCCTTATCCACTGGCTCTGGTGGGTCGATGCGGTTCATAATGCCATCGAGGCCAGCCATCAGCTGAGCGGAGAAGCCCAAGTATGGGTTGCAGGTTGGGTCAGGAACGCGGAATTCCAGACGCTTGTTCTTTGGCGAGTTACCAGCCAGAGGAATGCGGATGGCGGCAGAACGGTTACGAGCCGAGTACACCAAGTCGACAGGAGCCTCATAGCCTGGCACCAAACGACGGTAAGAGTTGGTCGTTGGGTTGGTGAAGGCGAGCACTGCACCAGCGTGGTGGATCAGGCCGCCAATATACCAGCGAGCGATGTCAGAAAGGCCAGCGTAACCTTCCTCGGAGTAGAACAGCGGCTTGCCGTCCTTCCACAGGGACTGATGGCAGTGCATGCCAGTGCCGTTCTCACCTGGGATTGGCTTTGGCATGAAGGTGACGACCTTGCCGTTCTCAGCAGCAGTGTTACGCACCACATACTTGTACTTCATCAAGTCATCAGCAGCGTGAGTCAGAGTGTTGTACTCGTAGTTGATCTCCTGCTGAGCATCAGCAACCTCGTGGTGAGCGCGCTCGAGCTTCAAGCCCACCTTGGTGAGGTTGGAGACCATGTCGTCGCGAACATCCTGGTTGTGGTCGATCGGGGCAAAGGGGAAGTAGCCGCCGTCAGCCTTCTGCTTGTAGCCGCGGTTGGGCACAGAAGGGTTATCGGCAGAGTCGAAAGGCTTGCCGGAGTTCCAGGAAGCTTCAGCGGAGTCGACTTCGAAGAAGGAACGGTGTGCGGAAACATCGTAGCGAACGGAGTCAAACAGGAAGAACTCTGCTTCAGGAGCAAAGTAAGCAGTATCTGCGATGCCAGTGGAACGCAAGTAGGCTTCTGCCTTGGTGGCCACTTGGCGTGGGTCGCGAGAGTAAGGAGCGTCGGTGACAGGGTCGACGACGGAGAAGAAGATGTTGAGAGTTTTGTGCTTGCGGAACGGATCCACATAAGCAGTGTCCAGATCCGGGATCAGCTTCATATCGGAGTCGTTGATCTTCTGGAAGCCGGTGATAGAAGAACCATCGAAGAACATGCCACGGGTGAAGCCCTCATCGAGCATCTGTTCACTTGGCACATTGAAGTGCTGCTGAACGCCCAACAGGTCGGTAAAACCGACGGACACGTATTCGATATCGTTGTCTTTGATGAATTGGGCCAGATCAGCCTCAGTTGAGATACCGTTCACAACAGTTCCTTTCGTTGGTAACGTTTTCATTCTAATAAGTCAGGTTTCCTGCTCCGCGCGTTTTGGTTACGTCTCTATTTCCGTTTGCTAAATTCCTCGGTTCTCTCACGTTACGAACAAAATTTCTCAAGATTATCAGCGAGCGCACATCGGCTCCGCCCGTGCCGGTCGTTTCGCGTGCGGGCTGTTCGCGCAGGCCAGCCGGAGGGGCGCGCGCTGTTCGCGCAGGCCAGCCGGAGGGGCCCGCGCTGTTCGCACGGGGAGAGACTGGTAATCTGGGGCAATTCGGGCAACAAAAAAGCCCCTCCATACGGAAGGGCTTCGTAAAATTACGTTTTCAGTGGCTGACTGCTGCTGGCTGTTACTGGCAGCTCAGCGCATCATACGACGGCTGATCTTCAAACGCTTCGGGTCAACAGAGCGAGGCATTTGCTGCTGCTGGGTTTGAAGAGAAGTGATGCGGCCATTGAGCTGGTCAAGCTCCGTCTTGCTCATCACAATCTTCTTCTTAATCACCGTGCTGCGCAGCTTACGCAAAGGAGTCTGGCCTTCGCCGTTGCCCACGAAAATACGGTAGACAGGGATCTGCGAACCTGGGGTCACGCGGTGAATGGCGGCCTCTAAACGGTTCATTTCACGAGTCAAACGCTGCTTATTGCCTTCGCCGATCAGGAAAACGCCTGAACGACCGGTGCCTTGCCACACGCCATCCTTGGTCTTGCGGTCGAACCACACCGGAGCTTCATCGAAGTTGTAACCGCTCTTGTTAATCGAGCGCAGAACGGCGGAAGAAGCACCAGGCTGGCCTTCCATGCGAGCGTAACCCACCGAGTCGGCGATCCTCGTCAGAACGATGGTGGCGATCATGACGCCCAGGGTGAGGGACAGAACCATGGAGAAGATCCACCAAATCCATCCCGAGTGGGTGGCGATGTTGAAGGCGATCATCAACAGCACAGGCAGCAGAACGGAGAGGACCAGCCACACTGGCAGATCCTTACGATCCTTGGATGCGAATTGGTAAACCTGGATAACTTGCTTAGCGGTCTGGAACCGATCCTTCTTTGCACCCTTGGTCGACTTGGTGTCGCGTGCCATTGTGCCTCCTGGCGTGTCGAAACAATAATCAGGTGTTTATTCTACTCGCAAACTGAGAAAACGGGCTGATAATCTCAAGCGAGCCTTTCGAGCTCAAGCCCCGCGAGCTCAAGCCCCGCGAGCTTACCGGCTATGAAGCGGCCTGCCATCTGCCTTGAGCAAAGCTTCGCCCAAAGTTTCTGAGAAAGTGGGGTGAGGGTGGATCAGAGCCGAAGCTTCGTGCACGCCAACGTGGTTACCCACCAGCTGCTCGGCCTCAGCGACCAGCTCAGTGACGTGCGGGCCGACCATCTCAACGCCCAACACGACGCGCTTGCCAGGCTCTTGTTCGCGAATGCCGCTGACCACGGTGATCGTGCCGGCAGTCTGGCTCATGAAAACGCGAGCGTTACCCATCATCGGAAGGCTCGTCTCCTGAATTTCAGAGAACTGAGGGTTGGCCTTCGCCTCTTCACCCGAGTAGCCAACCTGCGCAATCTCAGGCTGAGAGAAGGTGACGGAAGGGACGTTGTGGTCGTCCACTGGCTCGCTATCCAGCCCGCAAATCGTTTCAGCAACGCAGATTCCCTGGGCAAAAGCGCGATGGGCGAGCTGCTTACCTGGCGTGATGTCGCCCACAGCCCAGACGTGCTCCACCGAGGTGCGCCCGTAAGGGTCGGTGACCACTAAACCTTGGGCATCGAGATTAACACCGAGCTTGCTCATCCAAGGCTGTGCAGTGTTCGGCACGCGTCCCTTTGCCACCAGCGCAAACTGAGCGGTAAGAGTGACCGTCTGCTCGCCGCCTTCCGGAGCTTTCGCCGTCGGAGGGATCGGAGTGTGCGTGGTCGAGTCAGGGGAGCTGTAGCGCACGGTGACCGACTGGTTGTCACCTTCCGTGAGGGAGTGCAGGTCGACGCTTGTGTGAATGTGGATTCCGCGGCGCTTCATTTCGCGAGCCATGAGGGCGGAAATGCGGCGCGAACCGCGAGGGAAGATGCGTGGCGAGGTCGCCAAAATGGTGACGTCTGCGCCTTGCGAGCTCCACAAGGTGGCAAATTCCAGGCCGATCGGTCCAGAGCCCAAAATGACGACGGAGTGAGGGATCTGCTGCAGGTTCATCGCGTCGGTCGAGTCGAGGATGGCCTTGTGTGAAATCGGAACGCCGTCGAGTTCGCGCGGGTGTGAGCCGGTGGCGATGATGATGTCGGTGGCATGCAAGTGAAGGATGGGGTTAGCTTGACCGGCATCCTCAGCTTGGCCTTGGTCGGCAGTCTGGCCGCTAGCCTCGCCGTCAGCCTGCCCCTCACTCTCGCTTTGGCCCTGCGGCAAATGCAAGGTGAGCTGATGCGGCTGCGTCACCTCCGCCCGGGCTTGCACAAACGTGACCTTGCGCGCATGCAACAGCTGTTCCAAGCCGGAAGTCATCTGTTCAATGGTGGCTTCCTTATAGCTGACCAGACGGCCAAAGTCGAAGGATTTCAGCTCGTAATCCATGCCCATCGCTGCAGCATTATCGGCTAAATGGCGCACTTCTGCGGCGCGCAGCAACGCCTTGCTCGGAATGCAACCCTCGTGCAGGCATACGCCACCAGGGCGAGCGTCCTCTTCGATGAGAACGACAGATTTTCCGAGCTCCGCCAGGCGCAGTGCCGCAGAGTAACCGCCGGTACCAGCACCAATGATGGCAACATCGAAATGCTGATTTTCGCTGACATGGTCTACGAGCATGAAGTCTCCTCCATACGCTGTGGCCGCAGGTTCAGCTTGGGCTTCGAGAAAATTGCTGGAGCATGCGGGCGCAGTTGTGTGCTTAATCACCGTTCATTATACAAAAAGTGCTGGGCTCCTCTCTGAGCTCAGCACTCTGCGAACTTTGTGTAGTTTACTTGTCATTGCTTGAGATTATCAGCCCGCTCACTTCACCTCGTAAGCTGACTTCCACCCCAAGCTGCGCTTATCAGCGCGGCCATTCGCCGCGCTTGGCAGAGCGTGGCTTAGGAATACGCCAACGGCGCACATTCATGGCTCGCGTCACCGCGTAGGAAGCGCAACGAGCGGCCTTGATCTTATCCGTGCCAAACTTGGCGACGAGCTGTGGCTTCAAACCGTGCAACCACATGACGAACATATCGACGATGGCGGCGAGCATGTACACGTACATGAGAACAACCACGACGAAGGAGAGAATGGCCAGCTGAGGAATCATGCCGAAAATGAAGGCGATGACGATGCACACCAAGCACACCGGCAGGAACCATTCGGCCAAGTTGCGGCGAGCGTCAACGTAATCGCGCACGTACACGCGAATAGGAAGCTGCTCGGCGCGAGGCATATTGCGCAGGTCGCCTTGCTCCATGGCTTCATATTGACGATCCTGACGGGCGCGAAGCCTCTTCTTCTCTTCCTTATAGCGAGCTTTACGCTCTTCGTTGGTAGGAACGAGAGGGCGATATTCCTTGGCCTGAGCCTGCTTACGGCTCGGAGTTGGCCTGCCCTTACCGCCTTGCTTGGCAGACGCCTGTGGCTGCTCGGCTTCGGCCTTTTTGCTCTTAAACGGATTCCATGTCATATGTCATGATGATACGGTCGGGTATTGACCCAGCGGCAGGTGTAACTGGTGTAATTCCGCGCCTTTGAGTCATAACAAGAACGCAGCAACGAAGGAGGAGAGCTTCGATGCAGTTGGAAAACGTCGAACAACTGAAAGCTCGTGTGGATGAGGAATGGCAAGCTGTTCTGGACATGTTGAGCGAAAAGATTGCCATTGGCTCTGTTTCCGCGAAGGGCATTACTGCAGAGCATATGCGTCGCTCTGCTGAGTTTGTTGCCTCCATGATGCGCGAGGTGGGTGTGGATGCTCATGTGGAGCAGTCCACCAACCCGGATGGCACTCCTGGTGCTTTTGAAGTGATCGGTGAAAAGCATGTTTCTGACGATGCTCCTACCGTTTTGCTGTACGCTCACCACGATGTTCAGCCTGTTCCTGACCCTTCCGTGTGGGATACCGACCCGTGGAAGGCAACGGTGAAGGGCGACCGCCTCTATGGTCGCGGCTCTTCGGATGATGGTGGTGGCTTGGCCATTCACCGCGGTGCAATCGGCGCTTTGGCTGATGAGCTGGGCGTCAACATCAAGGTGTTCTTCGAGGGTGAAGAGGAAATGGGTTCGGAATCCTTCATCCCATTCATCACCGCGCATAAGGATGATTTCGCCGCCGACGTCATCATCGTGGCCGATTCGGGTAACTATTCTGCTGAAATCCCATCGCTGACCACCTCTCTTCGTGGTGAAGCGGAATGCGATGTGACGGTTCGCGTTCTCAACCATCCTGTGCACTCTGGCCAGTATGGTGGCCCCATTCTCGATGCGAACACCACGGCAGCTCTGCTGATTTCGAGCATGTATGACGAGAAGGGCAATGTTGTCGTTCCTGGTGTCAAGAGCCAGGAGGTTGTGGGTGGCCTTCAGCGCGACCTCGACGAGAAGACTTTCCGTCATGACTCTTCTGTTGTTGACTCCTATACTTTCGCTGGCGAAGGCTCTTTGGCTTCTCGCTTGTGGGTGAAGCCGTCGATTTCTGTGATCGGTTTTGATGCTCACCCGGTGGAGGGCTCCTTCAACGTGATTGCTGAGACCGCTCGTTTCCGCTTGTCGATGCGCGTTGCTCCAAGCCAGAACCCTCAGGAAGCTCTCGATGCGTTGACTGATTTCCTGGTTTCTCACGCTCCATTTGGCGCGCAGGTGAGTGTCAAGCCGATTGCTGCAGGTTCGGGTTGGGCTATGGATATGAGCACGGATGTTGCTCAGGATGCGGAAGAGGCTATGCGTGTGGCCTTCGGCACTGACCCGATTAACAAGGGTGAAGGCGGCTCCATCCCGTTCATTCCTGAGCTACAGAAGCTGTACCCGCAGACCAAGGTTTTGGTGACTGGCCCGGAGGACCCGATGAGTAACGCTCATAGCCCGAACGAGTCCATCTCCCTGTCTGGTTTGAAGAAGAACATCTTAACGGAGGCTCTCTTCTTGCAGGCTTTGGCTCGCAACTAGGCTCAACTCCTCTCTTGCCATAATGGCTTATGCAATGGCTTGAGATTATCACTGCGCATTGGTGCACGCCCGCATGACATCACCGCTGTGTGATGCGCGAGCGAGTACATGCAGGTGCGCATGTTCAGGCGGTACGGCGGCTCGTCGTGCCGCCTTTTGCGTTGTGGCAATCTTGCGTGATGGCAATCTTTTGTTCTGTCAATCTCATTGTGTAGGCTTCGAGGTGACACGGGAGGTTTCGTTCCTCATGCCATGTACAACCAGCAGTCGGCGTCGCGCAAAAGCGACGAGGCATGCGGTAGCAAGGCGTATGAGGTTCGGGAATCTGAGAAGGGCCTGGAGCCCAACCGATAGAACGTAACGGGTAATACCGAGACGGACCGTCAATCCCGTGCCCGGACTAACCACGGGGTTGAACGGGCATAAGAGCGCAGAAGCTCTTTCGCCTTTTGATTCCATGGATTTTATCGAAAGGCACAAAGTGAGTACAACACAAGAATCTGCAACTTCTGCATCCGCATCGTCCGCAGCAACCGCTGTCAGCACCCCGCGCTCTCTTCGCTGGCGCGTTGTCGACATCGCCGTAGCATCGGTGGTCGGCGTCGTTTCCGCATTCATCTTCTGGGCAGCTGTTTTCGTTTATGACTTCTTGGGTGGCCCTCTGGAAGGCGCACTGCCCGGCTTGTCTGGCCTGCTCAACGGTTTGTGGCTGTTCGCCGGCCCTCTCGCGCTGATCATCGTGCGCAAGCCTGGTGCAGCAATTTACGCCGAAATCGTCGCTTCTGTTCTCGAAGCTTTGATGGGCAACCAGTGGGGTATCGAAACTCTCTACATCGGCTTCATTCAAGGCCTCTTCGCTGAGCTCGCCTTCCTCTTCTTCGCTTATAAGGTGTGGAACGTTGCTGTTGCCACGCTTTCTGGCACTCTGGCTGGCTTGGGCTGCTGGGGCTATAGCTTCTTCACCCACCTTCAGGCCATCAATTGGAACGGCTCGTACGGCTTGGCAAACCTCGTCACCACGCTGATCTCTGGCGCACTGCTCTCCGGCATCGCCATGTGGTACTTGGCTCGAGGCTTGGGTCGCACCGGTGCTCTCGACCAGTTCGCTTCTGGCCGTGAGGTCCACAAGGCCTGAGTTTCTTGAGATTATCAGAGCGCCTCATCGCCCGGGCCGCTGCGCTCAGGCGCTGTTGCTCTGACTTTTTTGAGCTGTTATGCACAGAGAGGTGAAAGAGAGCATGGTTGATTCAACCCCACACGCTCAGTCGATTACATTTTCGCAGTGGAGCTATCGCTATGCTTCTCGGAGCACCTTCTCTGTGCATAATTTTTCTTTACATATTGAAGCTGGTCAGCGCGTGCTGTTGCTGGGAGCATCAGGAGCAGGAAAATCCACGCTGATGGCTGCTATGGCTGGCCTCGTCGGCTCCTCACAAGCAGGAGAGGATGAGGATGGTGGAATCTCCCAAGGTGAGATTCGCATTGGTCAGCTTCCTGCCCGTCAGGCGGTGGGCACAGTTGGCCTTATTTTGCAGGACCCTGATGCTCAAGCTGTTTTTGACCGTCTCGCCGATAACGTCGCCTTTGGCCCAGAAAACTTGGGTGTAGAGCGCGAAGAAATTTGGAAGCGCGTGGACCACAGCCTCGCCGAAGTGGGTATGGGCTCGGTGGAACACGACCGCTCGATTTTGCACCTTTCCGGTGGCCAGATGCAACGCGCTGCACTCGCCGGAGCGCTCGCCATGCAGCCCAGCGTTTTACTGCTTGACGAGCCAACTGCTAATTTGGACCCTTCCGGTGTGCAACAGGTGGTGAAAGCAGTTCACCACAGTGTTGAAGCGAGTGGTGCGACCATGGTTTTGGTGGAGCACCGTGCAGACCCGTGGATGGATATGCTCGACCGCGTAGTGATCGTGGCGCGCAATGAGGAAGGCGACACCTGCATTCTCGCTGATGGAACGCCTTCTGCCGTGTTCTCCCGCACGGATATCGACTGGGATGCCTGTGGTATTTGGGTTCCCCGACAATTTGCGGCTTCTTCTGCAGCTTTACTGGCTTCGCCAACTGATGCCACTTCTGCCACTTTGCCGGTGCGCTCGGCAGACGTGCCACAGGCGCCTTCGCTCGGCTCGGCTACGAGCCACACTCTCGTTACCCGTGCAGCCGCACAACCTCACGCCATCCTGCAAACGCACGACCTGTCCATTGGCCGCGGCGAGGAAGTGTACGCGTCCCACATCAATCTGCGCATTTACCCGGGCGAAGTTACCGCGCTAGTAGGGGAGAACGGCGTGGGAAAATCCACGCTCGCCCTCACTTTGGCAGGCCTGCTCAAACCACTGGCTGGCCAGGTGCAGGCCAGCGAAGAACTCAGAATTGCGCAGGAGAAGAGCAAGAAGAGTGGCAATCTTGTGCCGAACTCAAGCTGCCCGCAAGAGTGGAGCTCGACGCAACTGGCCGCCAGAATTTCCTACGTTTTCCAAAACCCTGAGCATCAGTTCGCCACCAACTCGGTGCTGCGCGAGGCGCAACTCGGCCCGCTGCGTATTGGAATGAGCGAGGAACAGGCTCGTGCCCGCGCCGAAAAACTGTTGGAACGCTTCGGATTATCAGCGTATAAAAATGCGAATCCGTACACGCTTTCCGGCGGCGAAAAGCGCCGCCTTTCTGTGGTTTCGTCACTTGCTGCCGCTCCGCGCGTGCTGATTTTGGATGAGCCGACTTTCGGCCAGGATAAACGCACGTGGGCGCATATGGTGGCGATGATTCGTGACCTGGCGCACGATGGCATTGCCATTGTGGTGGTCACGCATGATGAGGACCTTGTCGAGCAGCTGAACGCCCGCGTGGTGCGTTTGGCGGTGGAGGGGACCCAGCCAGAGCCTTCCCAGCCCGCGCAACAAGTCCAGCCCGCGCAACAAGCTCAGCCCGCCCAGCCAGTCGAGCCAGCCCAGCGCGCGACTATCGCTCAGCCGGTCGCCGAAATCTCTGTGACTGCCGTCGAAGAGCGAGTCGAAAAGCGCAAGCCAACGAGCCCCAGCCCGGTGCTTGCCGCACGCAACCCGGCTTTCCGCTTCATTGCCGCCATGCTCGCGAGCATCCCGCTTGTACTCTCCCTCGACCCGGTGTCCGCCGGTATCGCCACCCTCGCCGAGCTCATCGTATTCCTGATGATCGGCTACCGCCCGTGGGAGATTATCAAGCGCATTTGGCCTCTCTTCCTCGCCTCGCCGAGCGCTTTGGTTTCCGTGATTCTCTACGGCAAAGTCGGTGGCCAGGTGCTGTGGCAGTGGGGGCCGGCCATCGTATCGCAGCAGTCGCTGTGGCTCGCGTTTGCCACTTTTTTGAGGATTTTCGCCATCGGTATGCCCGCTATTGTGCTGATCGCCGGCATCGATGCGACTGATTTAGCCGATAGTTTGAGCCAACAGCTGCACTTCTCCGACCGTTTCGTTTACTCCGGATTAGCAGGAATGCGCCTCTTCTCCGTGATCTCGGACGACTGGGCTGCGCTCAGCCTCTCTCGCCGCTCGCGAGGTTTGGCCGACCAGTCCGCCGTCAAACGCTTCTTGCCGCAATGCTTCGCCCTGCTCGTCCTCTCCATTCGTCGCTCGACCACCCTCGCTGTTGCCATGCAAGCGCGCGGTTTCGGTGGTACGACAAAGCGCACGCATGCGCGTATTTCTCGTGTCACGGGCCTTGATGGGGCGATGCTTGCCATAAGCCTCTTCATTCCTCTCGCCTCTTTGCTCGCCGCCGTGTTTGCTGGCACCTTCGCCTTCTTCGGAAACGCTTAGCGGGAAGCTTTCTGGCAAGGCCCTCGAGGGTGCCGCGCTGGCAATCCACTTCACCAGATACCCTTGAAGTTATGCCTTTTAGCCAGCAGTTTATGGACAATCCGAAAGCCGACCGCGTCAAGCGAGTGGCCAGTTTGCGCCAAGCTTCTGTTCGCCGCCGCTTGGGTCTCTTCCTCGTCGAAGGCCCGCAAGCAGTGCGCGAGGCGGTGGCGTATATGCCGCAACGTGTGCACGACGTCTACATTGATACCTCGCACAACCCGCATGATGACATTATTTCCTCGGCTCTCGAAGCGGCCAACCCGATCTACCTGCACCACGTGTCGACCAAGGTGATGGAAGCGATCAGCCCGGACGCGCAGTCTATCGCAGCCGTGGTGAGCTCTGAAGGTTTGATCCGCACTCTGGACGATATTGACCTCAACCCGCTGAACACTGAATTTTCCGAGATTGGCAGTACGAGTAGTGACAATCTCGAGAAAAACTACCAGCCGCAGACGGACCTGATTGTCGCCTGCTGGCAGGCCAGAGACCCAGGAAATGAGGGCACGCTGATTCGTACCGCCGACGCGAGCGGATGCAGGGCCATCATTCTCGTCGACGACTCCGCCCACCCGCTCAACCCGAAAGTGGTGCGCAGTTCCGCTGGCTCGCTCTTCCACATTCCGGTTATTCAAGCCAGCACGGAAGAGTTCTTCGCTTGGGCCGAGAAACATAGCCTGCCAATCTGGGCGGCAGATATTCATGGTACGCAAGAGCACGCGCCTTACGACTTGGTGACTGTGCTGGCCGATCGCAATTCTGAGCTCGTCAAGCCTGCTGCAACACCGATCATGCTGTTTGGCAACGAGGCTCGCGGCCTGCCAACCGAGATTGTGGAGCGTGCCTCAAGAGCGGTGATGATTCCGTTGTATGGTTCCGCTGAGTCGCTGAATTTGGCGATGAGCGGAGCGGTGATGATGTATTCCATCGCCATGGCTCAACACCAAGGCTGAGCCGCCTCGCCTGTGACGCGTCGGTGTCGGGCTACGTTGAAAGAATAAACAAGGAATAGCTCTCAGCCCGCATGTTCAGCGTGCGAGGAAGAGCAATGAAAATCTGAAACTTGAAATGCGATGAGGAAAAGGGGCCTTCGTGACTAACGAAGCTGAATTCGACAAAGAGCGGGTTACCGCCCAGATCGCCGAAGCTGTCCAGGCAATTGAAGACGCCCAGTCGTCGAGCGCCTTACGCCAACTGCGTGACGAGTATGTGGGTAAGAATTCCGTTCTCGCTCGCGCTTCCCAGGCAATCGGCAAACTGCCTAATGACCAGAAGAAGGAAGCCGGCCAGCTGCTTGGCCAGTTGCGTGCAGAATTTGGTCGCGCTTTCGGTGCTCGTGAGGCTGCCGTCAAGAAAGCGGAAGAAGAAGCCAAGCTCGCCGCAGAAAAGGTGGATGTCACCCTTCCTGTGGAACGCCACCCACTCGGCGCTCGCCACCCACTGGCCGCACTGACCGAGGATATTCAGGACTTCTTCGTTTCCATGGGCTGGCAGATTTCCGAAGGCCCAGAAATCGATTCGGAGTGGTACGACTTCGACGCTTTGAACTTCGGCCCTGACCATCCAGCACGCCAAATGCAGGACACCTTCTACGTCAAGGGCGATAAGGCTCGCGATGCCGCCGGCTTCGTCGGCTCCAACATGGTGTTGCGCACGCAAACCTCCTCCGACCAGGTGCGCGGCCTCATCCAGCGTGGTGTGCCGTTGTACATGGCTTGCACGGGCCGCGTTTTCCGCACCGACGAGCTCGACGCTACCCACACTCCTGTGTTCCACCAGTGCGAGGCTCTCGCCGTGGATAAGGGCCTGACCATGTCCGACTTGAAGGGCACTTTGGACGCTTTGGCAGTTGCCATGTTCGGCCCAGAGGCCAAGACTCGCTTGCGTCCGTCCTACTTCCCGTTCACTGAGCCATCTGCTGAGATGGATTTGTGGTTCCCCGATAAGAAGGGCGGCCCAGGCTGGATCGAATGGGGTGGTTGCGGTATGGTCCACCCGAATGTTCTGCGTTCGGCCGGTTTGGACCCTGACGTGTACACCGGTTTCGCTTTCGGCGTGGGCATCGAGCGCGCTTTGCTGCTGCGCCACGACATTAACGATATGCACGACTTGGTTGAAGGCGATATTCGCTTCAGCAAGCAGTTCGCGATGGGAGAGTGAGTAATGCCAATCGTTGATATTGACTGGCTCAAAGAGCATGTTGACGTTCCTGCAGACCTCACCGTCGAGCAGCTGAGCCAAGACCTCGTTCGTATCGGTCTGGAAACCGAAACCATTCACCGCTCTTCCGTGACCGGGCCTGTGGTGGTTGGCCGCATCGTTGACTTCGTCAAAGAGCCGCAGAAGAACGGCAAGACAGTGTCGTGGTGCCAGGTCGATTGCGGTGAAGAGCACAACGTGAAGGAAGAGGACGGTACCACTCGTTTGCGCGGCATCATTTGCGGCGCTCCGAATGTGGAGAAGGACGCCTTGGTGGTGGTCGCTCTTCCTGGTGCCGTTCTTCCTGGTGACTTCGCCATTTCTGTGCGCAAAACCTACGGCCACAAGTCGGAGGGTATGTGCTGCTCCGCCCGCGAGCTGGGCATGGGCGATGACCATCACGGCATTATCTTGCTGCGCGGAGAGGGCTTCTCTCAGGAGGAGTTGAAGAATATCAAGCCTGGCGATGATGCGCTGAGCTTGCTTCACCTCAACATTCCAACGCTTGAGATTAACATCACGCCAGATCGCGGCTACGCCTTCAGCTACCGCGGTGTTGCGCGCGAATATCACCACTCCACCGGCGAGCCTTTCACCGACCCTATTCCTGAACTTGCCGCTCAGGCTCCTCAGGTTGAGGCAGGCCACCAGGGTGATGTTGAAGCTGCCATCGAGGATGACAACCCTATCCACGGTGTGGTGGGTTGCGACCGCTACTACCTGCGCGCAGTGCATGGTTTCGACCCGAATGCAAAGACGCCAAACTGGATGCGTCGCCGCCTGATTCGCGCCGGTGTTCGCCCTCACACTTTGGCTGTGGACGTCACCAACTACGTCATGCTCGACTTGGGTCAGCCTTTGCACGCTTACGACTTGGATAAGCTCGTCCCACCGATCGTGGTTCGCCGCGCTCATGAGGGCGAGAAACTCGTCACTTTGGATGGTGATGAGCATGTGTTGAGCGTGGAAGACCTCGTCATCACTGATTCTCCGAATGGTGAGCGTTCCTCGCGTATTCTTGGCCTTGCCGGTGTGATGGGCGGCCAGTATGGCGAAATCACTGCTGACACCAAGAATATTTTGGTGGAGTCGGCTCATTTCGACACGGTTTCCATCGCTCGTACTGCTCGTCGCCACAAGCTTCCTACCGACGCTTCGCATCGTTTCGAGCGCGGTGTGGATTATGCGATGCAGCCAGCTGCAGCTCAGGATGCTATTCACCTTTTGACTCGCTATGGCCAGGGCGTTGCTTCTGATAATCCAACGGACCTCAACACTACGAAGGAGCCGCAGCCGATTGCCTTCAAGGTGGGCGAGGTGAAGCGCCTTGCTAATCTCGATACCTCTACTGAGGATATTGCCGCCATTTTGGAGGATATCGGTTGCACGGTTGCTGGCGGCGGTAACGGTACCTTTACTGTCACACCTCCAACCTGGCGTCCAGACCTCACCATCGCTCCTGACCTGGTGGAGGAAGTAGCTCGCCTGGTTGGTTATGACAAGATTCCGACTCGTATTCCGTCGGTTCCTGTGGTGAACCCTGGTTTGACGCCATTCCAGGCTCGTCAGCGTAAGGTCGCTGCAACGCTTGCTGAAGCTGGTTTGGTGGAGACGCTCAGCTACCCGTTCGTCGGTGAGAAGGACTTTGAGGAGTTCGCTCTCAACGCCGAGCAGGTGAAGGGCGAGTCGGTTGAGGTGCGTAACCCTCTGGCTGGAGATCGTCCGTTCATGCGTACGAACCTTCTCTATACTTTGGCTCGCACTGCTCAGCGCAACCTGCGTCGTGGCATGCGTAACGTCCAGATTTATGAGATTGGTCACGTGTACCGTCAGGATCCTCACGCTCCTGCCATTCCTGCTCTGCCTGGTTCGGTCAAGCCAAGCGAGGACCAGCTCAAGGCTTTGGAAGCTGGCCTTCCTGCTCAGCCGTTGCAGGTTGCTGCTGTGCTGACTGGTGAGGCTGTTGCCCCCGGCTGGTGGAAGGATTCTCGCGCTATCGACTGGTCGGATGCTGTTGCTCTGGCTCGTCGAGTGGGCGAGCGTATTGGTGCGCAGCTGAGCATGGCAAGCCTTGATGAGGCGACGAACTTGCCATCTGATTTCAATGCGGGCACCTGGCATCCAGGCCGTACTGCAGTGGTGAGCTTCAACGGTGTTTACCTGGGTGTTGCCGGTGAGCTCCACCCTGAAGTGAACAAGACTTTGGGCTTGCCGGAGCATTCCGCTGCCTTCAACCTCGACTTGACGGCGCTGTTCGACACCTTGTCGCTGCAGCCACTGCAGGCCAAGCCGATTTCTACCTTCCCGCCAGTTCGTGAGGATCTGGCCTTCATGGTGGAGGAGAAGGTGAGCGCTCAGCAGCTGATTGACGCCATTCGTCGTGGTGGTGGTGAGGCTCTGGAGTCTGTCGAGCTCTTCGATGTGTACCGTGGCTCTGACTTGGGTGAAGGCAAGAAGTCCTTGGCCTTCTCGGTGGTGTACCGTTCTGATTCTCAGACTCTCACCGCAGCCCAGGCGAAGGAGATTCGCGCTGCTATCGTCGCGCAATGCGAGAAGGACCTCAACGCCGTTCTGCGCGTCTGATGCGCGATTGAGCGGCTTCGCTGGTAGGTTTATACGCCCGTTTGCTCGGCACTGGTAATCTGGGGAGATTATCAGCATGCTCAGTAAACGGGCGGTTTTTTTATCAGCAAGCGTCCAGCGAAGTTTCATAGGATACTGGTATTTTGTAAGGGTTGGCTCTTAGTGTCAGAAGTGAATTCTGAGCGAAGTGGAAAGGGGAGCTATGTCGGATAATGAGAATCTCAACCCAGTGAAGGGTGATTCGGGAGAAACTCCTCGTAATACTGATCTCAACAATGCTGAGCAAACAAGCGCTGAGCAGACGGGTGCTGAGCAGGGTGGCGTTCAACAGGCTGAAAATTCTGCGCCGGCTGCTACCCACGATGACGTTCCTCAGGCGGCCGTGCCTCAGAATGCTGCTGCCAGCGAGCCTCATCTGGCCGAGCACAATGTTGAGCACAATGCTGAGCACAGTGCCGAGCAGCAGGACGAGCGCGTGGACTTGGGCCGCTTGGAAACGCAAGAGCCGTCCTATGGTCAGATGAGCGCGCAGTATGGCCCGAATTACAATCCGTATATTTTCGGCGCTCCTGAGCCTCAACCACAGCCTCAGAACAATAATCGCCCCCAGCAGCAGAATTTCTTCGGTATTAATGGCAACCGTCCGGATATGAACCAGAACGGCAATGGTTACGGTCCTCAAGGTTTCGGCTCGAACAATTATGGCCCCAACGCTCAGAATGGTTACGGCCCGAACAACTATGGTCCCAACCCTTATGGTCCACAATGGGGCCCGAACCCATACGGGCCTCAAGCTGGCCCGCAGGGACCTCAGGGTCTCCAAGGTCCTCGTGAAGCGCAAGGTTCGCAAGGTCCTCAGGGTCCACAGGGCCAGCCGAACCAGCCAGGTAACCAGGGTCAGAACAGTGGTGCTCGTAACCAGCATGTTCCACAAAACGGCCCGTTCGGTTTCAACCCTTATGAGCCGCAGGATGGCTTTGGCCCACAGCCAGGCACTTTTGGCCCCGGCCAGTTCCCACCTCGCGCATACGGTCAGCCTGGTCCTCAGCCTGGCCCACAGGGTCCTCAAGGTCCGCAAGCTGGTCCTCAGGGTCCTCAGCCTGGCCCTAACGGCAGGCCGCAGCCCGTCGCCTACGACCAGTTCCTGCGCCCGTTCAACCCTGATGATCCGAACCAGAACCCGGTGTATGGCCGCTGGGATATGTGGAGCATCATCGCTTTCATCCTGAGCTTCTACACTTACTTCGCATTCCTGAGCTTGCCGCTGGCCATCATGGCTGCTCGCCGTGACAAGGTTCTTCACATGAAGGGCCGCGGCTTGGCTATCGCTGCCATCGTCTTGTCGGTGATCGGCTTGATCGTCATGCTGCTCGTCACTTTCGGCGTTCCGATTCCTGGGCTGGGTTCGCTGCTCGGTGTTGTCGCTAATGGCGCACAAACAGCCAGTTTCCTCACTGTTTGACAAGTTGGAGGCCCCTCGTGGGCCTCTTTTTGTATGAGGAGCTCGCATGAACACAGCAGTTTCCTACGACCTTTCACTCTCTGATGCGTGGGCAGCGGGCCTCGTATCCCTTGAGATTATCAGCGCGAACGAAGCCCTCCGCCTTCACCATGCTCTCCAGCGCATTGGTCGAGATTGGCCAGCTGATTCCTCCCCGCGCTATGACGAGCTGGCTAACCTGTTTACTCACCTTGACGCCCAGCTGGTTACCCTCATGCGTGAGGATGAGGACGAGCAACTCGCGCTCGATTTTCTCGCCACTCGTTCGGCAACTGCGCGATACCTGAGCGTGGGTCGAGCCTTGTTGCGCGCTCATGCTCAGCACATTGTTCGAGCATTGAACGATGTGAAGCACAGTTTGTTAACGCAAGCAGGTAAGGCGTTGTCGCTCAGGATTATCATTCCTGTTAATCTCAGCCCAGTCCTTGCAGCCCAAGCGCTCGTCGGCTGGGCGTACCAGTTTGCCGACATGGCCGAGCAGCTGGTAGCTTGGCGAGCTCACGCCGACCGTTGCCCGGTGACCGTGGGGGAGGGTGCGGGCATGCTTTTCGAGCAAGACCCGAGGCCCTTGGCTCGCGCGCTTGATTTTTCAGCGGTTTCCTCGTGTGCTGCCCGAGAGTTGAGTTCGGCTGCGGCAAGCCCAGAGGAGGAGCGATTTTTCGTGTTGACCGGTCAGGTTAAAGCTTTGTGCCGCGAGTTTGAGCAGCAGGTGCAGCTGTGGGAAAACATGGGGTTTATCAAGCGTGCGGGCAATTCGGAACAAGTCAGATCAGCACAGACCAGCCCGGCACAAGGTGGATCGGCACACGCTGAATCTACACAATCGTTAGCCGATTCTCAGTCGCACCCCGAACCTCCAGTGCTTCCTCATGATGACTCTCACGCTCTCATAGTCAAACTTACCGCACTGGCTCATATGGTTGAGCGGCTGGAGTGGGATGAGCCCGGCTGCGAGAAGGCGTGCTCGTGGAAGCTCGCTGCGCCGGATGTGGTGGCGTGGCTTGTGGTTCACCAGAATGTGCATCCCAGGCTTGCCGAGCAGGTGGTGCTCAAGTTTTTGGAAGATCGCGATACCAGCTCAGCTCAAGGTGAGAGCGCTGAGGTCGCAGCCTCGCGCGCCTCAGAAGCTCCGCGCACCTCAGAAGCTCCGCGCACCTCAGAGTTTCCCAGCACCTCAGACGCTCCGAGCTCAAAAGAATGCGAGCAGATGCTCCTTGCAGCTGGTGTTGCCCCAGCTGCGATGACAGGCAAGCTACCGGTGAGTGCGCTGAAAAACCTGTGGAGTGCCGCAGGAAGCGTTGAAGCGCATAAAAGCTTGGGAGGAAGTGCTGCCAAGCGTGTTGACGAGCAAATCAAAGAGCTTTCAACACGCCGATGAGCTCTCTGTGTCATATCGCGGGCGTATCGTCTTTCAACGATGAGAAACGCAAGTGTGATGGTGAGCGCATGCGCCACCCAGGAAAGCAGCCGAGCAGCTTCGGTTGTTTTTGCATTTGCTTTTCGTGATTGCGTTGTCAAGCAGAGGCCGTAAGGTTTCTGCTTTTTTTATGCCCAAAATGAGCTCCACTGGGCTCAGCCAGAGCCTAGGCCAGTGCTCGAGCACAGGCTAAACATGGCTTCAGCGCAGGTCTGACGTCGCGCAGGCATGAGCTGAGCAGTTCAGCGATAACAGTGATCGCAAGGTTCGCGCAATCACTCAGTAGTTGCACCCAACTACTGCAAACCCATACGTCGGGCAGGCCGGTGGTCACCCGATAAGGAGATGAGGTTGATGAACGAAGAAAAGAAGAATACCCAGGTGAAGCTCAGCTTCGCAGATATGACCAAGCAGCAGCGTTGGGTTGTTGCTTCCACTTCCTCCGGCTTCCTGCTGGAGAACATGGACATCATGTTCCTGAGCTTCTCGCTCACCATGATTATCGCCAGCTTGGGAATCTCCAAGGCAGAAGCTGGCCTTATTTCCACCATTACCAACCTCGGCATGCTCGCCGGCGGTTTGATCTTCGGCATTCTGGGCGACAAGCTCGGCCGTGTGCGCACTTTCTCCCACACTATTTGGATTTTCGCCATTGCAACCGCTCTGACCTTCTTCGCCCATGACATCCGGCTGCTCTACATCCTGCGCTTCCTCGCAGGTGTGGGTGCCGGCGGCGAGTATGGCGTCGGCATGGCAATGATCGCTGAGAACTTCACTCACCGTTACATGGGCCGCCTCACTTCTCTGGCAGCCATCGGCGGCCAGGTCGGCTCCATCCTCGCAGCCCTTCTCGCCGCTTGGATCCTCCCAGCATTCGGCTGGAACGCACTCTACCTGGTCGGTATCGTCCCCGTCATTTTGATCTGGTTCGTCCGCCGTCACGTCAAGGAATCGGACACCTTCCTTGAGGCTCAGAAGCAGGCTCAGGAAGCCACCGCCCACCACGACGCTTCTCACAAGATCTCCTTCTCTCGCCTCTTCGCTACTCCAGCTCTGGCCGCTCAGACCATCGGCCTGACAATCATGGCCATCATCCAGATCGCCGGCTACTTCGGCTTGATGAACTGGTTGCCATCCATCGCTCAGGCTCGCCTGAACCTCTCGGTCACCAAGTCGAGCCTGTGGATGATCGCCACGATCATCGGCATGTCCCTGGGCATGGTCGTCTTCGGCTGGGTGATGGATAAGTTCGGCCCCCGCTGGTCCTTCGGCATCTTCCTGCTCGGCTCCGCGCTGGTCATGTTCTCCCTGCTCTATGTCACCAACATGGTTGAGCTGCTCGTCGCCGGCGCTCTGATTGGCTTCTTCTCTAACGGCATGTTTGGCGGCTATGGCACCGTGATCTCCCTGCTCTACCCAACTGAGATTCGCTCTACTGCTAACAACATGATCATGAACATTGGCCGCGCAGTCGGTGGTTTCTCCTCTCTGGCAATCGGCGCCATGATGGATGCCTTCAACAACCTGTGGATTGTGATGGGTTCTCTTGCTGGCATGTACGTCCTCTCCTTCCTGGTGATGGTCAGCCTTCCGGGCATCAAGCGTCTGACTGCTCTCAAGTCCCAGGCTCGCAAGGGCCAGGATGAAGCCCAGGTTGGTCTCGCGGTAGCAACCGCCTGAGAGGGGAGAGACGATGGCTGAAACGACAGAAAATATGCTCGCGATCTCTGCTCACGCTCAGCTTTTGGCAGGGGAGGAAACGCCCCAGATTATCAGGCCGAGCTCAACCCGTCCTGACAATCTCAAGAAAGGCGGCGTTGTTTCTGACCCACGCCTTGGCGTCGAGCTGCCGGGCCTAAAGCTCAAAAACCCCGTTATGCCAGCTTCGGGAACGTGCTGGTATGGTCAGGAAATTGCCCGCGACTATGACCTCAACAGGCTGGGAGCCATCGTTCTCAAAACCACAACCTTGCGCCCGCGCGAGGGAAACGGCCAGCCTCGCCTGCTGAAAAGCGGCGAGGAATGGATGAACTGCAACGGTTTACACAATGTCGGCGTCGAGCAACTCCTCGCCGACAAGCTGCCCTGGCTTGAGGAAAACTACCCTGAGCTGCCAGTGATTGCGAGCGTTGCAGGAAATAGCATCGAGGAATACGAAGAGATTGCTGGAAAACTCAACGCTTCGAAGCATCTCAACGCCCTCGAACTCAATATTTCCTGCCCGAACGTCAAAGCTGGCGGCCAGGCCATGGGCGTCGACCCTGAGGTCGTCGAAGAGCTGACTCGCCGTTGCGTGCAGGCCAGCGACAAGCCGGTTTACGTCAAACTCACGCCAAACGTTACCGATATCACGACGATCGCACTGGCCGCCGAGCGCGGTGGGGCAGCGGGTTTGACCATGATTAACACGCTGACGGGCTTGCGCTTCGACCTTGCTAGCCGCAAGCCGATTTTGTCGAATGTGACTGGCGGTGTGTCTGGCCCTGCGCTGAAGCCGATTTGCTTGAGGCTTATTCACCAGGTTCGCCAGGTTTGCGATATCCCGATCATTGGCGTCGGGGGTATTACGAGCGCCGAGGATGTTCTGGAATACCTCATCGCTGGTGCTCAAGCTGTTCAGGTGGGTTCAGCATCCTTCACTGACCCGCTGGCATTGCCCAAGATTATCAGTGCGCTTCCAGTACTGATGGATCAGTATGGCATTGATAATCTGAAGAATGTTAAGGGAGAATGATGAGAAGATACGAGCCTATTGTTGCCATCGACGTTGCTAGCGAAAAAGAAGCTCTCGCTCTCATGGACACGCTCAAGGATTCGGGCGAGGCTAACCATGACATGCCTATCCTCAAGATCGGCATGGAGCTGTATTACGGCGTCGGCCAAGAGATGGTGAAGCAGGCTAAAGCTCGCGGCTTCCGCATTTTCCTGGATTTGAAGCTGTACGACATTCCGAACACCGTGCGCCGAGCCATGGCTGCTATCGGACGCTTGGGTGTTGATTTCACCACGATTCATGCGGCTGGCGGCTCTGAAATGCTCAAGGCTGGTTTGGAAGGTTTGCAGCAGGGTGCGCAGCAAGCTCATGTTGAGCCTGCCCAGCTCCTCGCCATCACTCAGCTGACCAGCATTGACGAGCAGATTTTGCACGAGCAGCAGCATGTGGATTTGTCGCTGATTGAGTCGGTGCAGAACTATGCGCGCTTGGCTGATGAGTGCGGTCTGGCTGGTGTGGTCTGCTCTGCTCAGGAGATTTCGGCCATTCGCGAGGTGACTCGTGATGACTTCTTGTGCGTGACTCCCGGTATTCGCCCTGCTCACTACCAGAAAGATGACCAGAAGCGCATTGTTACGCCATTCCAGGCGCATCAGCTGGGTTCGAACGCCATTGTGGTGGGCCGTCCGATCACGCAGTCTGCCGACCCGGTTGCCGCTTACCAGACCATTCGCCGCGAGTTCATCGGCTGAACGCTGGCTCGCCGATTCAGGTCGCCCGCTGGCCCGCCCGCCCGCGTGGTGGCCTGCCGGCCCGCCCTAGGTTGCCTGCTGGCTCGCCCGTCTGCGTGGTGGCCTGCCCGTCCGTCCGCGTGGTGGCCGCTGGCCCGCCCGCACATATTCGTACTCAAGAAGGAAAAATGACTCACACAAACTCCGTTAACGCTGAGAACTCTGCAAGTGCTCAGAACGCCGCAAGCGTTGAAAACACTGCCAACGCACAAGCCGCCGATAACGCTCCGGCCGCCGATAACGCTCAGGCCGCCGAGGCCAGTGCTCAGGCCCACCAGATCGCCGCTGATCTGCTGTCCATCCGCGCTGTGACCTTGCGCCCGAACGATCCCTTCGTCTGGGCATCTGGCCTGCAAGCGCCTATTTACACTGATAATCGTTTGACCATCTCTTACCCGCAGGTGCGCACCCACATTGCTCAGGCTTTGGCAGCTCTCATCACTCGCCAGTTTGGTGAGGTGGATGTCATCGCTGGCACGGCAACGGCAGGCATTCCTCACGCTGCTTGGCTCGCCGCTGAGCTCAACAAGCCGATGATATACGTGCGTTCCAAGCCGAAGGATCACGGTCAGGGCCGCCAGATTGAGGGCACGATCACTCCTGGCGCTCGCACGGTGGTTATTGATGACCTGATCTCCACGGGCGGCTCAGTTCTCAAGGCTGTCAAGGCTGCTGAGGGCGAGGGTGCGAAGGTGCTTGGCGTCGCCTCGATTTTCAACTATGAGCTGCCGGAAGCTCGCGAAAACTTTGCTGCTGCTGGCATGCCCTACTTCTCTGCTACAAGCTATTCGACGCTGATTTCTGAGGCTATTGCTCAAGGTTTCGTTGACGAGGCTGACCGTGAGGTTCTCGCGGCTTGGTCCAACGACCCTGAGGGTTGGTCTTTGGCTCATGGTGGCGAGCCTTTGGCCTGAATTTCTCCAGATTATCAGTCCGCTTCATCAGCCGCAGCCGAGCATCCGCTTCGCTGCGGCTTTTCATCTGCTCTTCTCGGGGGAGATTTATCTGTTTGAGCTGTGAGCTCAGTGGTGTGCTCACTGTTGTGATAATCTTAAGTAAGGAAATCATTACAAGTAAGGATTATCATGAGTGCGGTTATAGGAATGGCAAAGATTACAGCCAAAGGCCAAATTACTTTGCCTGCAGCTGTTCGCGATGCTGTAGAAGTGAGAAATGGCGACGATATTCTCTTTATTCGTGATAATGATGGGCGTATTCGTGTCAGCAGCTCTGAACTGGAAGCCATTTTGAGAACACAACTTGCCCTCGAAGGGGCAGCAGATGAAGCTGGCATTTCCTCTGAGGATGACCTTCTTCAGTTGATCTCTCAAGTACGCAAAGAGAAATATTCGAAGGAACAGCGATGAGGATAATGTACGACACAAATGTCTTATTATCTGCATTAGTTCTGCGTTCAAAGGTCAACACAAGAGCTCTCATTATTGGCGGATACGAGGGTGACTTGGCAAAGGGGCTGTAGCGATGGAGTATGTGATTCTGCTCGTCATATTGGGCTTGTTGGCGTGGTTTATTGTGCTCCTCGTTCAAGAAATCAAGCGTGAGCAAGCAAAGACGCCAGAAGAGAAAGCCTATGATGCCGCCGTGCGAGAGCATGAACGCCGCGTACACGAAGCAGAGAAGCTGTATAACAAAGCGCTCAAAGCTCACGATAGGCGAGTGGCAGCAGCCCGATGGCAGCATGAAAAAGCGCAGAAAATGGGCGACGGCTACGTGGACTCCATCATCGGCAAAGAAGGAAAAATCGAAGTCCACAAACTCTACATCACCACTCCACAAGGCCGATACCCGCTTGACCCTTCTGTGCGCGCTGAAGTAGACACGGCAGGTGCCATCGCTGTGAAATCACGCACAACACTGACCCGTGTCGCTACCGGAGCTGTACTCTTCGGTCCCATTGGTGCACTCATCGGTGCCAGCGCCAAGAAAAACACGGTGATCGACACCCGACAGCTCTTCCTCGTGATTGAAAGTGACGCCTTTGCTGCAGCACTCACTTTGAGTCCCGACCAAGCCAGCCAAGCACACGCCTTTGCAACCAAACTTCTGCAAACAGCCAAACAAGTGCCCGTTCTCAAGGCCGATCAGAAGAGAATGCTCGAGGAAACTCAAAAGAACATCGAAGAGGAACAAGCAGACCGACGCGAGATTAACACCGCCAGCCACAACCTCACTCTCGTTCAAAAAGACACGCAAACGGTTGATGCGGCCAAACGAGCAGCGGACGCTGCCATAGCTCGCAAAACTGGTGCGGTTGCGCAGCAGCACAAGCGTTAGCGAACGCGCGTCTTATCCAAACGGCGAGTGAGAACATCGCCCACCAATTGAACGATAAGAACCAACAGAAGAGTGAGCACGGTAGCCATCACCGTCACATCCGTGTTGAAACGATCATAGCCATACGAAATAGCCATCGTACCCAAACCGCCAGCGCCAACAGCACCAGCCATAGCTGTTAATCCTATGAGGTTAATGACGGTGACCGTCGACACACGAAGCAACTCAGCTCGCGCTTCCTTCAAGTACACCGTGGTGACAATATCCATCGTGGACGCGCCCACCGACTGCGCCGCCTCCACAATGCCCGGATTCACCGTCTCCAAAGCAACCTGAACCTGACGGGCAAAGAAGGGGAAAACACCCAAAGAAAGCGGTACCAAAGCAGCCTTCGCACCAATCTGAGTGCCAATCAAAGCCTTCGTAAACGGAGCCACAAAAGCGAGCAAAATAATGAACGGAACCGCGCGGAACACATCAACCGTCTTGCTAATCACAATGTTCCACTTGCGCGACTCATGAATGCCGCCCTTACCGGTCAACACCATGCCAATACCAGCCAACAGACCAGCAATACCGCCAAAGAAAGCCGACCAGAAGGTCATGAACAACGTCTGAACAATAGCGGTACCCCAACCGGTTTCGCCATACCAGCCCAAAGCGAGAACATTAGGAATCCACTGTTCCAGGAAATCTTTCATGCCACACGCTCCTCAGAAGAATCGTCAGTTCCCTCATCATCGGAACTGACCAGCGACGAGTCCAACTGCTGCGCATCAATATCCATCGACGCTAAATAATCCGTCGCCTGCTTGAGCTGCTGCGCGTCCCCCGTCACCAAAATGATCAGAGTGCCAATCAACTCACCATTCAACACATCAACAGAGCCGTACAGAATACTCGACTCAACGCCAAAACGACGGTACAACTCGAGGGTTGCCGACTGGTCGACATTATCCACACCATACGTCAGCTGGAAAAGCCTCTGGTTCGGCTTCAAACCACCCAAATGGTAAGCGGCCAGAGAGCGCTCCGTCTCACTCGAACCACCCACGAACTCACGCGTCATCGCCTGGCGAGGGTGCAACACCACATCGCGCAAAGCGCCACGCTCCACCAGCTCACCGTGTTCCATAACAATAATGCGATCGCAAATGCGCTTCACCGCATCCATCTCGTGAGTGATGAGAACAACTGTCACGCCCAAACGACGGTTCAAATCCTTGAGCAAATCAAGAATCTGAATAGTCGTTTGCGGGTCCAGCGCCGAAGTGGACTCATCCGAGAGCAACACCTCAGGGTTATTTGCCAAAGCGCGCGCAATAGCAACCCTCTGCTTTTGGCCACCAGACAGCTGAGCAGGGTAGGCATTCGCATACTCTTCCAAGTGAACGAGCTCCAAAAGGTGGCGAACGCGCTGCTCGATGTCACTTTCACTCAGCTCACTGTGGCGCAAAGCAAAAGCGATATTGTCGGCAATGCTCGACTGGTTGAGCAGGTTAAACCCTTGGAAAATCATGCCCACGCGGCGGCGCAAAGCACGAAGCTCGCGAGGCTTAATCACCGTGCCGTCGTCATAAATCGTCTTTCCCAGAACACGCACACGCCCAGCACTCGGGGTTTGCAACAAATTCAGCGTGCGAACCAGCGTTGACTTTCCAGCACCGGAAAAGCCAATCACACCCAGAATTTCACCCTTATGCAGCTTCAAACTGGCGTCATGGACGGCGGTCGTATCACCAAAACTGACGCGCACGTGGTCGAGTTCAATGACCACATCACTTTCGTTGTTCATCTCGCTCCCGCTTTCCTCGCTCAACTATTCGGCGTGCTGATCTTCCAAACGCTTCAAATACTCGCCGAATGCTGGCAATGTTCTCCCGCCGTAGGCGCGGCGAATCACAGTGGCAATCTCGTCGCTTTGGTAGCATTCCACCACTTTGGCGAACAGGTCGTTGTGGGCGTCCTTCTTACGCGCGGCAATAATATTGAGCCACTGGTGAGAGCTCGCGTCCACAGGCTCTGTCGCGATGGCCAAGCTTAACGGAGTGTTCGACGAAGCGGCAAAATCGTCGTTAATAACCGAGCCTGCCACCGACTCGAGCACGCGGGGAGTTTGGTCTGGTGGCACCTCTTTAATAGTCAATTTCTTAGGATTATCAATAATCGACGCCACCGTAGCCAAACCATTTTTTGGCAGCTTCACGGAAATCAGGCCAGCGTGCTGCAAGGTGAGCAAAGCTCGAGATTCATTCGTTGCGTCGTTGGGAACGGCGATAGTCGAACCGCGAGGAATATCCTGCACCGAAGAATACTGGCGAGAGTAGAGGCGGATCGGGGCAATAACCGTCGTGCCAATGCCCACGAGATCAGCATGGTTGGCCTTATTCCAAGCGTTCAAGAAGGCGTAATGCTGGTAGGCGTTGAGGTCAATATCGCCATTTTGTAAGGCTTGGTTGGGCTGGTTGTAGTCGGTGAAGTTCTTAATGCTCACCGTAATGCCATAACGGTTTCTGGCAATCTTGGAAACGGCGGCCCACACCTGCTGAGTAGCCGAGCTCAAGCCTGCCACGCCAACAGTGACGTGCTTGCCAGAAGCGGAGGAGGAAGCAGAAGAGTCCTGGTTGGGATCCATCAAAACGATGTCACCGGATTGCGGGCCAAAACTCAGCCAGGCGAGTGCTGCGATCAGAAGGGCAGCAATACCAGAAATAATGAGCTTTTTCTGGCGACGAAAGTATCTCATCATACTTCCTCAACTAGTAAAACGACTATGGTGTTTAATTCTGCTCGAATACAAACGAAGAACTAGTGTACGGGGTTCCGACCCTTTTGCCTAAAACGAAATACACGAGTTATCAGAAAAACTGATAACGGGCGAGGGGAGAGGTCGGGCTGGGTGAAGGCGCGGGCTTCGAGGTCGCGCTCGGTGAGGTTGGGCTTTCCTGGCAGGGGCGCGCGCAAGATTATCACGCGGTGATAATCTCAAAAAAATGGGGAGCACTGTGGCAAAGAATTGGCTATTTTCTGCGGATTTGCTGAGCTGAAAAAGTGGCGTGTGCTGTCGGGCTGTACTGAGAGAATGAGAACTCGTAAACTCATACGCCGAGAGGCCGAAGGGCAAAAGGAAAATGGCAAAGGTTACCAATTACAAGGAAGCAGGGTTCTCTTCCGTACTAGAAGAACTGGAATGGCGCGGTTTGATCGCGCAGTCTACTGATCGCGAGCGTTTGAGCAAGGCTCTGTCCGAAGGCCCGATCACCTTCTATTGCGGTTTCGACCCTACCGCTCCTTCCATTCACATTGGTAATCTTGTGTCCCTGCTCGTGATGCGTCACCTGCAGGAAGCTGGTCACCATCCTATTGTTCTGGTCGGCGGCGCAACAGGTTTGATCGGAGACCCACGCCAATCCGGCGAGCGCACCTTGAACCCTGCTGAGACGGTTGCTCAGTGGACGGAAAAGTTGCGCAATCAGATCTCCCGTTTCTTGCGTTCTGATGGCGAGAATGCTGCCCAGTACGTGTCCAATTACGACTGGACGAGCAAGTACTCCGCCATTGACTTCCTGCGCGATGTGGGTAAGAACTTCCGCGTGGGAACCATGCTCAACAAGGATATTATTGCCAGGCGTTTGAACTCGGAGGACGGCATTTCCTTCGCCGAGTTCAGCTACCAGGTTCTTCAGGGCAACGACTTCCTCCACCTCTACGAGACGAAGAATGTCACCCTGCAAACTGGCGGTAACGACCAGTGGGGTAACCTCGTTTCTGGCCTGGACCTCATCCACCACGTTCACGGCGTCGACGTCAACGTCATGACCAGCCCGATTATCACTGATTCTCAGGGTAAGAAGTTTGGCAAGTCAGAAGGCAACGCCATGTGGCTGGACGGCTCCATGTTGAGCCCATACAAGTTCTACCAGTTCTGGTACAACCAGCCAGATTCTGAGGCAATCAAGCTTCTCAAGGTGTTCACCTTCCTGCCTAAGGAGCGTATCGAGCAGCTCGCTCAAGCTCAGCAGCAGGACCCTGGTGCACGTGAAGCACAGAAAGTTCTCGCCTATGAAGTCACGAGCTTCATTCACGGTGAAGAGGCAGCACAGCAGGCTATTGAAGCCAGCCAGGCGCTTTTTGGCCGCGGTGAGCTTGCCAAGCTGGATGAGCAGACTCTCGAAGCTGCTCTCGAAGGCTTGAAGAATGTTGACAATGCTGATGGTACGAAGGCATGGGCCTCGGCTGAAGAGGGCGAAGAAGTGGTGCGCGCTGCAGTTGATGGAGGTTTGTTCCCATCGATCTCGCAGGCGATGAAGGCCATTCGTCAGGGTGGCTTGTATGTAAATAACAACCGTGTTGAGGACCCGAACCAGGTTCTCACTCAGTCTGATTTTTTGGCCGGACGTTTTGTTTTGCTGCGTCGCGGTAAGAAGTCCCTTGCAGCTCTGGAGGCTAACAAGTGAGCGATAACTATTCGCATAATTCTGATTCTCGTTCTTCTCGCTCGAACGAGCATCGCAGTGGCGGCCGCGGCTTTGGCGGTCGCTCGGATCGCGGCGGTGAGCGTTCCGGCCGCGGTTTTGGTGGCCGTAAGTTTGGTGAGCGTAACGAGCATCGTGGTGGTGGTCGTGGCTTTGGCGGCCGTTCTGACCGTTTCGAGCATTCTGACCGTTCGGAGCGCTCTGGTCGTTCCTTTGACCGTCGTGATGATCGCTCGGATCGTGGCGGCTTCCGTCGTGATCACCGTGGTGAGCGTGGCGGCCGTCGTTTTGGCGATCATGACGACCGTCGTTTCAACCGTTCCGGCGAGCGCAACGGCCGTTCTGGCCGCGGTTTCGGCGGTGGCTTCTCTGGTCACGGCCGTGCAGAAAAGTCTGATAACCCATTCGCATACGGTGGCGAGCGCAACACCTCTCGTCATTTCGCCCATGAGAACGATGAGCGTCGCTCTCGTTTCGCTGGTGAAGGCCGCGTAAACCGTGATGATCGCGGCTTCCGTCGTGATGACCGCGACGAGCGTGGTGGCCGTCGTTTTGGCGATCGTGATGATCGTCGATTTAACCGTGATGGCGAGCGCTCTGGTCGCAACTTCGGTGGCCGTCGTGATGATCGTGGTGGCTTCCGTCGTGATGATCGTGGTGAGCGTGGTGGCCGTCGCTTTGGTGACCGCGACGACCGTCGTTTCAACCGTGATGGCGAGCGCTCTGGCCACAACTTCGACCGTCGTGACGATCGCGGTGATCGCAATTCGCAGCACCGCTCCGGCTTCAGCACCGACCAGCTCAACGAGCGCTTCCACGGCGACCGCAACCGTCAAGGAACCGGCCGTCCTATCGTTCGCCGCGATGACGATAACCGTTCCTTCTCCAACGGTCCTCGCCGCAACGCCGATGGCACTATTTCCTACCCATCGCAGAACCCATACACTGCTCGTCGCCCAGGTGAGCCAAAGATGCCACGCGGTATGGAATGGTCCATGCTCTCCCCAGACGACAAGCAGCGCTTGCGCGGTTTGAGCAAGGAGCATGCAGAGAACATCGGCCTGCATATTCTCGCCGCTTACACTTTGGAGCAAACCGACCCTGCAGCAGCACTCGAGCATGCTCGCTGGGTTGCCAAGCAGGCGTCTCGCGTTGATATCGCTCGTGAAACCCTCGGTTTCATCGCCTACCGTCAGGGTGAGTACGCTCTGGCAGAGCGCGAACTGCGCACCGCAATGCGCATGAACGGTGAGCTCGACTACCTGCCATTCATTGCCGACTGTGAGCGTGGTTTGGGTAACCCTGACAAGGCTATTGAAGTGGCACTCTCCGAAGAGGCTTCTCATTTGAAGGGTGAGCCGAAGTTTGAGCTCATGCTCGTTTTCGCTGGTGCTTACGCCGACAAGGACAACTTCGACCAGGCGTTGAAGATCGTTCGCACTTTGAAGCGTGTGAAGAACCTTCCAGGCGAGTACCGCATGCGCGCACTGCAAGCAGAGCAGAACTTCCTCGACCTCGCCGGCCAAGTAGAAGAATCGGAAGCTCTCGACGACCAGGTCGCAGCTTTGGAGGATCAGTTCGCCGAGCCAGACCAGGAAGACCTCGAAGCACAGGAAAACCTCATCGACACTGATATTCAAAACCTCAGTGAAGATGACGACACCAACCTCGTGAACTTGGGCTTCACCTTCGACCAGCTTGCTGCAGAAGAAGATGAAGCAGCTCGTCAGGAGCGCGAAGAAGCATGGCAGCATCGCTTCGACGATGATGATGCCGATGACGATGACACCGAAGAAGCTGATGACGGCGAAGCTCGTGACGACACCGACGCCGACAAAGCTGACAACGAGTCTGCCAACTCTGATGAAGCCGACGACTCTGATGAGGACGACGACTCTGACGAGGACGGATCTGAAGATGAGGCTTCTGACTCTGATGATTCCGACGATACTGAATCCACTGAGTAATACGTCAGTGTAACCCTGTGGTGAGCCAGAGAGCGGAAACTCTCTGGCTCATCGCATATGCAGCACCCGTGAAGAATCAGGCCTGATGAAGCGGACTGATAATCTTGAGCGACGAGGAGAGGCAAGGAAATGACGAGCGTACAACTCAAGTCGAGCAGCACAACCCTGCAAAAACAGTACAAACTAGGCCTTTTCGACCTGGATGGCGTTGTGTACCGCGGGCCTGAGCCAGTGGAAAATGCCGCCCAGGCGCTCACCGCCGCCGCTCAGGAGGGCATGCTCGTCACCTACACGACCAACAACCCCTCGCGCTTCCCACAAACTGTCGCCGACCAAGTCGCCAGTTTCGGCGTGGAATGCAAACCCGAGCAGATTATCACCTCGGCGATCGTCGCCTCCCGCATGCTCGCCCACCGCGTGAGCCCCGGCGCAAAAGTACTGGTGGTCGGAGGCGAACACCTCAAAACAGAAATCGCCAGCCAGGGCTTCCAGGTCGTCGACAATGCTGACGAGAAGCCAGAAGCGGCAATCATGGGCTGGTTCCCACATATTTCCTGGCAAGAACTCGCGCAAATGTGCTTCGCTGTCGAACAAGGCACGCAATTCTACGCAACCAACCTCGACCTGACCTTGCCACGCGAAAAGGGCGTGACCCCAGGAATCGGCTCCTTCGTCCAAGCAGTCGGCAACGCGACCGGGCAGAAGCCCCTCGCCATCGCCGGTAAGCCAGAATCAGCCATGTACGACGTCGAACGCGAAATCTACGCCGGCAACGCGCCACTCGTTCCTATCGAGCAGTGCCTGCCAGTGGGAGACCGCCTCGACACTGACATTGAAGCAGCAAACCGCGGCGGCTACGACTCCCTGTGCGTGCTGACCGGTGTGACGCACGCCGAGCAGCTCATTTTCGCCGAGCCTCTTCTTCGCCCCACCTTCATTTCCCAGGACTTGCGCGGTTTGGGCGAGGTTCATCAAGCGCCTGTTGTTGCACACGGGGAAGGGGAGCAGGAGCATCTGCTTTACTCGCGAACTTCGCAGTCGTGCGCCGTGTATGACGCCGAGCAGCAGGAGATCAGGGTTGAGAACTTTGATGTCCACTCGGTTGATCAGCTGCGATGCGTGTGCCAGTTGGCTTGGTATTTGGCTGATGAGCAGGAAGACCTCTCGCAGCTGAGTCTGCCTGAGTTTGAGCTGTGATGCTATGACGCTGTGATGCGCGGGGTAATGACTATGGAAAATGTGAATGGTGCGAACGGTTCGGTGGGCTTGGCGGGTTCAGTGAATTCTGCGGACTTGACGAGTTTGACGGGTTCGTTGGAACCGGGCGCTGAGCCTAATCTTTCTCGCGAGCACACGCGGTTGCCCGCGCCTCTGAGCGAGCAGATGAGTGATGCTGAGGCAATTCACGCGCTCACTGGCTTGCTTTCTCAGCTTCGCCAGGATGTTGACCGCGCGATGAGTGCCGAGCTGCCAGCTCAACCACAAAATCAGGCTTAAGCTCAAGCGTCGCCACAGGTCCAGGTCGTCCGCTCAACCACAATTGTGAAAACATCTCACGTCCTCGCAGCACAGCGCTGAAAGAAGGTTTCCTATGCTTCGCCTTGATGTTGAGCTCGTCAACCGCGAGCTCGCCGCCTCTCGCACCCGCGCGCAAAGGCTCATTGAACAAGGTTTTGTGCGCGTCGATGGCGAGATCATCACCAAGGCGAGCACCAAAGTCAACGGCAGTGAGGACATCACGGTTTCGGGTGACGCTCCTCACTACGTTTCTCGCGGCGCGTACAAGCTTCTCGGCGCTCTCGAGGCCTTCCAGCCTCAGGGTTTGGCAAGCCCTCAGGGTCGCGAATGCCTCGATATTGGCGCTTCCACAGGCGGATTCACCCAAGTTTTGTTGGAAAATGGCGCTTCTCGAGTGGCGGCTTTGGATGTTGGTCACGGTCAGCTCGCTCCTTCAATCGCCTCTGACCCGCGCGTGGTGAATATTGAAGGCCTGAACATTCGTGAAGCTGAGCTTTCCGACCTTCCTTCTCGGCCTACTTACATCGTTTCTGACGTTGCGTTTATTTCGCTGACCTACGTTATCCCGGTGATCGCAAAACTTTTAGGATTATCACTGCGCGAGGCCCACGCCGAAGCTTCACAGCCCTCCCGCCTGACACCTCGTGAGGATGTGCCTGTGGAGATTGTTTTGCTTGTCAAGCCGCAGTTCGAAGTGGGCAAGAATCATCTGGGGAAGAACGGCATTGTGAGCGATCCTGCTTTGAGCGAAAAAGCGCGCAATGAGGTGTGCGACTGCGCTCGCGCTAACGGTTTCACAGTCTGTGGCTGCATCACCTCGCCGATTAAGGGAGAGCATGGCAACACTGAGTACTTGTTGTGGTTGCGCGCACCGCAGTTGAGCTGAAAAACGCGCAAGCTTGCTCAGAATTTCTCGAGATTATCAGCGCTGATAATCTCATTAAACCCTTGTTTTTTCAGGCGTGTCGAAAGAGGGGAGGAGTTTTCCACAGTCTGAAAAATTGGTTGTTAACTCGGCAGACCTTCCTCTAAGATGGAAACTACATTCGAACGAATTTTCGAATAGAGTGCAAGGAGGGTGCGATGAGCAAGCGCAAAGTGCTTCTGGTGACGCGACCAGATATTGGGAAGAGCGCGGTCGTTTCCGTGGTCATGCGCATGCTGGAATCCGCAGGCATTACCGTCGAACTGATCGACACTCTCCAATCCAAGCGTTTCGGTCAATGGAAGAAGCCCTTGCTGGACCCTACCGTCGAACTCGTCCTTGTGCTGGGCGGCGACGGAACTATTTTGGGCACCGCAGAGCTTGCCAAAGGAACTTCCGTGCCAATCCTTGGCGTGAATATGGGCCATGTCGGCTTCCTCGCCGAGTTCGAAGAGTTCCAAATTCGCGAAGCAATCCAGCGTGTCATCGACCGCAACTACCAGGTAGAAAAGCGAATTCTCGCGGATGTCAAAGCCTACCTTCCTGGTGTTGATGAGCCTTTGCATGATTGGGCGCTCAACGAAGTCACCATCGAAAAATCCGATAGGGGAAAGATGGTGGAATTAGGCATTGAAGTTGATGAAACCGAAGTGTCCTCCTTCGCATCGGACGGTGTGGTGATTTCCACACCAACCGGCTCTACTGCCTATGCTTTCTCCGCAGGTGGCCCTCTCATTTGGCCAACCTTGCGTTGTTTGGAAATGGCACCTTTAGCAGCGCATGCGTTGTTCAACAGGCCATTCGTTATTGGCGACACTTCCTCCTTCCGCGTTGGAGTTCTTCCCAACTCCATTTCCGAAGGCTGGATTACCTGCGATGGTAGGCGTTCCACGCTTCTGCCTCGCGGCTCATATGTTGATGTGAGCGTGTGCAAGGATGTTCTCAACCTCGCTCACCTCTCCGAAGTTCCTTTCGCACAAAGGTTGGTCACGAAGTTCGACCTTCCTGTTTCGGGATGGCGACAGAAAAACCATCCGTCCGAGTTCTCTCGCCCCTGGGCATTAGCGGCCGACGCTGGCCAGAATGCCACATCACATTCTGAGGTGAACGATGCTCACTGAACTTGAAGTTAGAGACCTCGGCCCTATCCACCACGCTCTCATCAACCCAGCGGTGGGAATGACCGCCATCACCGGTGAAACTGGCGCAGGAAAATCCATGCTTCTCTCCGCTCTGGGTTTGATTCGCGGAATGAAAGCCGATGCTGAGCGCGTCAGTGCCGGTGCAACCCATGCGTGGGCACAAGGTATCTTCACCGTTGACGATTCTCACCCTGCCCTTGAGGATGCTGCTCAAGCAGGTGCGGAAAGTGAAGATAACCAGATTTTCCTCACCCGCCAAGTAGCAGGTAAAGAGCAAGGCGGTCGCTCTCGCGCTATCGTCAACGGCCACAGCGTGCCCCGCTCGCTGATGACCAGCCTTGCTAACTCACTGATCACCATTCACGGCCAGGCAGACCAACAGCGTTTGGTCAGCAGCGCTCATCAGCGCGAATTCCTCGACCAATACGCCCAAGCAGGTGAGGAGCTCGCCGCTTACCGTGAAGTGTGGAAGAGCTATCAGGACGCTGAAGCAACACTGAAGCAGTTGACCAGTGACCAAGCTCAGCTTCGCCAACGAGAAGACTACCTTCGCGATTCTCTCGAACAGATCAGCAAGATTGATCCGCAACCGCATGAGGATGAAGAACTGAAAGCTCAGCGCACGCGCATTGAGAACTCAGCTCGTATTCGCTCAGCTTTCGTCACCGCACTATCCTGCATTGATCCTTCCTGCGTGGATGCGAATGATGAGGGTTCTTGCTCAGCAGTCGACCAAGTGGCCCGGGCACAGTCCGCTATTGAGCAAATCAGCGAGATCCCTGGAATGAACGAGGTGGTGGACCAGCTCAGCGCTGTGTCTGACCAGCTTAGTGACATCGTCTCCACTTTGGCTAACGGTTTGGAAACCAGCGAGGGCAGCGATGCTGACCTTGATTCCATCAATTCGCGTATTCACGAGCTGGCAGGTCTCACCCGCAGGTGGGGACCAGAAATCGATGACGTGCTCACCTGGAAGAAGAACGCTCAGGAAGAGCTCGACAGCATTGATTCTTCTCCGGAACGTATCGCACAAGTGAGAGCCGAATGCGAGAAGTTGGCACAACAAGCCTCAAAGCTCGCCCACGGTTTGCATGAAACACGAAGCGGCGCAGCCAAGCGCTTGAGTGATCAAGTCAACCAGGAGCTGGAAAGCCTCGCGATGAGCGGAGCACACTTGAATATTCAGGTGAGCGAAACTGCTGAACGCGGCAAGCTCAACTCCACCGGTTGGGATGACATCACCTTCCTCTTCTCTGCATTCCCTTCGGCTCCAGAGCGACCACTGGCGAAATCCGCCTCGGGCGGTGAGCTGTCCCGTTTGATGCTCGCCCTTGAGCTTTCTTTCGCCACTTCCCAGCGCACTGACCTCGGCCAATACGCAGGAGAAGATGACGAACTGCTACCAGCTGACCCGAACCGTCAACCGCAGCTCACCTTCGTCTTCGATGAGGTGGACGCAGGTGTCGGCGGTAGCGCAGCTGTGGAACTGGGCAAGAGGCTTGCCAGCTTGGCGAAAACCGCTCAGGTTATCGTCGTCACTCACTTGGCACAAGTAGCCAGCTGGGCAGACGCTCAATTCGTGGTGAGCAAGAACACGCAATGGGCTGATCAGCAGGCTCAAGGCACTCGCGAAACTGCAAGCGAACCGGGTCAGTCGGATCAGCAGAACCAGACGGATAAGGCAGCCGAAGCTCTCACTCAAACCACTGTCACCCGCGTGGAAGGCCAGCAACGATTGGAAGAAATCGCGCGCATGCTTTCCGGCAGCGCCGATGAGATTTCCCTGCAGCATGCCGATCAGCTTCTCAAAGCGAGCAAACTGGAAAGAAGAGCGTAGCTCGCACGCCTGAGCACGCTGTAGAATGACGGCAGAAGGAGGCAGATATGAACGAGAAGAACCGCCCAAACAAAGCTAATGAAAAGGTGTCGCTCGAGCCAGCACCAGAAGCAACAGTGGACGCCAACGATGCGATGATGATCGCCTCACAGCGCTTGTCTCAAGTTCGTTATGTCTTCATCGTTCAAATCGAAGACGGCATTCCTACCGCCCACTCCCGCGCAGCCTTGGAATACTCCGACGCGGTGCTCATGGGATGGCCTGACCACCACGGAGCAACCAAGTTCGCTACACCACAGCCATTCCAGCTGGAAGTAGTCGAATCCAACATGAACTCCGTGGAACGCCACCTGCGCGACTTCAGGGACGCGGAAGTAGCCAGCGACACCGACCAAATGGCCGACCAGTTGATCGCCATCACCGGTCACGTCGCCCGCGTGCGCAAGGTATACCAGCCCGACTTTGAACTGCCTACCTTCGCAGAGATTAACCGAGTGATCAAGGAAGAATGGAACGAGGATATGAGCAAGATCGGTGCTGTAACCTCCCGTTCTTCCGAGCAACTTCGCGAAGACATTAAGAAGAAACAAGCAGAAGAGAAAGCTCAAGATAACAACTGAGCTTCATTCACCAGGAGAGACAAACAAGAGTATGAGCACACCACTGGCAGGGACTCGAGACCATCCCAATGCACTCTGGCTTCAAAGCTCAGCGCAAGGAAATCATCACGAGCATTTGAGAATCGGCATCATGGGTGGCACCTTCGACCCGATTCACAACGGCCACTTGGTTGCCGCATCCGAGGTGGCATGGGTATACGACCTCGACGAGGTGATCTTCGTGCCCACCGGCCGCCCAGTGTTCAAACTGGATAAGAACGTCACCGACCCGGAAGATCGCTACCTGATGACAGTGATTGCCACCTCTTCCAACCCGCGATTCACCGTCTCTCGAGTCGATATCGACCGCCCAGGCATCACCTACACCATTGACACTTTGCGCGATATTCGCCGCGAATACCCAGACGCAGAGCTCTTCTTCATTACCGGCGCTGACGCTATTGCAGAAATCATGCGCTGGAAAGATGCTGACAAAATGTGGAATCTCGCTCACTTCGTCGCTGTGACGAGGCCAGGCTATTCCACTGACTTCACACAACTGTCCGTTCCGCAAGGAACAGTAGATGCACTCGAAATCCCTGCACTGGCAATCTCCTCGACTGATGTGAGAAGAAGAGCAGGGGAGGGAGAGCCAGTACGCTACCTCGTTCCCGATGGTGTGGTGGAGTACATCTACAAGCATGGCTTGTACCGCAGGCCTACGGACGCAGAGCAAACAGGAGAGGCGCCGATCAGCGAAGCCAGCATTTTAAGCTAGAAACACGGTTACGCTATGCAGTATCGAGCTGTCTGCTTCAACGGATAAACTCGATACGAAACGGTTGATCTCGCGAAAAAGTTGGGAGAACTCAGAGTGAGTGTACTTCTTGAAGGCACGCCTGATAAGAACCTGGTGCTGGTAACTGGACGCGCATACCCGAAGCTCGCCGAGGATGTTGCCAAGCAACTTGGCATTGACGTGCTTGAGACTACGGCTTACGACTTTGCAGACGGCGAGATCTATTGCCGTTACACGCAGTCGGTACGTGGTGCAGACGCTTTCGTCCTGCAGTCTCATACTCAGCCCATCAACAAGTGGATCATGGAACAGCTCATCATGATCGACGCCATGAAGCGTGCATCCGCACGTTCCGTCACCGCTGTTGTTCCATTCCTCGGCTACTCTCGCCAGGACAAGAAGCACTTGGGCCGCGAGCCAATTACTTCTCGTCTGATCTTCGATCTTTTCACTGCAGCAGGTGCCGACCGCATCATGTCCGTGGACCTGCATGCAGCACAGTCCCAGGGCTTTTTCAACGGCCCAGTCGACCACTTGCAAGCAATGCCACTGCTCGTCAGCTACATTCGCTCCAAGATGGCCACCGACAACCTCACTGTTGTCTCCCCAGACGCCGGTCGAATCCGCGTTGCAGAACAGTGGGCAGCACAGTTGGGTGGCAACCCGCTCGCCTTCGTCCACAAGACGCGCGACATTCACCACGCCAACCAGGCTGTTTCCCACCGCGTGATCGGTGATGTGGCAGGCCGCGACTGTGTCCTTGTCGACGATATGATCGACACCGCAGGCACTATCGTCGGTGCAACCCGCTGCCTGAACGAAGCTGGCGCAAAGTCCGTCACCATCGTGGCAACCCACGCCATCTTCTCCGATCCAGCTATCGAGCGCTTGCGCGAATGCGGTGCTAAGGAAATCGTCGTCACCGACACCGTTCCTGTTCCACAAGAGAAGCGCCTGCCAAACATGACCGTTCTCTCCATTGCTCCACTGCTCGCAGCAGCAATGAAGTCCGTGTTCATGGACGGCTCGATGGCCAAGCTCTTCGAAGATTATCCACAGGAGCATCCAGACTTCCTCTACGCCTGAGCTAGGGCAGTAGAGAGCCGGCAAGTGAACAGAGCACGCTGATAATCTCAAGAAATACGAGACTACCGGCGTGTGTTATTTGAAAAAATGGCTAATTCTGGGTAATCTTGTTTCGGCTATTCCTCCATGGTGTAATGGCAGCACACGGGTCTTTGGAACCCTTAGTCTTGGTTCGAGTCCAGGTGGAGGAACCACTTACCGCGGTCAATCGATCGCGGTTTTTTATTATGTATGCGCAATCACGTAGACGGCTGTCGGCTAGTTCGTCAGTTAGCCAGTTAGTTTCCAGTTAGTCAGTAGTTAGACAGCCTGTCAGTGTCAATCAGTGAGTTAGCGAGCGAATGGAGATGAATGCGGAGGTTGAGATGATGGAGACTCAGAGCCTGTAGGCAGCGAGCATGGAGACGGCGAACGAGGAGATCGTAGCTTCAGTAGGGCCGCCGAGACAGCTTCGGCAGAACCGCTCAGACAGAAGAAGCCCACCAGGCGGTGGGCTTCTGTGTATTCGATGAACGCTACTGTTATTTCACGCCAGAGCCTGCCAGCGGCAGGAGAGTGAGAGCAAAGTTGAACTCAGTCGCGCTGAAGCGATAGCGAGATTGCAACGCTGGGCCGCACGAATTCGAACCGATGCCATTGAGTTGATAATCCAGCTGGACCACGGTTGCCGAACTCTGAGGCAGCTCATCGAGGTGGCGAGCAGCAGTCAGCTCCTGCGCAGAATAAGGCAGTGCTTGGAAGTCGAAGCCCGTGTTATGGCGAACTCCCGCGCTGATAATCTCGGACGAGTCGTCAAAACTGACCAGCAAAGCCGAGCGCGCGTCACCAACCTGAGCCCAGGAGCAGTCGTGATGGCTGCCGTTTTCCTGCGGCATGAGGTACGGCTCAAACAAGCTCATCGCGTTCGAACGGAACACGCCGTGCCACGAGCTGCGCCGCTTATCGCGATAGCTCTCATTCGGCCCCAAACCGCAATAGCTCACCTCGGCAAGCTCGGGCTTGAGGAAGAGTTGGAAGCCGAAGCGCGGAAAATCAGGGAAAACAGGGTCTTTGACGACGTGCATCTCCACACGAAGCGCCCCCGAAGCCGACACCGTCCAGGTGAGATTCACCGTGGCAATGGGCTGAACAATCGAGGCGACGAGCTTGCAGGTAAAACGCAGCTCAACGGCACCCGAGCTCAGCTGCTGTACCTCACTCGTGTAAGCGCGTAGGTAAGCGCGATCGTATTGCGCGCGACGCCAGGCTTGAGCCACCTGAGAATCGTTGTCCGTCGGGGCGCGCCACACATTGAGCGCCATCGGACGGGCAAACAGCTCACGGCCATTGACACTCATCTGCTCGACCAGGCCGGTGCGCTTGTCGAAAGTGAAGGTAGCCGCTGGGGTGGCAACCTGCAGGTGAGCGCCAATCTCGTTGATCGTGCTCGTGGTCTGGCCAGCAAGATTATCACTGCGATCACCATCGATGTTGACGTTGGCGGCGGCCGTGGCTGCCTGATCCCTCACCCACTGCTGAACGGCAGTGGTGTCAGAAAGCTCAGGCAGAGCGATTTCGTCGAAACCAAGCTCATCGCCCGCATTGTGGAAGGCGAGAATACCGGTTTGCGCAGCGTGGAGTGCACGGTAGCGCACAACCAAGCGGTACTGGCCCAAGCGAGCAGCATTCCCGCCCCTCACAGCATCTTCGTCCGTCACAGCGCTCTCGCTTGTCACCGCATTCCAAGCAGGCGGCAACACGTCACCGGGCATGCTACCCACAGCAGAGCGTAAGAACTCGGCGGGAATCACCACGGTGCCATCACCATGCGGCGAAATAGCAGGGGCGTCAAGCTTGATGCTCCTCACAGCAGTTCCATCCACCATCAACTGAATTTGCAGACTGATAATCTCAGGCAATGGTGTGAAATCGCAGTAATTATGCAGGCTGAGCGTGCCAGAAGCCAGGTCAAAAGCAGTGATGCGGGCCGGGCGATACACGTTCTTAAACTCCTCCAAGCCGGTGTGCGCACGACGGTTCGGGTACACCAGTCCATCCATACAGAAGTTACCAGCGTTAGGGTATTCGCCCATATCGCCACCGTAAGAATACTGGTAGGCGCCGTGAGGGTCAGTGCCGCGATCGATCACATGATCGCACCACTCCCACACGAAACCGCCCATGAAGCCTGGGTAACGCTGGATTTTGTCGAAATACTCTTCTAAATCGCCCGGACCGTTACCCATCGCATGGCTGTACTCGCACATAATGTACGGTTTGACGCCATTATCACCGTCGTCACCGTTGGAATGGTCACCGCGCGGGCCGTCGGAGGAGAAGTACTCGTCGATCTCCTCGAGCGGCGGATACATGCGCGAATGCACATCCAGATTCGAATAATCGCACACCTCATCCTTGCCCACATAGCGAGCCGACTCGTAATGGGTCAGGCGAGAAGGGTCGAAAGCCTTCGTCCAAGCCAAAGCCTTCTCAAAAGTGCAGCCGTAAGCGCATTCGTTACCCATCGACCATAGCAGCACGCACGCATGGTTCTTATCTCGTTCCACCAGGCGGCGGGTGCGGTCGACGGTCGCTTCGATCCACTCCGGATTATCGGCGATGCGCGTATTCCACACTTCTTGACTATTCTCATCGGCCTTCGTGAGCACCGAAGAGGTTCCGTGGCTCTCGTTATCCGCTTCATCGCAGACGAAGAAGCCAAGGCGGTCGTACAAATCGTAGAAGCGAGGGGAGTTGGGGTAATGGGAGGTGCGGATTGCGTTGACGTTATGCTGCTTCATCACGCGCAGGTCGGTGAGAATTTGGCTGGTGGAGATCACTGGCCCGCTCACCGGGTCGGAATCGTGGCGGTTGACACCGTGAATCACGATCGGTTTGCCGTTGAGCAACACCTCCTGATTATCAACGCTGATTTCTCGCAACCCGACATGCTCTTCGATCGCTTCGTTCTCGCTGGTCATAATCAGCGTGTAGAGGTAAGGGTTTTCAGCGTTCCACTCGTGCGCGTTGGCAATCTCCAAATGAAGCCTTGCGCGAGGAGTGAAGCTGTCGGTTTCCTCCTGCGCTGCAGTGACCGGCGTGCTCGTCGCTGTTGCCACTACGTTGCCGTCGATATCCACCAGCTCGGCGCGAACGGGGAGTGAGATGCCATCAAAGAAGTCGAGGTCGACGTCGACGCACGCTGGGTACAGGGCTGCCGTCGCTGCCGTCGCGCCCGTAGTAGCCTCACCCGCTGCAGCCTCGCCTGTCGAAACCTTGCCTTTCGCCAAACTCGTGTGCACGAAGAAGTCGCGAACGGCGCGGGCGGGGCGCTTGAGCAGGTATACGTCGCGGAAGATTCCGGAATAGCGGAACTTATCCTGATCCTCCATATACGAGCCATCGCACCACTTGAGCACGAGAACAGTCAGGCGGTTGTTGCCCTCATGCGCCTGCTCGGTGACGTCAAACTCGGAAGTGGAGTGAGAAACCTGCGAATATCCGACGAAAGTACCGTTGAGCCAGACATAGAACGCGCTGTCAACGCCCTCAAAGTTGAGGAATGCGCGCGGCGCCTGAGGGTCAGTCGTGTACGTGAAGTCGCGAATATACACGCCACACGGATTATCCTGCGGCACAAAAGGCGGGTCGCAAGGGTAGGGGTAGTCGACGTTGGTGTACATATGCGGCTCGCAGCCCAGGTTTTGCCACACGGACGGCACAGCAATCGCGCGGTACTCCGCTCCCGGGGTGAAGTCGGCGGCAGCGAAGAATGGCGTCGGGAAGGTTGCATTTTCGCCGTTTGGGTCTGGCTGGGCGCTGGTAATCTCGTCTTGTTCTTCTTGCAGCTGCCACAGGCTGGAATAGTAACGGAATTGCCACTTGTTGCTGGGCTTCTCAGCCCTCGAGATTGTCACCGCGGCTTCCTCGTCGCTCAACAACTGGAAACGGTCCGAATGCAGGCGGTTATCAACAAAAGTGTCAGTAGGTGTGCTTGCAGGAATGTAATACGCACGGTTTGGCTGGGTTCCGCGGTGTAAGATGTGCGGATCTTCGTACCAATGAGGGATAAACATAATGCTCCTTTGCAAATGTGTTCCCACTCATTATTGCAGGTGCTCGTGCCAATTTCACCACTCTACGGATGCGTGTTTCTCCAGAAATTACAGTAGTTGGCAACGTTAACGCGCGAGTGGTATGCAGCGTGACAAATTGAATGGTATTGAAGCTTCTGACATCTGGTTAAGCAGCTTCATGGAAGAAAAAACTAACGAGGAAGCAGAGGAGCAGAAAAGCTAAAGGTATAGCGATCGTTATAGTCACAGTGATCCAACGTGGTGCACCTTTATACTTGAGAACTCCCAGGGTGATGAAGAAGACGGCAAATACCATCTGAATTGCAGTGCCCCAAAATCTCACGCTTGAGAATCCCTTCGTAATGATGAAGAGAGGTTCAAAGAATAAATTCTGAACAAAGAGCGCTGTTCCTACCCAGATTCCGCCTTTCCAGTTTTCTTTCGTCAGCTTTGGCATATTCCCACTCCTTAAAGATTCCTTCCGCGGTGAAGCAATCTTTTTATGGTGAAGCAATCTTTATGTACAGTATATACCGTCTGAGAAGGGTGGAGTGCCTGCATAGTGAAAGCCACACATTCAAGCTAGTGCCTCGGCTACAATCAAGCTAACGAGAGTGCTGAAGAAAGGATAATCATGACGAAGCGTCCTGTGAAAACATGGCTTACCGATATGGATGGTGTTCTCGTTCATGAAGACACTGCCTTGCCGGGTGCTGCCGAATTTATTGAAGCTTTAAAGCGCAACAATCGTGAATTCTTGGTGCTTACCAATAACCCGATCTACACTCCTCGCGATCTTTCTGCTCGCCTTAAGCGTTCAGGTATCGATGTTCCTGAGAAGAATATTTGGACTTCAGCTCTGGCCACTGCAGAATTTGTGTCGCGTCAAATCCCTCAAGGCTCAGCCTTTGTTATTGGCGAGCCTGGCTTGACGACCGCATTGCACGAGGCTGGTTACGTTCTTTCTGACGCTGACCCCGATTACGTCATTTTAGGGGAAACGCGCAATTTCTCATTCCAAGCGATTACCACAGCCATTCGTTTGATTAACAAAGGTGCCCGTTTCATTTGCACCAATCCGGATGCAACAGGGCCTTCTGATGAGGGCGTGCTTCCTGCAGCAGGTTCGGTGGCCGCTATGGTCGCAACTGCTACTGGTAAGGAGCCCTATTTCATTGGCAAGCCTAACCCAGTGATGTTCCGCACAGCTCTCGATCGTGTCCATGGTCACTCTGAGTCGACGGCAATGATCGGCGACAGGATGGATACGGACATCATCGCTGGTGTTGAAGCTGGCCTTGCTACTTTCCTCGTTCTCTCTGGCATCACTGATCGTAAGGAAGTGGAGAAGTACCCGTACCGGCCCAACAAGATTGTCAATGGCATTGAGGACCTCATTGGCTTTGTCAACGATGGCTTTTTTGAAAACAAGCCTGTAGTGTCCAACAACTCGAATAACTGAAAGCTTTTTCGCTGGTCAGTCACGGCGCTGGTAATCTGAAATTCCTCCAGATTGTCAGCGCTGTTTTTATTTCACAAAACTTTCGTCGGGTCAGTGGATAATAGGACGGTAGTCATGCGCCGTAGGGTGCGTTGAGGAGGAATTATGGCAATCAGTGCAGCAATTGTTCTGGCAGCAGGTGAAGGCGTGCGAATGAAGTCGTCCACGCCGAAAGTGTTGCATACTCTGGCAGGAAAGAGCTTCATTGCTCGCGTTCTCGCGGCTGTTCAAGGCCTGGACGCCCAGCGAATTGTCGTCGTTGTGCGCCATGGAAAAGAACAAGTGAGCCAAGCGGTGAAGGCTGCTGCTCCTGATGCTCTTCTTGTTGAGCAGGATGAAATTCCTGGTACAGGTCGTGCTGTGCAATGTGCCATGAAAGCCCTCGAGCAGCAAGAAGGCGCTGATTGGGTCCGCAAGCAAACAGATCCTCTGATTATCACTGCTGGTGATCTGCCGCTCTTGGATACTCCTACGCTCAGCGCTATGGTTCAGGTTCAGAAGGATCAGTCTGCTGTTGCCATGGTGTTGGCAACAAAGCTGGATGATCCCTTCGGCTATGGTCGCATTGTGCGCGACGATAACGGCCACTTCGATCGCATTGTTGAGCAGAAAGACGCTGATGAGGAAACTCAGCGCATTAAGGAAGTCAACACGTCTGTGTACTCTTTTACTCCTTCTGTGCTCGCTTCTGCTGTTGCACACCTGGATGCGAATAACAACCAGCAGGAGTTCTACTTGACTGATGCTTTGGAAAATGCCAAGCAGTTTGGCCATGTGGGTGTTGCTGTTGCCGCTGATCCACTGGCAGTTGAGGGTGTGAATGATCGTGTTCAGCTCTCTCGCTTGGCTCGCTTGCACAATGAGCGCGTCTGCGAAATGTGGATGCGTGAAGGCGTGAACATTTGGGATCCAGCAACCACGTGGATTGAAGATGATGTTGAGCTTGCTCACGATGTCACCGTTTTGCCAGGCTGCTTCCTGCAAGGCCATACGGTAGTAGGCCAGGGTAGCGAGGTTGGGCCGTACACCACATTGATTGATGCCACTGTGGGTGAGAACGCTCACGTGGAGCGCGCTCGTATCCAAGAAACCGAGATTGGTGCTCGCGCCAACATTGGCCCATGGACCTACTTGCGCCCGGGCAACGTGCTTGCTGAGGATACGAAGGCCGGTGCCTTTGTTGAGATGAAGAAGGCGCACATCGACCACGGCACCAAGGTTCCTCACCTGATCTATGTTGGCGATTCGCATATCGGCCATAATTCCAACCTTGGCGGCGGCACTATTACTGCTAACTATGACGGTAAGTTTAAGCACCACACTGAGATTGGCAGTAATGTTCACATCGGAGCAGGAAACATGATCGTCGCTCCGGTCACCATCGGTGACGACGTCACCACAGGTGCAGGCGCTGTTGTTCGCCACAATGTTGACAATGGTTCCATGGTGTATTCAGAGAACACCCAACATGAGGTAAAAGGCTGGAAACCGCGCTATGAACGCGAAGGCGGGCAAGATTCTCAGAAGTGATAATCAGGACTGATAATCGGAATCGATAATCAGTAGTGATAATCTCAAGGCGTTCTGAGCTTTGAGCGCAAGAGGCAGGCTCTCTGCGACAATAGAGCAGAAAGCTTTTGAAGAAAGGAAAACATGAGCGTACGCGAGGATACTGTCGTCGCATTGCAAAAGGCTGCTGAAGCTGCGAATGAAGCGAAGGCTGCGGACATCGTGGCCATTGATGTTTCTGAACCAGTGGCTATTACCGATGCCTTTTTGCTCGCAACGGCGTCGAGCCCCCGTCAAGTGCTGGCTGTTGCTGAGGAAGTGGAAAAGAAGCTGAGGGAGGACCTCGGCTTGCACCCTCGTTCACGTGAAGGCCTGCTCGAAGCGCAGTGGACCCTGCTCGACTATGACGATTTCGTTGTGCACATCTTTAACGAAGAGGCGCGCGAATTCTACGGTCTGGAGAAGCTGTGGGGCGATTGCCCGCATATCGAGCTGCATTTGGAGCATGCTGAGACCACGAAGAAGGTTGCCGATGAATGATCCAGACATCATTCACGACTACGTCGAACCACCTGCAGGCCAGTACCTCATTGCCCCGCTTCAGGGCTACGGTGTCGAGGATGACAGCAATCTCACTCCTCGTGGGGATGCTGACCTCGTGTGGCACACCGATTCGCGCGAGAATCTCGCTCGCCGTGTGATTTTTGTGCGTCATGGGCGTACGCATTACAATGCCATTCACCGCATTCAAGGCATGGTGGATATTCCGCTGGATGCTAAAGGCATGTGGCAGGTGACGGAAACCGGCAAGGAACTTCGCCGTCTCTACGTTGACACTGACGAAGCACGGGAGCAAGGAATCAAACAGTTTGTTCTCGCTTCTGACCTCACCCGCGCTGCCCAGACAGCTCACGCTTTTGCTGACCCGCTGGGTCTCGACGTTCACTTCGATACTCGTGTTCGTGAACGCTACTTTGGTGAGTGGGAAGCTAAGAGCCAGAAAGAGTTGTTGGAAAACTATCCTCAGGATTTCCGCGGCTGGCTGGAAGGTAAGGGTTCTGAGCTCAAGCATGGCGCAGAATCGAAGCAGCACACGGGTGCAAGGGGAGCTCAAGCTGTTAATGACTGGGCTCATAAGCTTGATTCTTCCACTGATCTGTATGTGTTCTCCCACGGCTCTCTCATTGCTCAAACCATTCAGTACTTGCTGGGCAAGGGAACTGACGGCGTGTATGAGGCATTAGGTTCCATGCGTAACGCCTACTGGGCAATCCTCGAGCCAGTGGTTCGCTCGGACGGTTCCTATCGTTGGCGTTTGATGGAGTTTAATCACGCTCCTCGCATCGCTGAGCAGGGCAACTGGAATGGTGCAATGACACCTTCTGGTTTGAGTTAAGCTCTGGCTGGCTAGGTTGTGCTTCGCGCCCGGTGGCTGCACTTGGTGGCCGCACTCGCTTTCCGTCAGCCTACGCCTCGAATTGCTTGAGATTATCACTGTGATGAAAATGGCCGCGCTGTGCGCGGCCTTTTCTGTTAGGGACATTTTCACTGAAAAAGCACAGAAAATCCGCGATTATTCAGCCTTTCTTCATCACGATGCACTACAAATAGAGGCGGAAAGGTGAGGTGAGTGTGAGTGGTGAAGCGCGTGAATAGTCAGATCCCGAGTCAAACTCCGCCAGCTCCGGCGTCTCCTCGAGTGGCGTCTCCTCGTGTGGCGTCTTCTCGTCCGGCGTCTCTTCGTGTGCGGGCTGACCAGCAGCCACAGCCAGGTAAGGTTACGGAGAGCCAAGGTAGTAAGACGAGCGTTTTTCGTCACTTCTTCGCCGGAATTTCGTGGATCCAGATTCTCTCCGGTGGTCTTGCAGCAGGAACAGTGTTCCTTCTCTCCAGCAAACTCGGCCTTGCCGGCACCATCATTGGTGCAGCTTTGGCGTCGATGATTTCCACTTTTGCGTCGCAGCTGTACCAGAACATCCTCAAAGTGGCGAACTCGAAGCTCACTTCTTCCACTCCGTCAAGCTCTGCCGCCGAGGCGAATTCCCGCCCGCAAGCTGGTGCTCATCCGCAGGCTAGTGCCCATCTGCAAGCTGGTGGGCGTCGCATTGTGGGCGGAACAAACTTTGAATCCGCAGACGACGATTTTGTGTCCCCAACTTCGGTTTTCGACCCTGCAGCGCTGGGAACTCTGACTGGTAACTCGGCTTCTGACCCTTCTGTTTCCACAGCTTCCACGCTGAGTGACACCACCCTCATGCCACTTTCTGCCGCTCTCGATTATCAGAACGGGGAAGAGGAGAGCGGTACTGATAATCTCAAGAAAAACAAGCAGAAGAAACTCGCCATCATTATTTCTATTGTGGTGGCGCTGCTCTCTGTCGCGCTGGTTGCGGGCGGCATCATGCTGATTACGGGAGGAAAGCCGACCGACACAGTTCTGCCGTCGACGCGCAACCAGATGTCGCAAACACCGCAACAAAACGCTAATAACAGCGAAAAGAAGAGCACCGACTCGAACACCACGAGCGATACCAACAAGCAGCAGAAGAGCAACGAGAGCTCGACCGACTCGCAATCAGGCAGCAGTTCTGACGAGAAGAAGAGCGAAGAGAGCACTACGGGAACGGATACCAGCGGCTCGAATTCATCGAACAATTCCAGCAATTCCACCGAGTCGAACAACTCCAGTAACTCGAATAGCTCGAGCAATTCCAACAATTCGAGCTCGGAGTCAGGCAGTTCGGATAGTTCTTCCAACTCGAATTCGTCGAGCGATAACAGTGCGACGGATAAAGATTCGCAGAACTCGAATTCTTCCTCACAATCAGGGGAGAACTCCGGGTCTGATTCGACCGGTTCAGGCTCGTCCTCTTCGTCCAGCGTGCACAAGTAGCGCGGGAGCAGCCGTTCCTCCGAGGATAGAGCACTCGTCTCAATCGAAGTGATACTTGAGCTCAACACGCCGACGAGGTGGACGCTTGCACTTTCCACCTCATCCGCGTATAGTTTTCTTCTGTTGTCATAAACAATCCAATGGGGCTATAGCGCAGTTGGTAGCGCACTTCCATGGCATGGAAGGGGTCGTGGGTTCGAATCCCACTAGCTCCACTTTTTTGTATCTGCACTCCTATGGTTTGCAACTCTTATTGTTCCCATCACGGCTTATTTTCTCTCGCGTGTATGTGAACTTTTCCTCGCGCTGATGTGGCCTTCTCCAGCGCGACGGCTAGCCTACCCTTTCGGGCTAGTCCAGGCCCGGTTGCATTGGCTGAGTGCAATCGGGCCTCTTTTCGTTAATACCCTTCTGCTACATTAAGCTGACAAGGAAAAGCCGAGATTGTCACTGTTGCAAATTCTCATTGTATGAGATTGTCACTGTCACGACATTGCTCTTGTTGTGACATTGCTACTGTAGCGATAGGGCTATTCTCTTCAGATTGCCAAGTCAATCACCGCATAAGAAAGGAGATGAGATGGCACGTGCATCGTTTCAGCCGTGGGTTCGCACCGTTTCTACAGTGTGGGGTGGTGAACTCTTCTCTGTTCTGACCAGTTCTGTGCTACAGATGGGCTTCATCTGGCATATTACGATGACGACTAAGTCACCTCTTGCCGTCACCTTAGCTTCGCTGGTAGGTTTCCTTCCTGCTGCTTTGCTGGGGCCGATTGCAGGAGTTGTTGTTGACCGTTTTCCTATTCCTGTAGTGATGATCAGCGCTGATATGAGCATTGCTCTGGTGAGTTTGTGTGTCACTTTCTGGGCGTTAGGGGCGGGAAGCATTCCGCTCTGGCTCGTCTTAGTAGTGCTGTTCCTTCGCTCCTGCGGTCAAAGCGTGCACACTCCTGCTTTCAATGCACTCACGCCTCTTGTTGCGCCGAAGAAAATGCTCGATCGGCTTGCTGGCATCAGCCAGATTGTTGAGCAAAGTGGCTACCTCATTGGAATGGCCGTGGCTGCTTGGATGTACCCGCACTGGGGTTTGAACAGCATGATTGTTCTGGACGTTCTCGGCGCTGTGGTAGCTTCTGGCTGTGTTTTGCTTTCCCAGGTGCGCGATACGCGCAAGAGGACTATCGCTCGTCAAGAAACAGCCTCTGCTGAGCTGAAAGAGGCTGCTCGTGAGGCCTGGGAAGGCTTTGAGATTATCAGAGCTGATGAAGGCTTGCTTGCCTTGCTCATAGGTGCTTTCCTGTTTAATCTCGCTTTCTCTCCGCTTGTTGCACTCTACCCTCTGATTAGCATTGACTACTTCAAAGCAGGAACTGGGGGAGCAGCTCTTATTGAAGCTGTCTGGTCAGCTGGTATGATTGTGGGCGGCGCTATTGTCGGTGCAACGGGTGGTTTGAAGAAGAAGTCGCATTCCATCCTGTTATCCTGTTTGATTTTTGGTGTGACAACAGTGTGGTCTGGTTTGCTTCCGAGCTCAGGTTTTGTTCTGTTTGTCATTTTGAATGCCATCATGGGTTTGAGCCGGCCACTGTATGAAGCTACAGTGACTGCTCTGATCCAGCAGCGTATTGCGCCGAAATATTTGGGCAGGGCTTTTGCGCTGTTCCAATCATTGCAAGCCTGGGCTTTGCCTGTTGGTTTGGCTGTGTCTGCCTTCTTCGTTGATGGTGTGAGTGTTCCTTCTTTCTTTGTTTTCTGTGGAAGTGCCATTTTGGTGTTGACGGTGATTTTGTGGCTGTTGCCTCAAGTGCGCCTGCTGGATGAATAAAGGCGGGAGCGTAGCTCGGCGGTGTCCGCGCTTCCTTCTCTTTGAGGAAAGTTCGTTGTTAACCGTGTAACGCCAGCGGCCGTTAACGTGACTGGCCGTGCTGCTGAACACGGTCAGGGGCGTGCCGAGGTAAGGGACTTACTCATGTGGGTAAGTCCCTTTTTTATGCCCGAAATTGCTCAAGGCGAACAACACGCCCAACTCGCCGAGGCGGCAAAATTCACAAATAAACTTTTCCACAGCTCAAAGCCTGATTTTTCAAGAGGACACTAGATGTAGTGTTTAAAACTTTGTAACGACACTACCAGTTGTGGTCATTTCGTTCTAGATTGTCATATACGATACTTTGAGCAACCAATGATGAAGAGAAGAGAGGTCCCCATGAACGTCACCGTATACGCCAAGCCTCATTGCCCACAGTGCGCTGCAACCCAGCGTCAGCTCAAGCGCCTCGGCGTGGACTACCGTGAAATCGACATCACTCAGGATGAAGAAGCTTTGAAGAAGGTGCTCGCCGCTGGCTTCAAGCAGGCACCAGTCGTCATGACTGATCATGACGCATGGAGCGGCTACCGCCCTGACAAAATCAAGGCTCTCGTGCCGAGCACCCCAGAAGCACTGCGCGCCATCGCATACTCCAGCGCTCGCTGAAACGAAGACTGATAATCTTAAGAAATTTGGCAATGTAAACAGTCGCCAGCTAAAACTACATACTTCTCTTTGCAGTAAAACCCAACATACTCATTGTGAAATGGCAGTGCGTAGTGGGTTTTTATTGTGTTCGAGCCTCACACAGGCGCAACGCCCGGAGCTCGACTAAAGAGAGCACAAGGAGGCAACAACGTGAGTACCGAAGCAAACGAGCAGGCCAGCAGCGAGCCAGAATATGCGGCTCAAACCAAGGCTATCGGTTCTGTGGTGTATTTCTCTTCTGTATCACAGAACACCGCACGCTTCATCGCCAACTGCGAGCTCAACAAGTTGGGTATGAACGTGTACCGCCTGCCACTGCGCAGAAGCGACCCTGCACTTCATATTCACGAACCTTATGTTCTTGTTGTTCCTACCTACGGCGGAGGAAACCCGAAGAAGGCCGTGCCGATGCAGGTCAAGCAGTTCCTCAACGACCCAGCAAACCGCATGTGGATTCGCGGAGTGATTGCCTCCGGTAACACCAACTTTGGTGAAGCGTACTGCGCGGCGGGGGATACGATCTCCGCCAAGTGCCACATTCCTTACCTCTACCGCTTCGAGCTGATGGGGACGCCAGAAGACGTCCAAGCCGTGCAGCGCGGCCTGGTCAAGTTCTTCGCTGACCTCGAAGCAGGAAAGGTGGATGTGCCCGGTATGCAAGAGGCGATCAAAGCAAACGAACAGCGCGCACTCGTGCACTGATCACCATTCCATTTCAGACTTCACAGCTTCAACGGACTTGAACAGCTTACGGAGGTACTATGAGCGAGCCAACAGCTTACGATCCAGCGCATGATTACCATGCACTCAACGCCATGCTCAACTTGTACGACAAGAACGGCAAAATCCAGTTCGACAAGGATAAGCAGGCCGAGCGCGAATACATGACTGGCGAAATCGCTGAGCGCACCATCACCTTCCCTTCCACGAAGGCACGCTTGGATTACCTCATCGAAAACAAGTACTACGAGCCAGAAGTGTTTGCCCAGTACTCCGATGAGTTCCTCGACCGCTTCTACAAGCACCTGGAAGATAAGCACTTCGAGTTCGACACCTTCCTCGGAGCCTTCAAGTTCTACACCTCCTACGCACTGAAGACTTTCGACGGTAAGAACTACCTGGAAGACTTCCCACAGCGCGCAGGTGCAGTCGCCCTCGAACTGGCATCTGGCGATGAAAAGATGGCTCTCACCGTGGCAGACGCCATCATCAACGGCAGCTTCCAGCCAGCAACCCCAACCTTCCTCAACCTCGCACGCGCCCAGCGTGGTGAGCCGGTTTCCTGCTTCCTTGTGCGTATTGAGGACAACATGGAATCCATCGCCCGCTCTATTAACGCAGCACTGCAGCTGTCCAAGCGCGGCGGTGGCGTCGCCCTGCTGCTGAGCAACCTGCGTGAGCTCGGTGCACCAATCAAGCACATTGAAAACCAGTCCAGCGGTGTGGTGCCCGTCATGAAGCTGTTGGAGGATTCCTTCTCCTACGCCAACCAGCTGGGTGCACGTCAAGGTGCAGGCGCCGTCTACCTCTCCGCTCACCACCCGGACATCATGCGCTTCTTGGATACCAAGCGTGAGAACGCCGATGAGAAGATCCGCATCAAGTCCCTCTCCCTGGGCGTTGTCATTCCGGACATCACCTTCGAGCTGGCAAAGAACCGCGAAAAGATGGCTCTGTTCAGCCCTTACGATGTGGAGCGCGTGTATGGAAAGCCATTCGCTGACATTTCCATCAACGAGCACTACCGTGAGATGGTCGCTGACGATCGCATTCACAAGACGTACATCGACGCTCGTGAATTCTTCATGACCTTGGCTGAAATCCAGTTCGAGTCTGGCTACCCGTACATCGTGTTCGAGGATACGGTTAACCGTGCCAACCCGATCGAGGGCCGCATCGCCATGTCCAACCTGTGCTCCGAGATTTTGCAGGTGCAAGAGCCCAGCAGCTACAACACTGACTTGACTTACAGCCACGTCGGTCGCGACATTTCCTGCAACCTGGGCTCTCTGAACATCGCCAAGGCAATGGACGCAGGCCTTGCCGGCACCGTCCGCACGGCCATTCGCTCGCTCACCGCAGTTTCTGAGCACACGAGCATTGACTCCGTGCCATCTATTCGCCGCGCCAACGAAGAAGGTCACGCCATTGGCCTGGGCCAGATGAACTTGCACGGCTTCCTGGCTCGTGAAGGCATGATGTACGGTTCTCCAGAAGCCCTCGACTTCACCAACTTGTACTTCATGACCGTTGCTTACAACGCTTATAAGGCTTCTCACGAGCTGGCAGTGGAGCGCGGTAAGGCTTTCGCCTTGTTCAAGACTTCCGCCTACGCGAAGCCAGCAGGCCAGGGTAACTACTTCGACAAGTACACAGATGGTACTTTGACGCTTGAGCCACAGACCGAAAAGGTTCGCCAAGTGTTCGAGAAGTTCCATGTGAGCTTGCCAACCGCTCAGGATTGGGCACAGTTGCGTGACGAGATTCTCAAGGATGGTATTTACAACCAGAACTTGCAGGCAGTGCCACCAACCGGTTCCATCTCCTACATCAACCACTCCACCTCCTCGATTCATCCGATCGTCTCCAAGATCGAGATTCGCAAGGAAGGCAAGGTTGGCCGCGTTTACTATCCGGCGGCCTATATGACCAATGACAATCTTGAGTACTATGCCGATGCATACGAGATTGGTTGGAAGGCCATTATCGACACCTATGCGGCAGCAACCCCTCACGTCGACCAGGGCCTGAGCTTGACCCTGTTCTTCCCGGATACCGCAACCACGCGCGACCTGAACAAGGCACAGATTTACGCATGGCGTAAGGGCATCAAAACTCTCTACTACATCCGTCTGCGCCAGCAGGCACTCTCAGGTACCGAAGTTCAAGGTTGCGTCAGCTGCACACTGTGAGAGACAGCTGAGCCTGGCAGCTGATTCAAGTTGAGTCAAGCGTGAATCGGGTTTGCGCCAGGTGTGAGTTAAGTTTCATAACTTCAGATGGAGGAGCGGAGCACGGCGGGCAAGCCGTGCAACGCGCCTCGGTTGCGCCGCGGTATTGGGCTGCGACGCAACAATTGCAGTGATAATCTCAAGTAATTCAACGGTAAGAAAGCAGAGAGCCGACTTGCCACAGATTAAGGAGAAGAAATGGTCCCACCGATTTCCGTTCCTCGCCAGCCACTGAAGCTGATCGACAGAGTGAGCGCCATCAACTGGAACCGCTTGGAAGATGAAAAGGATCTCGAGGTTTGGGATCGTCTCACCGGCAATTTCTGGCTGCCAGAAAAGGTGCCAGTTTCCAACGATATCCCCAGCTGGCAGCGCCTGAGCGAAGCCGAGCACACGCTCACCATGCGCGTGTTCACCGGCCTGACCCTGCTTGACACCATCCAGGGAACCGTCGGCGCAGTCTCGCTCATCCCAGACGCCCTGACCCCACACGAGGAGGCCGTGTACACCAACATCGCCTTCATGGAGTCCGTGCACGCCAAGAGCTATTCCTCCATCTTCTCCACGCTGTGCTCCACCAAGGAGATCGACGCAGCATTCTCTTGGAGTGAGGAAAACGAGTTCTTGCAGAAGAAGGCGCAGATCGTCCTCGACTACTACGAGGGTGATAATCCTTATAAGCGCAAGGTAGCTTCCACCCTGCTGGAGAGCTTCTTGTTCTACTCTGGCTTCTACCTGCCGATGTACTTCTCTGCACACGCTAAGCTCACCAACACGGCTGACGTGATCCGCCTGATCATTCGCGATGAGGCAGTGCACGGCTACTACATCGGCTACAAGTACCAGAAGGGCTTGGAACAGCTCACCCAGCCAGAGCGCGACAGCATGCAGGATTACACTTACGACCTGCTCAACGAGCTGTACGACAACGAAGAGCAGTACACCACCTCGCTCTACTCGGAAGTCGGCCTGGTGGAGGACGTCGAGAAGTTCCTGCGCTACAACGCCAACAAGGCTCTCATGAACCTCGGCTACCCGGCACTCTTCCCAGCAGAAGCCACCGACGTGAACCCGGCAATTTTGGCCGCCCTCAGCCCGAATGCTGATGAGAACCATGACTTCTTCTCTGGTTCTGGCTCCTCCTACGTGATGGGCAAGGCCGTCGAGACTGACGACGACGATTGGGACTTCTGATCGAAGCTGCTGAGCTTGCCGATAGGAGATTGTCACATCGCTGACAGTACGAACGAGTACGGCACGGTGATGTGAGGCTATTTGGAAGAGGGAAGCGGCAGTATATTGAGCTCACCTTGGCTTTCGCTGAGGTGAGCTTTTTTGTGGCTGAAAGAGCCTCCTGTTCCCTCGCTATAGTAGGGCTTGAGATTATCACTGCCCCCAATCATCTCCGAGGTAACTATGGCAACCCTGCGTTTAGAACGGATTTACGATAAACCAGTGAACACGAACGGCTTTCGCATTCTCGTTGACCACGGCTGGGTGCGCGGGCTCTCCAAAGCTGATGCCCAGCTTGACTTATGGGCAAAGTATGCAGCACCTTCGACCGAGCTGCGCAAGTGGTTTAACCACATTCCTGAGCGCTTCCCTGAATTCGTGGAGCGTTATACGCACGAGCTCACGGGCGGGGGAGAAGACGCGCAAGGCAGTCAGCAGGCTGATAATCTCAAGCCACAGAAAGCGAAAAAGCCCAGCCAAGCTGAAGCATACCAAGAGTTGAAGCGCGTCACTGCCAAGCAGCTGGAGTCGGGCAACGACGTGATTGTGCTGTATTCTGCGCGCGACCGCGAGCATAACCAGGCCGTGGTTCTTTTCCACCTGCTCGAGCACGATTTGGGCGTCCAGGGCGTGGTGAGGCAAGCATCCGAGTAACTTGCGCTGACAGCTCTAATCAGAAAAACTAGATTGAGTTCATGAAGGGTTGAGCCGCACTACAGGCTTTTGTGCGCCCAACAGCGGCTTTCTTTGGGTAGGCTGAGGCCTAAAATACCGCTTTGGCGCAGGAGAGCGGGGAGCTTCAAGCCGGCCTCACGCTGATCGCGGACCAGATTCGGCTAGTTGCCGACAGGCCCGCAGGCCTACCGCTGCGCTGCATTATAGGCTAGCTTTCGAGCTCATATGAAGGGCAGGTGATGCCATGCTGAAGACCTTTATTTCACAAGAAGACGATATCCGTCAGATCAAACAGTTTGAGAAGGGAAGCTGGATCGCCTTGTCTAATCCAGCTGATTCTGAGCTTGCAGAAGTTGCTGAACGCTACGATATTGATCTCGCTGATATGCGCGCTCCTCTGGATGAGGAGGAGAGGTCTCGTGTGGACGTGGAAAAGGGCTACACGATGATCATTGTCGACATTCCAACAGTAGAGAACCGCGGTGGGCGTGATTGGTACGATACCATCCCTCTCTCGATTATTGTGACAAATGACGTGATTATCACCGTCTGCTCAGAGGATACGCCCCTGCTGCATCCTTTCATGGAAGGCCGTATTCGCAACTTTTACACGTACATGCGTTCGCGCTTCATCCTTCAGATTCTGTACCGCAACTCTCAGATGTATTTGCGCTATCTGAGAATAGTGGATGCAGAGTCTGATAAACTGGAATTGCATTTGCAAAATTCATTGCAAAACCGTGAGATTCTCATTCTCATGGAACTGAGCAAGACTTTGGTCTACTTCGCTACTTCTTTGCGTTCAAATGAAGTGGTGTTGGAAAAGCTGACCAAGTTGCCGCGTATCAAGCAATATCCGGACGATGAAGATTTGCTCTCGGACGTGATTATCGAGAACAAGCAGGCAATCGAGATGGCAAGCATCTACTCTGGAGTTCTTCAGGGCATGATGGATGCCTTCGGTTCAATCGTGTCGAATAACTTGAACAATGTGATGAAGATCTTCTCCATTCTCTCCATTGTTCTCAACATTCCCACGATTATTTTCTCGGCGTACGGCATGAATTTGAACCTTCATGGTATGCCTTTGTCGGGCAGTGTGTGGGGCTTTGCCATCGTGTGGCTCATCGCTTTGGTTCTCTCGGTGGTGGCCTGGATTTACTTCAGGAAGGCTCGCCTGTTTAGGTAAGCAGGTGCTTGAGATTATCATCGCGATGATGCGGCAGAACTATGTTCTGCCGCATTTTGTTTGTTCATGCATTGCTTGTGGCCTGCAGCCATTCGGCTCATGCATTGCCTGTGTCCTGCGTAATTGAGCTGTCACAAGGCGGAAACGGAAATGAACTGGCGCGCTGGTAATCTTGTGATATTTAGAGGGAAAATGGCAAAAGAACAGCCAACAGTGGCCAACGACGAAGAGAAAGGGGAGCGATGAGCTCAACGATTACTGAAACCCAGGTGGATCATAACGGTAAGCAACTCGGGCGTGTGCTCGTCGAACTGGACCATGTAAATAAATGGTACGGCGACCTTCACGTTCTCAAAGATGTGTCACTGAAAGTGCGCCAAGGTGAGGTAGTCGTCATGCTCGGGCCTTCCGGCTCTGGAAAATCCACCACCTGCCGCACCATCAACCGCCTCGAACGCATCGACGAAGGCACAATTCTCATCGATGGGCAACCTTTGCCACAAGAAGGACGCGAGCTACAAAAACTGCGCCAGCAAGTGGGAATGGTGTTCCAAAGCTACAATCTTTTCGCGCATTTAAGCATTCTGGATAACGTCACCCTTGCGCCACGCAAAGTGCTGAAAATGAGCAAGGCCGACGCTGAGAAGGAAGCCCTTGAGCTGCTCGACCGCGTCGGTGTTGCCGCACAAGCGCACAAGTACCCGGCTCAGCTGTCCGGCGGCCAGCAGCAGCGCGTTGCCATCGCCCGCGCACTCGCCATGCACCCGAAGGTCATGCTTTTCGACGAGCCAACCTCCGCACTCGACCCGGAGATGGTGGGGGAGGTGCTCACCACCATGACCCAGCTTGCCCAAGAGGGTATGACGATGATCGTGGTGACGCATGAGATGGGCTTCGCTCGTCACGTTGCCGACCGCATTGTGTTCATGGCTGACGGGCGCGTGCTCGAATCCGAGTCGCCAGAAGAGTTCTTCACTCATCCGCGCACTGAGCGTGCCCGTGAGTTCCAGTCCAAGATTTTGGGTCACTAAAGCAGGAAGGAAGGCAAAGCGATGAAAACTATATTTCTCAAGCGCCTCGGTGCAGCTGGCCTTGCTCTTCTGACCATGGTGAGCCTGGTAGCCTGCGGTTCGGCAAGCCAAGCAGACGTCGTCGGTCCGAAAATTCGCATCGGCATCAAGTTCGACCAGCCCGGCATCTCCGTCGAGCAAAGCGGTACCTACTCCGGTTTTGCCGTGGACACTGCCCGGTATGTCGCCGAAAAGCTCGGTTACGCGCCGAAGCAGATCGTGTTCAAACAGGTGACTTCCGCACAGCGTGAGTCACTGCTGCAAAACGGCACGGTCGATATGATTGTCGACACCTACACCATCACGAAGGACCGCCAGAAGGTTGTTGACTTTGCTGGTCCTTTCTTTGTTGCAGGCCAGGACCTTCTCATCAGAAAGAGCGAAAAGTCCGAGATCACCAGCCCGCGCGACCTCGCCAACAAGAAGGTCTGCTCCGCCACGGGCTCCACATCAGCTAAAATCGTGCAAGATTACTTCCCGAAAACCACTCAGCTCATGCTGCTCAACGGTTATTCGGAATGCCTGACCGCACTGCTCTCCGGCACTGTTGACGCCGTCACCACGGACGACCTGATTCTGGCAACCTTGGCTGCTGCGAAGGCAGACAGCTCGCTCATGGTGGTCGGCCACCCCTTCACCGAAGAAAGTTACGGCATTGGCGTGAAGAAGGGCAGTGCCGTTCTGGTGGAAAAGATCAATGAAGCGCTGAAAAGCTATGTGAGTTCGGGTGCCTGGCAGCGTGCCATCGACAAGGCGACGAAGGGCACTGGCTATAAGCCCAACCCGAAGTTCAACCCGCCAACTCGCTTCGACGCTCGCGCTTCCGACCAGATTGCGAGGTTCTGATATGCCCGGTATGTTCCACGGCTTCTTGGCCTCGCTTTCCAGCTATTTCTCCACTTTTGCCGACCTGTTGACCCGCTACAACGTTCTCGGCGCATTTTGGATGAACATCCAGCTCACCTTGTGGGCAGCGCTCGGTTCGCTCATGTTGGGAATTGTGCTCACTTTGATGCGCATTTCCCCGGTCAGTTCGCTTGTTCGCGTGGGCGATGGCATCGTGATGTTCTTTAAGAACATGCCACTGGCCATTGTGATGGTATTTCTGCTGCTCGGCTGCTTCATCCAGCTGCAAGTCCAGCTTCCGGCGAGTTTTAACACGAATTTCTACTGGCTGGCCATCACCGGCCTGTCGCTCTACACTGCGCCTTTCGTGTCGGAGTCGCTGATGAGTGGCATCAACACGGTGCCGATGGGCCAGGCTGAGGCCGCCCGTTCGCTAGGTTTTGGCTTCTTCCAGTCGGCTTTTCTCATCATCCTTCCTCAGGCTATTCGCGGCTCCATCGCTCCTTTGGGTAACACTCTGATCGCTTTGCTCAAGAATTCGACAGTGGCTGCAGCTGCTGGTGTGGCGACGGAAACCTCGAGCCTGATGAACACGATGATTCAGTACAATGCGTCGGCTATTACGCAGGTTTTCCTCCTTTTCGCTTTGGGTTACGTCATTCTCATCATTCCTATTGGTTTGGTTACGACGTACTTGTCGAACAAGCTCGCGGTGAGGAGGTGAGTGCATGAAGATTACCAGTTCGCGTGATACTTTTGATTACTCTGCCATCGACCCTGATACTCTCGAGCCCGCCGACACTTCGCTTTTCGTTCAGGCTGTGCCGGGTGGTTTTGAACGCAGGGTTGCTAATGGCCCGGTGAAGCTTCCTCGTGCTTTGCGTGAAGGGGATACCAGCGACAAGCCGGTGACTCGCCAGCAAAGGCGTGAGCGTTCGCAGAAGCATTCGGTTCTCTTCGACGCTCCGGGCCCGAAGGCGATGGCGCGCATTCGCGTGGCCAACGCCATAACCGTGGTGCTTGCTGTTGCTGTTCTGGCGCTGATTGTGTGGCGTTTTGCTCACCCGCCGATGGGGGAGAACCAGCTGAGTTGGAAGCTGTGGGAGCCTGCTCTCAACGCTCGCGCTTGGTTGAGCTTCTACATTCCGGGAGCTTTGTCTACGCTTGCCGCGGCTGCAGTGTCCATTGTGGGAGCAGTAGTTTTCGGCTTCGTCTTCGCTCTCGGCCGCTTGTCGCATGTGGCGATCATTCGCTGGGTGAGCTCGGTGATTATTGAGTTTTGCCGTGCTGTGCCTGTGCTGCTCTTCATGATCTTCTTCTGGAGAGTATATGCAGCGCTCGGTTTAAGCGATATGGCAGCCTTCTGGGCAGTAGTCACCGGCTTGGTGCTGTACAACGGCTCGGTGGTGACCGAGCTCATCCGCTCGGGTGTGGGTAACCTTCCTCTGGGCCAAGCTGAGGCTGCCACTGCTTTGGGTATGTCGCATATGCGCTCGCTTATGTCCATTGAAATTCCCCAGGCCGTGATCGCCTCCATGCCTGCTTTAGTGGCCCAGCTCGTGGTGGTGTTGAAGGACACTGCTTTGGGTTCAATTATTTCCTACGCCGACCTCTTGCAGCGTTCTCGCCAATTGGGTGCCTTGTATTTCAACTCATTGCAAACCTTGTTCGTGGCGGCAGTCTTCTACTTTGTGCTGTGCTACTGGCTGACTCGTTGGGCTCAGCGAATCCCAGAAAAGATGCAGAGCAAGACTTCCGGTGTGGCTCGTTCTCGCGCCATCCAGCCTGAAGCTATTTTGGACCCGGATAACATCACTGCTCAGGAAACGGCTTCTCGTGAACGTCCATTTGGTGGCGTGCCATCCGATATTCCTGACCACTACCACGGTTCTAACGCTGTTCGTACGCGCAAGTGGGAGGGCAAGCATCGCCACGAGCAGCTCAAGGAGCAGGAGCATGAGATCGCGCGCGAGAGGCACGAGGACCGTCGTGCCGAGCGCGACTACAATGCGCAGCACAATGCGCATCGCTCCTGATTATCACGCGCTGATAATCTTGAGCGCCAAGTGTGCCGCCTGTCGGTGTGAATGAGGATAATCAAAGCAGAAGTAGTAGCTGAAATTCAGCATGTTTCAGCATGTTAAAGGAGGTCACGTGGCAGACGCAGAGCCAAAGTATCGTTATGACGCCTCTCTTGCCCAGGATATCGAACTGAAATGGCAGAAGTTCTGGGATGACAACGGTACTTTTGATGCCGCTAACGCCGAGGGTGAGCTGACAGACAACCAGGGCAAGCACGCCGATGGTCGTACACCTTACTCTGTCATCTCTATGTTCCCCTTCCCTTCGGGTAAGGGCTTGCATGTGGGCCACCCTCTGGGTTACATCGCCACGGATATGATGGCTCGCTACCATCGCATGAAGGGCGAAAACGTGATGCACGCCATTGGTTACGATGCCTTTGGCCTGCCAGCTGAGCAGTACGCCGTGCAAACTGGCCAGCATCCTCGCGTCACCACACAGCAGAACATCGCCAACATGTCCCGCCAGCTGCATCGCATGGGCTTGAGCTTTGACCAGCGTCGAACCTTCGCCACCACCGACTACGACTATGTGCGTTGGACGCAGTTCATCTTCTCCAAAATCTTCGACTCGTGGTACGACCCAGATTATCAGCGCGCTGACGGGGGCCTGGGCTCCGCCCGCCCGATCGCAGAACTGGAAAACAAGTTCCGCTCGGGCGAGAAAGCCATCCCTGGTTTCGAGGACAAGCGCTGGGATGAGCTGACCAAGAAGCAGAAGTCTGACGTGCTCAACGACTTCCGCTTGGCCTATGTGTCCAAGTCGCCAGTCAACTGGGCACCAGGCCTGGGAACCGTGCTGTCCAACGAAGAGGTGACCGCAGACGGCCGTTCCGAGCGCGGAAACTTCCCGGTGTTCCATAAGCAGCTTCGCCAGTGGTCTATGCGCATCACCGCTTACGGTGACCGCCTCGCCAAGGACCTCGACATGCTCGACTGGCCGGATAAGGTCAAGCAGCTGCAGCGCAACTGGATCGGAGAATCGCATGGTGCTTCGGTCAACTTCGCCATTTATGACGGCGAGGGCGACCAGGTGCTCCTTTCTTCCCAGTCGGGTTCCGAGCAGCAGGCTGGCTCTCACGGCAAGCTCACCGTGTATACGACTCGCCCGGACACTATTTTTGCTGTCACTTTCGTCGTTGTCTCCCCAGAACACGACTTGATTACCAAAGCGCCGGATATGTGGCCGCAGGACACTCCTGAAGAGTGGAAATCTGGGTTTGCTTCCCCTCGTGAGGCTGTACAGGAGTATCGCAAGAATGCCGAGCGCGTGACGGCGGCTGACCGCCAGAATGCCACCGACAAGAAGACGGGCGTTTTCACCGGTCTGTATGCTCAGAACCCCGTCACCGGCGTGAAGGTGCCTGTTTTTACTGCGGACTACGTGCTCATGGATTACGGAACGGGCGCCATTATGGCTGTCCCCGGCGGTGACCAGCGCGATTATGACTTCGCTCAGGCTCACGGCCTGCCAGTGATTTCTCCGGTGAAGCCAGCCAAGCCGGTGGTCAACGAGCAGGGCGAAGAGCAGGAGGTTCCTCAGCCGTATGTTTCCCATGATGGCGTGATGATCAACTCCAGCGTGGAGGAAACCCCTGAGGGCGATAGTCTCGACATCAACGGCTTGAGCGTCGAAGAGGGCGCAGCTCGCGTCATCGATTGGCTCGAGGAGCATGAAGTGGGTAAAGGAACGGTTTCCTACCGCCTGCGCGACTGGCTCTTCTCCCGCCAGCGCTACTGGGGTGAGCCATTCCCTGTCGTGTATGACGATGAGGAGATTCCTTACCTGCTGCCTGATTCTGCCCTGCCGGTCAAGCTGCCAGAAGTGCCCGATTACAAGCCACGCACCTTCGACCCTGACGATGCTGATTCTTCCCCAGAGGCACCTCTTTCTCGTAACCCTCAGTGGGTGAACGTCAAGCTGGACTTGGGCGATGGCGAGAAAGTGTACCATCGCGACACCAACACCATGCCAAACTGGGCTGGATCCTGCTGGTACTACCTGCGCTACCTTGACCCGAAGGACACGAAGGCTCTGATCGACCCTGCCGAGGATGCGTACTGGGTTGGTCCTGACCATAACAAGACTGCTGGTAAGTCGGGTGGTATTGACCTGTACGTGGGAGGTGTGGAGCATGCTGTTCTGCACTTGCTCTACGCACGCTTCTGGCACAAGGTGCTCTTCGATTTGGGCATTGTTTCCAGCCCCGAGCCGTTCCACAAGCTGTTCAACCAGGGTTATATTCAGGCTTACGCTTACACCGATGAGCGCGGCCAGTATGTTCCTGCTGCTGAGGTGCAGCAGGTTCCTGGCTCTGGTCAGCACGGTGAAGAGCCTGAGTTCACCTGGAATGGTGAGAAGGTCAACCGTGAGTTTGGCAAGATGGGCAAGTCGCTCAAGAATATCGTCACGCCAGACTACATGTATGAGACTTACGGTGCTGATACCTTCCGTGTTTACGAGATGAGCATGGGCCCGCTGGCTGATTCTCGCCCGTGGAACACGAAGGATGTGACCGGTTCGCAACGCTTCTTGCAGCGTTTGTGGCGTAACGTCGTCGACGAGCAGACTGGTGAGGTTACTGTTTCGGACGCCAAGCCAGATGCAAAGCTCGCTCGCCTGCTCAACTCCACCATCGCTTCGGTGACGGAAGAGATGGAAGGCATGCGCCCGAACACTGCTATTGCCAAGCTCATCGTGCTCAACAATGCGGTGACGGGTATGGATTCTGTTCCGCGCGCCGTCATCGAACCTCTCGTTTTGATGCTCAGCCCTATCGCTCCTCATATTGCTGAAGAGCTGTGGAGCAAGCTCGGCCACACCGGTTCCATCGCTTATGTGCCATGGCCAGTGGCTGATGAGAAGCTCGTGGGCGAGGAAACGGTGACCGCCATCGTTCAGGTTGCTGGTAAGGTTCGCGGCAAGCTGGAAGTGCCGAAGACTATCAGCGCTGAAGAGCTGGAGAAGCAGGCTTTGGCTTTGGAGAACGTGCAGAAGTTCATGGGCGATGTACCTCCTCGTAAGGTGATCGTTCGTGCTCCGAAGGTGGTTTCCATCGTCCCTGGAAATCTGGGAAAGTAAGCTGCGCCGGAGACGTGTGACAAACTCGGGTGTGACAGACAGTTGCGGCACCACATTGTGTCGCAACTGTCATACCCATCACACTTGTTCGGGGAAAGTAAGGTTGTGTAATGGTTGCTATTCAGTTGGCTCGCGGCGTTGCGGCTGAGCTCTTCCCGGGGTATGGCTTCCCGGTGAGCGAAGAGGAGAAGGCGGCTGTTCACCATTTGGTGATGGTTGACCCTGATTCTTACCAGTCTCGCGTTTTTGACCGCGCTGTGATGCGTGGTGATGGCTTCTTTGAGGCTATTTCCGTGATTGACGGTAAGATTCCGGTTTCCCTCGACTTGCATTTGGCTCGTTTGGAGCATAACGCCAAGGCGCTGGATATGCCGATTCCTGATGAGAAGGCTTTCCACGAGGCGTGCGAAGAGCTGATTGCTCACTACTCGGGTGGCCATGATGACCCGATGTTGCGCATCCTCATTTCGCGTGGCGCTGACCCGGGTACGGGTGTGGGTCGCCGGCATCATCCGGGTATGCCGTCTATTTGGATGTACCTGGATGGCGAGGGGGAGAAGCATGAGACCACGCCTTTGCGCATGGTTTCGCTTTCTGCTGGCCGTGACTCTCGCGTGGCCAAGAATTCGCCGTGGCTCATGTTGGGTTTGAAGACCTTGAGTTATGTGGTGAATATGGCTACTGCTCGTGCGGCAGAGCGCATGGGCTATGATGACGCGCTTTTCATCACGACGGACGGTTACTGCCTCGAGTCTCCTCACGCCAATATTGTGGCGAAGTTTGGCGATACGTGGGTCACTCCTGACCCGGTGATTGGTGTTCTTCATGGCACTTCTCAGCGTGAGCTTTTCGCTTACGTCAGAAGGCTGGGCAAGATTACCAGGTATCAGGATCTTCCTGTGGAAGAGTTGAAGAAAGCGGATGAGGTGTACCAGACGCGCGGCGGTTGGGTGATCCCCGTCAAGAGTTTGGATGACACCGAGTTTGCGGTGAATACGGAGTTTGTGAAGCAAGCAAACCATGCTATTCACTATGAGCAGGAGGCTCAGCAGGCTGAGTGGGCTCACGATAACTATCAGCCCACTCGCTGAGCGAAGTTTTCCACATCTCAGAAAAATTCCTGTTCTGTGAACTGAAGCCGTGCATGCTGAGGTCATGACTACTGACATGACTTTTTCGCGTGTGCGGCTTTCTCAGTTAGTGGGGGTGTGCAGCGAGGATTCCCGCGCTGAAGTTGGCGCGTGGCAGGACGCGCATCCCCACACTGACCTTTCTGCAGCTCTTGATGCTGTTGTTGCAGCTTCGCAGACTGCTTCGTCTTCGCAGGCTGCTTCGGCTTCGCAGGCTGTTCCGGTCTCGCAGGCTGCTTCTTCTGCGCGCGATGCTGAGCCGCAGGCTTCTGCGCATCGCAGTTCTGGGCCTTCGCGCAGTCTCTACCTCTCGCCACACAGTTCACACTCGGTACGCCGATCGTCTTCTTTGCGCGGTTCGCATAGTTCATGGGGTTCTCATTCTTCGAGTGAACGCACGCATCTTCTTCCGCGCTTAACTTGGCGAGCTCCCAGCGCGCTCGCGCTCATCTGCTTGTTGACGCTCGCTCTCACCTGCTCGCTCACGTTGCTGCTCATTCAAGCGCGCAACAACACGGATTTTCTCATCTCAACGGCTGAAGTTTCAGCTGGAGAAACGAAAACTCGGCGAGGCACGATCGGCTACGGTCAAGATAATTCTCCCGGCGCCGGCACTGATTCTTCCGCGAACTCAGGCTCTGGAAATAGCTCCTCAGCCGCTTCTTCCGCGCAATCCGATTCGCAGCAGTCTTCTTCGCCGTCATCCAGCTCGCCGTCATCCTCTTCGCAGGCGCCTTCGTTGGCACCTTCTTCACAAGCGCCCTCTTCGCAGCCCACAGACCCATGCGCAACAGGCATCTGCGTGGACGGTAAAGTCAACCTCAACACCGCAAACGAGCAGCAATTGCAAACGGTCAAAGGCATCGGCCCGCAGCTGGCCAGCAAGATCATCAAATTGCGCAACCAAACCGGCAAACTCACCAGCCTCGACCAGCTCGACAGCATCCCCGGCGTCGGCCCGAAAATGCTGGAGAAATGGAGGGATTCCCTTGTCGTACGTTAACGAAAACGGCTCCCGCGATTACCGCCTCCTGCCGCCCGCACTCGCCCTGTGGCTGGTCGCCGCCCTGCGCCTCAGCCACATCCTCTCGCTCAAATTCGGCCTTTTCATCGCGCTCAGCTTCCTGCTCATCCCCGTAGCCCTCGAGATTATCAGGACGCGTTATTCTTACCGCACACCTTTCACCGCCTGGTTTACTCACATGCTGAGCTCCCAGCTGGCTGTCACGGCGCTCGCACTGGTGATCATGCTCATCAGCTGTGAAGTATTGCTGATGAACCAACGTTCTGACCCGCTCATCCAGCTCGTCGCCAGTTTTTCACAACAAGCCTCTCACCACACGGTGCAACAAACTGCGCACAATTCGTGGCGATATTCAGCCCAATTCGCCACACAGCGCAAGAAAGCATCAACTGCGCGCGAGCCGGTGCGGATCACCTTTGAACTCACTACTCCAGCTCTGGCAACGGCGAAGAAAGGCTTCGACTGCTATGCCGATGCTCGAGCTCTCAGCCTTCAACGCGCCCAGATTGTCACTGCGTCCTCAGCTCGAATCCGCATCTTTGCAACAGGCGCGCTGTGCCAGGCAGGAGTTGCGCAAGTGTGGAGTATGCCAGCGAAGCTCAGCCTTCCCCAATATGGCAATCAAGACGCCTGGGCCATGAAAAAAGAAGCGAAAACATCTGCTTCAACAGCACAGGGGTCAGAGAATAGTTCAGCGAGCAGTTCAACGGGCAGTTTTGCTGGTAGTGCAACTCAACCGCTTTCCTACCGAGTGCGAGCAGCACCAGCCTTTCGTACTCTCATCGCCTCACTGCACACTGCCTTCCTTCGCCAAACGCGGAAGCTCCCACCCACACAAGCGATTCTCGTACCTGGTGTCACGATGGGAATTAGTGGGGCAGATGTGCTGAGCTCTCGCCATGCTGACCTGCACGAACGAGAAGAAGAGCTCTCGCAATGGTTTCGCGAAGCAGGAATCATCCACCTTCTCGCCGTCTCAGGCGGGCACTTGGCATTGATCAGAGAGTGGGCAAAAAGACGCTTAGCGTGTTCCCGCCTGTGGGCAAGCATGAAAGTGATGATCAGCCTCGCGCTGGTACTAGCATGCGCAAGCCTGCTCTTTCCCTCTGATTCTTTGCTCAGAGCTGTGGTCATGGCCTGCTTCACCAGCGTGGCACTCCTCAGAGGTCGCCCCGCGCAAAGCCTCTCTGCTCTGTGCTGGAGCGTCATGGGGGTGTTAATCTGTGCGCCATATTTGGCTCTCAGTGTGGGCTTCGCCTTCTCTTGCGCTGCAGTCGGTGGAATCATCCTGCTCGCTCATCACTGGGCACAGCTGATGAGTAAAACGTGGCTCTTGCGTGCATTGGGTTTCAGTGCGAAAAGCCGAGAGAAACTCAGTGAAAGCTTGGCTCTCACCATGAGCGCGCAGGTGGCGATACTTCCTGTGCAGATGCTCATGCTCGGCCAGATGGGAAGTTCGATGCTCGTTGCTGTGCTCGCGAACTTTCTCGTCACACCGGTGGTGAGCGTGGCCACTATTGCGGGATTGCTTTCCTTGCTCACCAGTTGGCTTCTTCCGTGGTTGGGTTTCGCGTTTGCGGCAGTTAGTGGTGTCTGTTGTGAGGTGATGGCGTGGGTGGCGCACTTCGCTGTGTCGCTGCCACACTGACCGCACACTGATCGCACACTGAACGCACATTGAAGGCACATCGAACGCGCGCTGAGAGAGGCAATCACGCTGTCAGCTGCTTGTAACCCCGGTCGAATTACCATAGAGAAAGAAGGGAGAATGATGGCTCAAACAGTGCAAACACCAGCCTTGAGCGTGATCAACGGTGGGGATGAGTTCCTCAATTCACGTCAAGCACGGCAATTACGTGACCACTTACGCGCCGACTTGCCCGAAGCAGAGGTCATCTCTCTCGACGCACAAGATGCCAGCGCTGCAGACCTGTGGGAAGCAGCATCACCATCCCTGCTCTCCACGCAGTCGATTGTCATCATTGATAATCTGGACAAAGCCAGCGACGAACTGGTTGACGCGCTCGTGAGTTTCGCCCAGGAAGCGAAGAAAACGCACAACCTCGATAACCGCGTGATTGCGCGCAAACCCCAAGGCCAAAAGGGGCAGGGTATTCTCAACCAGCTTTCTCGCGCAGGCGCTCAGGTTATCGCCGTGGCCGACTTTGACGTCAACGCCGAGTTCGCCGCACATCAGCGCACAGTGACAGCTCAGGCAGCGCAGCGAATTCGCGATGTTCTGGGCTCCGATTCGGGTGCAATGGCCGCTCTCGTTGATCAATTGTGTGACGATACGGATGCCAACCCCGTCGATATCGCCCAGGTTGACCAAGTGTTGGAAGGCTCTCCTGAGGTCACCGGCTTCCAGATCAGCGACGCCGCATTCTCGGGTAATGCTGCTCAAGCGATCGTGGCTTTACGCGATGGGCTTTCTCACGGCATTGCTCCTGCTGCCATCATTGGAGCGCTTGCTGCACATTTGCGTCAGCTCACGTTGAGCGCCGTCGACCCGCGCAAGCTGCCGAACGGGGTGTTTCGCTCCGATTGGGTGAGAAACCGCTATCGCAAGGAGTCGCAAGGCTGGACGAGCCAGGGGATTATCGCCTGTTTCCGAGCTCTCGCGCAGGCGGATAGTGATGCGAAATCTTCGGGTGCAGACCCTCTTTATCGTTTAGAGAGTGCTGTGGAACTGATTGCTCGTAAGGGAAGGTAGAAAATGGCACAGTTTGATGCCAATGGTTTTGTGGTCAGTGAGGAATTGCCGGCAGGCACTCCCGTTCTTACGCTTTCCGCTCCTACCGCCGAAGCAATGCGCCAGATTGGCACTGCGCTTGCTCGCCAGCTCACAAGCCAAGATGTTGTGCTGCTCTCCGGGCCATTGGGTGCGGGGAAAACCACCTTCGCCCAAGGAATTGGCAAAGGCTTGGGAATTGACGAGCCAATCGTGTCGCCTACCTTCACCATTGCTCGCGAACTGGATGGGCATTTCGCCTCCGGTGCTTCTGCACACTTGGTGCATGTGGATGCGTATCGCATCGGCGGTGTCATGCATGCGCCGGGTAACGACACGATGGGTGCGCTGATGGATGAGCTCGAATCCTTAGGTTTGGATGAAGAGCTCGAAGACCCTTCCGAAGGCACGGTGGTGCTGATGGAATGGGGCGAGCATATGGCCGGAATTTTGGCTGATACACGCCTCGAAGTTCATATTCACCGCAGCGAAGGAAACGACGAAGAAGAAAACAGCACGGAGCTCAGTGCTGATGGAGAGCGCGTGGTCTCCATTGTTGGCGTGGGCTGGGGTGAGCGCTTTGATAATCTCAAGCGAGCTTTACAAGAAGTGAGTGACTGATATGAAGAATGTTCTCGTCATCGATACTTCCTACGGATTGAGCGTGGGAGTGGCCGGCCATGAGCCTCTCACCCTCACCGACTCACGCAAACACGTCGAGCAAATCGAGCCCAGCATTGCCAGCGCCTTACAGCAAGCTGGCCTTGAGCCAAGCCAGTTGAGCGATATCGTCGTGTGTACTGGCCCCGGGCCTTTCACCGGCTTGCGCGCGGGCATTGTGGCGGCTCGTGCTCTCGCATTTGCCACGGGTGCGCGTTTGATTGGTCAGTCGATTATTCCTGCTCAAGCAAGCTGGTATGCCTACCAAAACCGCGAAAATAAGCCTTACTATGTGCTCTCGCTCAACGATGCTCGCCGAAAGCAGCTGTACTGGCAGCTCTTCCACGTCGTGGATGGCGAAGCTCTCGCCTCTTCGGTGATGGATATTGCTTACCCGGCAGATATTGCGCAACAGGTGAGCTCGACCATTGCCACAGCGCAAGAGGATGCTGACAATCAGATTGGCTTTGTTCTGCCGTCTTCGCCTGCGCGCTTGGTGGTCGTGGGCCATGGCAGTGCAAAGTATGCTGCCGAATTTGAAAAACTGAGCAGTGATAATCTTGCGGTGGTTATTGATACTGACCAGTCGCTGACGCAAGAAAGCGCCGATTCGCTGGAGTTTATGGCCCAGCTGGCTGTTGCTGAGGCGGATAACCGTGAGGCGAGGGGTGAGCAGCCGCCGAGCAGCGAGCCTTTGTATTTGCGCCGACCTGATGCTGAGCTTCCGGGAGCTGCGAAGCCGGTGTTGGAGGGTAAGAATCGTGAGGCTGGCCAGGCGACTGCTGACGAGCTGTTGCCTCAGAATTTGAGGGCTCAGGCGCCGCAGACGCAGAAGCAGGCGGCTCAAGAGGCGCGTGATTTGGCGTGGAGCGAGTGGGATAAGGATGATCTCAAGCGTTTCGCCACGAAGACCGACCCTGGTGTGGATGATCCGGATGATCCGGACGAGTTGGAAACCTTCTCGAAGAAGAGTTCACAAGCTGGCGCAGATCAGCATAGTGCTCAGATGAGCAGCAGCGTTCAGCACGGCGGCAAACGTGACGGTGCGCAGCGCGTGATCCGTCGCGCTACGTACGCTGATATTCCTCGCATTCAGCAGTTGGAGGCAGAAGCTTTCGGTCCGGTAGGCTGGGATGCGCAGTTCTTGGACAAGGAGCTTTCCAAGCCGGATCAGGACCGCATCGTGCTCACGGTGAACGGTGAAATTGCTGGTTTTGCCGCTTCATGGACGCGAGAACAGGGTGAGAGCATAATTCTCGACGTGTGTGTGTTTACCAACTTCCGTCGTCAGCATGTTGCGCATGACCTTATGCTCTGGCTGTTAAACGATGCTGTGGCAAAAGGTCAACAGTACATGCTCTTGCAAGTCAAGGTTGTCAATAGCGCAGCTCAACAGCTGTATCGTCAATTTGGTTTCGAAACTACCCGCCGTATTGAGCATTACTACCTTCCCTATGAGGATGTCGATGCATACGAAATGAGGAAGGACCTTTCCACCTGGGAAAGTGAGAGTAACAAGTTCACTTGTTATTCACAGATTTCCTCGGATTGCACTCCTGGGCAGGGAAACCCGATTCAACAAGTGGATAATGAAGGCGAGACTGACCATCACAACAATGCTTCTAGCAAGAGCAGAGCGAACAGTCAGAATAATGCTATCGATCAGGACAGTGCTCAGGAGGAGAAGTGATGTCTGAGCCAATCATTCTTGGCATTGAGTCCACCTGCGACGAAACAGCAGCGGGAATTGTGCAAGGCAACACACTCCTGGCTAACGTGGTTGCCAGTTCAATGGATATGCACGCTCGCTATGGAGGTGTTATTCCTGAGATTGCCTCCAGAGCTCACGCAGAAGCCTTCGTTCCTGTGGTGCAGAAGGCACTCGAGTCAGCAAATCTCGATTTGAGTGATATCGACGGCATTGCTGTGTCCGCAGGTCCTGGCTTGGCCGGCTGCTTGGCTGTAGGAGTTTCTGGTGCGAAAACCCTCGCCTTGGCCGCGAATAAGCCGATTTACGGTATCAACCATGTGATCGGCCATATTTCCGTCACCCAGTTGCAGTTTGGAGCAATCCCAGAAAATGCACTGGCACTCATTGTTTCGGGCGGGCATACTTCGCTGTTGCAGGTGAAAGATATTGCTCGCGATGTGCGTATTGTGGGCACGACGTTGGATGATGCAGCAGGCGAGTGCTTCGACAAAATCGCCCGCCTTCTGGGCTTCCCGTACCCTGGCGGCCCTCATGTTGACCGTCACGCGAAGCTCGGCGATAAGAATGCTCTGCGCGTTCCTCAAGGTTTAACGAAAGGAAACGCGGGCAAGCAGCACCCGTATGATTTCTCCTTCTCCGGTGTGAAAACCGCCGTGGCTCGCTGGATCGAACAGCGCCAGGAGCAAGGTGAGCCAATTCCCGTCGATGACGTGTGCGCTTCCTTGGCTGATTCGGTGGCAGACGTGCTCTCCGGTAAGGCGATGAAAGCATGCAAGGCCCTCGGCTCGGACACTCTCATCGTGGGTGGCGGCTTCTCGGCCAACTCTCAGTTGCGCGAAGCCTTGCTGGCCAAGGGCAAACAGCAGCATGTCGAAGTGAGATTACCACGTCGAGAATTGTGCACGGACAACGGTTCCATGGTTGCCATGCTCGGTTCGAACCTCATGAACGCCGGTGTTGAACCATCCCCGCTGGATTTCTCGATCGACTCGGCCATGGCTCTTGACCAGATTGTGATGCACTGAATTCGGCATTCGGTGTTGGCGGTGGTGGCGGTGGTGTAAGTGTTCCCTTACAGCTTCGCCAACCTTTGCTTGCTCGTCGGGGCAGGGAAGGCAGAATCCAGAGCAGCGAAATCGTGTTCATCGAGCTCGAGTGAGCCGGAGTGAAAATCTTGGACCAAATGCTCCGGATTAGCGCTCTGAGGAATGGCGAGAGTGTTGCCATCGCGCACACACCAGGCCAACATCACCTGCTGGGCAGAAGCGTGATGACGAGCAGCAACCTTCTTCACTTCAGTGTTGTTCACCATCACGCGCGTACCCGCAGGGCCGCCATCGCCCAACGGAGAGTAAGCCATCAAAGGGATGTGATGGTCGCGAAGCCAAGGCATGAGGTCATAATCCATACCGCGATTCGCCAAGTTATACAGGTTCTGGTCACACGCGCACTCCTCGCCATAGGGCACGGCCAGCAACTCTTGCATATCCGCGACATCAAAGTTGGACACACCCCAATGACGGATCAAACCCTCCTGCACAAACTCGTGCATCTGCTGGGCAACAAAAGCGAGATCTGCCGTGGAGCGCCAATGCAGCAAGTACATATCCAGATAATCTAAGCCCAAATTGTGCAACGAGCGGGTCAGAGCCGTGCGCATCAGCTGCGGGCGGGCATTCGAGGGCAAAACCTTCGAAACGACGAAAACATCCTTGCCTTGCGCGCGAGCAGAACGAGCAGCAGCACCCGCCACACGCTCCGAAGCGCCATTGCCGTACATTTCTGCCGTATCGAGCAGCACGAGGCCTGCGTCGAAAGCGGCGTCGAGAGCGCGGCGTTGTGCGTGAGCATCGATACCCTCGCCGATACCCCACAGGCCTGCGCCGATGACAGGCATTTCTCTGCCAGCAAAGCTCAGAGTTTTCATGCTGATAATCCTCCCCTTTGGCTTCTTTCCTATGCTAGTTCGCCAGCCAGAAGGCTTTCGCCATGCGGCCCCGGCGTGCATGAAAGTTCAGTGAAGGCTCGACAAGCTAGCGTGGTGAAGTGTGCTCTCGTAACATGCCTCATTACAATTAAGCAGAGTAAACAGTGCAGAGAGGGAAGTGAACATGAGCGCTCGAGATTGGAATGACGAGTACACCAACTCGAATTCAACCGTGCCCACGCGCGGAATGGTTCCGGGTTCTGATGAAGAGCGTGAGATGCTCAGTGCTCAAGCCAGCGGCGACCTGTATGCAACAGTCGAAACGCGGCGCAGAAGCGTCCCTGAACTCGTCAAGCTCATCATCGTCGTGCTGGTAATCGCCCTGGCTATGGGCGGTGGCTGGTATTGGTTCACCTATAAGCGCCATATTTCTGTTGTTGTTGACGATAAGGATGTTTCTGTTCCTGCGTCCACAACGGTTTCTGAGCTGCTGGCCAAGAATAACTACTTTGGTGTTGCTCATGGCGATCTGCTCTCTATTACGGGCCAGGTGTTGAAGAAAGGCGCTGGCTCGGCTCCTGAGGTTGTTCTAAACGGCCAGATTATCAGTGACGCCACAGCCAAAACCACGAAATTGCAGCGTGGAGACGAGTTGAGCTTGTCTGCCGGCGGCAATTACACCGAAGACCATGATGTGACGCGCACGCCGATCGAACCGGGCTTGCAATTTAATCCGGGTGGCACGGTGCAATACGTGAAGGTGCAAGGAAAGCCGGGCTACCACGAAGTGTGGGTGGGCAAGCTTTCCCATGAAAAGGTGGATAAGGGCGAGGTGAAGAAGCCTGTCGATACGATTATTGACTCGCTCAACCCCAATCCTGAAGGCGACAAGATGTACATCGCTCTCACCTTCACTGACGGCCCCGATCCCTCGAACACTCCTGCCATTTTGGATGTTTTGAAGCAAAACGGCGCTCATGCCACCTTCTTTGACAATGGCGTGCTGTCCAAGGACAACCCGGATATCGAAAAGCGTGCTGCCAGTGAAGGCAACCAGGTTGCTTCGCACACCTGGAGCAACCAGGACCTCGTCGTCATGCAAGATAACCCGAAGGGTGTTGCCGAAGAGGTGAGTAAGGGCGAGGAGCAGACGAGTAAGGCTGCCGGCTATAAGAAGACGAATCGCATGATCCGCGTTCCTTATGGCTCGTATTCCAAGGAAGTATGGCAGGCAATCCACAAGACGACGTCCTCAATCGTCATGTGGGATGTTGATACCGGTGATTTGTCGGCTATTGGTGCGCAGACGATTGCCAATACGGTGATCAGCCGCGCTCACAATGGTTCTATTTTCGTTTTGCACGATAACGGCGGTGGCGCTCAGGTTCCGCAGGCCTTGTCCATTCTGATTCCTCAGCTTAAGAAGCAAGGCTATGAGTTCGTCACGATGAAGGAGATGCTCGCTAAGGATTCTCGCTTCCCGAAGAATGTTGCTGAAGCCCTGCCGATGGAGTGATGTGCGCAAACTGATGCGCACGAAAAGCCTGTGTGACAGCACCTGTGTGAATGCTCATGTACGGTAAAGAAGCAAGCAACCGAAAACAATAGATAGACCGCCAGCACTACACTATTCCGAACCAAAGACCAAAAGATAAGCATTTTGAGAAAATCTAAACTTTTGGATTTTCCTACAATGCCGACTACGGCGGAATCCCTCCCACTCCTTATATATTTCTTTCTGTATACATTGAATTTGTATTTAGTAAAATGCAGACAACACCACGGATCGGCTTTTGGCTGGACAATTCCAAC
>LHCFD05601__coassemble_318_pt1 | contig 75530 bp, 78 predicted proteins | sample LHCFD05601__metabat2_low_PE_005 | metagenome-assembled genome bin LHCFD05601
TGGTACTGCACTCGAGAGGGTGTGGGAGAGTAGCACGCTGCCGCATTAAACTTTCCAGAGGGGAGTGAGAGCCTGCCAAGCTTGGTAGGGTTGTCTCACTCCCCTCTTTCCATACCCACACAATTAACAAAAAGAAAACAAGTGGGGAACGTTTGCACAGAAGAGTCAGCAGTACCCAGCAATAGGCTTCAGCTGAGAGCATGAAGGCTGATAATCTCACGAAATGCCGAGAGGAACACGTACGGCAACCGTTTGCAAAATGGAGCTGAACGTGGCACAATAGCTATCGAGAGGAAACATCAATGACGAAAGCCTCTCACCCTTCTCGACGATGAGAAACCGTACACTACATGTGAAGCTGTATGAACGGCGAACATCACCGAGAAATGCAGGCAGACAGTCTGCGAAACCTGATTGAGCGCTTGGCTTTTGGGTAATACAAGCGGGTCAGGGTTCACAACGGCTTGTCCAATGAGGGGCAATCGGAAAGGTAGGGTTCGTAATGAACACTCGCATGAAGTCAGCAATCGCTCTTGTTGCAGTCTCCAGCATGGCGCTCGGCGCTCTGGCAGGTTGCGGTTCCAGCAACTCTAAGGGTGAGGTTTACTTCCTGAACTTCAAGCCAGAAGCTGCAAATGAATGGAAGCAACTCGCTGCCGACTACACCAAGGAAACTGGTGTCAAGGTCACCGTTCAAACCGCCGCATCCAACACCTATGAGCAGCAGCTCAAGAGCGAAATGGCCAAGAAGAACGCTCCAACCCTGTTCCAGGTCAACGGCCCAGTCGGCTACGCAACCTGGAAGAAGTACATGGCTGACTTGTCCAAGTCTGAGGTCTACAACGACTTGGCAAACAAGGATGTCGCAATGAAGGATGGCAGCAAGGTTGTTGCTATTCCTTACGTCATGGAAACTTACGGCCTGATCTATAACAAGGATCTGCTCAAGAAGTACTTCGCTCTTCCTGATGCAAAGGTGAAGTCTGTTGAAGAGATTAACAGCTTCGACAAGCTCAAGGAAGTTGCCGACGGCATTCAGGCACACAAGGCAGACCTCGGCGTTGAGGGTGCCTTCACTTCCGCAGGCTTCGACGCTTCTTCTGACTGGCGCTTCAAGACCCATCTGGCAAACCTCCCGCTCTACTACGAGTTCAAGCAGGACAACGTCAAGGGCCAGCCAGCAACTATTAAGGGCACTTTCCTTCCTGAGTACAAGAAGATCTTCGACCTGTACCTGAAGGATTCCACCACCGATCCAAAGCAGCTGTCCGGCAAGACCGGCGAGGACGCCACCTCTGAGTTCGCCACTGGCAAGGCTGTGTTCTATCAGAACGGTACCTGGGCATGGTCTGACTTGCAGAAGGCTGGTATGAAGCCAGAATCCGTGGGCATGATGCCAATCTACATTGGTGCAAAGGGCGAAGAGAAGCAGGGCCTGGCCACTGGCTCTGAGAACTACTGGGCTGTGAATGCTAAGGCTTCTGAAGCTGATCAGAAGGCAACGTTGAAGTTCCTCAATTGGGTTGTGACCTCCAAGACTGGTGTTAACGCTCTGACTCAGAAGATGGGCTTCGTTACTCCATTCAAGGCAACTCAGGACGTCAAGAGCGATAACCCACTGGTTCAGGCTGCAATCGATGATCAGAAGTCTGGTCGTACTGCTGTGTCGTGGAACTTCTCCGTCATTCCTTCTGAGAATTGGAAGAACAACCTCGGTAGCGCTCTGCTCGAGTACGCTCAGGGCACCGGCAAGTGGAATGCTGTACAGAAGGCATTCGTTGACGGTTGGAAGACCGAGTACGACGCAGCTCACAAGGGCTGAGGCTAGGGCTGAGGCTAGAGCTGAGGTAAAGCTCGAGCCTGAGGTGGTGCTCTCGGTAGGCGAGGGCCTCGATCTCAGGACTTGAGATTATCAGCGTGAGTTCGCCATCGGCGAGCTCTACGAAAGCACTGCGGTAACTGTAAAGCAAGGCCGGTTGCCGCAGTGTCGTTCACCAAAGGGGCCGGGCCAAACCCTGGCCCCTCTTTACTCTTCACTTGAGAGAACTTATTCTGAACGGCCCTGTACAGGAGATCATTCACAACCGCTCTTTGCGCAACGCATATTCACGTCTCACTGGAGAAAAGGCTATCCTGTGAGAAGGAGCACTGAAGCTCCGTACGCTCAGCGTTCAGAACACTCATGCAATCAAAGAAGATTGCACAGCAATTGTCAGCAAGCGCCACTGTCGGCGCGACGAACAATTGCATAAGGCACAGCAATCGGAAAGGAGTGAGCCGAAATGACGAATACCGTGGGCAAGGCAATTCGCAAATGGGGATGGCTATTCGCACTTCCAACCTTCGCAGCCTTCTGCATCGGCTTCATTGTGCCGTTTATTTTCGGCATCTACTTGAGTTTTATGGACTTCACCACAGTTACCGACGGCACACCCGTTGGCTTCGAAAACTATAAAGAAGCCCTGAGCGATCCAGAATTTTGGCGTGCGTTGGGTATGACAGTGATGTTCACCATCGTCACCACCATCATCATCAACGTGATCGGCTTCGCCATCGCTTACATGCTGACGAAGGCGATTAAGGGTTCCACCCTCTTCCGCTCCGTGTTCTTCATGCCAAACCTCATCGGCGGCATTATTTTGGGTTACGTCTGGCAGCTGCTGCTCAACGGTGTGCTGTCCAAGTGGGGCGCATCCCTCACCTTCTCCGAGAAGTATGGCTTCTGGGGCTTGGTAATCTTGGTGTCCTGGCAGCAAATCGGCTACATGATGATCATCTACATCGCCGGTCTGCAAGCTGTTCCGAGCGACATCATTGAGGCCGCCCAGGTCGACGGTGCCACCGGCTCGCAACGCCTCTTCCAGGTGATCCTGCCGATGATGATGCCAACGATCACCGTCTGCACCTTCCTGACGGTCACCAACGGCTTCAAGCTCTACGATCAGAACTTGGCTTTGACTAACGGCGCTCCGTCGAATAAGTCCGAATTGGTGGCACTGAACATCTTCCGCACCTTCTACGGCCGCGTGGGCTATGAAGGTGTCGGCCAGGCTAAGGCAGTCGTGTTCTTCCTCATCGTGGCCGCAGTCGCGCTGATCCAGAACAAGCTGACCACCAGCAAGGAGGTGGAAGCATGAACGTGAATGAAACTCGTCATCCAAAGCTGTGGACGGTATTCTTCTCCATTCTTTCGCTGCTGTGGATCTACCCGCTGGTGTTAGTGCTGATCAACTCCTTCAAGAAGAAGATCTACATTTCTGCTAATCCTTTCTCCTTCCCTTCCGGCTCGGCTTCGAACCCGAAGGATACGGCTGCAGGATTGCAAAACTACGCGACCGGCATTCAGCGTACCGACTTCTTTAACTCCTTCCTGTGGTCGGTGGTGATCACGGTTGGCGCCGTTGCGCTGATCCTCATCTGCTGCTCGATGTGCGCATGGTGGATCGTTCGCGTGAACAATTGGGCTGCCCGCCTGCTCTACACGCTCTTCCTGTTCAACATGATCGTGCCATTCCAGATGGTGATGTTCACCCTGTCGAATATCACGGATGAGCTGGGTTTGGCCAACCCGTGGGGCTTGTGGATCATTTACCTGGGCTTTGGCGCAGGCTTGGCCGTGTTCATCTTCACCGGCACCGTCAAGGGCATTCCGGTGTCGTTGGAAGAGTCGGCAATGATCGATGGTGCGAGCGTTCCTCAAATCTTCTTCCAGATTGTGGTTCCGATTATGAAGCCGTCGATCGTGTCGGTGGGCATTTTGGAGACTATGTGGATTTGGAACGACTACCTGCTGCCGTACCTGACCCTCGACCTCAACAAGTACAAGACCATCCCGATCGCCGTTCAGTATTTGCGCGGCGGTTACGGCTCGATTGATATGGGCGCTATGATGGGCTGCTTGGTGCTCGCCATCGTCCCGATCGTCTTGTTCTACGTGGTGTGCCAGAAGTACATCGTTAAGGGTGTTCTCGCCGGCGCCGTGAAGGGCTGACGAATTTCCCGAGATTATCAGCGCGCGTTCATCGCGTCTGATCCGCATTGATTGTGCTAGCTCAAGGGCCGCGTTTGCGGCCCTTTTGCGTTATGCTAGCCTTTTCATGTAGCCGGGCATGCTTGCGCATGCAACCGGCTTCCACCCACCCGCTGCCCGCAAGAGCGCGCTGCCGCCTGTGCTCCTTGCTTGTGCTCACTGTGCTTGCTTGCGCTCGCACAGTCTGTGCCGGTCGTACAGTCTGTGTCGGTCACACAGTCTGTGTCGGTCGCACAGTCTGCGCCGCTCGCACAGTCTGCGCCGTTCCGTATTCGTCTGAAGGAGAGTTATGAACCCTTTCAACCCGAACAACAAGTTCATGCAGCTGCTCTCCCAAGTGATTGACGCACTGGGGACGAATATCCTGCTCGTGCTCACGAGTATTCCGGTGATGACGATCGGTGCATCGCTCACTGCTGCGCATGATGTTGTGCGTCGTCAGCAGAGGGGAGAGGGGCACCTCACTCGCGCGTATTTCCGCGCTTTCCGTCGCAATTTTGTTCAGGCGAGCCAAATTTGGCTCGTGTTTTTGGTAGCTGGTGGCTTGCTTGCAGCGAGCTGGCTGTACGCTCCAGCGAGCTTGGCTGTGCTTGTTCTCCAGATTTTTGTCGCGCTCATTCTTGTCGTGGGTTTTGAATGGGCGTTCTATCTGCAGTCGCGCTTTGCCAACCCGACGGCTCTCACCTTGCGTAACGCTTGGATTTTCGCCGTTTCCCACATTGGCGTCACGGTGTTATTGGTTGCTTTCGACGCAGCATTTCTCGCGATCATTATTGCCGCATGGTTCTACTGGCCGCAATCCGAATTCCTGATTCTGCTGCTGGGTTACGGCTCGCTATTACACGCGCATCTGCCCTTGCTCGAGTATGCGATGCGCCAGTATTTGCCGCACGACAAGCGCGAAGAAGATCAGTAGCGCACCCGCGAGCGCGCGTCCCGACAACGCCGCATTCACAAAAGCCCGCACCCGTTAGCGCAGCGCGCGCCACAATCGTACCGCGCCACACCGCGTCACAAAAGCTCGCGCCCGCACCGCGGGCAACCTCAGCTCGCGCCCGCACCGCGCACACCTACACTCCCGTGGTCACGGCTTTGCGCTTGCCCTGCGAATTCTCGCGCACGCGCACAGCGAACAAATCCACCAGCACGAAGGCGGCCATCACCGCAATGCCAATCATGTGTCGGTCAAAGTTGTTCGCCGGCGCCAAAACCATCACGCCCATCTGGGCCAACAGAGGCAACATCCAGATCAGCGAGAGCTTCCTTCTCAACCGCATTTGCACGCAGAAGGCGAGCAGCGTGATAATCACCCACGTGTTGCCATGAGCCAGCCAGCCGAGCACCGGGGTTGCGCTGAAATCTTGAATCGCGTTATCCACCGCCGTTCTCACCGGTGACTTGCAAAACTCCTCGTCATGGCCCATCACTTCACACAGCGAGCGGTTCGTCACATAGTAGATCAGTGGCACATACGGCTCGTCGGTGATGTCGAAATAGCCGTAGAATTCGGCGATAAACGCATCGATAGCAATCAGCGGGCTGGACTTCACGGTCTGCCACCACAGCTTGTTGAAATTCTTCATCTGGGCAGCGCTGACCGTACGCCACCGGTAAGTTTCCGGCTTTGGAAGAAGCTCCGAAATGCTAATCCAGGTTTGGTCCTTCCTGTTATCCCACCAATAGGAGCCCGTGTTGATATGCGTTCCTGACGACTTCACATAGTCGGCGTCGTCGGGGAAATAGTTGTGGCTCATCGCGTCGAGGTCAAAAATCTCCTCGAGCTCACGCTTGGTTTGCGCTGGTATCGCACGCGGGTTTCGCTGGTACACCCTGGCAATCTGTTGAAGCTGAACAGCCTTACCCTCAATAGGGTCGGAGTCAGTGGCGAGACCTGAGCGGTACATGCCGGTCAAAAAACCCTCAAAGATTACCACTGGAATGACCAGGCACAGAATGGTTTTGATTTTGAGCTTCCACGCCATCATCGAGAAGAGGACGACCACCACTTCAATCGCCATCAGATACAGAGCGTACTTCACCGAGATCAGCGAAAGCAGGGTGCTGATAAACAAGCCCACCCACAGCTTGTAATCGGAATGCTTGCGCGTACCAGCCAGGCCAATACGCGAGATTTCCACCAAAATGGAGCACCACCAGGCGGACGCAAAGCCAAAGAGTGGGGATTTCGTGAGCTCAATGGTGGCGAGCGTCACCATCGGGGAGAGCCAGAGAATTCCCATGGCGATGCTGCGGCCGCGGAAGCCGAGCAGCGGGTGAAGCCTGACCAAGCGCGCAACAATCGAGGCGCAGACGAAGGCGGCGAAAATGTACTGCAAAACGCTCAACACGACGACTGCGGGCACGACGGTTTTAAACAGCGAGTAGGAGAGATTCCACATGCCGCCGTAAAAAAGCGTGAGCAGCAGATTGTGCTGGTTGGACAGGAAAACCGTGTGGTCGCGAGGAAGCAGATAGTGGGCGATCGGGTAAACGTCGAACTGGGTGAAGCCCGAAACTGGCGCCGGCTTTCCTTGCAAGTTGTTGAGGAAGTTGTGCATCTCGGTGGATTGGGCGAGAATGTCGTAGCCAAAAGCTGTGACGAAGATGAGCGGCACCCACACCCAGCCGATGAAGAAGAACCAGAACAGCGTCGACTGCTTGCTTGACAGTTTGAGAATAAAGCTCGGGTAAGCGCGAGCCACGCGGTGAAGGCGCGGGCGTACCTGGTGGCGCCAGAAGTGGCGTAGCGCGTGGGCGGCTACTTGCAACTTGTCGATAAAAGATTTCCAGGACGGGTGATTGTGCAAGAAGCGCTGAAACGCGGAATCGAGTTCCTCATCAGCGGCTTCGTCCTGCTCGCGCAAGCTGTTTACATACGCGTCTTCGTCGAAATCGTCACCGCGGCTTAAGGCTGCGTGGCGAGCAGCGATGAGCTCGAGCGCTTGGTCAGGTGTGAGGGCGTCAGCGGGTGCGGTCGCTGTGGTTGTCTCGCTCGCTGTGATGGTTGCGCTCGCGGTGGCCGTGGCGATATCAGCGCCCGCAACCGTCTTTGCGCCGGCCTCTACAGCAGCGTCCGCAGCTGAGGTTGGCACGGATGAGGTTGGCGCAGCTGAGGTAGGGGCGGAAGCAGGCGATGAAGCGGACTGATAATCTGGAGAAGTGCTGGAGAGCGGGAAAAAGCCGAGCCAACTATCGGGCTGGCCAGTGATCGCCAAGTGCGTGCGGTAACGAATGAGAGCGGTTGCGACGATGATGAGCGACCAATAATTAAGGCTTGCGATGAGGAAAGTCAGAGCGTTGCCGAAGCCGAAAACTGAGAGCGACAGGTTCGCGCGGTAAATCGGGCCGACGGAGGTGCAAAAGCCTAAAAAGAGCGCGACGGCAACGGTGAGGATACGAGCGAAAACGGGGGCCGCGTGGTACTCGTCACGGTGAATTCGCAGGAACCAAGTAACCCAGGTGCGCGTGTGAGCAGTGATGACGCTCGCCACACGGCGAGAATTCTGGGTGATCTGCTCTTTCATGAAACCTCCTCAACGCTACTAGTTTATGGCGTTGCGCCCCGATTAGCCACTCATGCGAATGCGGTTGTTAATGCGGTTGTCAGCGGGTTGTCGATGCGGTTGTCAGCGCGGTTGTTAATGCGGTTGTTACTGCGGTTGTAGAGGTCGCGATACACTCACCAAGGTGGCGAAAGCTCCTACAGCTCAGGCTGTGCAAGGTAACGGAAGACTTGTGCAAGCTCAAGCGCGAGTGGCGAAAGCCTGGTACGGCGCATACGCGCAGGACGAGACGCTGATGCAGTGCACGGCGCGCACAGCGTAAGGAAGAGGTATACAGCATGCTGGAAACCGAGCGGGAAACCGAGCCGGAAACCATGCCGAACAACGCAACACATTTCGAGCAGCAGAGTAATTCTCAGCAGAGCAATTCTCATCAGGGCAATTCTCTGGCGGAGGAAGTTGCAGGAAAAGAAAGCTCCATGCACGAGCGCTCAGCCCAGCCTGGACGCTACGGTGAGCAACACCTGATGCGCTTCGTGCTCTCGCTCATCGCTGTCGGCGGCTTCTCTTTTATCGGCGTCTTTACCGAGACCATGATGAACGTGATCTTCCCCGACCTCATGCGCGAATTCCACATCGATTCGGCAACCGTGCAATGGGTGACCACAGCGGCCCTCCTGCCGCTCGCCGCCATCGTTCCGCTCTCCGTGTGGTTCAACCGCCGCTTCCACTTCAAGCAGATCTTTATCATTTCCGGCACGCTCTTCATCGTCGGCGCACTCATCGCCTTTTTCTCGCCCAGTTTCACGGCTCTCTTGGTCGCTCGCGTCATCCAAGGTGCTGCTACCGGAATCATCATGCCGGTGATGTTCAACATGGTGATGGAACAAGCACCTTCCGCCAAAATCGCGCTTTTCGTGGGCTTTGGCAACCTTGTGGTGAGCTTGGCTCCGGCTACCGGCCCGGTTTTCGGCGGTGTGATGGCTAGCGCTATGCCTTGGCGTGACACCTTCCTCATCATCTTGCTGCTCACTGTTGCCCTGCTGGTGCTCGGCCTGTTCACTATCCGTCAGTCGCATGAGGTGAACCCCCAGCAGCGTTTCTCCGCACTGCAGTTTGCCATGGTGTCGCTGGGCTTGGTGCTCTTTATGGTCGGCTTGCAACAGTCCGGTTTGGCACTCGAAGCTCAGATCGCTGGCAAGTTTGAGCTCATGACCACGCTTCTGGGTGTGGGCAGCCTGGTGGTGGGTATCGGCCTGCTCGCCGGTTTCGTTTACACGGCTCTGAAGTCACAGTTGCCTTTGATTAACATGCATCTTTTCCAGCACCGCACGATCACGCGCATCGCGCTGGCTTGCCTGTTCATTCAGATGTGCCAGCTTGGACAGTCTTTCATCGTGCCGAACTTCAGCCAGATTGGCTTGGGCGTGAGCATGAACATGGCCGGTTTCGTGGTGCTGCCCGGCGCTCTTCTGGGTTCGCTGTTCACCGTCATTTCTGGCCGCGTTTACGACGCCATTGGCCCGAAGATCCCGATGTTTACTGGTATCAGCGTGGCAACAGCAGCGCTGGTAATCTCGGCGCTTCTGGCATGGCATATGAATGCGACGCTCATCTGCTTGCTCTACGCGCTGTATGAGGTGGGTTATGCTTTCGTCTACTCTAATTCGGTGACCTTGGGCTTGAGTTCTCTGCCTGTCAATCTCTCGTCGGATGGTAACGCCTTGATTAACACGCTTCAGCAGGTGGGTTGCGCTTTGGGTACGACTGTTTTTGCCGTCACTTTCTCGATTGGCCAGTATTTGGGTACGCATTCGCACGGCTTGACCCCGGTTCAGGCGTCGATGTGGGGTGCGCAAATGGCCTATATCGGCATGGTTGGTGCAGCCTTGTTGTACGTGGCCCTAGCAGCGCCCCAGATTATCAGTGCGGCACGCTCCCGCGCGACGAAGTGAGTACGAGTATGAATTGCGAAGCGCAGCGCGAGTGTGAATTGCGAAGCGCAGCGCGAGTGAGATTGCGAAGCACGAGTGTGAATTGCGCTGATAATCGTGGTTAATCCCACCAAAAATACCAGTTGCTGTTGTTATACAAATATGCTGCCAACGTGTTGACATCACCATCAGGCATACACTGCTCTACTAAGTCAGGGCAGAAAATATACTGTTCCAACGCCAGATCGCACGCATCTTCCACGCTGGTAGGAGGGGCGCCTACCATAAACTCAACAGTGTCACTGCTGAGCACGAAAGGAACAGCACGGTAACGCTGCCACCAGTAGCGGGCAACTGCAGTTTGAACAGCGGGCTCGGGGCAATCATTGAAGCCGCCCATGAAGAAGTAACAAAACACGTCTGCTGCTTGACGTACGGGTACACGCACGAGCAGCAGGTCTGCTGCCTCGCTGTCGGCGCTTTCGTCTGGCCTGGCGCTGTCGGCACTGCTGGCGCTGGTGTGAGCAGCAGCGTTGCCATGAGCGGTGGTGAGGCTGTTGGCACTGCTGGCGCTGGGAGAGCTGACATTTGTTGCGAACCCCTTGCTCTCCAGGGCAACAAGCCAGTCCAGCACATGAAACTGAGTAGGGCTAGGGGCAAGCTGCTGGTAGGCGGGTGCTCGCACGTCAATCTGCTGGGAAAGCTCGGCTTTGTTGGCGAAGAATTGCGCAAGATTAACAGTGTATGACCGTTCGAGGTTCGCTGTGAAAATCTGATAGGGAGTGGGGCAGTTAGCGGCGTTCTGCGGTGGGAAAAGAATGCTCTCTAAAGTGTCGTCGAGAACCACGTAGAGGCTGATCCAGCCGGTGCGCCAGGGAACATAGTTTGTCGCTTCACCTTGCGCATTCTGCTGAACCCACTTTTTAACAGCTGTCTGGGCTCGCGAGTGGCAATAACCTTTGCTTTGACGTTGAAAAGGCGCTCAAATTGGCGAATGCGCGCTGTGCGCTCCTTGCGCTGGAGGTTGTTGCCATGATGACGATACAGCGGTGTAAAGAACATGGTGCCTCCTGAGAGTGTTCAAGGCAAAAAATAATCCTGCAACCGGCCAGCACTTACATAGAGAAAGGAAAAAGCAGCCAATCACAGGATTAAGTCGGGTTGGTGGGATTTGAACCCGCGGCCTCCTCGACCCGAACGAGGCGCGCTACCAAGCTGCGCTACAACCCGAATACGTCACCAGTTACCACTTCACGGAATACAGCCCTCAACAAGCGCGCTGTTAATCTTCCTGAAGCAGAAACTACGCCGTACGAACTCAACATTTTATACTGATAATCTCAAAAACTCAAAGACTTTCGCCCCTGTTGCGTGTCGTTCCTGTAGCGAGGCTCAAGTAAAGTCGAAACCATGAGTGACGTTAAGAATTCTTTGAAGTCTTCCGAGCAAACAGCGGCACAAGTCGCTGAATCGGAAAAGCTGCAAGCCCAGCAGCAGTTGCTGACCGTGCGTCATGCCGAGCTGATGAGCCAGCAGGATGACGACATCCAAGAGCGCATCAACAACGGCCAGGATATGGTTGAAGCCGTCAGCGAATCGATGGCAAAGTTCGGCCACGATTCTGCCTCCGAGCAGGTGCTCATGCGTACCGCTAAGCGTGCGCAAATGATCAAGCAGGGCATGGACCCTTATCCAGTTCACCTTGACGTGACCACCACCATTGAGGAAATTCGCGACAAGTACGACGGCAAGCTGGAAGCCGGCGAAGAAACCCAGGATGAAGTGGGTGTTGCTGGCCGTGTGATGTTCCTGCGCAACTCCGGCGGCCTGTGCTTCGTGCAGCTGCAGGCAGGCTCCGGCGTGACCTTGCAGGGTATGATCTCCAAGCGCGAAGTGGGCAAGGAAAGCCTTGACGACTTCAAGAAGCTCGTCGACCTGGGCGACCACCTCTTCCTCAAGGGTCGCGTGATCAGCTCCAAGACGGGCGAGCTCTCCGTGTTCGCAAGCTCCTGGGCTATCGCCACCAAGGCTTTGAAGCCACTGCCAGCCAAGCATTCCACGCTTTCTGAGGAAGCTCGCACACGCGAACCATACCTGAGCATGGTCGTCAACCAGAGCACGCGCGATATGCTGCGTCAGCGTGCGGCTGTGGTGAATTCGCTGCGTAACAACTTCGCCCGCCGCGGCTACCTCGAGGCGGAAACCCCGATGCTGCAGACCATTCGCGGTGGCGCTAACGCTCGCCCGTTCATCACTCATATGAACGCTTTCAACTTGGATCTCTACCTGCGCATCGCTCCAGAACTCTTCTTGAAGCGTATGCTCGTCGGTGGCGTTGACAAGGTGTTTGAGATTAACAGAAACTTCCGCAACGAGGGTGCTGACGGCACTCACGCTCCGGAGTTCACCATGCTCGAGGCCTACCAGGCTTACGGCACCTACGACGAGATGACCGAGCTGACCAAGGACCTCGTCATCACCGCTGCCAAGGATGTTTTCGGTACCACCAAGGTGACTTTGCTCGACGGCACTATTTACGACATTGGTGAGGGCTGGAAGTCCATTTCCATGTATGAGTCTCTCTCCGAGAAGCTCGGCGAAGAGGTGAATGCTGACACTCCAATCGAGAAGCTCAAGCAGCTCGCTGCATCCTTGGGCCTCGAAGAGGAAGTGGTGGAGAACCGCGGTAAGTACGTGGAGCACATGTGGGAGCACTTCTACGCTGAGGACCCTCATATGCTGTGGCAGCCAACCTTCGTGCGTGACTTCCCGGTGGAGACCACCCCGCTGACCAAGATGAGCCGTTACACCAAGGGCGCTGTGGAGAAGTGGGATCTCTATGTTCGCGGCTTCGAGCTGGCAACTGCTGATTCCGAGTTGAACGACCCTGTTGCTGAGCGTAAGCGTTTCGTTGAGCAGGCCAAGCAGGCTTTGGCTGGAGATGTTGAAGCGATGGCCATCGATGAGGACTTCTTGAACGCTCTGAGCGTGGGCATGCCTCCTGCTGGTGGCATGGGTATGGGTATCGACCGTCTGTTGATTGCTCTGACTGGTGCAACCATTCGCGATACGATCACCTTCCCGTTGGTCAAGCCACTGGCTGCTGGCGCTCGCCCTGCTGATGAGGAAGGTTCCTCTGATGAGAGCTCTGACGACGGTGAGGCTCAGGCCTGAAGCTGAGGCTTCTGGCGGCTGACAGTGCTGAACGCGCCAAACTGCTGAATGCGCTGAGATTATCAGTGCGCTGACTTGCCGCTGACAGCAGAGCATATGCGAAGGGGGCTGGAGTGATAGGACTCCAGCCCCCCTTTTGTGTGCCTTGAGCGGATTCTTGCGGCTGTCGCTCGCGTGATACGCGAGTACTGCGCGCGGTTTACGTGGTTGTTGCTTACGCTGCGCTCGGCTTGTGTGAGCACACAGCAAACTCATACAAGGCTTTATTTGAGTTGCGCTTGCGCAGCGTATCAATATGAATATTCGTATAACCCAGAGCTTCCATCATCTGCGCATACCAGCGGTGAGTCGGAACCTCAGTGCCAGAGAAGGTAGAATTTCCAATCACATAGCACATGTCACCACCCGGTTTGAGCACCGGGTCGATCATGAGGAAATGCTGCCACATATCCAAGAAATACTTGTGAACATAAGGGGCGAGAATATCACCCGACTTACCCTTCTCAATATTCTCCAACGCAGCAGCCAACTCAGAAGCGATCGGCAAACTCGCTTCGAGTTCAGTAGGGGTGGGCACAGGAGTGCCGTCCTGAGAATCATCGGACTGATAATCTGGAGAAATACTGGGTGACCAGCCACGAAGGCGAGTAGAAGCCTTGCCCCACGTGCCACCCGTCGACTTCCAATCCAGGTCGCTCGCCTGCTCGCCAGAAGCGAGGAAACCCAGCCAATACATATAAGGGCGCAGCTCGCGAATGTAAGACATGCGGTTGCAATACGGCGGGGACGTGAGCACCATGTCGGCCGGCTCAAAAGCGTCAAAAGGAGTTTTCGAATCGCCTTGATGCACCGAAGCAGTCAGGCGCAATGGCTCGGCAAGTGTCGTCACCACCTCGCCAAACTCCAGCTGGAAACGAGTGAGAACATCCTGGTACGTGTTCGCAGGAAGCTCGAAAGCAGGCTGATCCGTGTCTGCCTCGAGCTTTTTCAGACTCATCGACTGATGGTTAAACACCACATTCGACGTGCCCATCATCACACGGCAAAAAGCAACATCCAACAGGTTGCGCACCTGGCCCGAGTGAATATTGATGAAACTTTTCAGCGCGGCCAGAGCCTTCAGCGTCACCGGGTCCCACCAGCGCTCAATATGGTGGATCGGGGGAGTCCAAAACGGGATATCTGCTTTCTCGCATGCTGAAGCCTGGCTCAAAACCTGAGAGGCCGCCTGCTGAGCCTCACTGCGAGTTTGCGGAGAATAATAATCGAGCTTCGCATTGGTAAACCACACGAGGAAAGGGTTGATTTCACGTGCCTGGCAGTGCAAGCCCATCTCCTCAGCGACCAAAGGCGTCGTGCCAGAACCGGCGAAAGGTTCGAGAACGGACGAGCCAGGAGCCAAATGAGCCATGCGCTCGCGCGCCAACGTCAGAGAGTATGCGGTAGTCAAGCGCAGCCAGCCGTGGCGGCCGGAGTGCACGTTGCCGCGGAAAGTGAGGTCTGCGCGCTGCTGAGTTTGAGATCTGTCAGGTAACACCTTCCCAGCTTATCGATCAGCGATGATGAATGGCAGTGGCGAGGCGATGGGGGAGTTGACAGTTCCGCTGATAGTTCCGCTGACAGTACGGCTTCGGCCTGGTGAGCACTTCCAGCTAGAATGTTCCTCAGACTCGACAGAAAGAAGAAGGAATGAGCTCGACCGAATATACTTCCGCTAGCTTTTCGCAATGGGTGCAGGCTGGCCGCCCGCTCACCCTTCTTCTTGGCCTTTCCAGCTCGGTGACGGGTGTTGCCGTGGCATGGATGGCAACGACAGACCACTCAGGTAACTGGTACACGGTTGCACTGCTGTGCATTCTCACGACGCTTCTGCTCCAGATTGGTGCAAACTACATTGATGATTACGCCGATGGTGTGCGCGGCCTCGATTCCGGTAGGAGCTTCGCGCCAGAGTCTGCTTCTTCGCACGAAGTGACTAGATCTTCTGAGCCAGCCGCCTCTGCTGAGCCAGTCGCCTCACAAGAGCTGGCAGAAGTCTTTGAACCGCATGAGCGTGCTCTCGGTCCGGCTCGCTTGGTGGCAAGCGGCGTGAACCCTCGCTCAGTGCTCGCGGCCGCCTTGGTGTGCTTCGCTTTAGCCTGCGCCACCGGAATTGCGGCAACTGTTCTCACTGGCCGCTGGAAGCTGTTGCTCATAGGTGCAGCCTGCCTGTTCGCTGCCTGGAGTTACGTGTGCAAACCATTGCGTTTAGGCTCGCACGCATTAGGTGAGGTTCTGGTTTTCGCCGTGTTTGGCATCGCAGCAGTCTGCGGCACGCAATACGCGCTGGTTGGTTTCGCTTCGGCAATTGGCTGGTTTGCCGCGGCCAGCATGGGCTTCACCGCCGTTGCAGTTCTCCTTGTCAACAACACGCGAGATTTACGCATTGACAAGGCTCACGGCAAGGTGACGCTTTCCGTGCTCACCGGCCATATCGGCTCCGTGGCAATCATGCGTTTCGCCCTCATTCTGGCTGGCATCGCAACCTTAGTTCCGGCCGTGTGGACGCGCGGCTCGAGCCTGTTTGTCAATATTAATTTGATGCTCAATTCCGGCTCGCCTGCATTTGTCGTCAATATTGTGGCGCTCGTGCTGGCGGTGTGCCCGTTCTTCTTGGCCTTGCTCAACCCGGTGAGTTTCGAAAGGGCACTTTCAGATTATCAGCGCTCTTTCACCCTCACCTGCATTCTCGATTTGGCTCTCGCCCTCGACTTCATTTTGATGGCCGTCGCCGTCACGCCAATCGTGTACTGAGTAACTCTTTAGTTTCGCCCCTCAGGTGACCAGATGGCGAGCCAGAAACGAGTACCGGGCCAGTGACTGATTTCATTGTGAAGGTTGCGGGCCTGAAATTGTAAGTTGCACTGCGCTAGCCACCGGCCGCGCTGGTCGAATAAACCCGATATGCTTAAAGCATGACCTACACACTGATTCTGCTCCGGCACGGCCAGAGCGCATGGAATAAGTCCAATCAGTTCACGGGCTGGGTCGACGTCCCGCTCACCGAGCAGGGCATCGAGGAAGCTAAGCATGGCGGCGACCTGATGAAGGAAAAGAACGTCCTGCCAGACGTTGTTTTCACTTCTCTTCTGCGTCGTTCCATCAGCACCGCTTTCTACGCACTTGATCATGCGGACCGCCTGTGGATTCCTGTGAAGCGCAGCTGGCGCTTGAACGAGCGTCACTACGGTGCTCTGCAGGGCAAGAACAAGAGCGAGATCCGCCAGGAGTACGGCGATAAGCAGTTCATGATCTGGCGTCGCTCCTACGCAACCCCACCGCCAGAGATCGCAGTGGACGACGAGTTCTCTCAGTCCAACGATCCTCGCTACGCTGGCGAGCCAGTTCCTCGCACTGAGGCCCTGGCAAACGTGGTGACTCGCGTTGAGCCTTACTTCGAGAACGAGATCAAGCCAGAGCTCAAGGCTGGCAAGACTGTCCTCATCGCAGCTCACGGCAATTCTCTGCGCGCTATCGTCAAGATGCTCGATGGCCTCTCTGACGAAGAGATCGCTAAGGTGAACATTCCAACTGCTATGCCATTGGTGTACAAGCTGGATGAGAACTTCAAGCCGATCGTTCCTCGCGGTGAGTACCTCGACCCTGAGGCTGCTGCAGCCGGTGCTGCTGCCGTGGCAAACCAGGGTAAGTGACCTGCTTGAGCTGGTATAGCTTAAGATTGTCACCACGGTTGAAGTCATGTATGACTTGTTAACAACCGCAGAAAATGAAGGCTGGCATACTACGATGTATGCCAGCCTTTGTCGTCTCTGTGAGCTATTCGGCCACGCGCTGCGAAGCGATGCCATTGTGGCTCGCTTGCACTCTGCACTGTTATGCGCGAGCGCTCTCGGCCTCGACTGAGTTCTTTTCGTCAGTGCTCTTTTCAGCAGTGGTAATCTCAGCGTGTTCCTGAGAAGTGCGCCCTGATTCTTCTTCGCTGCTATCTTTGCGACCGTCGTCTTCAGAGCTTGCCTCAGCGTCTTCTTCAACGATGACGTCATCTTCAGCAAGCTTCATGTAGTGCGAACGAGTGCGCTTCTCCCATAGCAGCATGAAGGGGCCCAACACCAAACCAAAAGCGCAGGTAAACAGGGTGAGCGTATTCAAGCGGGTCTGGGAGGAGAGGCGTAAGACTAACGCCAAAATGAGCATGACAAACCATATCGCTTCACCAGCGAGGAAAATTTTGCGCAAGTCAACGCGCGCAGGCTTGGGGCTCGGGCGGCGAGCGGCTGGGTCAAGGATAGGTGCAAGTTTCATGGTCTCCATCCTATAGCAGTGCGACAACTGGTTGACTAATGCTATCGCAGCGGCTAGGAACCGTAACAGGGGAGTGCAACGTTTGTTGGCTTAAACGCGCTGTGTGATGAGCTGTCGGCCTGAGTGCGCGGCCTGACTTTCTCAGCCCGCTTGTCATCGAGAGTGGGCTTTGCTCTGGGCAAAGCGACACGGCGACAGACAAATTTTCAGGATATTTTGAGGTTTCTTCACAAATGAGCCGCGTCTCGAGCGGCCCCAGTAGAAAGCCTGTTATTCCAACTGTTACAAGTTGAAGAAAAATGTCCACAGAATTCACCGTACTGAAAATCTGATAACGAAATATCGCAAGAGTGGGCACCACACTAAAATTGCTCTTATGTAATCCTGCTCAAGGGCTACTATAAGGCTTGGAAGTCCGTAAGGGTGTTACCCATCCCCAAAGCTCTCACAGTGAAGGAACAAGATGAGAAAGTCACGACAACTGCGCAAAACTGTTGCTTTATTGGCAACTGCAACTATGGCAGTGTCCCTCGCTATTCCAGCTCTGGCAACCGCTCAATCCTCTACCGTAGCCGGTTCCGAGCGTTCCTTCCCAGCACAGGGTGGTGCTGACCGCAAGAACATCCTTGCTGAAGCTACTTCAATTTCTTCCGATTCCAAGGCCAACTGGGGCGGCATCGAATCTCTGACCATTGAGAAGACGGATTCCCCAACCGAGGTTGCCGCTAAGGAAGCAGCCCGCAAGGCCGCTGAAGAGGCTGCAGCTGCCCAGCGCGCTCAGCGCGCTCAGGCTCAGAAGCAGGCTGAAGTATCCCGCTCCGAGCAGCGCTCCACCGTTGGCGTCATGGTTTTGAAGACCAGCTCCAACGTCAACTTGGGCACGTACGACCCTGCTTGGGCTGGCACTTACCCCTTCGGCCAGTGCACATGGTGGGTTGCTATTCGTCGCGCTCAAATTGGCCGTCCAGTCCCAGGCAACATGGGTAACGGTAAGGATTGGGCAAATTCCGCCCGCGCACAGGGCATGAAGGTTGACCACACTCCTGAAGTGGGCGCTGTGCTCGTCTTCCAGCCTGGCCAGCTCTACGCCGATCCAGTCTACGGCCACGTCGCATTCGTTGAGCAGGTTCTCGACGACGGCTCGATTATCACCTCCGAAACCTCCGGTGGCCGCGGTGGCGTTGGCTTCTCTCGTCACATCTATAACGCCGGCGTTTTCGAGTACGTCCACTGAATTCGTTGAGTTCTGAACTCCTCGAGTAACGGTTTGTAGCTCCTTGTGAGCTCGCTTACTCTCGAGTTCTTAAGATTTTCACTGTGCTTATGCCTCGCTTCGGCGAGGCATTTTTGTTGCTCGCAGGCGATTCTCTTTCCCTCCTTAAGCAAGCGTTATCACACGAATTTCCGCATTTCTTGCTCAGTGCGATATCCTTAAAGTAACCGCTCGTGCAATGGCACTGTTGCTATTGCCCAAGGAAGGAGGGCGCAATGAGTACCGAGAAGAAGGCCGTGCTTGTCGGCGTTGATGGAACCGATGCGAGCTATAAGGCTGTGTGGTGGGCTGCAAATTACACGAAACATGCTGGTTTGGAACTGCAGATTGTCTGCGCATATTCTTTGCCGAGTTATGCTGCTGTCTCCTTCGATGCAACATATACCGCATTGGGTGATGATGCTGTAGCACATACCGATGCTCAAGAAATTTTGGCCCGTGCTAAGGCAATCGCATCCGAGCAGGGTGTTGACGCCAGAACCTTGATCGTTACCGGCGACCCGAGCTCCGTATTCGTCGAATTGTCGCGTAACTACAAGCTCATCGTCATTGGAAACCGTGGTAAGGGTGGTTTGGCAGAAAGGCTTTTGGGCACTCCTAGCTCTAGCTTGCCTGCTTACGCTTACTGCCCGATCGTCGTTGTTCCTTTCACTGATGATGAGGATCACCTCCTGCATTTGAACAACGAGATCAAGAAGGTTGCTGTCGGCTCGGATGAATCGCGGTGGGGCATGAAGGCTCTCGACATTGCTGCCGAGTTCGCCAACTCGTGGGGTGCTGAGCTCAATGTTCTTTCCGCAGTGCCAATCTATGGCACGTTGGGTGGCGTTTTCTCTGTCGCTCCTACTCAGGAGGATATGCGCCGCGTGGTGGATTCCTACCTCGATGATCTTCGCGCTCGCGTCACGCCAATTCGTCATCGTTACCCGGACCTGTCAATCAACTTGAAGGTGATCCCTGGCTCGGCTGTCGATGCTTTGGCAAAGGCTTCCGGGCGTAACGATGTTGTTGTCGTCGGTTCTCGTGGCCGCGGTGGCTTTACTGGCCTGATTTTAGGCTCTACCTCGCAAGGATTGGTGCAGCATTCGGTGTGCCCAGTCTATGTGGTTCCGCGCAAGTACGTGGAGGCTGAAGAGGCTGAGATGAGCAAGCTGGAGAAGGTCGTTCCGGTGGAGAACATCGAAGGCGTTCAGACTGTTGAAGTCGCTTCTTCTGGTAAGGCCGATGCTGAGCGTATCGAAGCTATCATTGACCCGTTGAAGGAGAGCCCGCGTGAGCACGACAAGTCGGATGTAACGCCACAGTTGCCTCACTTGGACCCAGAGGAGCGTTTGAGCGCTGACAAGTAACTCAGTTTCTCAAGATTATCAGCGCCAATGCTGAGCTAGCGCTCTAAAGTTGAGCTGATTTTGTTGTTATCAAGGGCGGAAGTTTTTCTTCCGCCCTTTCTTTTCTGTGATGCTGACGAGGCCAAACTCCGTGAAAGAGTGAGCATTCCTGGGTGAAGGGAGAATCAGTAACTTGTAATGATTGTGGCCTCCGGGGATAACCCTCGGAGGCCACAGATATGTTTATTGCACTGACAATCTCATGTGCGCTCAGTGCTTGACTTCGATTTCAATGTCAACAGGAGTGCGCTGAATATACGTATGCGCCACAGTGCAATCCTTCTCAATGTGAGCGCGAATACGCTTTTCAAGCTTGCGCGCATCTTCGTCGTTCAAGCCCTTATCACTAGCATCCACGATCACTTTTTCGCTGAAGCTGTTATAACGATCATTGTCGTCATCATAATCGCCAGAAACTTCGATACGAGCGCCCTTGTTCTTGCCCAGAACTCGCTCCACAGGCATACGAGAGCTCATCGAGCCGCATGCTGCGAGAGCAATCTTCATCAAGTCACCTGGGTTAAACATTCCCTCTTCATGGCCAATGACGATAGAAGCGCCCTCAGAAGAGTGACCTTCCCAGTTACCGTCCTCACGACGCTCAACCCACAGCTGCTTTGCCATAATGCTCCTTGAACTCAACAATGTGATCCACCTCTATTGTGAGCGCGATCAGCGCAAAACTCAAAGCCTCGCTCACAGTGAAAGGTAGGGGATCGCACGCACCTGCACGCTGAGGAGCGAAAGCCCAAGTACTGCGATAGTCTGGAGGCATGGCATTGACACAAGAACAGCTCGACGACATTCGCGCGCGCGTCCCTCACCGCCCTCAGACAAGCATTCCTACCCCTTACGAGGACCTGTGCCGCAAAATCTTGCTGGAAGGCAACCTCAAGAATGACCGCACAGGAACAGGAACAATTTCCCTGTTTGGCCAGCAGATGCGCTTCGACTTGAGCGAAAGCTTCCCCCTTATCACCACCAAGCGCGTGTGGTTCAAGGGCGTGGCTTACGAGCTGCTCTGGTTCCTCAAAGGCTCGTCCAATGTGAAATGGCTGCAATCTCACGACGTGCATATTTGGGACGAGTGGGCCGATAGTGAAGGCAATTTGGGTCCTGTCTACGGCGTGCAATGGCGAAGCTGGCCAGCACCGACTCCTGATGACCCTCACCGCACGATCGACCAGATTGCCAAAGTCATCGAGCAGATCAAGGTCAACCCTGACTCGCGCCGTCTGATCGTTTCGGCCTGGAACCCGGCAGAAGTCGACGATATGGCTCTGCCTCCCTGCCACGCGCTCTTCCAGTTCTACGTGGTCAATGGAAAGCTTTCCTGCCAGCTCTACCAGCGCTCCTGCGACATGTTCCTCGGTGTTCCGTTTAACATCGCTTCTTACGCGCTGCTTACCTGCATGGTTGCCCAGCAGACTGGTTTGAAGCCGGGCGAGTTTGTGTGGACTGGCGGCGACTGCCATATTTATGACAATCACGTTGACCAAGTTATTGAGCAAATCTCGCGTACGCCGTACCCTTACCCAACGCTTGAGATTACCAAGGCTTCTGGCATCGACCAGTACAACTATGAAGACTTCCACGTGCTCAACTACCAGCATGGGGCAACCATTAAGGCTCCCATCGCTGTGTAAGACAGCAGCGGAGCCTGGAGAGAAGGGATGTGCGTTTCAGGCGCGCATCTCACAGGGTGAAGGGAAGAAGTGCGAGCAGCGGTTTGTGTTCGTCGTGCTTTCTCGCTACGATGTTCTTCTGAGTTTTAGCAAAGGAGCCGTGTCATTATGGATGCCGAGGGAAGTAGTAGTACCCGTCCTTATCACGAACCTAAGCCCGCGCTGAGCGGGCACAATGAAGATGCGCCAGAGAATGATCCTTGGCAAGACGCATGGGATGAAGACGATTCCGCCCCAGCCATGCCTCCTACCGACGCCCACATTAACCTGATATGGGCAGAAGCCTTCTCTTCTGAAGGCGTGCCGGGAGCTATGGGCAACAATGGAACCATTCCGTGGCATGTTGCGGAAGATCTCCACCGTTTCATGGCTCTCACCGTTTCCCACCCCGTCATTATGGGGAGGAAAACCTGGGATTCTCTGCCGAAAAAGCCTCTGAAAAACCGCGATAACATTGTGGTTTCCTATGATGACGAATTCCGTGCTCCTGGTGCTACCGTTGCCGACTCCTTGGATGAAGCGCTCAAGCTCGCCAGCACCCCGGCAATTCCTGACGATGGCATGGACCGCTCCGAAATTTGGATTATCGGTGGCGCCTCCATTTTCCGCCAGTGCCTGCATCTGGCCGATAGCGCTTATGTGACGCAGATTGACCTTCACGTTCCCGCCGATACTTTCGCTCCTGATATGGATGCTGAGGTATCGGAAGGCGAGTGGAAGCTCGTTGAGGAAGGCATGTGGCAAGCTTCAGCAATGACGGATGAAGAGCGCGCTGCTGGTAAGCCGGTGGCTCGCTACCGTTACTTGCGTTACGACCGCCGGGAGGCTCACGAGTAAGGCCTAAGATTATCAGTACTGATAATCTTGAGAAAGGAAAAGATGACATCACTGCCGTACACCATCATGACTGTATGCACCGGAAACATCTGCCGTTCACCGATGGCTGAGATTGTGCTGAGAAAGCAATTCCACGATGCCGGCCTTGACGATGAGGTTTATGTCGACTCCACAGGAGTGAGCGACGAAGAGTGGAGCCATCCTATTGACCCGCGCGCCAAGAAAGTGTTGCGTGAGCGCGGCTATGAAATTCCTGACCATCGCGCTCGTCAGATCAGCCCAGGGGAGGCGGCTACCGTCGACCTGCTGCTGCCGATGACAGCTGACCATAAGCGCGAACTGCTGTGGGTGGTTCCTGATGATCGTAAGGATCATGTGCGCCTCTACCGCAGTTTCGACCCTGCGCTGCCAGCTCAGAAGAATGCGTATGATACGTCTCTTGATCTGATCGACCCGTGGTATGGAACTCCTCGCGATTTTATTCGTACCATGGATCAGATCGAACATGTGGCACCGTATATTGTCGATTGGGTGAAAGGCCAGCTCAACCAGCGCTGAATATTCGTAGTTTGACGCTGAGTGGCCGTGGTTTGGCGCGCTGAGTGGCCGTGGTTTGGCGCGCTGAGTGGCCGTGGTTTGGCGCGCTGGGTGGCGGGTGGCCGTGGTTTGACGCTGACCGGCGTGGCTAGTGCGACGGCGACTGCCTATTACATGTGATGAGCGGGGAATATTTTCCCCGCTTTTTTGTTAATCTCATAGTCACTGCAGTACAAGAAGACTACAGTGGAAAACAGGAGCGCTACTCGAGCGCTCACTTGCCCGCGGGCTTGTCAGTGGGATATGTGGCTAGATGAGCCAGTACGAATGAAGAGAATACAAGCCAGCCCGCGTAAGGCACAAATGAGGCGTGCGGTGTCAGAGCGCGCCAAGAGGAAAGAACCCGGAAGGTCCGGGAGCTCGAAAGGTTCGAGCAGAAGGAAAGTAGGAAAAAATGAAGAACACTACTGAGAAGAATATGTACTCTCAACTCACCCAGTCGGGTAAGGATGCTCGCTTGAGCGGAGGCACTCGAATCGTCGTTCCGCGCGATCGCGTTTTCTCGCTTGCTCGCGACATTGCCGGTCAAGATGAATATGTACGCAGGCTTGCAGCAGGTAAGCATTTTGCCCAGATTGTCAATCTGGTTCGTTCTGCCTTCCAACATCTGGGAGTCAGCGTGCAAGAAGATGATATGAACCGTTACGCTCAAGCAGTTCACGAAGGACGAGACTATCGCTTTGTCGTCGCCTTCTGATTGCTCACGGCTTGCGCTCTGTGGCGTGAGTTACTCGGTGTGAAGCACCTTGGCGGGGCTTGTTTGACTAGTGCTGTTTGGCATTGTTTCGTTTGGCATAGCGTTGTTGACACTGTGTTGTTAGGTGTGAGACTTCAGGTGTGAGGTTCCTCGGTACGAGGTTCCTCAGTACGAGGTTGCACACTGAAAGGAGAACACGCCGGAAGCCTTCTTGCACTTGCCAGGCGCTGAACAGGTATGGTAGACTCTTCAAGCGTTCAGCACTGCGGACATAGCTTAGTTGGTAAAGCGCAACCTTGCCAAGGTTGAGACCGCGGGTCCGAGTCCCGTTGTCCGCTCCATTTTCACCTCGGATTTGATAAGTCCGAGGTTTTTTCATGTTGTTAAACAAGCCAATAAACGGTTAGACCAAGTACGACGTAGAGTGCAAGGGGCTACCTGCGGACGCAGGCGACGCAAAACAGACCCACTCTACACCATCCGCAAGCGCTTGCTTACCGGTGAGGAAAAAACTAGCGCCACCTGCTGTGCAACGTATTCATGACGCACTACAACTTGGCGATCCCAGTGGAGAAACCATGCTCGCTTGGCGAGTTAAAGAAGCGATTCGAGACCTCTACCAGCAGGTCGATGAGCATGCTGCTCGCAAGCATGTAACAGAAATCATTACTATCTGCGCGAAAAGAAGCTCACCACCAGAACTCCAATCCCTTGCCCGCACGATCACGCAATGGCAAGAAGAAATACTCGCCTATATCAATCACCATTATTCCAACGGGATAACCGAGGGAATGAATAACCACATCAAAAAAATCAAACGAAACGGCTACGGATACCGCAACTTCAACAACTACCGACTCCGCATCCTACTCGCCTTAGGAGGAGTACACACCAACATCCTCAAAACCATACTCATCCCATAACCACCACCAAATCCGAAGAACTGTTAAACGTCCTTCGAGGAAAGCACGTGCGTAGTTACCGGGAGGAAGGCCATGGAGGGCAGTTGTTTTTGCGTGAGTTCTCTCATATTTTCTGTATGGAGATAACGTTCAACAACTATTTGACATGATAATCGTTTTAATTTATACTGAAAGGTTAAAAAAAAAATTATCATTTAGGAAGGTCTATTATGCCTACACCAACAATGCAGGCGATAAGCCGCCGAACACGAAAGCATCGCGCGCTCTTCTCGCGGGTGACGGGGGGAATGGCAGTTCTTGCGTTATCGTTTGGCGCATTCTTCTCAGCTCCGGCCTTTGCTGAGGAAACAAGAGATTCCCTGCGTACAGAAGAAACGTCCGCCCGCACGATGGATTCGGGTGAGGATGCTGATGCACTCTCCAATGCAGAACTCGCCGAGCGCAGGCTAATGCTCTATCACAGGCATGTTGATGCGGCGCATGTTGCATGGGACGCCGAGAAGAGCAACTTCAAAATCCAAGTGGTGGATGGCGCAACACCCAAAGAAGCAGACAGTGTCCTTGTGCGGCTTGGCCCCGATGCAACAACCGACGGCAGAGAAGTGTCAAGGATCAAACTTCCAAGCTCGAATAAGCTTTCCTTCCTTGGCGCGCCAGGCAGCATTCTGTGGAATGCTCCTGCCAAGTTCTACCAAGGGTGGTTACCAGTGTGGGCAGGTATGGGTGCTGGGCATGATATTCCCGACCATATCGACGGCGAGGTTATCAAACTTGAGCTCATGAAGGTAGATGGCCCGGGCGCGGCAACAATCTGGAACGGTGATATGAGCGAAGGTGGCAAAGCCGTTCTTTCTTCAAAGGATCCAAGCCTGTTCTACATCCTTTCCGAAGGAGGGCACGGGCACTTCAATTGGACTTTCGACAAACCAGGGCGATACACCTTCCACTTTCGAGCCTCGGCAAAAACTATCGACGGGCAAACAATAACATCAGATCCATATCAGGTGATCTGGCTTGTTGGCAGCGATGAGGAACTGGGGCTTGCACCTGGCACCACTAGCGGTAACCCCATTCAGATACCTGCTGAAGACTTCGATACTGGAGAAACAGATACTCGCTTGGGCGATGGTGAGAACACAGACGTGCCAGTAGTCTCTGAAGAAGATAACATTACTGCGGCAGATCCGCCGATGGACGGGCGATATACCTGTGCTGTGCCAGGCCACTATGATCTTGCAGTGAAGATAGGAGACGATCGCAGCGTGAGCGCAGCGGTTCGTGACGACCACGCGAAAGAATACGGCGCCTACGAACTCCTTATCCCCGTGCCTGATTCGGCCATGCGCACTCTAGAACTTAACTCCTATACGAGGGCTCTTTCACCGTTGGGCGCTCATGGCAGCAAGATTTGGGTTCTGCCGGAAGTTCAGGCGAGCCATCTGCCGTGGCTAGGTTTTTCTACAGAGAGTGTAGATTACAGCGATATTGACCCACACAAAGGTGTACGGCTTTATCTGGACAGTTTCTATGGCCCCGGGCGTATGCTCACCTATGACGACGATGGAATTAACCCCATTGAAACTGTGCTTGATTCTCGCCAGGTGGAGTACTCCTACAAGTTCTTTGAACCCACCCATCGCCACACAAGCATGGCATTTAACAAACCTGGCCTGTATGACCTCGGTTTTCAATACACCGCCTTCTTCAAGCCAGTTGAAGGAAAATATGACCAAGATTATGCCTTCAACGACGTCTATTATGCTGTCGGCAATGAAGAAATCGACAAGTTCTGCCCAGGGTGGCTCGAGCAATATGATGTAGCCTCACCTGCTGCTGAGGCTAACTCGAAGTCGACTGATAAGGAATCTGACACCTTTGATACGGGAAAGGCCGCAGCAAATGTGCCAGTTGCTCCACCAACGCTCACGGAAAATCTTCCAGCAGAAGAACGGCATGAGGAGATCTGCGAGCCTGTGCATATCACTCGCCCTGCAACGGATGAGGAGTGGCGCGCCTTGCAGGCGGGAAAGAATGTTGCACGAGCAACTCTCACCTTTAACGTCGGCGATGTAGCTTCAGGCAACGCCAGCAATGGGCACTTCGATCTCGGGCCGGTCGTTGAAGGTGGCAAGCTAGCGCTCAAAGTGAAGGATGATCGCGGGCAGGTGCCGCGTTGGGTATCTCCATCGAGTTTGAGCTTCGCCCTAGGCGCTTCAGCTCGTATGCCTGCTCCGCCAGCACTTTCGTCTATTGCCACACAAGGTACGCCGATCTGGCTTATCTCCTCGGTACAAAAGCCCGGAGTTCCGTGGCTAGGTATGAACTCTCAACATCCAGGTTTGAGAGGTGCCACAACAGGGCCAGTGACGTTTACATTGGAGGCTATGCGTGGGCCGGGGAAGGTCCTCATGTTTGAATCTGGGAGTCTTGGTGGTGGAATTGGGCGATCCCTCTTCACTCGTTCTGGTTCATCCTTCACTCTGCCAGCCAATACACACGCACACTACAACTGGGTGTTTTCGCAGCCGGGCACCTACACGATGACAATTAGTGCACGCGTTACCCCCACAGCGGGTAGCCCACTTGCTACATCCTCAGGAAACGTTACTCTTACCGGAAAACGCCCGATGGTCGATGACGTTATCGGGCGTACAGCCTCTGGTAAGAACTGTGTTCTTCCTGCTGACGTGAAGGCACGCTTCGCTAAACACAATGGCATTAAGCTTGCTCGCACTGGCGCTCAGGTGCAGATCTTAGTCGGTTTCGCTCTTCTTGCACTAAGCGGCGGTGGATACCTCGTGTGGGCAACTCGTAGGCGTAGCAGGAGTGAATTAGCATGAAGCTCCCACGACTGAAAAGTGTCAGCGTCCTGGTGGCGCTGACACTCGCCTTGGGCGGTTGCACTGAGCAAGGCAATCACACATCCGATGGTCAATTACGCATTGTGACCACAACGGGAATCCTTGCAGATCTCGTGCGTAACGTCGCTGGAAATCGCGCCTACGTGAGTCAGCTTGTGCCAGATGGAGCAGATCCACACTCCTATGAGCCCTCGCTGCGATCCATCCGAGATGTGGCCTATGCAGATCTGGCATTCTCGAATTATCTCCTCCTCGAGCAACACTCCATTATTAAAGCGCTCGATGCTAATCTCCCCAAGGATTCTCTCTCGGTATCTATTGCAGAAGAGGCCTCAAAATCCGGTGCAACGATTCTGCCTCTTGTAGAGAACCGCTCTCTCGATGCGCTCTGGCTCGGAATGCGTGTTGCAGGCCAAGGCGCAGGAGCAACGCGAGCAAGCGAAGTCGATCTGACGGTGAACCGTATAGAAGGCCCAGGTGAGGCCTCCTCATATCTCACCACCACCTTCGGATCGCCGGAAATCGCTTTCAGTTCCTCGGACGGTTTCGATGCAGGCGATGGCTATACCGAGGATACGACCGTCCTTCCCTATGGTGCACACCAACATATGAGCTGGGCATTCACCAAGCCCGGCATCTACCGCATCCATATAAGCGCCAAGCTCCGCATTAACGACCACGCCCGCCCACAGGCCTTGAAAGAAGGCGTACTCACCTTCGCGGTGGGCGTGGATCCGAGCGAGATTGCCAGCAAGGAACATCGCCTAATCCTCGACCACGGGCACGCCGATGTGACCGTGGATCTACAAAGCGAGAGAATCACCCTCATGATTGACGAGGTAAGCGCGCCACCAGAGGTTCAACGCGCCCAAGGGGCTGCTTTCGTTCCCGGTTTAGCTGCGTTCGATCTTGAGAACCTCGTTATTTCCGTTCCTCCCCGAACGCTAACGGAGGTGCCAGGAAGCGCTGGTTTCAGATTCCTCGGCCATCCAGGAGACGACATATACATCCTTCCACAAGCCGTGCTCGGCAAACACGTTCACGGCGAGATTGACCCACATTTATGGCACGACGTTCACAACGCTGCTGCCTACGTGAAGGTGATCCGAGACAAGCTCATCGCAGTGGATCCTCACGGCGAAACCTACTACCGTGTCCAGGCCGAGCACTACCTAAAACAGCTCGAAGAAGTCGATATGTATATGAATAAGAAAATATCGAAGATACCCCTAGAAAAACGTCAACTTGTGACAACCAACGATGCATATGCATATCTTGCCAATGCCTATGGTCTCACCATCGCAGGCTACGTCGCCCCGCATCCAGGAGTGGAACCCTCGCTCGCTGATCGCCGCAAACTCACCAGTACAATTGAAAGCCTCAAGATTAAGGCCGTCTTTCTTGAGCCGCAACTCCGTAATCGTCGCTCGCCGCTTGAAGCCGTGGCGCAAGAAACGGGAGTCTCCCTCTGCACACTCTATGGAGACACTTTCGATCGAAACGTCAACACCTACCTCGCAATGGTAAAAGCCAACGCAGATGAACTTCTCGCCTGCCTTGGAGGTAGGTCGGAGAAGCAACATCATCACAACCACTAGCATGATCGCGCCACACCACTACACACACAGAAAGGAACCACATGAGGATGCGCCACACCACCGCATATACGATAGCCAAAGTAGGCTGTGCGCTCGCGATCGCCCTTGCCTCACTCATCACAGGAACATCGAGCTTTGCCCAGCCACGCGACTCAGAAGATCCCCAACTCCAACAACAAGTGGCAGCAGACGAAAAAATTGAGATAGGAAGTGCAGAGATCGCTGCCGGGCATATCGACATCGGACCGCGCTCTCGTGAAGGCAGCTGGAGTATCCTCGCGCGTGACGATTCAGGATCTGAACCCGTGTGGCGAGATCCGGCTGAACTCGTTATACGCGTCAAAGACGAAGCCCTTCTCGAAGCGCCCACCGGAGAAGATTTCTCATTTATGGCTGCCCAGCCTGGCGAGAAATACTATGTGATTCCCCAAACCCAGAACCCTGAGATTGTATGGCTGGGCTGGAATACACAAGATCCGCAGATCACTCGAGAACTAGCCCGTGGGGCGACGATGAGAATCGGGCCAATCCAAGGGCCAGGCGATGTGTGGCTTTTCCTTCAAGATGGCGCTTTCGGTGCGCCTTTACGTTTAGCAGATTCACGTGCTGAGAAACCACAAGATATTTGGGTAGACGTTAATACGCATGTCCACGCCAATTGGGTGTTTTCGGCTCCTGGCGCCTATGTTGCACGCGTGAGCTTTCTCGGCGAGGTGAGCGACGGCTCTCAACGTGAAGCGCACACACTGTTACGTTTTGCCGTAGGAAATGACGTTACAGCGGACCAGGTGCGGACGATGGCGCTCGAAGAAGAATCAACTGCATCTACAAGGTCAAGTGAAGCCACTCCTAGCGCCCAGGGTAGCGATGCTGGTGGAGACGAGAACAAGGAAGAAGCCGGCGTTGCCGCCTCCACGATTGCGATCGGTGCTCTTGTAGGCGTGGCAGGGCTGGTAGCACTCGCGGTGATACTCTACCGCAACCGAATTGTCCGCAAAGAAATTGCTCAGGCACGCACAGAACTGGAGTGAGAAGTGACGACGCTCGATCAACACCACAATGTTCCCTGCGAGATTTTCACTGAAACAACTCACGGTCAATGTCTCGAGGATCGCCCGATTCTCTCGGTGCGTGATATTGACGTTGATTTAGGTGGGCGCCCAGTGCTGCGCGGCGTCAATCTTGAAGTACGGCAGGGCGAACTTGTCGGCCTTATCGGCCCCAACGGCGCAGGTAAAACGACGTTACTGCGCACAATCCTACATCTCACCCCTAAACGCCGAGGCAGTGTAATCCTTCATGGCCACGCTGCCCGCCGAAAAATTGGATATGTTCCTCAACGGCACGAGTTTGCCTGGGATTTTCCATTGACGGTTCGCGAAGCGGTGCTCTCGAATATTACGGCTTCCTTGGGGTTGTTTCGTCGTCCGCGCATAGAACATCAGCGCGCAGTTGAGCGTGCACTTGCGCGCACCGACATGAAACATCTTGCCGATCGACCTGTGGGAGAGCTTTCGGGCGGGCAACGCCAACGCGTGCTGGTTGCCCGTGCACTGGCACTTCAACCTGCGATTTTGCTCCTTGATGAGCCGATGACAGGTTTGGATATGCCCACCCAAGAAATGCTCACGGGGCTTTTCCGTTCTCTCGCAGATGAAGGGCACGCCGTGATTATGACAACCCACGATCTGATATCGGCGCGTGCTGTGATGGATCGTCTTGTTCTTATCCGTGGTGAGATTATTGCTTCGGGCACGCCGAGCGAGCTCGATTGTGCCCAAGCTTGGGTGGAGACCTTCCAAGTTGGCATTGATAATCCTCTCCTTACCGTCCTTGGCCTTAAGGAGAATGGCCCTGTGGAGGAGATAGGTAAGAGGCCTGCGCGCGAGGGGGGAGCCGAAACACGAGTGCAACCAGCCTAGCGAATGCGAGGGTGCTGACCGCGTTGTATTAAAAGGCAGTGGCCGGTTACATGGCACTGGCCATTTCGTATTTAGCAAGGGAGTAGGACGATGCTGACCCCATACGAATTCATTCAAGATCTTTTCAATCCCATGCTCTCCTTCTTACCACGAGCGCTTCTGATGGCAGTGGTGTCTGCAATCGTTTGTGGGTTGGTTGGCTCTCATGTTGTGCTGCGAGGAATGGCGTTTATCGGTGATGCCGTGGCACATTCTGTATTTCCCGGTCTCGCGATCGCCTTCGTGATCGGTGGTTCCCTCGCTCTTGGCGGAATGGTGGCGGGTGTTGCCACCGCCGTTATCGTGGCGCTTTTGAGCCAGCACCGCCGCGTCAAGGAGGACTCGATTATCGGCGTGCTCTTCGCTGGCAGTTTTGCGCTCGGCGTGATCGTTATTTCTCGGGCACCGGGATACGCGGGCAGCCTACAAGATTTCCTCTTTGGATCCATGACGGGTATTCCACGCGAAGATGTGCCAGCGGCACTGATCGGATCAGCCTTGGTGGTTGGGTTATTGATCGTGTTTCACCGCCAGATCCTTGCGGTTTCTCTCGATCGGGAAACAGCGCGTGCTGGCGGATTAAACGTGTTGTTTTACGACGTTCTTGTGTATGTGTGCGTTTCGCTGGCCGTGGTGATGTCAGTGCAAACGATCGGTTCGATCCTTGTGTTGGCGCTTCTTGTGACACCCGCTGCAACAGCGCGCCTGCTCAGTGATCGCATCGCGACGATGATGACGCTCGCTGCCCTTATCGGTTCTCTTGCCGCAATTTTCGGTGTGTATATATCTTGGTCTTTCGATTATCCGACGGGCGCAACAATCGTCATGCTCTTGACGTTAAGTTTTGTGACTGCATGGCTTTTTGCTCCTCGTCACGGTTATGTGACCTCGCGAATTCTTCACAAGCGGTGAGGAAGATCCTGTGTGCCGCTCGTGAGCTTAAGGTTCACAAAGCAGAGTTGAACAAGCTGAACACTTAGCAGCAGACCAAGCAGATGACTAAACTTTTTGCCCTTCTCTTAGAACATACGTTAACGGGAGAGGGGCACAAAACTTTTTCAAAAGAATACTATATTTGCACTTCTTATAATCATCAAAACATTCACACCCCAGCTACACATCCTTGGCACCCCCCCCTAGTGCCCCATGATTTACCTCGCAAGCCACCCCTTGCACACTTCTTAACCCCTTGAGCCCCTTCACGCATCCCTTGCCCAATTTTCATTCTTAGTGCTGATACCATCTGTTTTTATCTGTGCTCTCGGCGCGATTTCATAGCTATTCGGAGTCACTCAAAAATCCGTGAAATAACGCCATTTTCACGGCTGCTACTTATCAAATCTGAGGTGCAAAGATCCACTCAAGGCCACCTCACGGTGGCCTTTTGCATAGGTGGCTTCTCAGCAGTCTGCCTGGGCAACTCAACAGGTCTGGGCTGCTCTCTGTTGCTATTCCGCATGGGCTATTCCACACGGAGAATTCCGTGTGCACCGCGTTCGGCGAGGCTCATCACATGGTTAACAATCGGATAGTCACCTCTCTTCGGCACAGTTAATTCGACGAATCCGCCTTGCGCTGGCAAAAGCGAGAGCGCTTGCGAACCAGTAGCATCCCCACAGGAACTCTGCTTCGCGGTGGAACTATCAGCTTGGCCTTCTCCGCGTACAGTGTTGCACACTCCCGCATCACTGCCTGTTGTATTCGGCTGGTGATCATCTTTCACCGAGTAATGGCCTTCACTAAAAACAGTGGAAAATTGTGTACCGACAATATGAAACGACAGGGGAGAATTAGGCCCAGCGTTGAGAACCCATATGCGTACACGCTCTTTTGCTTTCATAGTCAAAGGGTGAGCATCATATTGGAATGCGCGACCATTGAAAGCGACAATATCCGGGTTCATGCTCGCAATGCGAGTGGCATCAGCACTGTGGCCAGAACCGCCTAAATACTGTTCTGACTGAACGAGCACGTATTCATGGTCAACAGCAGGCAGCTCATGGGCTGGCTCAATGATCACTGCTCCAAACATTCCATTGGCAATATGCATAGACATTGGCATGCTTGAACAGTGATACATCCATATTCCCCAGCGAGCAGCTGTAAAGGAGTACACGAGCGATTTCCCTGGCGCGATACTGCGCATCACCTTATTGGGCACAGCATCCGCTCCCGCATGAAAATCGATGGAATGATCCATATGAGTCGTATTTTTCACTGTAATGATGAAATGATCTCCCACCTTTCCACGCAGCACAGGGCCTGGCTGACGTGAGTTAAAAGTCCAGGTTTCTCGACTCAGTTCGTTGGTAATCTGTTGTTTTCCTTGGGAAATAGTGATGCTATAGCGTCTGGTTGTCGCCTCTCGGTTTCCTGCTGTATATCCCTTGAGATTGGCAGAGTAGGCAGGCACTTTCTTCGCAAACTGTTGCAACTGAGCAGGAGAAATGAGGCTCGAGAGCGAAGAACTCGTGTTATCACTGCTAGCAGATGTGCTGTTGCTCGTATCATCCGCTTTCTGAGAAGTTGCGGAGCGCTTGGCACCGCCTTTCAGCACAATATGGAGGGACATTCCCATCTGACGATGGCCTGGCAGTGAACACCATCCTTCAATCTCAGAGGTGACAAGAGGAACATGCAGCTGCGCTTTTTGCCCAGGCGCTAGCCTTCCTGACGTAGCGCCTGTGCTGAGCACCAAGTCATGAATCTGGTTTCCTGTATTAATAAAAGTGATTGTCAAAGAATCCCCTGCAGGCACCGCAAGAGTAGATGGAGTAAAGCTCATTCCTTCTACTGAGATTGTCACTGCGGTTGTATGCCCGGTTGGAGTCACAGGTGCAGCAGTTCCTGACGATCCAGCCTGTTCAGGGCTGGTAGAGCCAAGAGATGAGGAAGGCGATGACGAAGAGGACGAGGCAGAGGAAGACGCGGAGGCATGTGGTGCGGCTAGTGAAGCTTGCGCACTTGTTGTCGCAAAATCAGGACGGATCAGCAAACCAAAGCTGCTGAGCACTAATGCTGTACACACAATCCATGTGAGAACCTGAGATCGTTGCAATGCAGGCTGATCTGTGGTGTTGGGCAATCTGGTGTTGCTCTCATGACGTGAAGGAAGCTTCGTGGCAGATTGTCGTGTCGTTGATGCAGATGATTGCCTGTGGCGGGAAGCCTCATGTTTCATACGAAGAGTGACGGATGGGCTGACAATCCGGGGCCGATGATGAGAGCGAGCAAGCATCGTGATGACACTTGCTACCAACGCGAGCATTCCCAGAGCATTGAAGCAATCGCCAGCCTGCCACACAGGCATAGCAACGCGAACAGTGCCAATAAAACGCAAAGCAAGGCCAAGGGTAAAGAGAGCCAGAGGAAGCCACAGAATCGGATGGAAAGGCATGCTGCGGTGAATGATAGAGGGGACAATAACACAAACATGCGCAACAACCATCGTCATGATAAAACCAACTGCAAGGCTGTGGGCAGCGAAATCCCACCACAAGCTCGAGCCTGCTAAGCCTCCTGAATTACTCACAATCCACGTCAGCGAAGCACACAAGCCCCAGAAATAGGCAACAAGCATAGAGATGCCCATAAAACCAGTGACGCCAGGAACGCGATACGTTTTTCTTGCTGTGTCAAAAAGAAACATCAACACGAGCAAAGTAAGTGTACACAGGCCGAGCAGCGAATAACCCCAAGAAGGGGCGATGAGCGAGCAGACAAGGCTTATCAGTATTGCAGCGCTCACACACACTAAGCCTGGTTTTGCAATCGGATGTATAAAAGCGACATGAGCCAATTCCAAGCGTTCACCCACAATGGTGAGCACGAGCATCATGAGCCACCACGGTGTGAGGATATCACTATCCAACCTGGTCCATAGCAGCGCTGAACATGCGCCGATAACAGCTCCCATCAGCTGGATGAGGACGGCGAAAGAGTGCTGCCTCGCGTATACCCCTACATAAACAGCGCTCAAGATTATCAGTGACACTGTCCAGCCCAGGCCTGGGAGAATTTGCGTGTATTCGACAGGGAGCGGTGACAATACCGTCACAGCAACGAGAAAGTTAGCAATCACCGAAAACAGAGGCGCTGCGAACGCCCAGCGTGGATGTTTCGGGCTACCAGCGCGGTACGCTACTGCTCTTTCCAGGCTAATTGCAGTACCGAGGAATCCAAACACCATCAGTGCTCCGTGCAGATTCGGTACAGCTGGGCGCAAGCCTGCCCATGGCCCGGGAATCGAGGCCCTGACAAGCGAGGCGAGCACTCCCACGAGCATGCTTGCCGCTGCAGTGATAAGCAGCGCAATACGGAAGGCGGGAAGAGGAAGTTTCTTTCCTGAACGACGCATTGATGATAGTGAATTCGATGATGGCATAACTCTACTGTACCGAACAGCTGAATCGTAACGCGCAGAATTGAGAGGGGTGGTGCAAGCGCTTCTCTGTGAGCTCAATATGGCTTTTCTGCACGTGCTCTGTGAGGTGAGAGTTGTATGACTTTGCCTCGCTTGAGTGAGGATATTGGTCATTATTTTCCGATTTTTCTGAGCTATGGTCTGGGTTTTTCTTGGTACTACCGAGGTCGATAAAGCGTCAAGTGAAACTGTGTTAAACGCCTCAAATGAAACTGTTTAAAAAGTTTATTGAACATAAACGCTAAATTCGTTGATGCTGGTAGAATAGGAACAGATATGCCGAGAACAGGGATAGAGAGAAAGTCAGAGCTTCTCGTACAGGAAAGTGGTTTCTCCTTGCTGGAAATGCTGATCCTTGGATGAGGATATATCCCAAGCTGCTAAGGAGCCTTTTCTTAGCAGGTTAAATAACGTTTATGAGAGGAAGAAAGATGATTCAACGTTTGCATCGTTTCGCAGTTGCGGCGATCGCAGTGTTGGCTGGCATCGCCATGGCATTCATTCCCTTCTTGAATGCCGCTCATGCTGCTGAATCTCTCATCTCTGCTGATGATTTGGGCAAGGATGTTACTTTAACTGTTAAAGGTACAGAAAGCCTCGCTAACCACACGCTGGTTGCCTACCGCTTGGGTGACTATTCTGCCGCACGAACTGATGGCACTAACCTGACTGGCTATGACATTAAGGATTCTGGTTACGCCACTCAGGTGAATGCCGCTATTATTGCTGCCGGAATTGACACGAGCAACTCTGACCCGGTTGCTTATGAGGCAAGCGACCCAATGCCATGGGTTGCTTCTCACCTGCTTCAGGCATCGAAGTACCCTTATGCTGACGACAATGCACATCAGCCAAACCTTCGTGCATTCATGACGGAGCTCATGGCACAAATGTCCCAGGTTACGGCTGTGGAAAATACCTCTTACCCACTGAGCACCAGCGACAGTGATAACAAGACTGCTACCGCAACGGTTAAGCCAGGTCTTTACGTCGTGTTCGACCGCACCATCGCCAACAAGGCTGATACCGTCACCGCTGATAAGGCATCCATCCCGATGTTTAACGGCACCGGTGTGCACTTCGGTGATACTGTTCTGACCAAGCTCGTCAATGGTGACACGACCTATGACCTGGGCACTGTCGACTACAAGGTCACTTCCAGCACAGTGACCAAGAAGATCATCGATTCTGAGAACAAGCCAGTTGATTACACCACTGCTAACATTGGTCAGCGCCTGAAATTCCAGCTCACTACCACTGTTCCTAACTGGACTGGTTACAAGAACAACTACTCCTTCATCGTCAAGGATGAACTGAGCAAGGGCTTGAGCTTCGATAATGCTGGCATTACCGTCAAGGTGACTACCACTGATAACCCGACAGGCACGACTCTTGAGGTTGGTGATGGTAAGGGTTATCAGACCTCTCGCGAATCTAAGAGCGATGGTAGCGAAGAAATTCGCTTCATTCTCGCTCCGCAAACCTCTGGGTGGGTCAACGACATTCGTAACGACGTCACTGGTCCTCAGGTCTCTAACCTCGTTCGCAACGATGAAACCAAGGCACTGTTCCCAGTAGGCGCTACTGTGACCATCACCTACTACGCATACCTGGACAAGGACGCCATCGTTGATTCCACGGGTAACCCGAACAGCGCCTATGTTGATTACTCTCACAACCCCAACGATCCAGACGACGTTGAGCGTTCTGAGAAGAGCACTGTCAAGGTCTATACTGGCAAGTTCACCGTCACAAAGACGGACGTGAAGGGCAAGGTTCTCGCAGGTGCTGAGTTCCAAGTTCTCGATGCACAGAATACCCCAGTCACCTTCATGGATTCGTCTACTGGCGACTACCGCGTTGCTGACAATGGTGAAAAGAATGCTCAGCAAAACCTCGTCACCACAGTGAAGACCCCAGCCTCTGGCGTCCTCACCTTCACTGGTCTTGCTCCAGGAAATTATACTGTGAAGGAAACGAAGTCTCCATTCGCTGGCGGAAACCTGACACTGCCAACCTTCACCACCACTCTGAGCATTACAACTCCAGAGGCAACTGCAGGAACCGAACATCCAGCTACCGCTGCTAGCTCTTCCATCTCCGGTTCTACCGGTGATGTGAACAAGCTGGTTACCGTGGCACAAGACAACGCAACCGTTGTCAATCCACGCAACTTGATGGAAATGCCAAAGACAGGTGCTGCTTGGCTTGCCATCTATGCTGTAGCTGCACTCTTCTTCGCACTGGGTGGCATCCTGCTGCTCGTGAAGTCTCGTCGTAACCGCGACAATGAAGAGTGAGCACTGAGCTGATGAGAGCAAAATCAGTGCGCGATCAGTGCAACTGATGAGTTCAGAATCGCTGTAATGGAGAGGAACAGGGTAGTTTCCGCCCTGTTCCTCTTTGTATTTCTGCGCGACAACTCTGATAATCTCTGAGAATTTCTCGATGAGATTTTTCTATCTCTGAATCGATGCTGATAATCTCTGAGCATGGGGGAGAAAACAGTAATGACTACGCACAGTCATACAGCTGAAGAAACAAGGAAAGAAAACTCGGCACAACGTACAGCACGTACCAAGCGGTTGTCGAAAATGACAATTGCTGGTCTGATCCTACTCACACTCAGCATCCTCTTCGCCACCCTTCCTTTCATGCTCATGGTTTTCAACTCAACAGTCTCTTCACGAGCTGTTCGAACACACGATGAGGATGTCGATAAACTCGCTACTCGTCAGGCTCAAGAGGCGTATTCGCAAGCGCAGGAATATAACCAACGGCTGTTCCAAGAAGGCTCGCAAGTGTTGGGTGAAGTGAGTGATCCCTGGTCAGGTGGCAAAAACTCTCTCGCTCAAGAGGATAAAACCTACCAAAAAATGCTGAGCATCCCAGCAGACGGCATTATGGCAACGATTCGCTATCCTCGCTTAGGAATTAACCTTCCCATTCGCCACGGAACGAGCGATGTAACGTTGGCTTCTGGAGCAGGCCACCTGTATGGCACGAGCTTGCCAGTGGGCGGGACGAATACGCATTCTGTTATCTCGGCTCACACTGGTTATGACCGACTCATGTTCGACAGGTTGAGTATGGGTCAAGGCAAAATTGGTGACTTCTTCTATATCACAGTGCTCGGTCATGTGCTTGCGTACCGTGTGAACAGCATTATCATCATAGAGCCAGATGATTTTTCCCACTTCGCTATCCAAGCGGGAAAAGACCAAGTTACACTCCTCACATGTACCCCGTATGGCGTCAACAATAAACGTATGCTCGTTACAGGGCAGAGAGTGAAAATTCCTGATCCTGCACCTGACCCGAAAACTGTTCCACAAGATCACCCCGAATACTGGATTATTGCTGGTGTTATTGCAGTATGGCTGCTGTTTATGCTCTTTATTTTCTTGATTATCAAGAAGAGAAGGGGAAAGTGCTCTACTCGTTCACTCCCAGCACAGCACATTGCAGTTCATAATAGAAATAAGAGAGCTTGAGGGAAGAATTTTTGTGAATTCATCGACATCTGATTCACAAGAGAGGAAGGGCGCCATGAAGAAGTATATTCAGCCCTATGCGAATCGTACGTCGATGCGTCATCGTGTAAACGCCATTATCGCTGTTCTGCTCAGTGTAGTCATGATCATAGGAATGGCTTCAGGAATCGTTCCAGCAATCCTGCCAATCTTAAAGCATGCCCAAGCAGCTGAATAGACACCAGCGTATGTGACGGCAGGCTTAGTGAAGAATTCCGACGGCACAGGCTTCGGAACAACAAACCAGAGCTTCGTGAACTCCGAGAATGGTTTTGAAGTCGGCGATAACGGGCCACATGATGGAGTTGTTTCCTCAGGCGACGTGGTGAGCTACAACCTGAATCTCGCCTTTACTGCAGCAAAGAAACGCTATGTTCGCGTGCGCTAGAGCTTTGACAATGCCCCTTATTTAAAGGGTTCAGGAGATTTTTGCTACTCTGGTTCACAAATTCAAGCTTTTAAGCAAGACGATGGTTCCTGCGTTTTTATGGTGCCAACAGGTTCTGTGGAATCTCTCTCGTGAAATCTATTTGCAAGCAAAGGACACTGGCGGGCGTGTCGTTCCTGACCAGCGTGCTGCGCCAGGAATCAAGGTATACTTGCTCGACTCCAACGGAAACCGCATCCCAGGCTACGAAACAACCACCGATGAAAACGGTGCATACAGTTTCACTGATCTCGAGCTGGCCACCTACCGTGTTCAGTTCAGCGAAGTACCACGCTCGCCATTCACACAAAGCGATGTGAACGATAGTGATCCGACGACCGATATGAGCTCGGATGATTCTGACGTCTCCTTCGATGAGGATACGTATGGAATGGATACAGCTATCATCACCTTGACCACAGAACATAAGGACAAGGATCACATCGATGCGGGTGTGCTACCAGCCAAACCATGGATGGGCGCTATGCCTCAAACAGGCCTCGGTTGGTGGGTGTTTGTCCTGCTCGGTTCGGCTCTTCTCACCTTCGCAGGTGCCGCATGGGAGTTGACTCGCAAGGACGACAGCGAGCGCGAGTAATAACGAATAATTGGGAAATGCCTCCACGGCATGCTGTGTTACCACAGTGTGCCGTGGAGGCATTACTATGTAAGTAGTATCCTGAATGATCTTCTGAGATGCACATGAGTAGCAAAGAAGCTACGGCAAGTGCAGTGCTCAGCCGATAGGGGAGAGAAACATGGTAGGACCTAACTACTCGCAACGCTCAGAAGATTACTTACGCCCCAACGAGCCCGCCAAAAAACACAAGCGCGGCCGATTCGGTGGCCTCATCGTCACCCTCGTCATCATCATCGCCCTCGTCGGCACCGCCGCTTACGTCATCCGATTCCGCAACTCTCATCATACTTTCGCAGCAGACTCGCGCACACCCAAATCCGTGGAAAACGCGCTGTCAGACTATTCCAGTCGCATCAGGCAAGCCATTCTCAAACCGCAAGAAGACGCGGATGCAGAAGCCGCAGTCGGTGCAGTCACGGATGATGTGAGCAAACTGGCAATCTTGAACGCTACAGGATTAACAGAAAACGAATACCTCAAGCCCCAACAGGCAACAGTTAACCAAGTAGTTGCTTCCTTCACCAAAAAGCCGAGCGGCTACGAAGTACTGACCTACCAGACGAGTGTCGTGGAATATACGCCCCAGGAGGGTACGACGATCACCATTAATGGTGTGAAAAAGGACCTGCTTGTCACCTCAACATCGCAGATGCATCGCTTGAGCATGAAAGCTGAAAATGGGATTGGCAATCTCAGTGTGAACAAGGATGAGGTAGTGTCACCCTCTGCCGCGCCGACAGCCACCACCATGCTCGCCACACTGCCGCAAGAAGACGGCGACGCAGCCAAACAAGCATCAAGCGCCACCTCAACCAGCGGCTTTAACCCGGGACGAGCCGTAGAATATGCGGAAAACTGGGCGCAAGTGGGAGCAGAAAGCGTCGACGATGCAGAAGTGCGCGGCGGACGCTACCCGGGCGAAGTGCTCAACCAAAAGTACCCCTATTACGGCAACGACAATTGCGCGAACTTCGTCTCCCAAGCCCTCGCGGCCGGAGGGCTGAAGCCCGCCAACTCGCTCAAACTCGACGTGAAGAATCCGGATGCCTGGAGCGACGGGCTGTGGCTCACCCTTGGGGTGAAAGCGACCCGAACCTGGACTCTCGCTAATGCCAACTTCGCGTACATGCTCTCCAAATCTGGCCACTACGTCCAAGCCGGAGAAGCGGATGGCAAGAGCATGGAGCAGATGGCCGGTTTGAAGCCCGGCTCGCTCATCTACGCTGCGTGGAATGGCGGAGAAAACAAGGACCATGTGGCCCTCGTCGTCGGGCAACTGAGCCGCGGCAAGAAGTCACAGCCGATCATCTCGCAAAAAGGCTGGAACCAGTACAACATGCCGTTGAGTGCTCACTGCGCCCACGAGCTGCAGCAGCACAAGAACGCGCGTTGGACGGCGCTGGCAGTAAAGTAGTGACGCGCCACGGTAATCTTTGAACAATTAATTCCGCCGGGAGGGAGGGGCACATGCTCCGCGTTGATGAGTTGACGGAAGAACAGGTTCGCGCCTTGCACGACGAACACCACATGGTCAGCCCGATCGAGCAGACGCCAGCTTGGGCGTGCTACCAAGCGAGCATTGAAGGCCGCGAGCCGTGGGGATGGCTGGGAATCTATGAGGATGAGCAGTTCCTCGCCTACGCTCTCGTCATTGCATACCATACGCACGGCTACACGTACCTCAACGTGGCTCATGGGCCATGCTGGGTTAATAAGCCCGACGAGCAGCGGGAAACGCAGGCTTTCGCCGCGCTGCGCACATTTGTTCATAGTCGCGATAAGTCCGTGGTTTTTGTGAGATTAGCAGCGTGGAATGCAACCCTGACGAGCCCTGTTCTTTCCACTATTGCGTATGATTCGACAGTCGTGGTTGACTTGCATGGTGGCGATGAGGAAATTTTGAGGCGCATGCCGAGCCGTGGGCGTGCAAACGTTCGCAAAGCGTTGCGTGAAAGCCCAGCTGAGTGCGCGGATGAGACGCAGCGGGCTCTTCGGAGCTTTGACGAGTATTACGGGGTGATGGTGGATACCGCTCAGCGCGATGGTTTCACCCCTGCTCCGGCCAGCACCTATGCTTCGATGTTGCGTGAATTGGGCCCCGAGCACGCCCGGCTGTACGTAGGCCGAATTAACGGGGCGGTGTCGAATTGGTGCTTGATGACGCTCAATGATAATCAGGCGGTGTACTACTACGGATGCATGAGTACGGCCTTTCGCAAGTTGCGTGCGCCGGACAAGCTGTTCTACTACGCTTTCTGCGACCTGGGCCGGCAGGGTTATGACACTCTCGACATGATGGGCATTGGTTCGCCGTTCTGCCCGCAGCTCAACACGCTCAACCAGTTCAAAACGAAATTTGCGCCGAAGATTACCACTATTGCTCCGGCACGAGATCTGCCTGTTCGTTCGCATTTCTATGCGGCCTTAGTTCAGGCCAAAGCGCTGCGTGCCAAGTTGCGTACTGTTCTGCGCACGCTGAAGAGCCAAGCGAAGTAGGAGAGTGGTTGCGACCGGTCGCCGCTGGCTGCCGCTGCAGTCCGCTGTTGCTGTGCGCGGTGGCGGCCTCAGTGGGCGGCCTCAGTGTCAGACGGGCCAGATACGCAAAAAGCCTTGGGCGAACCCAAGGCTTCGTGGTGGCTCCGAACGGTGTCGATCCGTTGACCTCACGATTTTCAGTCGTACGCTCTACCAACTGAGCTACAGAGCCAAAACAGCTTCCTAAAAGATTAGAAAACTGAAAGCGACCCGTAACGGACTTGAACCGTCGACCTCCGCCGTGACAGGGCGGCGCTCTAACCAACTGAGCTAACGGGCCTGGTGTGAAAACAACCAAGAGATAAATATACAGATATCCAGAAAGGATGCAACTGCCAAAATGAGGAAGTGAGCAATTGCAAGGGCTCAACGGCGTGTCATTATAGTTCGAGCGAGGTACTTTTCACCCTTTTTGTAGCTGGTTATTCGTTCAATTTCTCTGTTCGCGGCGTGTTGCTTCATCGCACACCGGCCGTAGGCTGGAAATAAGTGAGGAGGGGAGATGGGCCACAAAAATAAGGCAAATAAAGCCAGTAGCGCGAAGCAAAGCGTAACTACAGCCGGCAACACGAATAACGCGAGCAAAGTACCAAGCGTCTCTGCGGCCGGTGCAAACCCCGCCGCCAGCGTGCCGACTCAGAGTGCTGCTGACACGACAGACTACGCGGCAGATTACACACCAGCTGGCTACCACGCAGGGCTCATCACCGTCGTCACGCCGGGCAGTGACAAACTTCAGGCAGCTTTCGCCTCGGCGGACAAGCAAGCCATCGCCCAGGCTGCCAGCGAATTCGAATTTTCACGCTATGAAGACCGCAAATCCGTATTCCTCGGACACATCAAGCATGTTGAAACCGCGCAGGAAGTAGACGAATTCGTTGCACAAATCCGCCAGGCAAACCCCGCTGCCCGTCATGTGACGCACGCTGCAGTGCTCTCCTCAGGCTCGGGCATGGAACGGATGAGTGACGACGGTGAGCCGCAAGGAACCGCCGGTCGCCAAATTCTCGACATCATCCGCAAGAAAGGCCTCAGCGACGTCGTGTGCACAGTGACGCGCTACTTTGGTGGCATTCTGCTGGGTGCCGGCGGCTTGGTTCGCGCCTACGCGTCGACCGCCGCGCAAGCTCTCGATGCCGTGCCTCAAGCCCAACTCGCCTTGCAAGCGCGCTTTGAGCTCACGGTGAACTACTCGCAGCAAAAGGACCTCGACCACATCCTTGACAGCCTCGACGCCACGGTAATTTCGCGAAACTGGGCAGAAAACGTCGAGTCACTGGTAGGCCTCGACCCTCTCCAGATTGACACTTTTCGTACTCGAATCCGCGACAGCTTTGCAGGTGCTGTTACCCCGGTTCAGCTCATGAGTGAGCCAACGCAAGTGCCGGTGAAGAAGGCGGACTGATAATCTTGAGAAATACTGAGTAAGGGGAGGGGAGCATGGCAGAAAACAAGCCAGTAGACGAGAATTACGAGACGCTGACGCAAGCCTACGAGCGGATTCGCCACTCGCACGATGCCCAAGCTTTACATGAAATTGCTCGCCAGCCGCTGCCTCAACGCTCCGACCAGTCAGCCTTCTCGCGCGCCACCGCACTATTGGAGGCTGTTGCGGGAAATTTGACGACGCCGGTTGAGGACAGGATTTACCTTGGCCAAGAAATGCCCTTCCCTAACGTTTTGGTTAAGCTTTCCTCTGACCCCGACCCTCGAGTACGTGAAGCTGTGGCCGCCAATGCCAACGATAAGAACTGGCTGGTGGGTCAGCTGACCAAGGACCCCGAGCAGCGGGTGCGAACGGCGGCGCTTCTCAACCCCCAGACGTCGTGGAAAATGAGGCTTGAGGGTGCGCAGGATGCGAACACCTCGGTGGAAGCGTTGGAATATTTGGCTAAGCAGGGCTTGGGTGAGGATGCCAAGGGGCCGACGATTTTGGCGACGATGGTGCGTCACGCGGTTGCGCTCAACCCGACGTCGCCGCGCGAGCTGGTGGAAAGCTTGAAGAATGACCCTGAGGAAGATGTGCGCAGGGCGGTGAAGAGGCGTCTGGAGAAGGGCGCGACTGAGAAGGTGGTGACGCCGTTGCCAGTGCAGTCGGTGCCGGGGCGCGGGCCGATCGGGTTGAGAAGCGCGGACGAAAGCTGATCACCAGCGGTTCTGCTGAGAGCTGGTGAGGCCAGCTAGCTGGTTCATGAGAGCTGGTGAGGCCAGCCGGCCGATGAGAGCTAATCTCGAGCTGCCCTCTTATGGAGCGATATCGGAATGAAAACGATGTCAGTATGAGGCGAGCAGCTCACATCTAAGTCCTAGAGATTGCAATAATTTCATAATCATGAAAACTAATGCAATAATTTGAGAGAAAAGCTGAAACGGCCGCCAAATTCATGTATCGTTAAAGTATGGCAGAAATGACAGAAAGCCAGGAGCGCCTCGCACGTCCGCTCATTAAACTGGCTCGCTTAAACAATGTAGCAACGTCGTACATTGGTCAATTGGGAGAATTCCATGAGATCGACGATGACGTTCTCGTGCGCGTTCTCGAAGCTTTAGGTGTTGATGCATCCAGCCCCGAGGCGATTTCTGAATCGTTGAAGCAGACGAGCGCAAAGAAGCGCATTCGCCTTGTTTCTGGTACGAGCTTGGCCACTTTCGGCAAGGAATCTCGCGTGTATATCAACCATGATGCCAACGAAATCCCTTCTGTTTCGCTGACGATGGAAGATGGCAGCGCATACGAGGGAAAGCTTGCTGTCAGCGATGGTGATGGCAGTGCTGCTTACCCCTACGATGATGCCTTCTATGTTTCCTCGTCCGTCATCATTCCAGCAGACGTCCCGCTGGGCTACCACACGCTCACCGTCACTTGCGGCGAGCAGAGCGCAACTTCCCGCTTGATCGTCGCTCCTGAGCGAGTTCCGCTGCTTCCAGGTTTGGTAAAGGGGCAAATGTGGGGCTGGATGGCTCAGCTCTACTCTGTACGCTCCCACACTTCCTGGGGTGTTGGTGACTTTGCTGATCTTGCTCTGTTGCTTCGCGATGCTGCCCAAAAGACTCACGCTGACTACATGCTCGTCAACCCGTTGCATGCTGGTGAGCCTGTCGCTCCTTTGACCCCGTCGCCATACCTTCCTGATTCTCGCCGCTTCATCAACGTCACGTATATTCGTCCAGAAGACGTTCCTGAGTACGATAGCCTCTCGGCCGCAGACCGCGCTGAAGTGGAAAAGCTCCATGCCAGCGTTTCTGCACTCAATGATGACGTGACGAAGATCGATCGTGACGCCATGTGGACGGCAAAGATGCCAGCTCTGTGGCGCATTTACCGTGCTCCTCGTTCCCAGGCTCGCCAGCAGGCTTATGAGCAGTTCTTGGCTCAGCAGGGCTCGGAGCTAGATGCTTACGCTACGTGGTGCGTGTGCTTCGACATGTGGGGTGAGCCGCAAGATACTCCAGATTCATGGATTCGCAAGTATTCCATCACTTCACCTGAGGTCAAGGAGCTCATTGCTTCCCACCAGGAGACCTTCGACTTCTACCGCTGGCTGCAATGGGTGGCCACGGATCAGCTGGCTGCAGCTCAGCATGCTTCTCAAGCTGCTGGCATGCGCATCGGTTTGATGATGGACATGGCTGTTGGTGTTCACCCGCTGGGTGCTGACGTGTGGGGCCATCCTGAGCGCTTCGCCAAGAACGTCTCTGTTGGTGCCCCGCCAGATTTCTACAACCAGCAGGGCCAGGATTGGTCCCAGCCGCCATTCAACCCGAACTACCTGGAGGATTCCGGCTACAAGGCTTACTCTGACCTGATCCACCAGATGTTCCAGGGCGCTGGTGCACTACGTATCGACCACATTCTCGGCCTCTTCCGCCTGTGGTGGGTTCCTGCAGGCCGCACGGCCAAGCACGGCACTTACGTTCACTACGATTACAACGTCATGCTCGGCATTTTGGCTATTGAAGCCACTCGTGCTCATGGCGTTATTGTTGGTGAGGACTTGGGCGTCGTTCCTGATTACGTCGCTACAGAGCTCAAGAAGCATGGCCTGCTCGGCTCCGTCATCGAGTGGTTCTCTAAGGATGGCAATGGTAACTTTGTCGATCCGAAGACGTATCGCGAGATGGCAATCACTTCGGTGACAACTCACGACCTTCCTCCGACGGCTGGCTACCTCAACTATGAGCAGGTTAAGATTCGTGAAGAGCTCGGCTTGTTGACTGAGCCTGTGGAGAGCTTTAAGGCTGAGATGGTCAAGGAGCACAACGCTTTGCTGAACTTCTTGGTTTCTGGCGGTTTCTTGGATCAGTCTGCTGCCGATGATGAGGCTCATCACGAGCAGGACATTATCGAGGCAATGCATAGGGTGATCAAGGCTTCCCCGTCGAAGCTTCTGAACGCTGCTATTGTCGATGCTGTTGGTGAGAGGCGTTCACAAAACCAGCCTGGTACGAATAATGAGTACCCGAACTGGCGTGTTCCTCTGGCTGATGGTGAGCTCAACCCGGTTTACGCTGAGGACCTCTTCTCGCTTCCTCGCGTTCAAAGCTTGGCTCGCGTCATGAACCAGTAGGCCTCAAGATTATCAGGCTGCGCTGAATCATCGAGCTGCACTGTGGGGTTTGTGCTGATGCACAAACCCCATTTTTTATGTTCTGGTACTGCACTTTCGGGTTTACAGACCTGTGGGTGCGATGGTGAGAAATACTTATGTTTTCAGTGAAACGAACGCGCATTTGTGCCGTGGAATGAAGCGCAGCTGAAGCGTTGAAACGGGGGAGGGGTTGCTCTATAATCGGCAACGTTGTGTTTCCTCGGGTCCAGCTGAAAGCGCCTTCCCACTCGCTGCGCGGACTTCAGGGAACCCACGGAAAGGCAGTACGTCATTCTGATGCAACTAGGAGTGATACGGCTGCAGAAACACAATAGAGAAAAGGTCCAATCGTGAAGACATTTTCACCAAAGCCGCAGGATCTGACCCACAACTGGTACATCGTCGATGCTTCTGACGTTGTGCTCGGTCGTCTTGCAAGCCAGATTGCTAACGTCCTTCGTGGTAAGACGAAGCCAACTTATGCTCCACACGCTGATTCCGGCGATTTCGTCGTTGTGATCAACGCCAGCAAGTTCGTCACCACTGGTAACAAGGATTCTAAGAACCTGTACCGCCACTCTGGTTTCCCAGGTGGTCTGCGCGCTGCTTCCTACTCCGAGCTTCGTGACAAGGATCCAGAGCGCGTCATCAAGAGCGCTGTTAAGGGCATGATGCCAAAGAACAAGCTCTCTGCGGTTCAGCTCAAGCGTCTGCGCGTCTTCCCGGGCGAGGACTATCCATATCAGGCACAGAAGCCAGTGAAGCTGGAGATCGCTAAGATCAACCAGCAGGCTAAGTGAGTTCGGTCAAGGAAAGGATCATGGAAATGGCAGAAAACACCAACATGGCTGCTCCAGAGCTGAACTCTGAGGATCAAGCCGTTTACACTTCTGAAACCAACGCTGGTGCAGGTACTGGTACCTCCATCGTTGCTCCTGGTTATGGCACTGGCCGCCGCAAGGAGGCTGTCGCCCGTGTGCGCCTCGTTCCAGGCACTGGCAAGTGGACGATCAATGGTCGCAGCCTTGAGGAGTACTTCCCAAGCCTGCTCGCTCAGCGTGAAGTGAACGCTCCAATCGTTCTGTTGAAGCTCGAGGGCAAGTTCGACGTCATCGTTCTCGTTGACGGCGGCGGCATCTCCGGCCAGGCTGGCGCAATCCGCCTGGGCGTGGCTCGCGCTCTCAACGCAATCGATCGCGACAACAACCGCGCCACCCTCAAGAAGCATGGCTTCTTGACTCGTGACGCTCGCGTGGTCGAGCGCAAGAAGGCTGGTCTGCACAAGGCTCGCCGCGCTCCACAGTTCTCCAAGCGCTGATTTACGCAGCTCCTGTGTGGCCGATTGGCTATGCACAATGGCTTCCAGATTTTCTGGAAGCCATTTTTGTTTTTCTGACCGCATATCAGCTGCCAGAAACCATCTCTCTGTCAGAAGTGCGAGATTTGAAGTAGTGACTACCACATCACTAAAGAAGTAATTACCGCTTCACAATAAGAAGTTATTCCCACGTCGCTATAAAAGAGGCCTCCTGCCCATCACTGTCGATGAGAAGGAGGCCTCTTTCATAGTGCAATCATTGTGTCAACGGTGGTGGAACTCAGCCTGACAATCTTTCTGCTCAAGGGGTCACAAGAAAAAGCTGAGCCTTGCCACAACAGCGATGCACCTAGCGCTGCAGCCACAAGCTAATGGTGAACCCAGGAATTGCCACATGCTCACCCGGATTGGCCACATCGAGCTGATGCTCCTGCTCATCAACCTCCTGCGCGGCGCGAATTGTCGTCGAAACAAGGAACATCTCTTCCTCGGCAGTCGCGCTCTCCTTGTCGAAATGGAAGGCGTCAAGGCTCGTCTGGCTCGGCAGCGCGTCCCCACCCGTCGGGTAAGGGCGGCTCGTCGGCTCGTCAACTCTCTCCTGGGAGCCCTCCGCCGGCGTCAGATGAATATTCTGCGAGGTCCACAGCAACTCCCAACCGCAATCGTGGGGGAGTAAAAAGTCTCTGGTAATCTGGTCTCCATTAATAACAACCAAAACATCACTAAGATTATCAGAGCGCAGACGCATCACAAACGAACGTTGCTGGGTGTTGAACCAATCGCTATCGCTCGGATGTTCACCGTTGGCAATGTACCAATCCACCCATTGAGAAGGCGAAAGGAGGCCCAGCTTCGTCGTCTTCGTAAAGAAAGCATGATGGTGGAACTGGTCCAGGCGCTGACGCAGATGCAACAACTTACGAGTGGCGCGGAAACGCTGAGTTTGCCAGGCTTCTGTACCCAAAGTAAGCCACGACCAATCCAACCACGACACAGGAGAATCCTGACAATAAGCGTTATTATTGCCCTCCTGAGTGCGGCCAAACTCATCACCAGCCTGCAGCATCGGTGTGCCCAAGCTCATCAAAAGCTGACCAATCATACCCAAAGCAGCGCGCTGGCGCAGTAAACCGATCTGAGAATCTTGAGTAGTGCCCTCAACGCCGAAGTTTTCAGAGAAATTAGCCGAAGCACCATCCATATTGTTCTCGCCATTGGCCTCGTTATGTTTGTGATCGTAACGAGTCAGATCGGCAAGAGTAAAGCCATCGTGAGCCGTCAAGAAATTGACAGAAGCAGCAGCGCCACGGCCAGGCTCCGACGCAAACAGATCCGACGAGCCGCACAAGCGGGTGGCAATCTCCTGCATGCCAATCTCAGCAGGCCAGTTATTGCGCAAACGAGCCTGATCCGTCAGCCAGAAGCGACGAGTCGAATCGCGGAAATGGTCGTTCCACTCCGAGAACGGCATATTGAACTTGCCAGTACGCCAACCGCCGCCACCGGTATCCCATGGCTCCATAATCAACTTCAAATTGCCCAGCAGCTTATCCGCGCGAATCGCGTACAAGAAGGGGTGATGCGGGGTGAAATCGTACTCCAAACGAGCCAGAGAAACAGCTAAATCGAAGCGGAAACCATCCACACCGATAGTCTTAGCCCAATAACGAAGGGAGTCGACGGCAAGATTGATCACCTCCGTATTGAGGAAGTTAAAAGTGTTACCAGTGCCCGTCGTGTCAATCAGCTGAGACGGAACATCAGGGTTACGACGGTAGTAACTAAAGCCATTCAGCCCTCGCCACGACAGAGAGTAACCATCCTGAGAGCCCTCGCACGAATGGTTATAAACAACATCCAAAATGACCTCAAGGCCAGCCTGGTGCAAAGCGCGAACCATATCAATAACTTCTTGACGCACCGCCTTCGCACCCAAACGCTGATGCTCCTTCGTCGCATAGGCCGGGTTAGGGGAGAAGAAGTTGAGCGGAGAATAACCCCAATAATTATGCATACCGCGAGCAGCAATACCAGGCTCGGTCTGGCTGGCTAAAATCGGCAGCAACTCAACAGAGGTAATGCCCAGCCCCTTCAAGTAAGCGATAGTCTGAGGGTGGGCAAGGCCGGCATAAGTACCCCTCAAATGCTGAGGTAGCCACGGAGCTTGAGCAGTGAAACCCTTGACGTGCAGCTCATAAATAATAGTGCGCGCCCACGGGATATGCGGATGGTCAAGAGTAGGCTCCCGCGTCTCATCCTCAGAATTCGTGCCATGAGACGTGAGGAAAACAGAGTAAGGAACGTAACCAATTGAATCCAGCTCGCTGCGAGCAGAATAAGGGTTACTCGTCACCGATCCGTCATGATGAGTAGTAGCCAAGCCGGCGAAAAGCTCGGGGCCATAGTGAGTGCCACCCTCTAAGCCCTTAGCGCACGGGTCGATGAGGAACTTGCGAGGGTTAAATTGCAAGCCCTCCTGCGGGCGCCACGGGCCATCAGCACGGTAGCCATAGCGCATGCCCTCCCACACGCGAGGAATATGGACCATCCACTTGCCATAATTTGGCCCCTGCATTTGGAAGAGGGTTTCGTGAACGTCGTGAATGGTGCGGCTGACCACAGGGTTGCGCCGAGCAGCGTCAAAGAAAGCCTCAGAATCGACGTCTTCACCATATTCCAGGGAGATGTCGGCGAAAACGGAAGGCTGGCCTACCTCTTCAATGACGGAGAGCCAGAGGCCTTCTGCGGTGTCGGACCAGACGACGGCGTCTGCGCCACCGTCATCCGTGAGAAAGACGCCAGGGCGAGTGGCATAACGATGTAATGCGGGGAGTTTCATAGTGTCAATGATAACGTTCGCAGGCGTGTGGCGGGGCGGTATGTCGAAATTTGGGTTCGGAATGTGAGGTGCGGACAAAAATGGGGAGCGACACGCCCGGATATCGCCATCGGCGAGCGTTGCAATGGCGCGCTTTAGGTTTAGTCCTCAGGTATGCGTAATCTAGAGATCACTGTGAGTTCCATGGGGTCCGGCAGTGACGACGAAAGCGCCTTCCTCAAGCGAGGTGCTGGGGGAGTCTCTCGCCGCGACACTCCCGGGTTGCGCTCGGCAAAACCCTATGGTTTCATAGAAAAGTTGCCTGTTTCATGGCTCGCATATTTGAACTTGAATAGCGAGCGTATCGGCCGCGGTTCGGTATGGTCGGTACGCACTCATGTGTCTACGGACTATTTGCGCCGTGCCGGAATGCCATGGGAACAGACTGTGTACATATAACGATTAGGAAAGGGCGTACGGCAATGGCGGGACAGAAGATCCGCATCAGGCTTAAGTCCTATGACCATGAGGTCATTGACCAGTCGGCGAAGAAGATCGTCGAGACGGTCCAGAACGCGGGAGCAACGGTTGTTGGCCCGGTTCCGCTGCCAACTGAGAAGAACGTGTACGTCGTGATTCGTTCTCCTCACAAGTACAAGGATTCGCGCGAGCATTTCGAGATGAGGACTCACAAGCGCCTCATCGATATCATCGATCCTACCCCGAAGGCTGTTGACTCCCTGATGGGCATTGATCTGCCTGCTGATGTCAACATCGAGATCAAGCTCTGAGGGAGGCTGACATATGGCAAACGCAGAAAAGAAGGTTCGCAAGGCTCTCCTCGGCAAGAAGCTCGGCATGTCCCAGGTGTGGGATGAGCAGGGTTTCTTTGTCCCAGTGACTCTTGTTGATGTTTCCACCAACGTTGTTACCGCTGTGAAGACTGCTGACGGTGCTGACGGTTATGACGCCGTCCAGCTCGGCTTCGGTGCTGTTGATCCACAGCGTGTGTCCAAGCCTCTGCGCGGTCACTTCGAGAAGGCAGGCGTGACCCCACGTCGTCATCTCGTTGAGTTCCGCACTCTCGATACCGAGGACTACAAGGTCGGCGACGAAGTTGCTGTTGATACCTTCGAACTCGGCTCCGAAGTGGATGTCACTGGCACCACCAAGGGTAAGGGCTTTGCAGGCACCATCAAGCGTTGGGGCTTCAAGTCCTATCGCCGCACTCACGGTTCTCACAAGAACGAACGTCGTCCAGGTTCTGTCGGCGCATGCGCAACTCCAAGCCGCATTCTTCGCGGTAAGCGCATGGCTGGCCGTATGGGCAACGCACGTCGCACCGTGCAGAACCTGCAGGTCGTCATGATCGATAAGGAACAGGGACTCATCGCTATCAAGGGCGCTCTGCCAGGTGCTAAGGGTTCCATCGTTCTGGTTCGCACCGCTGTGAAGGGAGCCTGAAAATGGCAGATGTCTCTCTGAAGCTCACGGACGTCAACGGTTCTGAGAACGGAACTGTTGCCGCTCCTGAAGAATATTTCGGCATCTCCCACGAGGAGATTGCTAATCATGTCCCTCTGATCCACCAGGTTGTGATGGCACAGATGGCCGCTGCACGTCAGGGCACTCACGCCGTCAAGAACCGTTCCACCGTCTCCGGTGGCGGTAAGAAGCCATGGAAGCAGAAGGGTACTGGTCGTGCTCGTCAGGGTTCCACTCGTTCTCCACAGTGGACTGGTGGCGCAATCGTCTTTGGTCCAGTGCCTCGTGATTACTCTCAGCGCACTCCAAAGAAGATGAAGGCTGCAGCACTTCGCTACATGCTTTCTGATCGCGCAAACGCTGGCCGCGTGCACGTGGTTGAGGCTCTCTCCGCTGAGAAGCCAAGCACCAAGGCTGCACTTGCAGCACTCACCCCAGTCGTCGACAACCGTTTCACCACTGTTGTCGTGGATCGTCAAGACCTCAACGGCTGGCTCTCCGTGCGCAATCTGCCATTCGTTCACGTTCTGTTTGCAGACCAGCTCAACACCTATGACGTTGTCACTGCTGAGGATGTCGTCTTCACCAAGGCTTCCCTCCAGGAGTTCCTGGACTTCCGCAGCCAGAAGACCTCTGAGCAGCAGAAGGAGGACTGATTTCAATGGCAGTCAACAAGGCAGCCCACGATATCATCATCAGGCCAATCGTCTCCGAAAAGAGCTATGCCAACTCTGATCGCGGTCAGTACACGTTCGAGGTTGCCCCGAGCGCAAACCGCGTTGAGATCAAGCATGCTGTTGAAGAGATCTTCAAGGTTAAGGTCGTTTCGGTCAACACTCTGCACCGCCTGGGCAAGCGCGTTCGCACTCGCACTGGCTGGGGCAAGCGACCAGACCAGAAGCGTGCCATCGTGAAGCTGGCTGAAGGTCAGCAGATCGATGTCTTTGGCACCAACAACAACTGAAGGCTAGCCGAGAAAGTTAGGTACTAAATTATGGCTATCCGTATTTACAAGCCAACGAGCGCAGGACGCCGCAACGCTTCGGTGTCGGATTTCTCCGACATCACGCGCAACCGTCCAGAGCGCAAGCTCGTTCGTCCGCTGCATGCCACTGGCGGCCGTAACTCCTACGGTCGTGTGACCTCCCGCCATCGCGGTGGTGGCCACAAGCGCATGTACCGCGTGATTGACTTCCGTCGTTGGGATAAGGACGGCGTTCCAGCACGCGTTGCAGAGATCGAATATGATCCAAACCGCACCGCACGCATCGCCCTCCTGCACTATGCCGATGGCGACAAGCGCTACATCATTGCTCCAGAAGGTCTTCACGTCGGCGATGTGATCGAGACTGGCGCACAGGCTGATATCAAGCCAGGTAACAATCTGCCACTCTCCGAGATCCCAACCGGTACCGTGATTCACGCAATCGAGCTCCGTCCTCTGGGTGGCGCAAAGATCGCCCGTTCCGCTGGTGCTTCCGTGCAGCTCGTCGCTAAGGATGGCGCATATGCTCAGCTGCGTATGCCATCTGGTGAAATTCGCAACGTGCTCGCAGCATGCCGCGCAACCATTGGTGAGGTCGGCAACTCCGATCACGCCAACCTCGAGCTCGGTAAGGCAGGTCGCGCACGCTGGAAGGGCCATCGTCCAATCACCCGTGGTGAATCCATGAACGCTGTGGACCACCCACATGGTGGTACTACCCGCGGTGGTAAGAACCCACGTTCTCCATGGGGCAAGGGCGAAGTTCGTACTCGTCGTCCAAAGAAGGCCTCGAACAGGCTCATTATTCGCCGCCGTCCTGCTGGTAAGAATCGTCAATAAGGAAAGCGCCAGAAATGACTAATCGAAGCATCAAGAAGGGTCCTTTCGTCGACGCCTCCCTTCAGAAGAAGGTTGACGAAGCAAACGAGAAGGACAGCAAGAACGTCATCAAGACGTGGTCTCGTCGTTCGATGATCACGCCAGACTTCATCGGTCTGACCTTTGCCGTTCACGACGGCCGCCGTCACGTCCCGGTTTATGTGACCGAGGCAATGGTTGGTCACAAGCTCGGTGAGTTCGCTCCAACACGTACCTTCAAGGGCCACGTGAAGGACGACAAGAAGGCACGCCGCTGAGGCGAGGAAGAGATTAGAGACACATGGAAGCTAAAGCAATTGCACGTCACGTCCGCGTGACGCCTCGCAAGGCTCGCCGCGTCGTCAACCTCATCCGAGGCAAGAAGGCAAGCGAAGCCCGCGTCATCCTCCAGTTCGCACCACAGTCCGCTAGCGAACCGGTGCTCAAGGCTCTGAACTCTGCCGTCGCCAATGCGCGTCAGCAGGCTCAGAACGCCAACAAGTCCTTCCGTGAAGCCGACCTGGTGGTCTCCGAGGCCATGGTCGACGAGGGTGTTACCCTCAAGCGCTTCCGCGCTCGCGCTCAGGGCCGTGCTGCGTCCATCATGAAGAGGACCAGCCACATCACCATCACCGTCTCCACCAAGGACGAGGAAGGAAACCGATAATGGGACAGAAGATTAATCCATTCGGTTACCGCCTTGGCGTGACCGAGTCCCACCGTTCGAAGTGGTTCTCTGACTCCACCAAGCCGGGCGAGCGTTACGCCGATTTCGTTGGCGAAGACGACCGCATCCGTAAGGAACTGAATGCTGACCTCGAGCGTGCAGGCGTGTCCCGCATCATCATCGAGCGTCAGCGTGACCGCGTTCGCGTCGACATCTACACCGCACGTCCAGGCATCATCATTGGCCGTGGCGGCGCAGAAGCTGATCGCGTTCGTACCAAGCTGCAGAAGATGACTGGCAAGCAGGTTCAGCTCAACATCTTTGAGGTTCACAACCCAGAGATCGATGCTCAGCTCGTTGCACAGTCCATTGCCGACCAGCTCACCAACCGCGTGACCTTCCGTCGCGCAATGCGCAAGGCACAGCAGGACGCAATGCGCGCCGGTGCTAAGGGCATCAAGATCAAGGTGAGCGGCCGCCTCGGAGGCGCAGACATGACCCGTGCAGAGTATGCACACGAAGGTCGCGTCCCGCTGCAGACTCTCCGCGCTCTCATCGATTATGGCTTCTTTGAGGCTCGTACCACCTATGGCCGCATCGGCGTCAAGGTGTGGGTCTACAAGGGCGACATGACCGATACTGAGTTCGAAGCCCAGCAGGCTGCCCAGGCAAACCGTGGTCGTGGCAACGCACGTCGTGGTGGCTCTCGCCGTCCACGTGCACCACGTCGCGATGCACGCCAGAATAAGGCAGCAGCAGCCCCACAGGCAGCTGCGCCGGCAGAAACGAAGGAGTGAGTTCATATGGCTCTTATTCCTAAGAGGGTTAAGTACCGCAAGCAGCACCGTCCTACCCGTAGTGGTATGTCCAAGGGCGGCAACGAGCTCGCCTTCGGTGATTTCGGTATTCAGGCTCTTGCCCCAACTTATCTGACCAACCGTCAGATTGAGGCAGCCCGTATTGCAATGACCCGTTACATCAAGCGTGGTGGCCGCGTCTGGATCGACGTGTTCCCAGACCGTCCACTCACCAAGCACCCAGCCGAAGCTCGAATGGGTTCCGGTAAGGGCGCTCCGGAGTTCTGGGTCGCCAACATCAAGCCAGGCCGTGTCCTGTTTGAGATTGGTGGCGTCCAGGAGACCGTGGCTCGCGAGGCACTTCGCCGCGCAGTCGATAAGCTTCCTATGAAGTGCAGGATCATTGCACGTGAAGGTGGTGAGAACTGATGGCTCTCGGTACCAAGGAGTATTCGATCAAGGCTCTCAACGAGAAGACCAACGCCGAGATTGAAGAAGCCCTCAAGAAGTCCAAGGAGGAGCTCTTCAACCTTCGTTTCCAGGCCGCAACGAGCCAGCTGACCAACAGCTCTCGTCTCGGTGCTGTGAAGCACGACATCGCAAGGATGTACACCGTCCTTCGCGAGCGTGAGCTTGGTATCACCACCGAGCCAGCTGAGTCGAAGAAGTCCGACAGCGACAAGAAGGATTCCAAGAAGGCCGACAAGGCTGAGGATTCCTCCAAGAAGACTGAGGAGTGAAAATGGCTGAGGCTCAGGAAGAGCGCAACTCGCGCAAGACCCGTCGTGGCGTGGTCGTCTCTGACAAGATGGATAAGACCATCACCGTCGAGCTCGAGCACCGCACAACCCACCCACTGTATGGCAAGGTTGTTCGCACGACGAGCACGGTCAAGGCGCATGACGAGAACAACGATGCTCATGTTGGCGACACCGTGAGTATTATGGAAACTCGTCCGCTCAGCAAGACCAAGCGTTGGCGTCTAGTTTCGGTCGTCGAGCGCGCTAAGTAATAAGTTCGGCAAGGCTTGGGGCTACACCGGCCAAGGCGGGTGTAGCCCCAAGAACCAGCTCGACTAAGGAGAATCAATGATTCAACAAGAGTCGCGACTTCGTGTCGCCGACAACACGGGTGCCAAGGAAATCCTGACTATCCGCGTGCTCGGTGGTTCGAAGGTTCGCTACGCGGGCATCGGTGACGTGATCGTCGCCACCGTCAAGGATGCAATCCCTGGCGGCGCCGTGAAGAAGGGCGATGTGGTCAAGGCTGTCGTCGTCCGTACCAAGCAGGGAACCCGTCGCCGTGACGGCTCCTACATTCGTTTCGACGAGAACGCTGCCGTGATTCTTGGTAACGGCACCGATCCTCGCGGAACTCGTATCTTCGGACCTGTCGGCCGCGAGCTTCGTGACCACAAGTTCATGAAGATTGTTTCCCTTGCCCCGGAGGTGATCTGATGGTAGCAAAGATCAAGAGTGGTGACCTGGTTCAGGTCATCCGCGGCAAGGATAAGGGCAAGCAGGGCAAGGTTCTGCGCGTTCTCAATGACGACCGCGTTGTCGTCGAGGGCGTTCAGGTTGTCAAGAAGCATGTGCGTGCTCGCTTCGAGGGTCAGCAGTCTGGCATCGTCAGCGCTGAGGCTCCAATTAACCGCTCTAATGTCATGGTTGTCGATCCTGAGACCGGTAAGCCAACCCGCGTCAGCGTCGTTGAGAAGACCGAAGTCCGTGACGGCAAGCCAAAGACGGTGCGCGTGCGCGTCGCCAAGAAGTCTGGCAAGGAGCTGGCATGAGCGAAAATAATCAAGAGCCACGCCTGAAGAAGGTTTACCGCGAGCAGATCCTCCCTGAGATGGAAAAGCAGTTCACCTACGCAAACCCAATGCAGGTGCCGAAGATCGAGAAGGTCGTCGTCTCCATGGGTGTGGGTGAAGCTGCCCGCGATTCCAAGCTCATCGAAGGTGCAGTTGCCGATCTGACCAAGATCACTGGTCAGAAGCCAAAGGTGACCCGCGCTCGTAAGTCCGTTGCACAGTTCCACCTGCGAGAGGGTCAGGCCATTGGTGCCTTCGTGACCCTTCGCGGTGACCGCATGTGGGAGTTCCTCGATCGTCTTCTGACCCTCGCTCTTCCACGTATTCGCGATTTCCGCGGTATTGATGGCAACAAGTTCGATGGTCAGGGCAACTACAACTTCGGTTTGACCGAGCAGGATGTCTTCATGGAGATCGATCCAGATAACATTGATCGTCGCCGTGGTATGGACATCACTGTTGTTACCTCAACCAAGGACGATAAGGAAGCTCGCGTCCTGCTCAAGGACCTCGGCTTCCCATTCAAGGAGCAGTGAAATGGCAAGGACATCGCTTAAGGTAAAGGCTTCTCGCAAGCCGAAGTATGCGGTTCGCGCCTACACGCGCTGCCAGCGTTGCGGTCGTCCGCACTCTGTGTATCGCAAGTTCGGCCTGTGCCGTCTGTGCTTCCGTGAGCTCGCCCACCAGGGTCAGCTCCCAGGCATCACGAAGTCTAGTTGGTGAAATATCGACGCTGAAGGTCTGCTGTCCGACAGGCAGTGGAAACCACAGCGAGAAAGGGCATAAGCCCACAAATGACAATGACAGATCCAATCGCAGATATGCTCACGCGTCTGCGTAATGCGAATGCGGCAAAGCACGAATCCGTTTCTATGCCGTATTCCAAGTTCAAGGCGAATATCGCCCAGATCCTCAAGCGCGAGGGCTTCATCAAGGACTTCGAGGTTCAGGATGCCAAGGTCGGTAAGGACCTGGTTCTCTCCCTCAAGTACGGCGATCATGGCGAGCGCTCGATCCAGGGTATCAAGCGCGTTTCTAAGCCAGGTCTTCGTCGCTACGCAAAGTCGGATAGTCTTCCTATGCCACTGGGTGGCTTGGGTGTGGCCATCATCTCGACCAGCGCTGGCCTGATGACCCAGAAGGAATGCGTCCAGCAGGGTGTGGGCGGCGAGATCGTCGCTTACGTGTGGTGAGAGAGGAGAGAAGCACATGGCATCGCATATTGGTTCTCGCCCGATCACCATTCCTTCCAACGTGGAGGTGACACTCACCGACACTACCGTTTCGGTGAAGGGCCCAAAGGGACAGGATTCCTTCGTTATTCCAGAGGGTATCTCCGTCAAGCAGGAAGGTAACGAGCTCGTCGTTACCCCACTGAACAAGTCCGGTGAAACCTCTGCCAAGCACGGTCTGACCCGTTCCATCATCGCTTCTCAGATCGAGGGTGTTGAGCGCGGCTTCCGCAAGGAACTCGAGATCGTGGGTACTGGTTACCGTGTCGCCCTCAAGGGCAACACCCTGACCTTCTCCCTCGGTTACTCTCACACCATCGACGTGCCTGCTCCAGAAGGCATCAGCTTCGAGGTCAAGGACGCAACTCATCTTGCAGTCCTCGGCATTGACAAGCAGAAGGTCGGTGAGGTTGCGGCTGAAATCCGTCGTCTGCGCGCACCAGAACCATACAAGGGCAAGGGCGTGAAGTACGTGGGTGAGTACATCCGTCGCAAGGCCGGAAAGGCTGGTAAGTGATATGACCGTCAAGATTTTCGGTAAGGGAAGTGCAGTCGCTCGTCTGCGCCGCCACAACCGTGTTCGTAAGCACGTGTTCGGCACCGAAGAGCGTCCACGTCTCGTCGTTCGCCGCTCCAACCGTCACATGGAAGCTCAGGTCATCGATGACGTCAAAGGCGTTACCTTGGCTTCTGCTTCTACCAACACTGCTGATTTCGCTGACTTCCAGGGCACCAAGGTTGAGGCTGCTAAGAAGGTTGGCGAGCTTGTGGCGCAGCGCGCTCAGAAGGCCGGCGTTTCCGCTGTTGTCTTCGACCGCGGTGGCTACCAGTACCACGGTCGCGTTGCCGCTGTCGCTGATGGCGCACGCGAGGGAGGTCTGAAGCTGTGAGCGATCAGGAAACTAAGGAAACGAAGATGGCAGAAGAAACGAACGCCACCTCCGCACAGAACAACGATCGTAACAACGATCGCCGCGGTGGTCGTGGTGAGCGTCGTGGTCGCCGTTCCCGCCGCGATCGTAATGAGAACCGCGAGGAGCTGCTCAACCGCGTCGTGACCATCAATCGTGTGTCCAAGACCCACAAGGGCGGACGTACCATGAGCTTTACCGCACTCGTTGTGGTGGGCGATGGTAAGGGCACCGTCGGCGTTGGCTACGGCAAGAGCCATGAGGTTCCAGCCGCAATCGCCAAGGGTGAGTTGGACGCCAAGAAGCACATGTTCACCGTCCCACGCATTCGTGGTACCGTGACCCACCCAGTGGTTGGCCACGATTCCGCAGGTACCGTCATGCTGCGCCCAGCAGCACCAGGTACCGGCGTTATCGCTGGTGGTCCAGTTCGCGCCGTCCTGGAGTGCGCTGGCGTCACCGACATTCTCTCCAAGTCCATGGGTTCCTCCAACGCTATCAACATTGTTCGCGCAACTGTCGCAGCATTGAAGCAGCTCGAGGAGCCAGAAGAGGTTGCCGCTCGCCGTGGTCTCGCTCTCGAGGATGTCGTTCCAGCAGCAATCCTCCGCGCTCGTGCAGAGGGTCTCGCTGAGGAGCGCAAGGCTCGCGAAGAGGCTCAGGCCAAGGCTCAGAAGGATGGTGAGTGATGGCTAAGCACATCAAGGTCACTCTGATTCACGGTCTCGTTACTGAGAACAAGCGTCAGAAGGCTTCCGTCCACTCCATGGGTCTGCACCGCATCGGTCAGTCCGTGGTTCTCGAGGATGTTCCGTCCAACCGCGGCCAGGCGAACGCAGTTCGTCATCTCGTCCGCGTTGAGGAGGTTGACTGATTATGGCAGAGAAGGAAGTCGACATCCTTCAGATGCACGACCTTCGTCCAGCCCCAGGCGCCAAGACCGCTAAGACCCGCGTTGGTCGTGGTGAAGGCTCCAAGGGTAAGACCTCCGGTCGTGGTACCAAGGGCACCAAGGCACGTTACCAGGTTCGTCCTGGTTTCGAAGGCGGCCAGCTGCCGCTGTACATGCGCCTGCCAAAGCTTCGTGGCTTCCGTAACCCGAACCGCGTTGAGCTCCAGGTGGTTAACCTTGACCAGCTGCAGAAGCTCTTCCCACAGGGTGGCGAAGTGAGCGTTGCTGATCTCGTCGCCAAGCACGCAGTGCGCGACGGTTACGGCGTAAAGGTGCTCGCTGAAGGCGATGTTACCGCTAAGTTCGAGCTCAAGGGCATGAAGGCTTCTAAGGCTGCTCTTGAAAAGATCGAAAAGGCCGGCGGCTCTGTCTCCGAGTGAGATAGCCTGACCGGTTAGTGAAAGAACCGTTCCGGTCGAGGACAGTGTCCCCGCCGGAGCGGTTTTTTTATCAGATTTGCACTAACGAGTAATTCAAAAGCATCAAAAATGCGAGAAACAACGCATGTTTGGCTTTTGCTTTGCTATGCTGGGACGAGTATGACGTATGGTTGCCTGTCTGTTCTGAGAGGCACCGGGCCCCAGAGCAGGAAGAAGTAAGGAGCAGTTGTGAGAACGCTCATCCAGGCTTTTAAGACCAAGGAGCTGAGGAATAAGATCCTCTTTACCTTGGCCATCATTTTGATCTACCGAATCGGTTCCTTTATCCCGACCCCAGGTGTGGACTATAAGGCAGTGCGCGCATGCGTCGCCTCCGCAACCAACGAGAACTTCGTCGGCTTGGTGAACCTCTTCTCCGGTGGCTCTCTCTTGCAGCTGTCTATCTTCGCACTGGGCATCATGCCGTACATCACGGCATCCATTGTCATTGAGCTTCTGCGCGTGGTCATCCCTCGCTTCGAGGCTCTGCACAAGGAAGGCCAGTCCGGCCAGGCAAAGATGACGGAGTACACCCGTTACCTCACCATCGGCTTGGCACTGTTGCAGTCCACCACCATTCTGGTGACCGCTCGCTCCGGCGCTCTCTTCAACTACGCCTGCACTAAGAACGTCATCCCGGATGGCTCTTGGGGCAACATCGTCATGATGGTCATCATCATGACTGGTGGTACTGGCTTGATCATGTGGATGGCTGAGTTGATCACCGATAAGGGCTTGGGTCAGGGTATGTCCGTGCTCATCTTCACCTCCATCTGCTCGGGCTTCCTGCCTCGTCTGTGGAGTGTTGGCACTGACAACTCGTGGACCGCATTCGCCATCGTCCTCATCGTTCTGCTGACCATCATGATCTTCGTGGTCTTCGTCGAGCAGAGCCAGAGGCGAATCCCTGTCCAGTACACTCGCCGCATGATCGGCCGTCAGATGTACGGTGGCTCTTCCACCTACATCCCACTCAAGATCAATATGTCCGGCGTGATCCCACCAATCTTCGCGTCCTCCATTCTGGCAATCCCAACCTTGATCGCTCAGTTTGGTAAGCAGACCGACGGCTGGGTTGACTGGATTAACACGAACCTCGGTGCATCCACTACGACGTGGTACATCGTGCTGTACGCCATCATGATCGTGTTCTTCACCTTCTTCTACACCTCCATCACCTTCAACCCAGAAGAGGTTGCTGATGACATGAAGGAGTACGGTGGCTTCGTTCCTGGTATCCGCGCAGGCTCTCAGACTGCAGCATACCTGAGCTACATCATCAACCGTTTGAACACGGTGGGCGCTATCTACTTGCTCTTCGTTTCGCTGATCCCAACGGTTCTGGTTCGCGCACTCAACATCAACACGAACCTGCCATTCGGCGGCACCACCATTCTGATTATCGCCGGCGTCGGTTTGGATACCTTGCGTCAGGCATCCGCACAGGTGGAGCAGTTCGATTACAAGGGCTTCATTGAAGAGAACTGATAATCTCAAGAAATACTGATTGCGTGGCTGGGCGGGATATCCTGCTCAGCCACTTGTTATGAGGAAATACTATGCGACTTCTCATTATGGGCCCTCAGGGCGTTGGTAAAGGTACCCAGGCAGCTCGCCTTTCTGAGCACTACGGCATCCCACACATCTCCACGGGCGACATTTTCCGTTACAACCTCAAGAACAATACCCCTCTGGGTCAAGAGGCTGGCCAGTACATCAACAAGGGTCAGCTCGTTCCTGATGAGGTGACGGATCGCATTGTTGAGGATCGTCTCAAGATGGATGACGCTCAGGGCGGCTGGATTCTCGATGGTTACCCTCGCAACGCCGAGCAGGTTGAGGCGCTGGACCGTATGCTGGAGCAGTTTGGCCAGAAGCTCGACGCTGCTATTGCTCTGGACGCTGACCATGAGGTGTTGATGGAGCGCATGAAGAAGCGCGCCGCTTTGGAGGGTCGCGAGGACGACACTCCTGAGACTATCGCTAAGCGTTTGGATGTGTATGCCAAGCAGACGGAACCTCTGCTCGCTACGTATGAGCAGCGCGGCCTGCTGGTGCGTGTTAACGGCGTTGGTGAGATTGCCAGCATTACTGAGGCCATTGTTGCGGCTCTTGACTCTCGCGCCTGAGGTCGGCTGAGTTCTGACGCGCTCGTGCTGAGGCCAGGGGAGGAGCCAGGAAGATTATCAGTACCGCACTTCTCCCGTTGCGCGACACGCCGGAAGTCTCTTGAAAACCTTTCTCGGCCTTGGTAATCTAAGCATTTGAGTTGTGAAATCCCTCACTACCCTTGCGGGTCGTGGGGGATTTTTAGTATTGTATATAGTTGGCGTGTTTTCATAAGAAGCACGTGAAGTTCAAGGATAGGACAACAACATATGGCAAAAGCCGGTGTGATTGAGGTCGAAGGCAAGGTCGTGGAGGCATTGCCGAATGCAATGTTCCGTGTCGAGCTGGAGAACAACCACGTCGTGCTCGCCACGATCTCGGGCAAGATGCGTAAGAATTACATTCGCATCCTTCCTAACGATCGAGTTGCTCTTGAAATGAGCCCATACGATCTGACTCGTGGTCGGATCACGTACCGCTATAAGTGACCTAGTCACTCCAAGTAAAGGAAAACCATGAAGGTTAAGCCATCTGTGAAGCGAATCTGCGAGCACTGCCGCATTATTCGTCGTCACGGCCGTGTCATGGTGATCTGCACCAACCCGAGGCACAAGCAGCGTCAGGGCTGACTTCAGACCACAACGGTAATAAATAAATAGGTGCTGAATCGCAGCTTCCTCCGGAATTTTCCGTGAAGCCGTACCCCAAGTACGGAGGCTTGGGCCACGAAGGTGGGCCACAACTGTGGATGATTCGGCGCACGACCTCCGCTAAACAGAAGGAATCGCAATGGCACGTCTTGCCGGAGTTGATATTCCCAATGACAAGCGCATTGAGATCGCTCTGACCTACATCTATGGTGTAGGCCGCACTCGCGCGCAGCAGACATTGGCCGCGACCGGTATTAATCCGGATACTCGCACCAAGGATCTGACTGATGACCAGCTGATCGCTCTTCGTGATTACCTCGAGGGCAACTTCAAGATCGAGGGTGACCTCCGTCGTGAAGTCGAAGCTGACATCCGTCGTAAGATCCAGATCAATTGCTATCAGGGCATTCGCCACCGCAGGCATCTTCCTGTGCGCGGTCAGCGTACCAAGACGAACGCACGTACCCGCAAGGGTCCAAAGCGCACTGTCGCAGGTAAGAAGAAGGCTAAGTGACCTTCTTCGTGAGAAGATACTTGAACAACTAGGAATAGAGGGGCAATGCCAGCAGCAAAGCAGGCCACCGCTCGTAAGAATACGAAGCGCAAGGTCCACAAGTCTGTGCCGATGGGCCAGGCTCATATCAAGTCCACTTTTAACAACACCATCGTTTCTATCACCGACCAGTCCGGCAAGGTTCTTGCTTGGGCTTCCGGTGGCGACGTCGGTTTCAAGGGTTCCCGCAAGTCCACGCCATTCGCAGCTGGTATGGCTGCTGAGGCTGCGGCTCGCAAGGCTCAGGAGCACGGCGTCAAGAAGGTCGACGTGTTCGTGAAGGGTCCAGGTTCCGGTCGTGAGACCGCTATCCGTTCTCTGCAGTCCGCCGGTCTTGAAGTTGGTTCTATCACCGACGTCACTCCGCAGGCATTCAACGGAGTTCGTCCTCCTAAGCGTCGTCGCGTCTGACGCTGGGCTAGTCCAGAAATAAAGTCCACCCGCGAAAGCTGGTTTGGTGCACGACCAGCTGGAGCTGAAAGGATGAAAAAGTGCTGATTGCACAGCGTCCGACACTGACGGAAAAGAAGCTCAGCGACCGCCGCTCCCAGTTCACTCTGGAACCGTTGGAGCCAGGTTTCGGTTACACGCTCGGTAACTCCCTGCGTCGTACCCTTCTGAGCTCTATCCCTGGTGCTGCCGTAACTTCGGTTCGCATCACCGGTGCTTTGCACGAGTTCACCACTTTGCCAGGTGTGAAGGAAGACGTTACCGAACTCCTTCTCAACATCAAGGGCATCGTTCTCACCTCTGAGTACGACGAGCCTGTTGTGATGTACCTGCGCAAGTCTGGTGAGGGTGAGGTCACAGCCGGCGATATTAATCCTCCGGCGGGCGTCACGATCTGCAACCCAGACTTCCACTTGGCAACCTTGGCAGAGGACGGATCTCTCGAGATCGAGTTCACTGTTGAGCGTGGCCGTGGTTACGTTCCGGCACAGATGAACAGGCAGGAGAGCCATGAGATCGGCCGCATCCCGGTTGATTCCATTTATTCTCCTGTTCTCAAGGTGAGCTACAAGGTCGAGGCAACTCGAGTTGAGCAGCGCACCGATTTCGATCGTTTGATCATCGACGTGGAAACCAAGGAAGCAATCTCTCCTCGCGATGCAGTTGCTTCTGCAGGCTCCACTCTTGTCGAGCTCTTCGGCTTGTGCAAGGAATTGAACGATCAGGCCGAAGGCATTGAGGTTGGTCCAGCTCCAGCACAGCTGTCGGATGATCCGCAGCTGGCGAAGCCGATTGAGGAGCTGAATTTGACTCAGCGTTCTTACAACTGCCTCAAGCGTGAAGGTATCCATACTGTGGGCGAGCTGGTGTCTCGCTCCGAGCAGGACCTTCTCAACATTCGTAACTTCGGTTCGAAGTCCATCGATGAGGTCAAGGATAAGCTCGCTTCCATGGGCCTTTCCTTGAAGGAATCTGCATTGGGTAGCTTCGATACGACCAGCCTCGCAGGAGGCACCTATTACACTCCAGACGACGAGTGATGAACGGGTGGCAGTTCCACAAGGGTTAACTGGGATTGCCACCGCTCATTTTTGTTGACTGAAGTACGATACACAGTTCAGGAAGGTCGCTGGGCGAATGCCCGCCCGCCTGAACCTATAAGGAGATACAATGCCTACACCAAAGAAGGGCCCACGCCTGGCTTCTAGCCCAGCACACGAGCGCCTCATGCTCGCCAACATGGCTACCAGCTTGTTCCGCAACGGCCACATCACCACCACTGTGAAGAAGGCAAAGCGCCTTCGTCCTCTGGCAGAGCGCCTCATCACCTTCGCAAAGAAGGGTGATCTTGCAGCTCGTCGTCGCGCTCTTCGCGTTCTTCGCGATAAGGACGTCGTCTACAAGCTCTTCACCGAGATTGCAGAGCAGATGAAGGAGCGCGAGGGTGGTTACACTCGCATCACCAAGGTCGGCAACCGTGGCGGCGATAACGCTCCACAGGCTGTGATCGAGCTCGTCACCGAGCCAGTTGCTAAGAAGGCTGTTGTCGCTGAGGCTGAGTCTGCTGCCAAGGCTGCAGACAAGCCAGCTGAAGAGCCAGAAGAGAAGGCAACTGAGGCTGAAGAGCCAGCAGAGGCTGAGAAGCCAGCTGAGAGCGAAGAGAAGGAAGAGTCCGCTGAGTGAACTCAGTGAATGACTCACCATCTCGACAGTTTTACAGCTGCTGAGCGCAGAGCACATCAGATGAGCGCATCTGAGGCTTACAGAAAGAGGGCCGTTCCTCGGAGCGGTCCTCTTTCTGTATCCTGAGAATGAACTCGAAGACGTGGGATATTGATTGAGTGGGACACTGCACCGGCTGAAGAGGAGGAGAGCTATGAGAATTCGCCTAGACCTTGCCTACGACGGCACAGACTTTCACGGCTGGGCCCGCCAACCTCATCTGCGCACCGTACAGGGCGAGGTGGAGAAGGCGCTGAGCATGATTCTGCGCATAAACGAGGCCCAGGGTGACGACCCGCTTCTCCTCGTCGTGGCAGGCCGCACCGACACCGGCGTCCACGCACGCGCGCAGGTGTGCCACATTGACATCCCTGAAGGCATTCTTTCCCGTGCTCTCGGCCACATGAAGAGCAGCCCTCTGGAGGCTTTAGAGCACCGATTGCGCCACGTCCTGCCTGCAGACATTACTCTTCTAGGTTGCAGTGAGGCTCCAAAAGGTTTCGATGCGCGATTCTCGGCCTTGGAGCGCACCTACGTGTTCCGCATTGCTGACACGCTTTCCCGCCCTGACCCGCTGTTGCGCCACTGTGTTCTGCCCATCACCAAGCCTCTCGACCTCGACATTCTCAACCAGTGCGCACTGTTAATCCCGGGCCTTAAAGATTTTGGCTCCTTTGCCACCCCAAACCCTGGCGGTACGACGATTCGCGAGGTGAAGAAGGCTTTTTGGAAGCGCACGCCTGTGGAGCCGCGCGACAATGGCGACCTTGCCTTGGGTAGCGGCCTGCTGGAGTTTACTATCGTCGCTGATGCGTTTGCTCATAATATGGTGCGCTCGCTGGTTGGTGCGCAAGTCGTTGTCGCGCAGGGCAAGAAGAGCGTGGAATGGTTCGCTTCGAAGCTGTCCAGCCCATCTCGGGAGGGGCAAACCGGGCCTATCGACCCTCGAGGCCTTACTTTGGAGCATGTTGCATACCCTGCTGATAATCTTTTGGGGTCGCGTGCCCAGGCCATCCGAGCTAAGCGAACGCTGGAGTAAAATTGCGTCAAGTTCAGCGCTCAAGATTAACAGAAACCGCGTCATCATGCGCTTTTGCCTTCGTTCAGCCGTGCCAAAAATGAGGATGAGCTGTCGGTAGAATGGAGGCAACACAAGTTCGATAAAGGAGCATGATGGTTTATCTCGCTGTTGTGATTGCGCTGGTTGCGTTGTGGGCTGTGTGCGGCCTGTTTGTGGTGTCGCAGCAGTCTGCCGTCATTATTGAGCGCTTTGGTAAGTTCCACCGCGTGTGCTTTGCCGGCATTCACTGGAGGCCGCTATTTGTGGATCGCATTGCGCACCGCTCGAGTTTGCGCGTTTCTCAGCTCGATGTGAAGTTGGAAACGAAGACTTTGGATAATGTTTTCGTCAAGATCGTGGCGAATACACAGTTCCGCATTAACCCTCAGGATGTGATGAAGGCTTATTACGAGCTTTCTGACCCTTCGGCACAGCTTCAGGCTTACTTAGAGGATGCACTGCGCTCGGCAATCCCGAACCTGAGCTTGGATGATACTTTTGCCAGGAAAGACGACGTCGCCTTCGACGTGCAAAAGACGGTGGGCGAGGAGATGGCCCGCTTCGGCTTCGAAGTGGTGAAAACGCTGATCACCTCTATCGACCCGTCGAAGCAGGTGAAGGATTCAATGGATTCCATCAACGCTGCCCAGCGTGAGAAGGAAGCCACACGCCAGCGTGCTGAAGCTTTGCAGATTCAGATTGAAACGCAGGCAAAGGCTGAGGCAGAAAAGACGCGCTTGCAGGGTGAAGGCCAGGCTAATTATCGCCGTGAGATTGCCAACGGTATTGTTGACCAGATCAAGAGCCTGCAAGAAGTGGGTATGAATATTGACGCGGTGAACACGGTGGTGTTGTTTAACCAGTACCTCGATGTCACGCGCTCACTGGCAGAGTCGAATAATGCGAAGACGGTCGTATTGCCAGCGGCAACCCCTGGTGGTTTCAACGATTTCTACCAGCAGATGGTCGCCGCTTTGCAAACCGACAAGGCTGCCAACTCTCATTGAGAAGGGAATGAAAAGTTTTCACTCTTTCTGGCATGTTGAGTTTATACGTGGCATAATGTCATCTTGTCTGTGGCTGAAGGGCATGCTTTGGATTGCTCATCAGCAATGAACAGACATGGAAGAGTGTCCGAGCGGCCGAAGGAACACGCCTCGAAAGCGTGCGTAGTGAAAGCTACCGCGGGTTCAAATCCCGCCTCTTCCGCAGCTGGGAACCTTTCGGGGTTCCCATTTTTTGTTTCTGGCTGTGGTGTTACTCGTTACAAGGTGTCACTCATCGGTAGGTGTCACTCGTCATCAGAAGACAAGGCAGCAGCGATCAAGTCAGTGCCGTTTGTAAAAAGAAAAAGCCCTCGCGGAAGCGAGGGCTGAAGCGGGATGATAATCTCAAGCCATTGTGGTGCAATTCGAGCAAGGCAGGCCGCGGGAATTGCGGGCTTGCGGCAAAAGCGAGTTAGGCCTTCGGCATCATCAGGCCGCGCACCAAGAGAATAATGCCATCAATCAGAACTGTGATGGCCAGCAGCCAGATGAGCGTTGCTGTTGAGGTAATTGGCCAGAAGAGCAGCGCCAGGCCGCCCAAGATGGAGATGATGCCGGCGAAGATAGTCCAGCCGTTGCCCAGGAAGCCAGCAGACTCGATGATTTGGGCGATGCCGGTCATAATCCAGGAAATGCCGACGAAGATGCCGGTAAACCAGATCAAGAAACCGGTCGAACCGGCGAGATTACGCAACATGGTTGCTGCGGCGAGGATCGAGAAGAAACCCACCAGGCCGGTCATTACGCGCCACGAACTTGGGGTGCCCTTCGCGCTAAACGCTCCAGCAACTGCCGATACGCCTTGGATCAGGAAGGCGACGGCAAGCAGGCTGGTGGCGACCATCAGGGACTTTCCTGGCCAGACGAGCAGCGCCACGCCGAGCAGGGTGAAGATGATGCCGAGCGCAATCAGGCCGCGGCGCAAGCCCTTGAGGAAGCGAGCAGCAAGATTAACGGGGTCCCAAGCGAAGAACGGGTCGTCAGCGACGTTGCGCATAAACGGGTTGCTCGGGCCGGTGTAGGCGCTTTGCGAAGAAGAGTTCTGGTCGTTTGGGTCGAATTGAGGATTCGGCTGAGAGTAGGGGTTCTGGGAATCCTGTGGGTTCTGCGGGGTGAAGTTCGGCTCTGTCATGTCAACCTCCATGTGACGACTGAGTATTCTGCAAAACGCTTGGTGTGGGCATATGAGAATGCACGTGTTTCACAGAGTAAAGCGTATATATCTATATGTTCTAAGCGTATATATCTACATGTTCTAACAGATGTCAGAAGGCTTTCATTCCGCCAGAAACGCTGAGGTGGGCTTGACAGTAGGCGAGGGGACGGCATGCGCTATACTAAGGCGTGCAAGGGTTTGACCTTTGGCGAGGCTCAGTAGTTAGCCAACCACATCACGAGGGTGAGCAAGGCAAAATTGGGCTGGCGCGTGTTGCAAGCGTGTTGCGCAAGAAAGCGCAGAATGACGCGGATTTGTGTCGCGCGAAACGCCGAAGAGGAAAAACTTGAAGCAAGGGGGTTGCGGATTTGCTCCTAAAGTGGTTAACTGTTCAAGTTGCCTGATGGAGCACAGCTCTTGATGACAATGCGTGGGGCGGGTTTCCCAAGTGGTCAAAGGGAGCTGACTGTAAATCAGCCGCCGTCGTGCTTCGTAGGTTCAAATCCTACACCCGCCACGCCCCGATGGCTCAGTGGTAGAGCACTTCCTTGGTAAGGAAGAGGTCGTGAGTCCGATTCTCACTCGGGGCTCCATGGCGAGGTAGCTCAGCTGGCTAGAGCGTACGACTCATAATCGTAAGGTCGAGAGTTCGAGCCTCTCCCTCGCTACAAAGCTGAGGTTTTCCTCGCAAACATTTATTCGAGAGGTGTTGACATGGCTAAGAACGATGTTCGTCCGGGCATCACTCTTGCTTGCACTGAGTGCAAGGAGCGCAACTACATTACGACGAAGAACCGTCGTAACACTCCAAACCGCCTGGAACTGAATAAGTTCTGCCCACGTTGCGGTAAGCACACTCTGCATCGCGAGACCCGCTGAACGGATTTTATAAGAGCCCGGTTAATCCGGGCTTTTTTCGTATATGCACTGCTGTGTTTGCGGGTGGCGCTTGCGCAGTAGCGCTTCTGAATAGCTCCTTCGTATAGGGCTTCCGCAGTGGCGTTTGCGGAGAAGCGCTGTTGGCGGCACGTTCCAGTGGCGCCTCTGAGCAGCCCTCCGAGCAGCGCCGCCTACCAGTGCATGTGCCCACACGAGTGTCGATAAGCTTGAGAATAGTTTGAGAAGAGTCTGAGAAGGTCAAGATGAGCGTTTCTCCTCGTTTCGCTGATATCACCACGATTGGTGTGGGTGGTGCGATTGCCCATTTCGTTGAGGCTCACTCTCGCGACGAGTTTATTAACGCCGTCTGCTTCGCCGACGACGAAAAGCTTCCCCTGCTCGTTATTGGCGGCGGTTCTAACCTTCTCGTCAGTGATGAGAACTTCCCCGGGGTCGTTGTGCGCGACGCTCGACACGCCATTCATGTTCTGGGCAGTGACAGTGGTGACAGAGGCGAAGCGAACTCCGATTCTCACGCCGCCCCGGCCCCCACTATCCGCGCCGATGCGGGAGTGCGCTGGGATGCTTTCGTCGCTTTCGCAGTTTCGCATGGCTTGAGCGGCATCGAAGCGCTCTCGGGAATTCCAGGAACTGTGGGCGCATCCGTCGTGCAAAACATTGGCGCGTATGGCCAAGAAGTATCCACAAGCGTGAAAGAAGTGGAAGTGTGGGACCGCAAAACCACATCCACCAAACATCTGACCGCCTCCGAAATGGGCTTCGGCTACCGCATGTCTGCGCTGAAAGAAAGCATGTACGTCGCCCCGGCTCAGCCCGCAGATCGTTACTTCCCAACACCGCGCTACATCGTGTTGTCGGTGACGTTTACCTTGACCTGCCAATCTTATGGTGTCGTCAACTACTCCCAGCTGGCTCGCGCGTTGAACAGCGAGGTTGGCGCCCGCATGCCGATCGAACAGATGAGGCGCATGGTGCTGCGCGTGCGCGCGGGTAAAGGCATGGTCGAGGACGCGACACGCTATAAGAATCAATGGATGCGGACGCTTCTGCAGCCGATCGACGTCGACGACGCTGACAACCTTCTGGCAAGTTTCAAGCTCAGCGCTCAAGATTATCAGTCCGCTAATTCGCCCGCTGCGCCAGAGCAATCGGGTGTGGTGAGTGAGAGTGCTGGCCGTGGGAGTGCGGTAGGTGAGGCTCGCGAAGGTGCTGGCCACGAAGGTGCGCCGGCTGACGTGAAGTTGGAGGATGTCGACGAGCAGCTTGTTGTGAGCGGTATTCCGTCATCAGCGGAGATTTCTGGCCAGCCCACCTATGACAGGCACTCGTGCGGATCGTTCTTCATGAACCCCATTCTGAGCGTAGAAGACGCTGAGAAGTTGCCTGAGGATGCACCTCGTTTTGCCGCCAGCATGCCGGGAACAGAAGAAGAAGGCGTGAAGACGTCGGCCGCCTGGCTCATTGATCATGCCGGTTTCCACAAGGGCTTTACCGGTACAGCTCCTCAGGCGGCGCTGTCGACGCTGCACACGCTCGCGCTGACCAACAGGGGTGAAGCGAGCAGCGAGGATGTGCGAAGCCTGGCGCGCATCATTCAAGAGGGAGTGCGGAAGCGCTTTGGAATCTGGCTCGTGCCGGAGCCGGTATGCGTGGGAGTTGACCTCGCGCAGGACTGAGCGAAGTCTGAACCAGCGTCGTGGCACGCAAGGGACGAATGTTCAAGGAGGAACAGATGAGTGAGAAAGTGATTCCGATTCGCGAAGTCCCTGGCCTGCTCGTGCTCGGACGGGAATCGACGCGCGATGCTGGAGCGATGAACGTAAGCGGAACTCAGGCCAAGCCAAGCGCGAGCTCGAAGGCAAGTGCAACTTCGGCGCAACGCAAAACTTCGGCGCAACGCGAAACTTCGCCGGCAAGCGAAACTTCGTCGGCAAGCGCAACTTTACCGGTGGTTTTGTGGCGAAACGGCTCCGGAATCGAATTCACCACCAACGCGAGCGCAGTGTGGGTGCGTTTCGAAGCAGACTGGCAGCGCATGGAACCGTGGGTTGCCATCGACCTTGACGGAGTGCAAATCCAGAGGTTTGCCGTAGCTCGCGGGACCAGCGAGATGCAGATTTTCGGCAACATGAACCCCGGGCAGCTGCGCGACTGGCATGTGCGCATCGTGCGCGAAAACCAGAGCGAGCCTGGCGATGACCAGCAATATCTTGCCATCACCGCCCTGCGCGTCGAAGGCGTTGAGCAAGGCAGTGGCTTCACTCCAGTCGAGCCCTACGCTCGGCGCATCGAGTTCATCGGCGACTCGATCACCACCGGCGAAGGCGCGACAGGGGCTCGTGGCGACAACGACTGGTCATCCGTGTTCTTCAGCTACGAAAATTCCTACGCTAACCTCGTCGGCCGCGCGCTCAATGCCGACGTGCGCGTGTGCTCGCAATCTGGCTGGGGACTGAGGGCCGACTGGCGAAACGACCGCGCAAACCGTATCCCGCTGATTTACGAGAAGGTGTGCGGCGCGAGTACCGGCGAGCCTCAGCAGGCACGTGGCTCGCAAGACGCATATGATTTTTCCTCGTGGCAGCCGCAAGCCGTCGTCATCAATCTTGGCACGAACGACCGCAACGGTTTCCGCATGCCCGCCCTTACTGACACCACCTCGAAGCTCGAGCCGCAGCCTTTGTTCAAGGAACACCAGGCGGGAGAGCGTGAGCTCGAGGAAAGCATGTGGGTCAACGCTCATATTGCCGGGCAGTTTGAGCTTGCTGGCACTGATAATCTGGAGAAATTGCGCGACGACGCGCTCAAGATTGCCACTACGCTGAACGCCGACGCCCTAGATATTGCCCTGTTGCAGCGTGACGCCCGCGAGTTTGTGGCCATGGTGAGGAAGAACAATCCGACCGCGCTCATCGTGTGGGCATTCGGCCTGTACGAGCCAGAATTTGGTGTGGTGTTTAGCCGCGCGCTGGAGCAGTACAGTGAGCTCAGCGGCGATACCAATGTGAAGTTTGTGCTGCTGCCGCAGATGCGTGAGGAGACGACCGGAGCGCACGAGCATCCGGGAGACAAGGCGCATCAGGAGTGTGCTCAGGTGCTGGTCAAGGAGTTGAAGGCCGCGCTGAAGTGGTGAGGATGAGCAACCGCGGGAGTTGCTGTGAGCGTGAGTTTCCGAGTGCGTGAGTTTCCGAGTGCGTGAGTTACCCGCCGCCAATCCAAAGGCGTGCCGCGAGCTGCTTTCGAGTAGACTAGAGGGGTTAAAGGAGGGTTTATGGCGTACGTAATTGCTGAACCGTGCATCGACGTGAAAGACAAGGCTTGCGTCGACGAGTGCCCTGTTGACTGCATCTACGAAGGCCCTCGAACGCTGTACATCAACCCCGACGAGTGCGTGGATTGCGGCGCGTGTGAGCCAGTCTGCCCTGTCGAAGCCATCTTCTACGAAGACGACTTGCCTCAAGATTGGACGTGGTACCAGCAGGTTGCTGAGGACATGTTTGAACGCGAAGGCAACCCTGGTGGCGCGCAGGATCACCCTCTGGCACAGGACGACCCGAAAATTGAGGCTATGCCGCCAATGAATGAAGAGCTGCTTAAGAATCTGGGACGCGCATGATTGCCAGAAACTCAGAATCGAATGCAGAAAACCGCGAGCAGCAGGACGAGAGTTTCTCGCAGCAGGAGAGTTTCCCTCGCCAAGAGCGCAAGAGCTTCTTTGTGCCAATGAAGCCGGCGATTAACCCTGCCAGCCCGCGCACAGATGTGGCAATCCTCGTTGTGTGCGTGGTGGTTGAAGCTCTCGCTGTGACGATGAGTGCGCTCACGCACGACTGGATGTTCTGCGGTTTCTTCATTCTTCTCGGTCTCGTTGGGATTGCGTGGGCAGTTGCCACGAGCGACACTCTTGCGCAGGCGCGGGAACGCAAGAAGCTTGCTCGCGCTCACGAGGAAGAAATGGCTGCGGATACCGAGCACTCTGGTAGCAGCGACGAGTGACTGTGACGATTGGCCGAGACGAGCTGAGCTGCTGACGAGCTGATCTACCGACGAGTATCAGTGAGTACCGTGTCAGCGGCTGCGACGAGTGATTTGCGCGGTGTGTTGGCGTTTTGTTTGCGAAATGCTGATTGCGTGATAAACTTTGAGACGTTGCTTTGCCGCCCTTGCGGTGAGTAGCGTTCATAATTGGAGACGTGCCTGAGTGGTCGAAAGGGGCACCCTGCTAAGGTGTTAAGGAGCTTGCTCCTTCGAGGGTCCGAATCCCTCCGTCTCCGCTTCTGAGCTTCCGAGAAATCGGAAGCTTTTTTGTTACTAGGGCAGTGTTGCCAGTCCAGAGTTCCGCGGTGAGCACACCATGGCTATGGCGGGCGTGATCTTGGGTGCCATCGCACTCGTCGTCGCGGCTATCTCGCTGATTACTACCATCATGTTCGTTGGCGCTGCTGTGAACGTGCTGTCGAATATGTGATGAGCACAGCGCTTGCGCAAAATGTCTCACTGCTCCCTGCCGCAAGGCGGGGAACAGTTTTGTGTGCTGATAATCTTGAGAAATTCCATGCCGAGAGAGGAGAGACGTTAAAAAGTGCGCAAGTGAGTTGGTGTTCAGCGTATTGGTGACTTATAATAATTTAGTTGTCGCCGTATATACCCTCAGGTAAGAGAACCGGCCTATAGGAACTTTTGTGGTGCTTTAGAATCCGTTTGAGGGGTTTAGTGGGG
>LHCFD05601__coassemble_325_pt1 | contig 60785 bp, 41 predicted proteins | sample LHCFD05601__metabat2_low_PE_005 | metagenome-assembled genome bin LHCFD05601
TACTGCCACAAGGCCTTGAGAGGAATATAAGCACCATTTCAGTTCCTATACGCCATAAATTAACCGGTTAAAAACTCTCTTTCTCGTTATTGACAACTTAATCAATAACGCTACACTGGAATTATCTGCATGGTAGGAACTCTGCCGTTGGAATCTATTGCAGAGGTCAAAGAGGACCTTGAAGGAAGGGTTGACATGAAGTCCAAGAAACTGATGGGCGTTGTCAGTCTGATCACCATTGCTTCTATGGCTTTGGCTGGTTGTGGTAACTCGGCAAGCTCTGTCGATACCAAGGACGATGGCAAGGAAATGACTGTTGATGTTTTTGATGGTCTTGCCAATTATCAGGGTATTCAAAAGGGTTGGTTTGCCAAGATTGTCAAAGACAAGTTCAACATGAAGTTGAACATCATTGCACCAAACGTTGCCGGCGGTGGTGACACGCTGTTCGATACTCGCTCTGCTGCTGGTAATCTCGGTGACCTTGTCATCATCGGCTCTGCAGGTGGCCGCGCGAAGAAGCTAGTTAAGGCTGGCTTGATTTCCGACATGACCCCTTATTTGAAGGGCATGACGTACATCAATAAGTACAAGAGCGCTACCGACGCTTTGAGTGATGTTATTGGCAAGAAGGGCGTGTGGGGCATGCCAAGCTCTCTGTCTTCCAAGGCACCAACTCAGCCTTCGGAAGGCTTGGAACCAACCTTTGGCCCTTACGTTCGGTGGGATTACTACAAGGCAATCGGCTATCCAAAGATCACTGACCTTGATTCTCTCGTCACGGTTTTGAAGCAGATGCAGGATAAAGCTCGCGAAGAAACTGGTCAGAAAGATATTTACGCCATGTCCCTGTTCAAGGATTGGGACGGCAACATGATGAACAACGCCAAGCAGCCAACAACTTACTATGGCTACGACGAAATTGGCTTTGTTCTGGCCAAGGGCGACGGTTCAGATTATCAGTCCATTACTCAAAAAGGTGGCATGTATGAGAAGGCTTTGAAGTTCTTCAATGCTGCTCACCGCGCCGGCATTCTGGACCCTGATTCCTCTACTCAGAATTACGACACCATGTACTCCAAGTACCAGCAAGGCAAGATTCTCTTCTCCTTCTGGCCATGGCTGGGTCAAGCTGCTTACAACACTACAGAACACAAGCAGCAGGGCAAAGGCTTCATGATCGCTCCTATGGATAACATGAAGATCTTCTCCTATGGCGCAAAGACGGATGGCGACTCGAGCACCGCTTTTATTGCTATCGGTTCGAAGGCAAAGAATAAGCAGCGTTTGGTGAAGTTCATCAACTGGCTGTATTCCCCAGAAGGTGTATATGCAACTTCCACAGATACCGGTGGTTCTGCTGGTCCAAAGGGCTTGACCTGGCAGATGAAGGGCGATGAGCCAGTGCTCACTGAGTTTGGCCAGAAGGCGCTCTTCGGCGGCGGCGCAAATGTTCCTGCTGAGTGGGGTGGCGGTACCTATAAGGATGGCGTTTCTGCTCTGAACATGAGCACCGAGGTTGCTAACGACATCGACCCACAGACGAAGCAGTCCTTCAACCCACAGCTGTGGCCATCTGTGCTCAAGCACAACGATGACGCGCTGACCACTGATTGGTCCGAGCATATGGGCGGAGCTAAGACGACGATGGAGTACCTGGAAAAGAACAAGGAAATTCTTGTGGCTCCAGGCGCTTCGTACACTGCTCCAGAAGAGCCCTCCACTATTTCTAACCTGCGTGGTCAGATCAAGACGGTGATTATCGCCAATTCGTGGAAGGCTTCTATGGCTGATTCTGATGCGCAGTTCAACCAGCTTCTCGACGAAATGCGCGAGAAAGCGAAAGGCTTGGACTTCAAGACTGTTCTGGACTGGGATATGAAGAATGCGAAGGACCAGAACAAGGCTCGTGTCGAAATTAAGAAACAGTGGGAGGAATCTCACTAATTCGAAAAATTCGGAGTAGAATAGTTATTGATAAAGAGTTCAATAACGGTTCTACTCCGTTTGTCAATGTTGACAACGAAGCACTACACACAAAACGTTGTGTGATCAGCTTTCTGAGCTGATCAGGTGAAGGATCGTAAGCTCTTTTATCCGAGTGGCTCAGAACGCAGTGCACCGTCGCACTGGGCTGGGACCCATATTCAAGGGGGAATATATGAAGAAAAACAAGCTGATGGCTGCAGTCAGTTTGCTCTGCGTTGCTTCTATGGCGCTGGCAGGTTGCGGCAACTCCGATTCTTCTTCTGCTGCTGATACCAAAGATGACGGCAAGATGATGACCGTCGACGTGTTCGACAGCCTTGCCAACTACCAGGGTATTCAAAAGGGCTGGTTCGGCAAGATCATTCAGGATAAGTTCAAGATCAAGCTCAACATCATCGCGCCAAACGTCGCTGGTGGTGGCAATACCCTGTACGATACCCGCACCGCTGCTGGTAATCTGGGCGACTTGATTATCACCTCTGGTTCTAATCTCAATAAGTTGGCAAAGGCAAACCTCATCACCGACTTGACGCCATACATGAAGGGTATGAAGAACCTCAACCAGTACAGGGGCGCACAGCAAGCTGTTTCCAACCTTGTCACGGTGAAGAAGGGCATCTGGGGTATGCCTCAGAACGTGTCCAACCAGTCTCCTCTTTCTCCATCGGAAGGCATTGAGCCTGCTGCTGCTCCTTATATTCGCTGGGACTACTACGCCAAGGTCGGCTACCCTCAGATTCCTGATATGGACGCCTTCCTCAATGTGTTGAAGCAGATGCAGGATAAGGCTCGCGAAGAGACCGGAAAGAACGACATCTACGCCATTTCCTTGTTCAAGGATTGGGATGGTGCTTTGATGCAGAATGCTGGTGCCATTGCCAACTGGTTTGGCTACTACCAGCAGAATTCTATTCTCTACCCGGCAGGCACGGAGAAGAGCGGCTATGAAAGCGCTGTCACCAAGGATGGCGTGTACCAGAAGGTGCTCAAGTGGATTAACAAGGCTTACCAGATGGGTATTGTTGACCCAGATTCTGCAACTCAGAGCTGGGATAACATCTCCACGAAGACGACAGAAGGCAAAGTTCTGCTCTCCCTGTGGTCCTGGTTGGGCCAGCCACGCCAGAATTCTGAAGCCAACATGGCTAAGGGCGTCGGCTTCATGCTCGCTCCACTCAAGACTATGAAGGTATACTCCGCAGGTGCAATGCCAACGGGCAACATTGCTACGGTTATCGCAGTGGGCTCTAAGGCAAAGAATAAGAGCCGCTTGGTGAAGTTCATCGACTGGCTCTACTCTTCTGAAGGCGTTTACGATTCTGCTTCCAACGCAGGTTCTTCCGCAGGTATCAAGGGCTTGGCATGGAAGCTCAACGATGAAGGTAAGCCATACCTCACCGACTTTGGCTTGAAGGCTATGAATGACGCATCCGGCCTGAACATGCCAAAGGAGTATGGTGGCGGTTCTTATAACGACGGTATTTCTGCACTGAACTTCCCAACCATTTCTCAGAATGCTATTGACCCAGAGACCAAGCAAGGTTATAACCCACAGCTGTGGGATACTGAGCTGGCTAAGGAGAACAAGCTCAAGCAAGATTGGTCCGATCATATGGGCGGAGCGAAGAGCACCATCGAATACCTCGAGAAGAACAAGATGATTGCTGTTGCTCCAGGCGCTTCGTACACAGCCCCTGAAATGCCAAGCAAGATCTCTACGATCAACGGCCAGGTCAACACCGCTGTGGTTTCCCACTCCTGGAAGGCTGCAATGGCAAAGTCGGATGCTGATTTCGACAACGAGATCAAGCAGATGATGGAAAAGGTCAACGGCCTTGACTTCAAGCAGGTCTACGACTTCGATCAGAAGTGCCTGACCGAGCTCAAGGACGCTCAGATCAAGATCGTCAAGCAGTACGCGAAGTAAGCAGTACACCACATAAGCTACTGCTGGGCAGTAAGGCGTTTGCAACACTCTTACTGCTGCTAGGTCAATAACTGCTAGGCCAATAAACAGTGAAGCTATAAAAGCTTTCACTGAAGAGCAGTGCAGAAGGGCTACAGAAGAAATCTGTAGCCCTTCTCAAGTTTGATGACACTATGAGAACAAGGAAGTTTCCATGTCACAGCACATTCCTGCCATGCCAGATCGTTCCAGCTGGATTCTGCCTGCGATCCCTGCAGCACAAAGCAAAGCACACAGCTTAAGAGCAACACCAGCGCTCCTCGACGAAATTGTTCGCGTTGCCACTCAAGGCCCTTGGCTTCCCACACAAGAGAGCCTCGCTCGCCACGAGCAGCTATCTACTCCTGCATGGTTTGGCCGCGACAAGTTCGGCATCTTCACTCACTGGGGACTCTACACTGTTCCTGAATTTGCCAACGAATGGTATTCGCGCAACCTCTACATCCAAGGCACTGATGAGTTCAAACATCAGATTGACACTTTCGGAGCGCACGCTGAGCATGGCTATCAGAGCTTTATCCCGCTCTTTACAGCCCAGAAGTTCAATGCTCACGAATGGTTGGATGCCTTCGCTGATGCGGGGGCGCGTTACTACTTCCCTGTAGCAGAACACCATGATGGTTTCCAGATGTATGCAAGCAGGCTTTCACACTTTAACGCTGTAGAGATGGGCCCGAAGCGTGACATCATCGGCGAGCTGCGAGAGGCAACACTTGACCATGGTATGCACTTTGCCACTTCGAGCCATCGCGCAGAACATTGGTGGTTCATGAGCCATGGTATGGAATTTGATTCTGACATTCGTCGTGAAGCGGAAGCGAACACGAACACTGAGCGCGGTGGAAATCTGGATGGTTTTGAATACCGAGGCTTGAAGCATGGCAGCTTCTACTGGCCAGCGATGCCAGAGCCAGCAAGCCATATGGATATGCAATCGAAGCCTTACCCCAGCGACGAGTACTTGCAAGATTGGCTGATGCGCACCTGCGAAATCATCGACTCCTACCAGCCAGAAATGCTGTACTTTGACTGGTGGATCGGCCATGAAGCGTTTAAGCCATACGTGATGCTCATGGCAGCCTACTATTACAACCGTGCGGCTCAATGGGGACGCGACGTTTCCATCTGCTATAAGGAAAATGCCCTGCCATGGGGAGCAGGCATGATGGATGTGGAGCGCGGCGGCTATAACCAGGCGATGCCATTCCACTGGCAGACGGACACCTCTATTGCGTATAACTCGTGGGATTACACCTCTACCTTGGAGTACAAGCCTGCTGGTGAGATTGTCAGGACGCTGATTAATGTCACCTCGCATAATGGCAATCTGTTGCTCAATGTTGGCCCGCGCGCCGACGGCTCTCTGGCCCAGAAGGATCGTGACATTTTGCACACGATTGGCAGCTGGATGAAAGTCAATGGCGAGGCAATTTACGACACCATTGCTTGGAAAGAGAGCGATGAAGGCCCAACTCCTGCTCGCTCCGGCTCTTTTAACGAAGCTGCTGTTGACTACACGACAGCCGATATTCGTTTCACTTCTCGGGCTGGCATTGTGTACGCTTCTGTTCTCGCGCCTGCTGGTGGCGTTGGCCCGGAGCACCTGCATCGCTCAGTTTTGCCTGAGATTATCACCGTGAAGGCGTATCGAGAATATAGAGATGAAGACCACTCGCCATTCCATGGTGTGATGAAGAGTGTGAGCATTCTGGGAGACCCGCAGAAGGCTGAGTTGGCATTCACGCGCGATAGCGAAGGCCTGCATGTTCATGTAGGGGAGGCGTTAGCCAGGATGCGAGCAGCGGGCACGCTCATTACCTCGGGTGAGGATGTGTTGCCAGTGGTGTTGCGCTTGGAAGAGAAGTGATCAAGAGGTGAGCAATTTCGGGGGTTTGTAGCGCTCTGCCTTATGCGCAAATGAAGGCATGCGCTCCACAATTGGGAAGAGTGAAGCATACACTTAGTTAAACGGCTTAACTAAGTGTATGCTTCACGGCAACGTGAAAGGATAACTATGCAGGTCTTTGATACCAGCATCGAAGGAATCGATGGCACCACAGGAAAGCTGACGGGCTACGTTATCGACAACTCAGAAGAGATGGATGCCGAGCGCAAGCGCGCCACCATTGTCGTCGTGCCTGGTGGTGGTTATGAAATGACCTCCGATAGGGAAGCGGAACCAGTCGCCCTGAAACTCGTGAGCTATGGCTACAACGTATTCGTCCTGCGTTACTCGTGCTGGCCGAGCGTATGGCCAACTGCACTGTTGCAATTGGCACAAACTATGCGTGTGATTCGTCACAACAGTGAGCAGTGGCATGTCGATTCTGACAAGATCGTGCTCATGGGCTTCTCGGCTGGCGGTCACCTTGCTGCTAATCTTGCGACGACTTATGCGAGCGACCCTGTGTTTGCTGAGCATGGGTTCAGCGAGGACGAGATCAAGCCAAACGGTCTGGTGCTCGGCTACTCCGTCATTGATGGAGGAGCGAAGGCTCACCGTGGCTCGTTTGACCACCTGCTGGGCGAACACAAGGCTGACCCAGAATGGATTGAGAAACTGTCCTTGCAAAATCGCGTCGACGAGCATACTCCTGCAACATTCCTGTGGCATACCGCAACAGATGATACTGTGCCAGTGGAGAATTCTTTGTACTTCGCTCAAGCATGCATCAGCCATCATGTTCCTGTCGAGCTGCACGTGTTCCCCGAAGGAGGCCATGGCCTGAGCTTGGGAACGCGCGAAACCAGCATTAAGGGATGGCATAACTACGGCATTGAGAAAGATGTTCAAGCATGGCCTGAGCTCTTCCATGCCTGGATGAACCGGCTCTTCCCCGATGCTGTCTTTACTGAGTAATGGTGAAATGAAGGGGTTGTGAGGTCGCTCTGAAGCTGCTATGAAAGCGCAGCCGGCAACTCGCAACCGCTTCACACGAGAGGTGATCCTATGGTTCAAGAACATCGCAGGGCACAAGGCGCATGGCATGACGAGCAGTATGTTCCAAGCGCTCACGTGCAAGAAATGATGGATAAATACCCTGACGTTGCCAAAGTGTTTGACGACGAATGGTTGCAATACCGCAAGTCTGACATTCTTCCGCAGCTGACGTGGGAAACGCAGGCAACCTGCGATGAGATTAACCGTACCTTCTTCACCGATAACGAGCATGCGATGAAGCTTTTCCATCAGCTCGTACCTGAGGCGGGGGAGGGTGTTGACATTCGCCCTCCGATCCGCCTGGATTATGGTTTGGGCTTGAAGATTGGCAAGCGCACGTTCATCAACATGGATTTTCTCATCGTGGGCGGTGGTGCTGTCAGCATCGGTGAAGATTGCCTGATTGGCCCTCGCTGCTCTATTTACACGCCAAACCATGCTGTCGCGGCAGGCCCGCGTTTGGACGGCTGGCAGAATAATTCAGACGTTCGCATTGGTAACAATGTGTGGTTTGGTGGTAATGTCACCGTCTGCCCGGGCGTGAGTATTGGGGATAATTGCGTTATTGGCGCTGGAGCTGTTGTGGTGAAGTCTATCCCTGCGAACTCGATTGCTGTGGGCAACCCTGCTCATGTGGTGGGCGAGGTCCCTGCCGATTTCCCCAACGGCACGCTTCCTGTTCAGCAGTAGGCACAGGTTCTGAAACACTTGAGATTATCAGTGCTGGTAATCTCAAGTAATTGTGTTTCGTTGCCGGGAAACGTGTTTCTCTCTTTATCGATTAAGTTATCAATAGTAAGATAGCTTGTGTAAATCATCCGTAACCGGCCCTGTGGGCAGGAGGAAAAATGAAGTTTCTCAATGGTGAGTGGCTTGTCGAAGATGGTTTCGAAGCAAAGTACGCAGCCAATATCTATACGTCCCGCCGTGAAGGAGACAAACTCGTTCTCTTCGCGCCTTTCAATTCTCCTATTCGCAACGCTGGCATGACTTTGGATGGAGGCATCCTCACCATTGAAGTGAGTAGCCCCCGTGAAAATATCATCACCACGCGCCTTGTCAACTTCGCTCTGGATCGCAGCCACGAGCCCACCTTCCCGCTGAACGCCGACCCAGAAAACAAAGTCGTTATTGAAGAAGATGACAACGAGTATCGCTACCGTTCCGGCAAGCTCACCTTGCACGTTGGCAAGGGCGACGTCATCGACTTTAGCTATGAGTATGACGGTAAGCGCATTGCACACTCTGGCTTCCGCAGCATGGGCCTGGTCACCGATCCAGAAGGTAAAACGCATGTTCTGGGCCAAATGGACCTCGGCGTTGACGAGAAGATCTACGGCATGGGCGAGCGCTTCACCAACTTTGTGAAGAACGGCCAGCAAGTGATCATCTGGAACCGCGATGGCGGAACCGACTCCGACCAGAGCTACAAGAACATCCCGTTCTACCTGTCCAACCGCAATTACGGCCTGTTCGTTCAGGACCCTGGCCGCGTCGAATTCGAAGTAGCTACCGAGCGAGTTTCTCGCGTCCAGTTCAGCTTGGAAGACCAAGAAATGACCTACTCGGTGGTCGGCGGCTCCTCCATGAAGGACGTTCTGACCAACTACACGGCACTGACTGGCCGCGCACCACTTCTGGCAGACTGGACCTTCGGCCTGTGGCTTTCCACCTCCTTCACCACCGACTACAACGAAAAGACGGTGTTGGAGTTCGTCGACGGCATGCTCGACCGCGGCATTCCACTCTCCTGCTTCCACTTCGATTGCCGATGGATGAAAGAATTGGAGTGGTGCAACTTCCAGTGGGATGAGGATAAGTTCCCTGACCCAGAAGGCCTGCTGCGCCACTTGCATGAGCGCGGTGTGAAGGCCTGCGTGTGGATTAACTCCTACATCGGTCAGAAGTCTCCATTGTTCAAGGAAGGCCAGGAGAAGGGTTACTTCATCAAGCGCACGAACGGCCAAGTGTGGCAGTGGGACCGTTGGCAGGCTGGTATGGCCATTGTCGACTTCACCAATCCGCAAGCCGTGGAATGGTATAAGAACCAGCTGCGTCACTTGATGGACCAGGGCGTTGACTGCTTCAAGACGGACTTTGGCGAGCGCATCCCCACCGAGGATGTCGTCTACTACGACGGTTCTGACCCTGTGAAGATGCACAACTACTACACCTACTTGTACAACAAAGCTGTGTACGAAGTGATGCAAGAGCGCAACGGCAGCGAAAACGCTATTCTCTTCGCTCGTTCCGCAACTGCTGGCACGCAGAAGTTCCCGATCCACTGGGGTGGAGATTGCCACTCTACTTACCCAGCAATGGCAGAATCGCTGCGTGCAGGCCTGAGCTTCGGTATGTCTGGCTTCGGCTATTGGAGCCACGATATCGCCGGTTTCGAGGACAAGCCAACGCAGGATATCTACAAGCGCTGGACGCAGTTTGGCCTGCTCTCCTCTCACTCTCGCTACCATGGCTCTACTGCTTACAAGGTTCCGTGGCTGTTTGGCGATGAAGCAGTTGAGGTGTCCCGCGAGTTCACTCGCTTGAAGTTGCGTCTTGTTCCTTACCTCACCTCTCAGGCGAAGATCACTCATGAGACTGGCGTTCCGATGATGCGCGCAATGGCATTGGAATTCCAGGATGACCCAGCCTGCGAGGATATCGATACGCAATACATGCTGGGTTCTGACTTGCTGGTAGCGCCGATCTTCCGTGAGGATAGCGTTGCTCGCTTCTACGTTCCTGACGCTGGTGGTGACCACGCTGGCCAAGCATGGACGAACTTGTTGACGGGCAAGAGCTACGAGCCAGGGTACTGGTACACCGAGACCTTCGATTACCACACTCTGCCTCTTCTCGTCCGCCCTGGTGCTGACCTCAAGATGCTCAGTGAAGAAGATATCGATGAGCAGTGCAAGGCTCGTGGCATTGCAACGGCTGAAGAAGGTCGTCGTTACGCCCAGCAGCATCCAGCAGTTGATTACTGATCAGCATGAGCTATTGATGTGCTGCGCTCAGATCACTGGTGAAAGTACAAACTGAAAGTACAAACGAGGGGGAGAAGTAGTTCATCTGGGCTACTTCTCTTCTTCGCATCAGGAAGGAATTCTTCGCCCAAGGTCTCAGGGCTGTGACAATCTAGGAAAGTTCGTACCTCATATCAAAGGCGACATGAGGCTTCCTCGGCAAAGACGGCGAGAAAAAGGAAAGGTACTATGACACTGTTTAACGTGCGCTCAGCAAAGCTGATCGTCCCCGGCTTCCACCCTGACCCCAGTATTTGCGAAGCGGAAAAAGGCCACTACGTTCTCACATTCAGCTCTTTTGAGTATTTCCCAGGCCTACCCGTGTACGAATCCTTCGACGAAGGCAAAACTTGGAGCTTCTGCTCACATGTAGCAGCACGTCCAGAGCAGTTCACTAGTACACCCCTGGGCAACTCCCAAGGCTTTTACGCGCCAACAATCCGCTACCATGCAGGCACCTATTACTTGATTGTCACGGATGTGAATCGTGGCGCAATGATCTTCACCACTCACGACCTGCACGGTCAGTGGAGCGATCCCATGGTGATCGAAGGCTGGCCAGGAATCGACCCCAGCCTGCTTTTCCTCGACGCACACGAAAGCGGGTCAGGAGAATTCGAAGCTTACATCTGCGGCAACGAAGCAGGAAATGGCAGCGAGAAACCGGGAATCTACGCAGCGCGCATCAATCCAGACACTGCCCAACTGCTGAGCGATCGCCACTTCCTCATCGGCGGAATCACCGGGTCAAACCCAGAAGGCCCGCATATGTACAAGCGCGGCAACACCTTCTACCTCATGTGGGCAGAAGGTGGCACCGAAGCTGGACACATGGAATGCATCGCTCGCTCTCAAGCAGTGTTCGGCCCCTATGAAGCCAACCCGGATAACCCGATTCTGACGAACCGTTCCACTCATCTTTCGCCGCAGTGCATCGGCCATGCAGATTTCGCTCCACTGGACGAGCAGCGCTCCTTGTTGGTGTTCTTAGGCTTGAGAACAAATGCTTCCTACCCTCAGCAAGGCTTCCTCGGCCGTGAAGCATTCCTCTCCAGTTTCACGTGGAACGATGAAGGCTGGCCAGACCTCAAAGACCAATCCTTCGAAGTTGACCCTGCCGACAACGGCTCCGTCGAAAGCTCCCGTCACGACTGGATCTGCCCTGGTGTTGACCGCGACCAGCGCTTCCACGTGAGCCTCGCTGAAACGAGTAGCGATGGCAGCTTTGACTCTGACTTCGGCGGTGTGGGAACCCAGATCCGTATTACTGCTAATGCTGCTGTACCTGCACCATTTAATTACAGTGAAGTTTTCGCCGCTGAGCATGGCCCTCGGCTCATTGGCCGCCGTCAGCTTCAGATGGATGACAGCTTTACTGTGGATGTCGTAAGCCCTGTTGACGAAGGTTGGATGGGCCTTGCGGTGTACGCGAACCGTGATGTGTGGGCTCAACTCATGTACTCGACAGAAACCCAGAAGGTTCAACTCATCACTAATGATCACGGCTTGATTGCCCATGGTCACTCTTTCCTTCTCAACAACCCAGAAGGTTTGCGCTTGCAAGTGCATAGCAGCGAGGATGGGTATCGTTTCTACGCTTCTGACCCCAGCAAGATGGGTGAGTGCGTGACGATGGGCTTTGTTCCCTGCCAGATTTTTGCGGCAACCTCAGCCGGTGGCTTTACTGGCACCTTGCTCTCTGCTTTTGCTCATGGCAAGGGAGAAGCTCTTTTCAACGTTTCTGAAGAGTAAATTGCTTTCTTCAGATTGCCACTGCGGTGCAGCTGAAGCTCAGCTGCACCGTTTTTTCGTGCTGATAATCACAAGGCAGTGTTGTGCGAGAGTGAGACTATCGCAATGGAAAACTGAGGCTGCGGTACTGAAAGCCAGAGTCAGTTATTGTCCTCGTGAGTATTGTTCCTTGTGAGCAAGCCTAAGTGCGACAAGCAGCCGTCCTCAGGCGTGTACAGAGTAGGGTCGAGCAGGTGGTTCCACTCTTCCTGGGGGAAGAGGTGGTCGGAAAAATGCAGCCATTCTTCACCCGGATCGTCAATTTCGCCAGCGAACCAGCGATACTGCAAACCATCCATTGCGGACATGGTCAAACGCCACAAGTGGTGAAAATCATCCAGGCTCATACCTTGAGGCAAAACCCAATTGATGTGAGAGAAGTAAGCCCAATTGTTGAAGTGCCTTTGAACAAAGTATTCGTGAGCGGGGTGGTTGGGGTTCAGTGACTCACCATTGAGCAGGGAGAACATGCGCACCATTTGCGGGCGGGACATGTTGTAGCCGATCAGGTTCACGCAGGAGCGAGGGAAATAGAAGAAGCGGTGGCCATCGACGTCTGTGCCACTGGCTTCTGCGTAAGTAGCGTGGTCTGCTTCTGGGTTTTCATACGTGCGGTCGAGAACCAGAGTGAGCAATTCATCCTTGCTATGAACGTAATGGTAGAGGGCTGCTTCCGATGTGCCAATCTCATTGGCAACATCTTGCATGCTCATGCTTTGGAAACCTTTATGGGCGATGATGTCAGCGGCAGCTTGAATGATGAAAGCTTTACGCTCGTGGGGTTTGAGCCTCTGGCGTTTGGGGTCTGCAGGAGGCAGCCTTGCGGGTTCTGGTTTGCTGCTGTATTCGTGAAGAACAGTTTTCCAGATGGGAATGCTCATAGTTTCAGCTCTCTGCATCGCGGTTAGCACGGTCGTTGTGCATATATGCATCTTTAGTTCTACTCTACTCGCTGCTGGGAAACGTGGAGGCGGCGGCTGGCTGAGGAAGAAGTTTCTCCACTCGCGAGTTTCTTATCTATAACTTTATCAATAACAGTGCTATTCTAAAAACAGGAGCTGAGCGAAGATGCTTCAGTTTGACATTGACAGAGGAACTCGGAGCAGAGTTCCACACACTTCACAGTGGAGATACACAATGAAGTACGGACATTTTGACGACGAGCATCGCGAGTACGTCATCACCACGCCTGCCACGCCACTTCCATGGATTAACTATCTGGGCAATGAAGCCTTCTTTGGCCTGATTTCCAACACAGGCGGCGGCTACGATTTCTATCGCGATGCCAAGTTGCGCCGTATTACACGCTATCGCTATAACGGAGTTCCTACCGACAATGGCTCTCGCAGCTACTACATCAGCGTGATGAATGAGGATGGCACTCCTGAACTTACTTTCAGCCCGACCTTCTTGCCAACTCGTACTGCACTTGACTTCTACGAATGCCATCACGGTTTGGGTTATACGCGCTTCTTGGCTCGTAAGGCGGGAATTTCCACTGATCTGCTCGCTTTCGTGCCTTTGCATAAGAACGCTGAAGTGAATAAGCTGGTCGTCACCAATACGACCGACAGCGTCAAGAAGGTAGACGTCACTGGCACAGTGGAATGGTGCTTGTGGGATGCTGTCGACGATTCCACCAACTTCCAGCGCAACCTTTCTACGGGCGAAGTAGAGATTGTCACTGCCGATGATTCCACAACCATTTACCACAAGACGGAATACAAAGAGCGTCGCAACCACTACGCATTCTTCGCTGTCAACCACAGCAGCGTAGGTTATGACACTGATCGTGCAACCTTCCTTGGCCAGTTCAACGGCTGGGATACTCCAGCAGCTATTAGCCAAGGCCATGCTTTCAATACGCATGCTCATGGTTGGTCTCCTATTGCCGCTCCTCGCGTGAGTCTGACGCTGAAGCCCGGGCAGAGCTCGAGCTTGATCTTTGTGTTGGGCTATGTCGAGGTTCCTGTGGAAAACAAGTGGGAAGGTGATCCTCGTCAAGGAGTGATCAATAAGGCCCCTGCTCGCGAGCTCTTCTCGCAGCTCAACACTGATGAGGCTGTGAAGAGCGTGTTGCAGGAGCTCAAGAATTACTGGGATGAGCGTTTGGGTGTGTACACTGCTCAGACGGGTGACGAGCGTGTGGACCGTATGGTCAACATTTGGAATCAGTACCAGTGCATGGTCACCTTCAACCTTTCTCGTTCTGCCTCCTACTACGAGTCGGGAATTGGGCGAGGAATGGGCTTCCGCGATTCCAACCAGGACCTCTTGGGCTTCGTGCATATGGTTCCTCAGCGCGCTCGCCAGCGTATTCTTGACCTTGCTTCCACTCAGCTTCCGGATGGTTCGGCATGGCATCAATACCAGCCTCTCACCAAGAAAGGTAACGCTGGCATTGGTGGCGGCTTCAACGACGACCCGCTTTGGCTCGTTGCTTCTACTTACGCTTACCTGGCAGAGACGGGTGACTCGAGCATTCTTTCGGAGCAGGTGACTTTCGATTCCACTGCTGGTACAGAAGTCTCTCTGCTGGAGCATTTGCGTCGCTCGGTTAACTTCACGATGAGCCATAAGGGTCCGCACGGTTTGCCTTTGATCGGCCGAGCAGATTGGAATGATTGCCTGAATCTGAACGCTTACACGGCAACTCCAGGAGAGTCCTTCCAGACGGTGAAGTCGAATAAGCCAGAGAATGTCGCTGAATCGGTGTTCATCGGTGGCATGTTTGTTCTCTACGCTGGTCGCTACGTCCAAATTTTGCAGCATTATGGTCAGGCTGCTGGTATGTCTGCCACTGAGGTTGCTCAAGAGATGAGTGACGTACGTCAGGAGATTATCAGCATGAATAATGCTGTCGAATCTGCTGGCTGGGATGGCAAGTGGTTCCTGCGTGCCTACGATGCTGACTCTCGCCCTGTGGGTAGCAATAGTGACAGCGAAGGCAAGATTTTCATTGAGCCTCAAGGCATGTGCGTGATGGCTGGAATTGGCCTCAATGACGGTAAAGCTCAGCAGGCTCTGACTTCAACGAAGGATATTCTGACGAGCAAGTGGGGAACTGCCATTTTGGCTCCTGCTTACTCCACCTACCGCATCGAACTGGGTGAAATCTCCAGCTATCCGCGCGGTTACAAGGAGAATGGTGGCGTGTTCTGCCACAATAACCCGTGGATCAGCATTGCTAATGCTATTGCAGGCAATGATGAGGAAGCCTTCAATGTGTACTGGCGTACCTGCCCTACGAATACGGAGGCAATTTCCGAGATTCATAAGACGGAGCCTTATGTTTACTGCCAGATGGTGGCAGGCCCGGAGGCTTACCAGCCTGGTGAGGGTAAGAACTCCTGGCTGACGGGTACTGCGGCTTGGACCTTCCTCAACATTTCCCAATACATTCTCGGCATTCGTCCAACGCTGGATGGCTTGGGTATTGACCCGCATCTACCTGAGCGTTTGCCTGAGGTTCATGTTCAGCGTCAGTATCGTTCTGTGACGTATGACATTCACATGCATCGCACGTCGCAGACTTCTGCAGCTCCTCGTATTAGAGTCAATGGCTCCAGATTGCCAGAAACGTCTGTCTCGCATGAGGCAAACGGCCGCGTGATTCCGGTTATTTCTTCGGGTAACTTCGAGCCTGGCTCGACTGTCAAGGTGGAGGTGGAAATCTGAACTATATCCTCTCGCTTTAATGTGTAGTGTTACCTTTCCGGCGAGCGGGGACATCTTCCTCTTTCACGTTTCCGCTCGTCCTTCATTATTGTTTACTGAGCTCCTGGCTGCCCCCCAGGAGCTCTTTTTATATCCCCAATGTAACGGTGCCGAGCTTCTTGGTTGCATTGGTTTGATAGGCCAGATGAGGTTGCATGCTGATTGTGCTTTCCTTTTTTCTTCTTCTCTTGTTGTTGCGGGTATCACTGGGCTCTGGCTGTTTAATTCTGCTGAAGCTTTCTCAGACCTGTTTCTGAAAAGTTAACAGTTTTATCGCACACTGCTTCAGAATGCTTGTACCGTACTTCTGAACACCTCTACAAAGCCAAGAGCTTTATTTGCATCAGAAAACTATTTGGGTGTAGCGTAAAAGAGTTATCGCCGACAACGATGTTGGAATAACAGTGGCTGCTTTGTCAATGCCTTTCCACGCTCCAGCATCCAAGATGCAGGGAGAAAAGCTGTGGTAAAGAAAGTTGCTGGTACGCCGCAGAAGGAGAAACAATGAGAAAAAATATCGCACATACTGTTCGCATTGCTCTCGCCAGTGTTGCTGCTCTGAGCATGAGCGTGATCCCTCTGGCAGGTTGTGGGTCGAGCTCGTCGAAGGGTAAGGTTTACTACCTCAACACCAAGCCGGAAATTGTGAAAGAGCTGCAAGACCTCGGTAAGAAGTACCAGAAGGAAACCGGTGTTGAAGTTCAAATTCGCACTGCAGCTTCCGGAACCTCAAACTCCACCATCACGTCCGAATTGGGTAAGAAGAACGGCCCTGGCTTGTTCAACCTCGCAGGTTTCGACCAGTACATTCGCTTCCGCAAGTTCCTCCGCCCGCTGCAAAATACGAAGCTGTACAAGCAGCTAGACGCAGAAGGAAAGTCGAACGCCTTTGGTGATGGTAAGAACGTGTATACGCTTCCTTATGCGGGCGAGTGGTATGGCATTATTTACAACAAGGCAATTCTCAACAAGTACGTTTCCAAGCCTTACGCCGTCATCAAGCAAGCCTCAGAGCTTCAGGATTACGCCACTTTGAAGAAGGTTGCCGAGTCGATGCAGGAGCATAAGGCTGACCTAGGCATCAAAGGCGCGTTCTCCACTCCAGGCCTCGACCCGTCGAATAACTACCGTTATGCGGCTCATATGAACCGCGTTCCGTACTTCTTCGAAATGCGTGATAAGGGTGTGCGTTGGTCGCTCAACATGAAGGGCACGTACGTTCCTCAATACAAGGATCTGTGGGACCTCGAGCTGAAAAATAGCCCGACGGACCCTCAGCGTATTTCCACTGTTTCCTACGACGATTCCACGGGTGAATTTGCTCGCGGTGAGGTCGCCTTCTACCCCAACGGCGTCTGGTCCTACGCGCAGATCAAGGGCAATGCCGTCAAGGATGAGGACCTCGGCATGCTTCCTTATTGGATGGGCATCAAGGGCGAAGAGAAGTATGGCCCGTTTGGTGTGTACGACGCGAACTGGGCGATTAACAAGCGCGCGTCGAAGGCTGACCAGGAGGCGTGCTTGAAGTTCTTGGAGTGGATTGTCACCTCGAAGGAAGGCCGCACGGCGCTGAGTAAGGAGATGGGCTTCTCCGTCCCATTTACGACGTTTGGTGACGAGTACCAGCCTGATAATCCTTTGACGACCGCCGCCAAGCAGTACCAGAAGGAGGGCAAGCCGTCGCCTTTCTCCATCAACATTCCTGGCCAGCAATATATTGATGACCTTTCGAACGCTTTGCTTGAGTACTCGCAGGGTACGGGCAAGTGGAATAAGGTTCAGGAGGCTTTCACGAAGGACTGGACTGCGCAATGGGAGAGCTACAAGCAGGCTGAAGGAATGCTGCCGCCTGCTGGCAAGTTTGATATGTAGCGCTTGAGATTATCACTGCGCTTCATCACCCGTTCGCATTCACATGCACTGATTCACGGAGCTCCTCGCTTACGCGGGGAGCTCCTTTTGTTTGTGCGGTGGTTGTGCAGTGTCAATCGCAGAAAATTGACACTCCCGTGGTTGAAACCACGGGATTCCTGCGAACTGGGCTTGCTTGGATTCAGACGATACGTCTGAATCCAGAGGCTTCCCATTTTTAGCGGGCTATCCCCGGTTGTCGGCCGGTTCCTCTTCTTCTGTCATGCTTGTTCTCGGCTGAGCCGCAATGCCTCGTCACGAATGTTCAACGCGGCGTTCACGTCCCTGTCGTGTGGGATTCCGCACCGTTCGCACACCCATTCGCGTTCGGACAGCCGCAATCCCTTGTACTTGTGCCCACAGTCGTGGCAGAGTTGGGAACTTGGGTAGAACCTGTCCACTCGCACGAGGGTGCGACCATACCATTGCGCCTTGTAGGAGAGCTTGTCCACAAGGCCGCCCCACCCGTCACGGAGTATGGAACGGTTCATCGCGCGTTTACGTGACTGGCCGTTGCACAGGGGCCTGCCTTCGGCGTCCAGCTTCTTGCGTGCCTTCCGCGTCATGTTCCGTACCATCAGGGTCTCCATGCCGATGAATTGGTTCTCTTCTATCAGCCTATGGGACAGTTGATGCTGGAAGTTATCGCGGTAGTGGCGGAGCTTGGCGTACGCCTTGGCTACAATTGCCTTCTGTTTGCGGTAGTTGTTCGCCCCTTTCGTTCGACGGGATAGTTTGCGTTGCTCCCGTTTGACGTCAGCCTCCAATCGGCGTAGCCGGTTCGGATAGTCGATTTTCTCGCCGGTAGACAACGTGAGGAGATTCTTGACACCCAAGTCGATGCCGATACGACCCTCAGCCTGCGTTTTCGGCTGGATGTCCACGTTGAACAGGAGCACAAGATAATACGTCCGGTTCTCACGTTTCACCGTCCAGCTGGACAATGCTTCGATTGGGTAACGCAGTCGGTCTCGTTTGCGGATACGCACCGAGCCAAGCTTCTTGGACAACGGATACCGGTTGCCGCACATGCGGCGTATCGGCATGGTGTTGCGGAACGATTGGATGTTGTCGTTCCTTGAGGCGAAACGGGGACGATGCTTCGCGTACTGGGCTTTGCGGAAGTACGCCGAACGTGCCTTGCGAAAGTCCATGATGGCGTTGCTCAACGCGTTCGACGGGATGGGGCTATCCTTGAGCCATTCGTTCGCGTTCTTCATGCCGGTCACGTTCGGATACGCAGGTTTCGGGTTCGTTTCCTTGTCGTACGTGTTGAACGCCTCGACCTGCTGGTTGTAGGCGAAACGCCTGTCGCCGAAGCACCGTTCCAACAATGAGGCTTGTGTCTTGGACGGCGTGAACGGTATGCGCTGCGCCACCTTGCACATGGTCATTGTGATTCACGCTCCTTCGACCGTTGGTCGTCGATGTATTTGGCCACCGCCAGCTCGTTCACCGAGCCGATGCTTTCCGCGAAATAGCTGGGCGACCACAGACTCCGCTCGCCTTTGCGTTTCCAGTATTGGCTTTTCAGTTCAGGGTGCATGGCAAACAGTCGAAGACTGGATGTGCCCTTCAACTGTTTAACGATGCTGCTCACGCTGATTTTCGGTGGCGCAGACACGAACAGGTGAATATGGTCATCCAAGCCAACTTCCATGTGGGGAATGAGGTAGCCGTGCTCGTCGGCTATCTCCCTGAGAATCGTCTTCAAATCCGAGTCGATTCCGTTCTTAAACACCTTGCGACGGTATTTCGTGCACCAGATGATGTGGTAGTTCAGATTGTATACCGAAGTCCTACCATATGTGAACCGTTCATCGCCTGCACTCATGGGAATAATTGTAGCATATTTATTACCATATGTAAACTTCGGTACGCCCTAACCCGGCATTGAAATACCGGGTTTGCGGGCTAAAATCTCATCAATTATGCTTGATTCAGGTGCCAAATGCAGGAGGTAGTGATGAGTCATAACATTCGTACTGCCGTTTCCGGTAGCGATGCAGAAAAGGGTTCGGTGAATGCGTCGGCTTTCGAGCAAGGTGTGAACCATCGTTTCGTTCCTGCTATGCGCCTGGCTTTGCGTCAAGCTCAGATGACGCAGACTGTTGCCGCTCGTCAGCGCCAAGAAGCTATTGCTATGGGTGCGATCGCTCGCCCGGGTATTGCCGTGAGCGCCGGTGGTTACGTTTCTGGTTTGGGTTCTGGCTCTACTACTCAAGATTTACACGAACTTCATCAGCACGGACGCAACTTAGTTCAACCGATTAACGAAATGTCGGCGATGACAGCATTGGCTGATGTCCCTGTCGGCGCAGTCGTTCTCGACCGTCATGATCGCGTGATTGCCCGCGGTTACAACCGCCGTGATGCGAATGGAGACATTCTCGCCCACGCGGAGATTGAGGCTATGCGTTCTGCTGCTGCCCGCACCTACAACTGGAATTTGCAAGATTGCACCCTCGTGGTCACCTTGGAGCCTTGCCCGATGTGCGCGGGTGCTGCTGTGATGAGCCATATCGGCCGCATTGTGTTTGGCGCCTGGGATGCGAAGATGGGTGCTTGCGGTTCGGTGTGGGATATTCCGCGTGACCCTCATGTGGGTTCGAAGCCGGAGGTGATTGGGGGAGTGCTCGAACAAGAGTGCTCGGAGCTGCTCACCTCCTTCTTCCGCGATCGCAGAAAGTAATTGCTCTCCTCGTTCAAGTGAACTTCATCTGTTGGCGGCGGCTCCCTGCTCTAAGCTCACGATGGAGTGGCGGCCATCCAAGCCAAAATCACCACCCCAAAAGTGCGCATCTCCGGCCTGACATTGCGCGATTTCGGCATCAAAGGAACATCCAACAACGCCGTCGGCATTGACGTGCAAGCGGGCTATGAGCGCAGTGATAATCTCAAGAAATTCTGAGCAGCTCAGGCAGCGAAAGCGGAGAAAGCCTTCTCAATGGCCGCATACTCCTCCTCACTCAAGCTCACCTGCAGAGCCTGAGCATTCGCTTCAACCTGAGACGGGCGCTTCGCACCGGGAATCACCACCGAAACCTGAGGGTTAGCAATGTAGTAAGCCAACACCAACTGAGCAATGCTCACCTTGTGAGCGGCAGCCAAAGGAGCAAGCGAATCAACAGCGGTGAGAATCTGGGAGTAGCGAGGCTGCTTAAAGTCATCCATACCAGAGCGGATATCACCCTCACCAAAGTTCAGGTCAGTATCAGCCGTGTACTTACCCGTCAGCAAGCCGGAAGCCAGCGGGAAGAACGGCACAAAGCTGATATTGTGCTCCGCCAAATATGGCATCACATCAGCGCGAGCATCCTGGTGCAGCAAGCTAAACTGGTTCTCCACCACGTCGACGTAACCATCCTGATTGGCCTCCTCAATCTGAGCCAAAGAGAAGTTCGAAACGCCAACAGCGCGAATCTTGCCCGCCACCTTGAGGTCGTGCAAAGCGCCAACAGCCTCCGCCTTCGGCGTATCAGCATCCGGGAAGTGAATGTAGAAAACGTCAATATAGTCAGTGTTCAGGCGAGTCAGAGCCTCATCCACCGACCTCTTCAAAAAATCAGGCCTATTGCTCACCACCATCTCACCAGAGGAGAGATCCTGAGCGGCCTTATCGGCAATCTGGAAGGTGTCGCGCTTATACGCTGCAGTTGCCTTACCAATCAGCTCCTCGGAGTGACCCAAACCGTACACAAAGGCCGTGTCGAGCAGCTGGATGCCGTTATCGAGGGCTGCTTGAACAATCTCGATGCCGGTTTCATCCTTCAAGTTGGGGAAAAGATTAACACCGCCGACAGCGTTAGCGCCGAGGCCGAGCGGGGTGGTCGTGACGGAAGAGGAACCGAGGGTGACTTGTGCTACTGCCATTGTGTCTTCTCTCTGCGAGTGCGACGAATGCTTACGCTTTTTACCCTACTTCTTCTTCGGTGCGCGCTGGTGCTGAGCGGGGCCGGCTTGCGCTGACAGGCGAACGCGGCGAGATGAGAGGTGGGCTGCGCGGCTGGTGTCGTCGTTGTCGATTTCATGAGCGCGACGAGCGGTGCGGTGGGCTGTGCGCTTGGCACGAGCTTTCTGTACTGCAGCGCGGATCATGCTGGTGAGCACGCCGAGTGCACTACCGCAGATAAATGGCGCAATTGCTGCGATAGCCCAATTTGCAGGCTCGTTAATATGCGTGTGTGTGAGCGCAACAAAACCGTAAAACACTGCGAGGCTGAGAACAGTGATACCGGCGAGAATGGCGACGAGCTTGTTGAGCTGTGGGTAGTGGTCAACGCTATACCACACGAGCACAAACATTGCTGCAGGGAAGCAGGCGAGTTCCGCGAGGAGATACAGCGTGTGCATCGGGGAAGTGATGACAACGAAGGCCACGAGAAGGCACATGAGTGCGGCGATGAAGAAGAAGCCTTTATCTTCAAACGGCAGGCTTGTATTGTGGTCTTTCTCCCATTGGCGCTCAAGATGAGCAAGAACGGGCCTGAAGGCTACTCCGACGCAATAGGAGAGAGCAACGATGAGGGCAATGATGCCCAGCACTCGGGCGCTGTAGAGTGCAGTCTTACCGAGGGAGAGGTGAACCAGACTGTACTTTTTGATGTTGTATGCAGAAAGGGCGAAGAGGCCCAAGCTGATGAGAGAAATTTCGATGGCAGGAGCGGTGAGGCTGATGCCATCGGTCATTCCCAGAAATACAGAAACGATGACGGTGCTCATCAGAATGGGGAAGAAGAAAAGGAGCGAATTGCTCTTCGAATCCGGCACTACTGACCACACCACCATGCGGGTGAGGAAGGTGAAGGAGAAGAGAATCACCTCGGCGGCAGCGATGAAAGCGAGTAAGTGTTCCTTATTCCACGTGAAACGAAATGCGGAACGAATAGCCTTCATAGCTGCCTCCTTGATTAAGCCTTCTTCTCCATACGCGCTCTACGACGCATGATAACCCCTTTGGTTATTGTGCCAGCAATAGCACCCAGAACATAGGGGATGAGAATGGCGAAGACTGCTGCGTAATCTTGCGCGCGCATTGTTTGACCATTGTGCACAAAGAGAGCGTAGTCTAAGCCCATATTGAGGATAGCTGAGCAAACAACGAACCAACGCAGCTGAGAATAGGGGTAGATTGCCATCCAAGCGAAAATCAAAGCCGGAACAGGTACAAGGAAAGTCAACGCGAGTACGGTGCCAGGCATTTGCCCTGGATCAAAGAGATCAGTCAGGAATGCCCAAACTACCATGAGCTCAACTAACACGATAACTATTCCACTGATGTAGAACGGGATGTCTCGTTTTCTTCCGGTGCTGCTGGGATGGTGGCTTTCCCAGCGCAGTACGAGTGGGCGAAGAGTGATTGCAGACAAAGTGTAGAAAGCAAAGAATACTGCAGCTACACCTGCAGCCATGCCGATGGAATTAAAGATATTAAGCGTAACTCCAGCTGAATAGGCGGTGGTAGACAACATATTGCGTGTGGAGATGGCGAGTAAAGCAAGAATATTCACTGCTGCGCTTGAGGCAATGACACTCAAGCTCAAGTTAGGAATTGCGCCGCACAAGAGTGAGAAAACAGCAGCACCAATGGCAAGGTCACATGTTCCTGCCCAGCCTGCAGGGGACAGAAAAATGTTCGCTGACCAGGGAGTCATGGTTAAAAACGCGATGGCGAAGAAACCAACGATGAGTAAGGAGAGCGCGGTCATCACAGTATGCGATGAGTTCCACGTGAAACTGAACGCGGGAACTGTTGACGATACTTCAGACTTGTTAAAGTTGACCTCTTCAGCGGTTTGCAGAGGCTGACCGTCTAGCGAACGCAGAGTGGACTTTTCGTTCTGGGGCTCATGCTGTGAAAGGCTGTGAATCGACGACATGGTAGCCTCCTTCCGGCACGGCTTCGTGCCACTTAGGTTAACTATCCAGTATAGTCCACAATGCTCAATCTGCACGGTAGGAAATGTAAATAAAACAATACGAGCTCGTTCAGGGCTCATACACAGAGCATACGGTCCGCAAACCATCTCAATAAACAAATGCCTCTCCTACTGGGTGAAGTAGAAGAGGCAGTGAATGAGATGTTAATGCTTTATTGTGCATTCCTTCGCTTTCTCCAGAGCATCGTGAGGAAACCTGCAAGGCAACCTACGGCAAGTGGAATGAGGAGGGGAACGAACGCATCCAGCGATTGCCAGTGAAGGTTAGCCCATGCTCTACTCAGTTGTGCAATGATCATGGCAACAACAGAAGCCAGATAGAGCGCACAGAAGCCTCGCGTTTGAGGAAGCATTGCAAGAGCAATCCACGTGAGGACGAGCGTAAACTCAGGCTGGATGTAGTACAAGAAGACTATGGTATACAGCCCCTTCGGATAGATGAAATCCATTACGATGGAATAGATTGCCAGGGCTGTAAGGAGCAGCAGAAGGACATCGAAGATGATTGCCACAGCAGGCAACTTCGTGTGAGAGCTATCATTACGCTTTGCTATACGGCGGGAAATAACTGGCCGCAGGAGCTGTGAAGCGCCGAAATAAATGGCGAAGAGAACGAGTGCAGAGATTCCTACCAGTTGTGCTGTATAGGGAAGAATCTTTTCTGGGAAAAGGTAAGGAGAAGGGTTGAGTGCCAAGAAAATGGCCATTCCTGCTATCCATCCGAGGCCGTTAAGCACCATGGAAAAGACGGGAGTAGTCAAACTGACTGATGGCACCAATGCGCATACCAGTGCAAAAATTGCGACTACGGCATAGAGGTCTACACCGAAGGCGAGAGGGTTGTTATAAGCATGCATCAGCGTAATTACGAGAATATGGGCCAAGCCTGCAAGCGTTCCGACGGCGAGAGAAAGTAAAACCATCGACATTTGCACTTTGTCCCACGTGAAACGGAAAGCAAGGCGAGCTGCTGATTGTTCAGATTGTGGCGGCGGCCGGCCTTGCGGGGAGTACAACGTAGGTTTCTGACCATTGGGGTGATGCCGCGAAAGGCTGTGAATCGACGACATGGTAGCCTCCTTCTGGCACGTCTTCGTGCCACTTAGGTTAGCTATCCATTATAGCTCAGAAAGTCCAGTTTGTACGGTGAAAAATGTAAAGATAACTGCGGCTCGTGTGCGTTGTGAAGGAACGCAGATAGGGAAAAGGCCAGAGATAAGCCTCTGGCCTTGAATTTCCTATCTCAGCATTTGTCCGCGGCGACCGGCCGCGCGACGGGGGCGCAGTGATAATCTCAGCCCAGCGCCATGAGATGCGAGCGATGAGAGAGCGCAGTCGGGCCAGCCATTAGCTTCTTCAGCGGCTCACGTACCACCACGCCCAACAGTGCCGACGGGATGAGGAAGAGGCAGAGCATGCCGATATTCCACAGCCAATCGTTGTTGTAAACACCGGCAATAGCAGCGCGCAGAGCATCCATCGCATAGGTCGCCGGCAACCACGGACGCACCCGGCCAAAGAAAGCAGGCATCAGCTGAGTTGGATACTGGCCAGAAGAACCAGACACCTGAATAATCATTACCATCACACACAAAGCCTTTCCTACCACACCAAACGCAGCACCCATGCAATAGATGAAGAAGGAGAACACAAAAGCAGTGATCATGAAAGTGAGAATAAACAAATCCATCCTCGCATACTGCACTTTCAAGAAGAACAAGCAGCCCAAACTCAACCACAACGCCTGAAGCTCAGTCATAAACAGGATCGACAGGTAACGGCCCCAGAACTCCTGGTTCTTCGTCAGCCTCCTCAAACCGCGCTTCTTGCGCTCGCTCACCACGCCCGACGTACTCGCCGACATGAGGGTCGCGCCCACCCACACCGCAAGAATGCCGTACAAAGGTGTCATCTGCGAACCGAAAGTCTTCACCTCGAAAACAGCATGCCTTTCCACACCCACCGGCTGGGAAACAAGGCCTGCCAAAGTCTCCGGCTCCTCCGAACTCAACTGCTTGAGCGCATCCGTTGCACCTGAATTCAAAGCCTCACGCGCGCGCTGGCTGAAACTGCTCAGCTCGTCGGCAAGCTTGCCCAACCTCTTCTGCGTATCCGTGAGATTATCAAGCGTCGTGGCAAGCGAGCCGTTCATTTTCTCGCTCGCCTGGCCGGCATTATTCAACGCCTGATCCATTAATCCGGTGAGGGTCAGGCCAGTGGAAGAAGCGTCGCTCACGATCTGCGCCAGCGACGAAGTAGCAGAAGTGAACTGGGAAGAGGCCTGATTTTGCGCGCTGGTAATCTCACGTCGTGCTGAAGCGAGAGCCTGCTGAGCCTCTTGCCTCTGCTTCTCGAGATTATCAGTGCGACCAGTAACCGACTCGGCCGCCTTTTTCAACGCCGCAGAACCGGAAGACAGAGAATCATGAACGCGAGTGAGAGTCTGCGCCTGCGACGAAATGCGATCCGCCGTTGAATCAAGCCTGTCAGCAGCCCGAGTCAGCGCTGAAGAAACTAGCTGCGAGCTCGACGAATTCGCCTGATCACGCAGCTGTCCCGCACGAGAATGCAACCGCGACGCCAAATCCGTCAGCTTACCCGACAGCGAAGCGTACGACTGTGCCAGCGCATCCGTACGCTCGGCCAACGAAGAAAGCTCAGACGCTGACGTGCGCGACGACGTTGACACCGTGTCGAGCAGCGAGGTCACCGCCTTCTGCGCGTTGGCAAAAGCATCATCCGACTGCTTGAGCGCGTTCTTCACCGCAGAAGAAGCATCGCGCGCGCTATTCCGAGCAGCTTTTGCCTCACGGGAAGCCGAGTCGATGGCAGAGCGAGCAGCGTCTTGCAAGCCGGTGCCGGAACCAGAATTGTCACCAGCGCCGTCACCAGCGCCGCCACCATGAGGCAGCATCGCCGACGCAGCATCCACCACGTCACCAGCAGAGCTCAGCACCGCAGAATACGCGCCAATCACGCCAGAAAGCGAGCGAGCCTGAGAAGCGGCCGCATCCACATTCTTGACGAAAGAATCCAAAGAAGTGCGCGCTTCATCCGTGCGCAGAGCCGAACTCATCGCCGAGGCAACATCCAAAGCTACGCTCGTCATCGTCTTCGTGAAAGTTTGGTTGATCTGGTCACGAACGGTGGTAGCACCCTTGCCCGTAATAATCGGAGCCATCGGGTTCTGCTTCGCATTTGTGTAATACGTGATTTTTGCGTGGTGAATCTGCGGGCTAAACAGCGTCATCATGTCACGAGAGAAGCTCTGGGGGATGACGATAGCCGCGTAATACTCGCCCGAACGCACACCTTCCACTGCGTTATGACGCGAAGTGAAAGTCCAGCCCAACTGGTCGTTCGAACGCAGGGCGGAGACGAGCTTCTCACCCACATCGATGCGCGTCGGAACAATGTCGGAGCGGTAGCCCTCGTCGAGGTTAGCGACAGCCACCTTCAAGCTTCCGGTGTTGTTATACACATTCCATGCGCCCGCAATATTAAACCAGGCGTACAAACTCGGGATAATCACCAGTCCAACCGCGCAGATGAGCGGAATAGCCGAGTTCGTCACCGAGCGGAAATCACGCCAGAAAATGCGGAAGGGGTTAAAGAACGGCAAATTCCAAAAATGCTTCCAGAAGCCTTCATTGCGGTGGCTCACATGTTCGGCGAGCTTCTTAATGTCGTCGTGCACTTGCGCTTGAAGCTTTGGGTCCATCATTCACCCCTTTCGTTTAACAAAGCGTGCAAATCTTGATCCGTCATATCCGAGATTGACAGGCTGCGATGCAAATTATCGTGAATATCCTCCACGATTGTGAGGAAGATGATGTCCACCAGGCTGACAATCAACCAAATGCCCAAAGAGGCCAGGCGGGCGTTATTCGTCGGAATGAGGGCGAATGGCAACCATGGCAAGAGCAAGGCCACCACGAAGCCTCCGCGAATGAGGTACGGATAGATGCGGTCGAAACGATCCACCTGCTCGATGAGCTTGGCGCGATAGACCCCACGCGAGCCCAAAGTCGACAGAATGGAGGACAAGCGCGGAATGCCGGCCGTTGGCAGATCGTCGCCCGACTCGGTGGCGAAGAATTCGGTTGCGAGCAAACGCCTGTCGTACAAGGAGTTCACATTCACCAAGTACGGCTTGAGCGCCAAGCCCAACACGAGGGAGAAGGCGAAGAAGAGCATCAGAGTCGAGAAGCTGTTAAGCCAGGTGAACTGGTAGTAGCCGCCGATCGTCTCGCGCATCATCTTGATGCCATACGTCCACGGCAGCCAAGGGCTGATATCCTGGTACACCTTCGGCATCATTTCGATCGGGTAGATGCCTGTGCCGCCTGGAATCTGAAGAATCAAAATGATGAGCGAGAGCACCTTACCCACATGAGCGAAGCAGGCGGATAGCGAGTAAATAATGCTGTTGTACACGAGTGCGCACAGAACGCTGGTGAGCGCGAAAGCCACCGGATGCTCCACGCCGATGCCCAAGAACATGGAAACTATCGAGCAGATGAGCGACTGGAAAGTGGCGAAGGTGGCGAAGAAGAGCTGGCGGGCCAAATAGGCTTGGCGTGCAGAAATATGCAGCGTGCGGCCTCGCTTGTCGGTAAGGCCTTCTTTATCCACATCGAAGCGGAAGGCCATGGCCAACATATACGAGCCCACCCAGATTGCCACTGACACGAAAACAGGCGTCATAGAAGAGCCATAGTTCTTCATCGGGTAATCCGTCTTCGTTACCAATTGCGCAGGCGACGCCATGAAGGAGGCGATACCCTTCGCATCCAGATGCATGAGCGACGCAATGTCAGCAACCGCTTGCGATGAGGAGAGAGCAGCCATGTCGGTGGCCATATTCTTCAACTGATCGCGCGTGGTATCCAACTCGTGGCGCGTAGTAGTGAGAGCGTCGTCAAGCTTTGCCAGCGTGTGGTCGAGCCGCGAGATCACGGTGACGGAGCTGCTGGACAGCTCGGACACTTCGTCGAGGGCTGCCGTCAAACGCGAGCTTGCCGAAGAAAGGGAGTCGAGCCCCTGAGAAAGCGCGGGAACAGCGGTATTTTGCAAGGACGTGTTTAATCCGGCCAGGGCGTTGACCTGTGTACTCGTCGAATCGGCGAGCTGGTGAATAGCAGTGTCTGCCTGGTTAGCCGTGGAATCAAGCGAATCGACGGTGGAGCTTACCCCAGAAATCAAGGTTTGGGTTGCCTCATGCGTCGAATCGGCGATGGTATTCACGCCTTCGATGAGCCCAGCGGCTTGAATGAGCTGGTCGCTCACGTTTGCGGGAACGTTGGGCGAACTGGCGAGGTCGCGCAGGGAGCTGGCGAGGTCAGGCAAGCTATCGCGAATGCCCTGTGCTTCGTCGAGTGCCGACTGTGCGCGGGAGAGAACGCCGGAGGCGGTGCCGTGGGCAGAATGAATATCGCTGGCAACGCTCGATGAAGTCGCCGTAGCGTTCGCCGAGATCCTGCTCACCTCGGAAGCTGCCTTGCTGGAGGCCTGGTTGACGGACAGCGCGAGGTTTTGAGCGTCCTGGCGAGCTTGGGCCAAGGTAGTGTCGCCGGAAGCGAGGTCCTTCTTCACTTTCTGCGCTTGGCTGGAGAGAGTGCGTAGGGTTCCCGTTGTTGCGGCTAGGCTCGTGCGAGTGTTGGAGAGAGTTTCGGAGTAATCCTTGAGCGAGTCGCTGGTGGTGGTGAGCTCGTCGCTGGCCTGCGCGATCTGGGCGAGCGTGCGGGAGAGAAGCGAACGCTGGCGCTTGTCGTAGGTGGTGGCGAAGCTCTTCACCTGGCTGGCAACCGCATGGGAAGCCTCGGTGACGACGGTGGAAATCAGCTGTTGTTGCAGGGTTGAGGAGGCGGAGTCGGTGACTTTCGGTGCGACTGCTGACGCCTTTTCGTTGACGTAATACTGCAACTTTGGCTGCTGAGGCGTGCCGTCGAAGGCGGCGAGGGAGGCCAGGCGCGCGCTGAAGTCGGTGGGGATGATGATGGCGGCGAAGTAGCTGCCGGCTTTGACTCCGTTGAGGGCGGCTTGCTTGGTGGTGAAGCGCCAGCCGATATCCTTGTTTTTCTTGAGATTATCAATGATCTGGGAGCCGACGTCGAGTTTGCCTGCTGCCTGCGATTCTACGGGTTCGTCCTCGTTGGCCACGGCAACTTGGATGTGGGAGGTGTTGCCGTAGGGGTCCATATCGGCAGCGATGTTAAACCATGCGTAGAAGCAGGGAATGATGCTGATGCCTAAGGTGATGACCACCATAGGGAAGGAGGCGAAGAGGCGGCGAATGTCTCGCCGGTATATTGCCCAGATCGTGCGCATATCTCTCCTTCGGCTTATGAGGTGAAGCCGTATACCTGTCAGTGTGCTAAGGCGTAGCTTGGGCCATTTCTTAGCGCGCAGCTCCTTCCTTGGAAATGAACAAAGTGTTCAAATTTCAGGGAATTATATATTTTTCTGTGCCGTCTTTCTAGCTTCTCACATTCATGAGAGAGGAATGTGAGCGTGTTTATCACAAGGCTAAATTGAACATAAACAATAGAAGTGTATTATTGAAGGCGGTCGTTTAACGGCCATGATGATTAACAAATGTGAAGTTTATGTGAACGTCAGTTTGAAATATCAGGAATAGCAAGACTTTCTGTCAAGCTATTCAAGCAGATAGTGAAAGTGAGCGCACGCTCATTTACCTCTGGTGACATCGGGTAAGTGTGCGTCCGAGGCTTATGAAGCTTGCGGGCCGATATCGACAATACAGGTTCTCTCTCATAAGCCTCACAGAGAGACACATACCAGTACTTCACTGGTATGGGGAGGATGACAGACCAGATGCCTGATTTCTCATCACAACAGCAGCGGGCTCAGCTTCATCCGCAAGAGGATAACGAGGCAGCAAACGGCTTCCCACCAGCTGGCAACAGCTTTGAGGATGCTGCTCACGGCTTTGACGCCGAACCTAGCCCCGCCCAAACCGAAGACGCTGTCCGCCATGCCGTTGAACAGGCTCGAAAAGCTGCACAAGCAGTGAAAAAGCGTCATAGCGATGTGAGCAGCGAGCTGGCAAGCCGCCTGCTCGACCGCGCAGTTCGCGACAGCGAACGAGCGGAAAGCGCAGCCGAAGAAAGCCAGCGGGCAAGCGAGCTCGACGAGAGCGAGCGAACGCAACCACTGCGCAAGCGTGGCCCGAAAACTGCAGTGAACAGTGACACTTCCGCGGATGGCGCGCGCCCTTCGAAGAATGCGCGCGAAAGCGCAGGGACACGCACGCCAGGCGAAGCCGCAGCGGACGAAAACGCACAGGATGAAGTTGCGAAGAAGAATCAGAGCAGTGATAATCCTGAAGCGAAGGATATGAGCCGAGACGAGCTGATCGAAAGCCTCTACGGCGACGACCAGGACGAAGATTACCAAGCCTGGCTGAAAGAAGAGCAGGATAGGGTCAGCGCTGAAACGCGCAAAGCAGCTGAGCAACTCGGCCAGCAGATGATCAACTCCGACCGCTTCTCCTTGACCGACGACACGAATATTACGCGTGAAAGCCAAGTGCTCGCCGACATCGCCATGAGCAGCGACGACCTCACCGCAAGCCTGACCACCAGCCTCTCGGCTATGGTCACCGCCGGAAACCCCGTCGAAGTGCCCAACCGCAACGAAACCCAAGAGAGATTTGAAGAAGAGAAGCGCACCAGCGACAAGGCCGCACACCGCCGCCTGCACTTCACCTCTCCCCGCGTACGCCGCACCATCGAACAACTCGTGGCAGCACTGGGAAGGCTGATGAGCAGGAAGAAGCTCAGCACCATCTCCGTGGCGGATATTTCCCGCGAATCGGGGCTCTCCCGCGGCACAATCTACCTGTACTTCGCCGGTAAGGAAGACCTCATCGCCTCGGTGGAAGACATCATCATCTCCCACATCTGCTCACTCATGTTCTCTATGACTGCTCCGGTTCCCAGCTCGGCAGAACATGTCGACCAGCTCAACGAATCCTTGGATATTCGCCGCCGCGTCGGCGACGACACCCGCGTCGATCGTTGGGCTAAGGGCGAAGGTATGTCGGTGTTCACCTACGAAGCCATTTTGCAGTGCATTCGCTATATGCACGAGAACATCGGGTTCCTCCAGCCGCTCGTCGGCCCGAATGGTGACCCATACTTCTCGGAGCGTGCAATCCGCGCTATTACGCGAGTGTTCCGCATGCGAACCCAGCAGATTCCCGGTTTAAGCATGTCCTACTGCGGGCTTCCTGAGGATTACGGAACAGCAGTTCTGCTTTCTGCTTGCATCTCGGTAACAGCACGTTGGCTTTCCAAAGGTGCGCAGGAACCCGATGAAGAGTTTGCCCGTATGATCTACGGAATCTTCGTTACCGCACCAGCAAGGTACTTGCTGTAAGCGGTGCAGTTCGTAGTTCTCGTGCGCCTTGTATCGGCAGATACAGGGCGCTTTTCTATAAGCAAATAGATATTATTATGATATATTGGTAGATATCAAATATATATTAATATGCAATAAAAAAGATATCATGTAGGTGAGGTTTGATCACTTCATTATCAAAACTTCATTACTAGAAAGAGAAATGACTGCAAGGAGAAAAGCGAGGGGACTATGGCGGCAACAGATGTAATGACGAAAGATCAAGTAATCGTTCGCGTACCTCACAACATTAAGAAGCGTGCAGAAGAAGCATGCAAAGAGATGGGATTGCCTATGTCGAGTGCTCTGGTTGGTTTCCTTCGTTTTATTGGGGATGAAAAGAGAATCCCTTTTGAATTTGCTGCCCCTACGCAATCACGCGAAGAATACTTCCGCTCGTTAAGGCAAGATTCTGCAGATTACCGCGCCGGCAAACTTCCAACAGTGAGCCTTGATGAAATGAAGGCTTTCTATGACATGGAGGATTGATTTTAATAAGCGAGCGGCTCGAGAACTCAAGAAACTGAAAAAGACTTCTCCTCAAACTGGTCTGAGAATTATTCGAGAACTGGAAGAAATCAGTGAGATGGAGGATCCTCGTTCCCGCGGCAAAGCAATGACGGGCAATTATGCAGGATATTGGCGATACAGGGTAGGAGATTATCGCATTATTTGCGATATTGTCGACAAGCAATTGCTCATTCTTGCGCTTGAGGTAGGACATCGAAGAGAGATCTATCGGTGACATACTTCTCAGCGGAGTACGTGTACTTGAGCTGAAGGTGCAGTGGGCGGCTTGACTATTAAACTGAGAGGTGCTGGTACACAGATGTGCCGTGTTCACTCATGATGAATGCTCACCATGATGAATGAAGAGTGCAGCGCAGAACACTTCATATAAAGGAGAATTTATGGTCGAGATGTGCGATATTGATCCCGCCTACACCCCGGATCCTCACCGTTACGACGGGCGCATGGGCTACAACCGTTCTGGCCGCTCAGGCCTTCTGCTCCCACAAATCAGCCTGGGCTTGTGGCACAACTTCGGTGACAACGGCAATTACGAAAATATGCGCCAAATTCTGCGCACTGCCTTCGACGCAGGAATCACCCTCTTCGACGTGGCCAACAACTATGGGCCTCACTACGGAGCAGCAGAAAAGAACCTGGGCAAGCTTCTCAAGGAAGATTTCTCCCACCACCGCGACGAACTGATTATCACCACCAAAGCCGGTTGGGACATGTGGCCTGGCCCCTACGGTGACTTGGGCTCGCGCAAATACCTCATGGCATCCCTTGACCAGTCGCTCAAGCGCCTCGGCCTCGACTACGTGGATATTTTCTACCACCACCGTCCCGACCCTGACACTCCATTGGAAGAGACCATGACCGCTCTGGCCGACATTGTTCGCCAAGGTAAGGCCCTCTACGTGGGAATCTCCAGCTACGGTTCACGCGACACCGTGAAAGCAGCCAATATGCTGCGCGAAATGCATGTGCCCTTCGTCATCAACCAGGTGAGCTACTCCATTTTCGAGCGCTGGGTGGAACGCGATGGTCTGCTCGAAACCGCAGAAAACAACGGTATCGGCATCACTGCTTTCTCGCCACTGGCACAAGGCTTGCTCACCAACCGTTATCTCAACGGCATTCCAGCAGACTCTCGCATCGGCCGCGACCCGCGTTACATCAACAAGAGCGCGCTGACAGACGAGCGTTTGGCTCAGATTCGCGCGTTGAACGACATGGCCGAGCAGCGTGGTCAAACGCTTGCCGAAATGGCTATCGCTTGGCTGCTCTCTCACAAGCAAGTCACCTCGGTGTTGGTGGGTGCTTCCCGCCCGTCGCAGGTGCTTGATGACGTGAAATCTTTGCGCAATATCGAATTTAGCGCGGAAGAGCTTGCGAAAATAGATGAAATCTGCGGATTGCAGAAGAATTAATTCACTGCGTCAGGCGGGTATTTATTGAGTTATCAGGCCTGAACTTGTTGCATTGAAGGATATTCGGTGGGCATTGCTTGCCGAATATCCATTTTTTTACTTTGTGACAAAAATAAATTGTGCGTCTACTCTGAATATATCGATGCTCTCTTCAGAGAAGAAGAGGGTTTTCAGATGTGCTTAGCGTTGGGAAGTTTACTTGCTTTCTTACGCCACCACACTGTGACGGAAGGATGATAAATGACAGAACTGACGTCCTCAGCAGGAGTTCGCATCGTCAGCTTAAACGACACCACCCTCGACGGTCAGCACAGCCTTCAGGGCGTGTACTTGGAAAGCGACAACGGCGAAGTTGGCGTTGCACTGGTTGCTCGCGATAAGGAACTTCCGCGCCTCGTACACTGGGGTCGTGCCCTCGCCCACCCTCGCCACGCCCTGCATCTGTACGAAGCCCAGCGCCCCCAGCGTGTTTCTGGCGAGTTGGATGACACCACATGGCCTTCCATTCTCCCCACTCAGGCAGAAGCGTGGATCGGAGCTAAACGCCTCGACATTCGCCGCGGTACGCGCGAGCTTTTCCTCAACTTTGAGCTGGAAGATATCTCCATCAGCCTGATTGACCCTGCACAGGGTGATGGTCTCGATGCAGAGCAGGACCCAGGAGCAGCTGGCGGTGTGCAAGCTCTCGTGGTAGCTCGCGACGTGGCTCACAACATTGTGGTGAACTGGCGCTTGCAAATGCTTCCTGGAGGCTTGATCCGCCAAAGTGCGCGCCTGGTGAACAACGAGCCAGTGGCAAGTGGCGAGAATAATGGTGCTGACAATCTTGAGATTTCCAAGGTGGAATTGGGCTGGCCGCTGCCGTCACGTGCCAGCGAAGTGCTCACCACCACCGGCCACCACCTGCACGAGAGGCGTGCACAAAGGCAAAAGCTGGGAATGACACGCATCGAAAAGGTGTCGATGGTAGGCCGTCCTGACTTCGACTTCAGCCTTCTGCTTGCTGCAGGAACTCCCGGTTTCACTTTTGAAGAGGGTGAAGTGTACGTTGAGCACCTCGGCTGGTCTGGAAACTCGGTGATGGCTGCTGAAAAGCTGCCATATAGCGAGCCGCAGATTTCTGGTGCAGAGCTTCTCTACGGCGGGGAAGTCTCACTCGAGCCAGGTGATACGTACGCAACTCCATGGCTGTACGGCTCTTATGGAAATGGTTTGAACGAGGCCAGCAAGCGTTTCCACCAGTTTGTACGCGCAGCTCATCCTCAGTTTGCCAAGGTCCAGCGCCCTGTGCTCCTCAATACGTGGGAAGCTGTGTACTTCGATCACTCCTATGAGACGTTGGCTGCTTTGGCTGATAAGGCAGCTGATGCAGGTGTGGAACGCTTCGTCGTGGACGACGGCTGGTTCATGCACCGCCGCACCGATAATGCGGGCTTGGGAGATTGGTCGGTTGACCCTGCGGTGTGGCCAGAAGGCGAGCATTCGCTCAAGGCTTTGGCTGACCATGTTCACGCCAAGGGCATGCAGTTTGGCTTGTGGTTCGAACCGGAGATGATCAACCCCGATTCGGATACTGCCCGCGCGCACCCTGATTGGATTTTGCACGCCAGCGTTGAAGAGCAGGGCAGCACGGTTTCTCGCCTGCCAATGCAAGGGCGCAACCAGCAAGTCATCGACCTGACGAATCCGGCAGCCTATGAGCATGTGTTCTCTGCCATGGATGCTCTGGTCAGTGAACTTCACATTGATTACATCAAGTGGGACCACAACAAGCTCGTCACTGAGCCGATTTCGCCCTATTCTGGACGACCTGCTGTGCATGAACAAACGCGCGCCGTGTATTCCATCTTCCAAGGCCTGAAAAAGAACCACCCTGGCTTGGAGATTGAGTCGTGCAGCTCCGGCGGTGGCCGCATCGACCTGGGAATGCTGCGATTTGCAGACCGTGTGTGGGTGTCTGACTGTGTTGACCCTGTCGAGCGCGAAGAGAACCAGCGCTGGGATAGCGTGATTGTCCCGCCAGAGATTCTGGGCGAGCATATTGGAAAGTCTCCTGCTGACTCGACCAAGCGTGCAACGAGCCTGAGCTTGAGGGCTGCCATGGCATTCTTTGGCCACTTGGGCGTGGAATGGAACTTGTTGAAGGTGCCTCAGAGCGAGCTCGACCAGCTTGCCGTGTGGGTGGAGGCCTATAAGGCTTTGCGCCCGCTCTTCTCGACGGGTGTTGTCGTGCACTCCGGGCCAGATGATAGCGATGAGCCAGCTTCATATGTGGATGGTGTCGTTGCTCAGGACGGGTCGAAGGCTGTGTACCGCTTCACTCAGTTGACTGCATCGCGCAGTTACCCTGCTGAACCTGTTCGCTTGCCTGGTTTGAAGGCAGATAGTCTCTACCAGGTGAGTTTGCTTCCTGCTTCCGTTGCTGACATGGATGAGAAGGGCAATGGGCAAAGTCCATTGTTGTGGGCTCACGATGCTTCTGGCGATGGCTCGTATCAGGGTAACTTCTCTGGTCACGTTGTGCTCGATGGTGAGGCTTTGGCTCGCTATGGCGTTCGTCCGCCGTCGTTGCACCCTGCTCAGGCTGTCATTCTCCTGGTGCAAGAGGTGAGCGAGTAAGTTTCAGCGCGTGGTGCGCACGCTCGAATACAGGTTGTTTCGCATGGAGATTATCATTGCCGATAATCACTGCGAGGCAGCCTGTTTTCATCTGTGAGAAGGGTTTACGCTGATCACCGCATTTCAACACGCCGTTTTTCACTTTCTACAATAAATTTTGTAAAGATTTTCGATACCTGGAACGTTCCAAATCATGGAAAAAGAGCCGAGTTTCCCGCGATATTTCTCTTTTTCTTCAATTGGGAAAATATTGTTGCCTATAAATCCAGCAAAACGAGATTCTGAGAAGAAAAAATGCAAGAAACAGTGAGGCGCTCACTGTGCACATAATGTACCATGAGCGCCTCCATTGGGGTGATGATTGAGCCGCGCTTCCCTGCACTGTGTGCAGGAGTGCAATGCGCAGTGACAATCTTTAGGAATGCAAGGCCATCTTTGGGCCAAGAATAAACAAGCGAATAGCCTGCGTTGCAGCACCCATCATCCACGGCGAATCATCATCCTGAAGAATGCTGAACTCAACCTGAGGAGCGCGGCTCGGACGATACTCTGCCAAACCCATGCGAATCGACTCCATCGCATACTTTAAAATAGAGCACGACTCACCAGAAATAAAGATGGTATGTGGCATCGCCATATTTGCCACCACAGCAAGAAGGGCTCCCATACGGAAAGCCTCACGCTGAACCAAACGCTTGGCCTGAGGAACTCCCTGAACTACATCGTGAGCGTAATCATCAAAGCTCTTCGGAGAGCCCATCATTTCCGAGTATTCCTGAGCTAAAGAATCATTTGTCAAGCACTGCGAGCAGCCGCGATGCCGACGTCCTGACAAGCAGGCTGGGCCATCAGGGTCAATGAGAATATGGCCTGCTAATCCGTAGGATTCCCCAGGAGCCTGGACGACCTCTCCGCCCGCAACTAAGCCATAACCAACGCCTGCGCCGACGGTGACTATAGCAAAATCAGTCTCTCCAATTCCAGCGCCAAACCACTGCTGATAACGCAGAAGAGAATCCAGATTGTTGAAAACATAGCAGGGGATATGGGTGAGCTGAGAGACCATGCCTCCCAGGTCAACACGGTGATTCCATGCCAAGAATGGTGCTTGATCAACAGTTCCGTCGTCTAAAATATGTCCGCCAACGCTCACACCGATCATGTGCGGACGGGGAAGTTTCTTTGCTTGAGCTTCAGCGCAGCAGGAATTAACGAGCTGGGCCAAAGAGCGGGCAACATTTTCAGGAGACGTGTTGGAAAAATAGACCTCATGTGTCTTTCCCTGCGGCACACACGAGGTGTTAACGAGCATCGCACGAGCGACTTCGCCACGCAGATTAATTCCCACAAAAGTATGCGTGTTATCAATGATGCGCAAATTAGTTTGTGGACGGCCGCGACCTGCAGAATCTTTATCTTCTGAGTCTTCATCGTCAAGAGCGGGTGAAGTGTTTTCTTCATCTGTGGAAGTAATGACACCGTCGTAGATCAGGTCTGCAGTAATACGAGAAACAGTACCTTGACTGAGAGAATGAAGCCTGGCCAGACCAGTGCGGGAAATGGGACCATACATCAAGATGTCAGCAGCGAGACGATGTGTCCACTCGGAGCCGTCAAACCATGGTTTGGCAGCCTGCGGTGGAAGTAATGCTGCTTTTTCGAAATCTGCCATACTATCTCTCTCTCCATTAATAAGAAGCGGTGCTGGCCAGGAGTTACTTACTGTGGCGTGCGCACACTTGTGATCTCGCAATCAGTAAGAAACATGACTGAGCTGACGCTTCTTATGGCATTTCGTTATTAATTTCATCTTATTGCATATTCTCACACTTTGAAAGTAAAAAAGGAGCGTCGACAATGAAAGGTACGGAAATGTGAGGAAGCATTTCTGAAAGGATGTATTTCCTGCAGAGAATTGATTTTCTCGGAAGAGCTCAGCCCCGCAGTAGCGGATTGATTTTCGAGATTATCACTTCCTGAGGGAAATAATTTCCAAGTGAACGACTGATGAAGTATCAACGAGGAGAAAGGTCACACCCGATGCAGGTACATTCCGGCACGGTCAGGAAGGTGGCCAGGGCAGCAGCAGCTATCGCAGTTTCGGTTGCTACCACGATGTCCCTTGTGGGCTGTGGAGTGACGGGCAGTAATGACGTCACCCTGGACTTCTTCCAATTTAAGGCCGAAGCAAAGAATCAGTTTGAGACTTTGGCTCGTCAGTTTGAAAAAGAACACCCGCATATTCATATCAACATCAACAATTCGGCCAACGCACAGACCGATTTGCGTACGCGCTTCGTGAAGAACCGCGTTCCTGATGTCATCACTTTCAACGGTGATATCAGCTTCGGAACATTTGCTGCAGCAGGCATGTTCCACGATTTCACCAACGACCCGATCGTCAAGAAGCTCAACAAGGGCATGGTCGAGATTTCTCGCAATCTGGTTCAGACCACGGACCCCGCAAAGAAGCGTGTGTATGGTCTGCCATTTGCAGGAAATGCTTCTGGCTACATCTACAACAAGACTGTGTGGCGCAAGTGCGGCGTTGACCCAGAAAACCCACCTCAGACTTGGTCTGGTTTCAAGGCCATCGTTGCACAGTTCAAGGAGTGCGGTGTCAATCCTGTTCAGGCAACAGTTGCTGATGGCTGGACGACGCAGGCTCCTCTTTCCTCCTTCGCAGGAACCACCACTCCTGTTTCCGACTACGACAAGCTGCGTAAGGGTGAGGCAACCTTCAAGGAGATTTGGACCAAGCCAGTTCAGCTCACCATCGACTTGTTGGATATGACTACCGGTACCAAGGGCGTGACCTACCAGCAAGGCACTCAGAACCTCGCACAGGGCAAGGCTGCTATCATTCCTTTGGGTACGTACGCCATTCCTCAGGTGCGCATGGTGAAGAAGGACGCCGACCTCGGCTTTGCCCAACTTCCTGCCACTGATAATCCTAAGGAGCAGTTGCTGGTTGCCGGCGACGACGTGATGCTCACCATGGGCGCGAACACCAAGCACCCTAAGGAAGCTATGGAGTTCATCAACTTCCTGATGAGTGAGAAGTCTCTCAACCAGTATGCCGACGAGCAGAGCGCCATCACCCCTCTCAAGAAGACGCATTTTGGTGATCCTGCTTTGAAGACGATTCAGAAGTTCTACAAGGAAAACAGACTCGTCGACTTTGCTGACCACAACATCCCATCCTCCATCAACCTGGGTGGCATGATGCAGACCGCCGTGATTAGCAAAAATGTTCCACAGTTCATCTCGGGAATGCAGAAGGAATGGGACAAGGTTCAGTCCCGTAACTTCTCCTACCTGTGAGCGTGAGTAAAGAAAGGATAGTGAAATGACGTCTACGACAGTTTCCGCCGGTCAGGCTCGCCTTGCAGGTAAGGCCAAGAAGGCAAAGGTCTCGTCCTTCTCCACTCGCCATGTGGATCCGGCTTATTATTGGATGGCTGTTCCTGCAGCAATTTTGTTTGGTCTCTTCTTGTACCTGCCGTTTGTGAGGGGTGTTCTCTACTCCTTCACTAACTCGCAGGGTTATGGAGATTATCACTACATTGGTTTGCGTAACTACGGCGCTTTATTTCAAGATGATCGCGTTGGTCACGCTTACCTGTTCACCATTGCTATCGCTATCGTGATCACCATCTTCGTCAACGTGATCGCCCTGTTCTTGGCTGTGGCTTTGAACTCCAAGATCGCGTTTAAGAACGGTTTCCGCGCGATCTTCTTCGTGCCTTACATCCTCTCCGTGCTGGTTATCGGCTATGTGTTTAAGTACATCTTCATGGCCGTTCTCCCAGCCTGGGGTCAGGCTTTGCACATTGGTTGGCTGTCGGAATCCATGCTGACATCTGATTCGATGGCATGGTTCCCGATCGTCTTCCTCTCCGTATGGCAGGGTGTGGCTTACTCCACGCTTCTCTACCTTGCAGGCTTGCAGACTATCGACCAGAGCTTGTATGAAGCTGTGTCCCTCGATGGTGCCAACGCTTGGAAGGCATTCTGGCAGCTCACCTTCCCACTGATTGGACCATTCTTCACCATCAACCTTGTTCTGACGATGAAGAACGCTATGAACACCTTTGATCAGGTGGTTGCGTTGACCGGTGGCGGTCCAAACTCTCAGACCGAAACGGTGACGTACTTGATCTTCAACAACGGCTTGACTGGCGGCGAGTTCGCTTACCAGACGGCTAACGCAGTGGTCTTCTTCCTGGTCCTGCTCGTCATTGCAGGCATCCAGCTGGCCATCTCCAAGAAGCTTGAGAAGTGAGAAGCGAAAGGTCCTGATGACAATGACAAACGTTTCTGCTGCTCCCATGGGTGGAGCTGACCCTCGTACTCTCGCAGCTCGCGAGAAGGCATCGTTGAAGGATGCCAACGGTAAGCCAGTCAAGAGCAAGGATAGGCATACCGTTAACTGGCCTTTGACCATTGTTTTGGCAGTGCTCTCCTTGGTGATTCTGGTTCCTCTGTACTTCACCCTGGTGACGGCTCTGAAGACTCCAGCAACAGTTGGTGGCTTCGACTGGCCAAGCAAGATGCACTGGGAGAATTTCTCGACTGCAGCTCAGATGGTTGACTTGGGTCACGTCGCCTTTAACTCTCTGATTATCACTGTTGCTGCTGTTGTTCTCACGCTGATGACGAACACCTTCGTCGCTTATGCAGTGGCAAGGAACCAGGATAAGAAGTTCTTCCGTTTCCTGTACTTCTTCTTCATTGCTGCTATGTTCGTGCCATTCCAGGTTCTTATGCTTCCTCTGGCAAAGCAGATGGGTATGTTGCACTTGGATAACCGCATTGGCCTGATCATTTTGTACGTGATCTTTGGCTTGGGTACGAACCTGTTCATCGCAACGGCATTTATTAACTCGATTCCATTCTCTTTGGAAGAGGCAGCTCGTATTGACGGCGCTGGTACGTGGAAGATCTTCTTCACGATTATCATGCCTCTGATGGGACCAATTAATGCCACCATTGCGATTACCACTACTCTGTGGGCGTGGAACGACTTCCTGATGCCATTGATTGTGATGACTGATGCGTCGAACACCACTATCCCTCTGGCACAGTACGTGTTCTCCAGCCAGTTTGCTACGAACTACCCAGTGGCATTCTCCTCCTACTTGATGGCAATGCTTCCTGTTCTGGTGGTTTACGTCATCTCGCAGAAGTGGGTCATTTCTGGTGTGATGCGTGGCGCTGTGAAGGGCGAGTGAGCTTACTGAGCCTTTGCTCACTGATATAACTGAACCTTTTCGTAAGGCCGAGTCACTGTTGTGGCTCGGCCTTTGTGTTTCTGTCATTTTACTGCTGTGATCACCATGAGGTATTCATGCTGTGAGAAGAAAGCAAAAAAAGAAGAGTATCAATACATTACAAGCCGTGTTACGAGGTCATTAAAATAACAGAAATAAATAACAGAAGGAAGAGCAGAGAAAAAAGATTATCACTGATGGTAATAAAAAGAATATTAATGACAATAAATAAATCTGAAGAAAGTATATTAAATGAATAATTCAAAGTAAATAATTGAATTGAAAGAGTGCTCACTTCGTCATCGTTACTATCTGCCGAAGGGCCTGAATAGTGAATTTCCCCCTCATATTGTGGGAATTAATTATTGTGGTGAAGGTGGGGGAAAGAAGCCTGCGCATTACAAAAGCGACGTAAAGTACCTTGTGTAGTCTCTGAATTATTTTTATAATGAAAGAAAATAGGAGGTAAGAGAGAAAGGTCAAAGATGACTGCTCAGAATAGGCTGTCAGTGCCTGATTCCATCCATACGAACGGAGCAACGCCAAACCCTTGGTGGTCGAATGCTGTGGTGTATCAGATTTACCCGCGCAGTTTTCAGGATACGAATAATGATGGTTTCGGTGATGTGAAGGGTATTACTTCTCGCTTGGATTATTTGGCTGATCTGGGTGTTGATGTGTTGTGGTTGTCTCCTGTTTATCGTTCTCCTCAGGATGACAATGGTTATGATATTTCCGACTACGAGGATATCGATCCCATGTTCGGCACTATGGCTGATATGGATGAGTTGCTGAAGCAGGCTCATGCTCGTGGTTTGAAGATTGTTATGGATTTGGTGGTTAACCATACCTCGGATGAGCATGCGTGGTTCCAGGCTTCTCGTGATAAGAATGATCCTCATGCTGACTGGTATTGGTGGCGTCCAGCCCGCCCAGGCCACGAGCCAGGTACTCCTGGTGCTGAGCCGAACAACTGGGGAAGCTACTTCGGTGGTTCTGCATGGCAGTACGACGAAAAGCGCGGCGAGTACTTCTTCCATCAGTATTCCAAGAAGCAGCCTGACCTCAATTGGGAGAACCCTGAGGTTCGCAAAGCTGTGTATGCGATGATGAATCGCTGGCTTGACCGCGGCATTGATGGCTTCCGCATGGACGTCATTACCCAGATTTCCAAGCGCGTCGACTCGCAAGGCCGCCTGCCAGGCGAACCCGGCAGCGAACTGGAAACAGAGCCTGCTGGTGCTGATGGTTTCTCCAGCCCTTACCCCTTCTGCTCGAATGGACCTCGTTTGGATGAGTTCTTGAAGGAAATGCGCCACGAAGTGTTTGAAGGCCGTCAGGGCTTCCTCACCGTAGGTGAAGCGCCGGGTATTGAAGGTAAACGTCAAGAGGAGATTACCAATCCTGATAATCATGAGTTGGACATGCTCTTTATCTTCACCCATCTGGACGACCCACAAGGTAGGCCAAAGTGGGATGCTCCAGCTCAAAGCCCGCTTGACCTGAAGAGGAGCTTGGGTAAACAACAGGAGTCTGTCGCTGGCAAGGGTTGGAACTCTTTGTTCTTGGATAACCATGATCAGCCGCGTATGGTCTCCCGTTTTGGTGACGATTCGACGGAAGAGCTGCGCGTCCGCTCGGCTAAAGCTTTGGCTTTGCTTTTGCACATGCATCGCGGCACTCCGTATATCTATCAAGGCGAAGAGTTGGGTATGACCAACGTCCGTTTTGACAAGCTCTCCGACTACCGCGACCTGGAGTCCATTAATCTGTATCACCAGCGCATTGAAGCTGGGGAAACGACTCCAGAGAAGATGATGGAAGGAATTTACCGCGTGGGCCGCGATAATGCACGCACCCCAATGCAGTGGGATTCTTCCACCTACGCCGGCTTCATGCCTGCTGACTCGAGCAGCGAGCCATGGATCAACGTCAACCCGAATAAGGACCACATCAACGCTCAAGCGCAGATGGATGACCCTGACTCGGTGCGTGCCTTCTACAAGAAGCTCATCGACCTTCGCCACCACGACATGGTTGTGGCAGCAGGCTCCTGGGAGCTCGTGGCCGCTGACGACAAGGATGTTTACGCCTTCACGCGCACCCTTGCTCCTTATACCGATGAGGATGGCGTCAAGCATGAGGGTGAACAGTACTTGGTGATGGTGAATATGAGCTCCACCTATTCGCTCATCCCGGTTCAGTGCCAGCAGCTGCTGGAGGGCAAGATTGGCCCAACCCGCGTGGTGATCGCCAATGACGACCCATCCAACATCGCTGGTTCTTTGCTCAATGAGCGTTTGGACCCATGGGAGGCTCTCGTCACCCGCCTGTAAAGCTAACGGATCGCGCGTGTGCCGTGCTGGTCGAGTCCGGTGACCAGTGCTGGCAGGCTGCGCAGACACCGTGAGAGAATGGCTCTAGTTTCGTGCTAGAGCCATTTTCTTATGCGCTTCAGTGAGCCTGAGTGCTAGCCTGTGAAGGTACGAATATTAGCTTGCAAGCCGGTACGGTGGCGCGAGCTCAAGGAGGACTATGACTACCCCATCCGGCCAAGACGGTGAGATTAACATCGATTATGCCAATCACAATCGTTTTGCCACGGACTCCCAGGGTGAAGATGGTTTCGAGCGCAGCTTGACTGGCCGCCACATCCAATTCATCGCCATCGGTGGAGCTATTGGCACTGGCCTGTTCCTTGGCTCGGGAAAGTCCATCGCTCTGACCGGCCCTTCCATCGTTGTGGTCTATATGCTCGTGGGCGCGGTGATGTTTATTCTCATGCGTGCTATCGGCGAGATGCTCTACCAGGACCCTACTCAGCACAGCTTTATCAACTTCATTGGCCGGTATTTAGGCTCAGGGTGGGGGCGCTTTGCTGGCTGGTCGTACTGGCTGGTGCTGCTCATCATCGGTATGACCGAGCTCACCGCGGTATCGCAATATTTTGTCACGTTCTTCTTAGGCTTCGGTGTTAATCTTGCGCCATGGCGTTGGCTTATCGAGGTCTGTACTGTCGCGCTGATCCTGCTCATCAACTTGATTTCGGTGAAGGCTTTTGGTGAAACAGAATTTTGGTTCGCCATGATCAAAATCAGCCTCATTATTGGCATGATTATCACCGGCATTGTGATGGTTATTACGCACTTTAGCTACCCTGCTCATGTTGTTCAAGGCGTCGCCATCCCGGCTGGGCAGGCAAGTGTGAGCAACATTTTCCATGATTATCAGCTCGCACCGAATGGTTGGATGAGCTTTATTCTCAGCTTCCAAATGGTCTTCTTCGCCTATGAGACGATTGAGCTTCTCGGCAATACTGTTTCCGAGACGAAGGACCCTCGCCATGTGCTGCCCAAGGCAGTCAACCAGATTATCAACCGTATTTTGATCTTCTATGTGGGTGCTCTGCTTGCCATTATGGCGATTGTGCCGTGGAAGATGTTTAAGCCGGCTGCAGATGGCAGCTTTGCTTCGCCGTTTATTATGGTCTTCCGCTTTGCGGGGGTGAACTGGGCGTCGGCTCTCGTGTTCTTCGTGGTGATTACGGCTGCGATGAGCTCGATGAACTCGCTGGTGTTTACCGCCGGCCGTCAGCTGTATGCGGTGGCTCGAAGAAGCCATGAGCCGAAGTTGAAGGCGCTGGTGAAAGTGTCCCGCCACGGTGTTCCTGCGCGCGCGATTATGCTTTCTGCAGCGATTATTTTGGTTTCTCCTGCGCTGAGTTTGCTGCCGGGTTTGCCAGCGCTGTTTACTCTGTTCTCCTCGACCTCGTCGGCGGTGATTATCGTCATCTACGTGTTGGTGATGATTACGCATATGCGTTATCACCAGAGCGAGGATTTTTTGGAGGATGGCTTCTTGCTGCGCGGCTATCAGGTGTGGGATCGCGTGGCGATTGTGTTCTTCTTGTTCGTGTATGTGACGTTGTTCTTGAGTTCGGAGACATTATTGCCTGCGCTCTTGGGCTTGGTGTGGTTTGCTGGTTTTGGTACGTTCAGTCTCCTCGCCGAACGGCGGAAAGAGTAATGTCGAGAGATTTCCGACAGGATCATAAACAAATGGTGACAATCTGTCTAATTTTTAAGGAAATTCACAGGAAAAACCTCTTGGCAGAATGAAAATTCTATTTAATAATAGTGGGGTCAACAGTGAGTGATCCTTCTGGTGACCATGCTTCCGCATGATAATTGAATCTTTCTTCTTCTCTCATAGTATGGCCGGGGCTTCTCTCTCCCCGGCCTTATTTTTGCCCGCGCCCGGGCGGGGCGCGCTAGGCCGCGGCTCAGGCTGGGTTGGTAGCTCTAGGACGCGGCGCAGGCCGGGTTGGGCCGTGGCGCTGTGCGCCTCCCGAGTCCGGGTGAGCCGCGCCTCCTGTACTGACGAATTGGGGCTGAGAAAAGTGATAATAGAAGAGGAAGAAGGTAGCACATGGTTCACAATCTCGATAATGCCCAACAGTTGAGCTTTGACTTCGATGAGGACGATAATGACAGTGATAATCTTGAGAAATTCGAGAAAGCTGAGCCAGTAGTCAGCGAAGCGGTGATGCCAGTAGTTTCCATCGATGCAGCAACGCAAGAATGGGTGGAAAACTGCTTTTACCGGCTTGCCCATTCGAAATTCCGCTCCAGCTTCCGCTTAAGTAGCGCGGACCTTGACTATGCGCTCAAAAAAGGCCCAGTCACCATCCACCAGCATGCGCGTCAATTCCTCACCCAGCGCCTGGCGGCGGCAAACCCCAGCAATGACGGGCGGCAAACACCCTGGCGAGGCCATCCGGTATTCACCGCCCAACATGCTACGGCAACCTGCTGCCGCGGATGCATGCACAAGTGGTGGGGAGTCAAGCAGGGCGTCCCGCTTACTCCCGCGCAAATTGAACGTTTCAGCGTGCTCATCATGACGTGGATCAGCGCGCAAGTCAACGACGAGACGCTCACCGACGGGCGCAACGTTGGGCGGTAAGAGGGTCGCAGGCCAGGGTCGCGCTGTTGCCTAGAGCTCGCGGTTTACAGGACCTGCAGAATCAGTGGGTAGCAAGGTACACTCTGTAAGCAGAAAGGAGTCGAGGATGACCGAAGAAAAGCGCAGCACACTGCGTGACGTCGCGCGTGTAGCAGGAGTAAGCCTCAAAACCGCGAGCAATGCAGCAAACGGAACTGGGCGAATGAGCGACGAAACCCGCCAGCACGTCCTCGACGTCATCCACCAACTGCACTACCAGGTCAACGTCAGCGCCCGCAACCTCACCGCAGGGCGCAGCCACAACATCACCTTCATCTTGCCAGGCCTGTCCGCGCCCTACTTGGGTGAGCTCGCCGATAACGTGATTTCCGCAGCAACCGCGCGCGGCTACGAAAGCTCGATCTGGACGTATGATCCGCTCAACGTGAGCATGGGAGAGCTCCTTTCTTCAGTTAACACGTCCACCAGCGATGGCGTGGTGCTCTCCCTCTCCGAAGCGGGGACGGCGCAGAAGGAAGACTTTAACGTTTCCTACCCACTTGTCACCATCGGCACCCGCAAAACATACGGCCTTGCCGACCGCGTCACGATGGACGACCGCCTCAACGCGGCCTTCGCCGTGCGCTACCTTCACCAACACGGCGCACAGTCTCTCGCCGTCATCGGGGCACACCAAGCCTTTGATGAAAAAACCATTCGCGAAGCCGATGAGGGCAATGCTCATCTACGTTTGCGCGGAGTGCTTGAGCAGGCGGAGCACGATGGCTGGCAACTCGACTCTCACCTCATCGTCAACGTCGGCTACTCGTGGAATATCGGCGAAGGCTTCCGAGCAGCAGAATGGCTCATCGAACAAGGCACGCATTTCGACGCCATTCTCGCCCTCAACGACCAGCTTGCCATCGGCGCTATTTCAGCGTTGATCGGCCACGGTTTGCGTGTTCCTCAGGACGTTCAAGTTATCGGTTTCGACAATATTGAGGAAGCACGCTACTTGCAGCCGCCTTTGAGCACGATGGATTCGATGATCAACTGGACGGCTGATACTGCAGTGAACCGTCTGATTGACCGTATTGAAGGCAAGTTGGAAGGCCCTGCTGAGCTCATTCGTCGAAGGGGAGACTTGATTGTGCGGGAGACCACTCGTTAGTCAACTGCTCGCCGTCACCTTTCAGTGGCGCCACACGATGCTGGTCAAGCTCGGGCAGAAGGCTTGTGGAAAGGCGCTGGAGCTCAGGGAAAATTTCACGTCCCGGCACGCTTCTATTCAGCCAGTCCGGCACAAGATTATCAGGGACAAAAACAGGCATGCGCGAATGAACCTGAGCGGGTTCGCCTTGAGCTTGTTGAGTAAGAATGGTTGCGCTCAGCCGCGAGGAAAAATTCTTACCAGGAACCGGGTACACGTACCCACGCTTACTGGCTTCTTCCTCGCTCAGTTCGCGTTCAGGCCACCACGAGTAGAGGCCAGCTAACCACAGCGGTTTTCCGTCGGCGAGCGAGAAATAATACGGTTCGCGCCCGCTTTTCCACTCGTAGTAGCCGCTCACCGGAATGATGGCTCGCATACGCTCAGCGCTGGCAGCGTAGGTGGGCTTGCTCAGCGCGCTTTCCACACGAGCGTTGAAGGTGGGGTAGGCCAAATGCGCAGTAGGGGAAGTTGTGGGAATCAGCGACCAATACGCGCTGACAATCTTGGTATGGCCTTGAGCTGTAGCAAGGGCGATGGCGATGCTACTTTGCGGGCTGATATTCCAGGAAGGGTGGGGCAGGTGAGGGGCGAGTTCGGCGTGAAGCAGTTCGCCGATGAGGCTGGGCTCCCAGGCTGCAGCAAAGCGTCCGCACATTTCTCCTCCTCATTGATGGCCGCGCGGCTTTGGCTGGTGGCCGCGCTGGGCCGGTGCTACCGGTGGTCGCTGGTGGCCAGCGGGACTGGTGTCTCCAGTAGGCCGCGCTTTGGGTATGAAAAAGCCCGCCAGAACTCTTGCGATGAGCTCTGCCGGGCTGTGACGTGACTTCGTCAGAGGCTGAGCGACACGGTGAAAAACTTACCCGCTAGCATAAGTAAGGCTTCCGCCGACCTCAAAGTGGCAAACTTTCAGGCGCTCAAACGAACTGCACGTGAGCAGACGTGCTCAGTTCTTCTTCCTCTTGCCGTAACGAGCCTCGAACTTGGACACCTGGCCGGCGGTATCGAGAACGGTGCGCTTGCCGGTGTAGAACGGGTGAGAAGCGGAGGACGTATCAACGTCGATCAGCTTGTACTCGTTGCCATCTTCCCAGGTGATGGTCTCGGTGTAACGAGGGTCGTTCACCAGGGTGGACTTGGTCATGAAAGTAAGGTTGCCAGTGCGGTCGCGGAAGACCACTGGGCCATACTCTGGATGAATATCCTGCTTCATAATGCCTTCTCTTTCGTACGTACGAGAATACAAACTATCTTTATACCATGAGCAGCCTACAGATGAAAGCCCGGCTGGCCAGTTGCTTCAACACGAACATCTTTAGATTTTCACCGCGCATGCCAAGATAGAACGCATGAATATGAACGAGAACAAAGGTGTCCCAGCAAACGATGTGCTGCGCTCTTACCTCGCCTCGGCCACCCCTCAGATGAATGAAGAGGCCGTTATCCAAGGCGAGCACTGGCGCATTGGAATTCTCTCCGAAGCGCTCGTGCGCGTGGAATGGTCGGAATCAGGCCTGTTTGAAGACCACGCTACGCAGATTGTGATGAACCGCAGCTTCGGCCGCACTCCAAAGTTTCACGTGACACATAACAGTGATAATCTTGTGGTCATCGAAACCCCAGCACTGACGCTGAGTTACAACAAAAAGCCTTTCAGCTCTGAAGGCTTGAGCGTTGCAGCAAAAAGATCGACCAGCCACTACCGGATTTGGCATTACGGCGATGGTGACCACAACGGAAACCTCGGCGGAACAGCACGCACCCTCGACCAATGCGACGGCGCAACCACGCTCGACAAGGGCGTTGCTTCCCGCCACGGCTGGGCAGTTATCGACGACTCGCGCTCCAACGTGTGGCGTGACATGCCCACCATCCCTGACGGGCCAAGCCAAGGCAAGGCAAACCCTTACGGCGTATGGCTCACCCCGCGCAGCCACCAAGAAACCGACATCTATATTTTCGCGCATGGAAATGAGTACGCCAGCGCCGTGCAGGACCTCTACCGCCTGACTGGGCCTCAGCCACTGCTGCCACGCTGGGCTCTGGGCAACTGGTGGAGCCGCTACTACCGCTACTCACAGAGCGAATACGAGCAGCTGATGCGCGGTTTCCGCGAAGAGAACTTGCCATTTAGCGTTGCTGTTCTCGACATGGATTGGCACCTCGTTGATATCCCAGCGCAGTATGGCCACGGCTGGACTGGTTACACGTGGAACAAAGAGCTGTTCCCCGACCCTCCCGCCTTCCTCAAGAGCCTGCATGACATGGGAATGCACGTCACCCTCAACGACCACCCTCGCGACGGCTACCGCAGCTTCGAAGACGGCTATGCTGAAGCCGCGCAAGCTATGGGCATCGACCCGGATAGCGGCGCAACCGTGAATTTCGACATCGCTGACCCGCTGTTCTTGCGCACATCGATGCATATGCATCATCGCTTGGAAAAGCAAGGTGTTGACTTCTGGTGGATCGACTGGCAGCAAGGCTCACTTTCGCGCGAACCGGGGCTTGACCCTCTGTGGATGCTCGACCACGCTCACTACTGCGATTCGGGCAGGGATGGCCACTGGCCACTCACGTTCTCGCGGTACGCGGGAGTCGGCTCCCACCGCTACCCGGTTGGCTTCTCTGGTGACACAGTGATTTCGTGGGATTCCTTGAAATTCCAACCATACTTCACTGCTACAGCCTCGAATGTGGGCTACGGCTGGTGGAGCCATGACATCGGCGGGCATATGTTGGGAACTCGCGATGACGAGTTGGAAGCGCGCTGGTTCTGGCTCGGTGCTTTCAGCCCGATTAACAGGCTGCACAGTTCCGCCTCTGATTTCCTGACCAAAGACCCTCGCTCCTTCGCCGAGCCTGCTCGCTCTTCGATGAGCGCTGCGCTACGCTTCCGCCAGCGCATGCTGCCGTACCTGTATTCGATGAATTGGCGTGCGCATGAGGCTGGGCTTCCTGTGGTCGAGCCGCTGTATTGGGTGCATTCTGACCCTGAGTCTTACGCTTTCCACGACGAATTCTACTTTGGTACTCAGCTTCTCGTCGCCCCGATTGTTGACCCTGCTGACGAGTTCACGGGTATGGGTTCTGCTCAGGTGTGGCTGCCTGCTGCCAGTGATAACGCTCCGGTGATGAGCGGCGAAATGCTGCGAGAAGCCGATTCGAAGGGTGCGATCATACCCAAGGATGCTGCTGGCGACACTTCCCACAGTGACGCTTCTACCACTACCGAAGCCTGCGCACCTCACCTGTGGTTCGACATTTTCACCGGCCGCGCTTACGAGGCACCTCAGGCTCGCCATCTTCGCGTATTCCGCCCGCTCAACCAGATTCCTGTTTTCGCCCGTTCTGGCGCCGTTCTGCCGCTTCTGCCTGACACTGCTCAGGCTTTGCAGGCGGGCACGTCGAACCCTCGCGCGCTGGAAGTTCTGCTGATTCCTGGCGCTTCTGGCTCGTTTGAGATCGTGGAAGACGACGGCATTTACCAGCCCGATTCCTCCCAGATTCACACCGCGCGTACTCGCTTGACGTGGAACTGGCAGGCTGGCACTTTCCACATTTCTGCCCCGCAGTTCTCCTCGCAGCAGCAGGCTGGCATCCTCCCCGATTCGCGCAACTGGAGTGTGTGCGTTCGTGGCGTCGCTCGCCCTGATAATCTTGAGCAAATTCGAGCCTATGCGACCAACGCTTCTGGCCAGCGTTCTGAAGTGGCTGCTCACGCTTCCTATGACGAGCGCACGTTGAGCTTGCTGGTAAGCTGTGAGGCGGTGGCGAGCTCGGCCGAGCTGGACGTCGACCTTCCAGGCCTCAAGATTGCCACTAACCCGCTCGTCTCTGACGCTTTTGATGTTCTCAATCGCGCCAAGATTAACACTTTGACGAAGGACCTTGCGATGACTGAGATCTCTCGTTTTAGTGTGGGCGCTCTGGCCTCCTTTGCTGCTTTGGAGAGAGATAATACGCGCGAGCAGGTTGCGGGTGAGCCGCCTATTTGGAAGTCGCATATGCCGTCTACGGTCATCGCTGCTCTTGCAGAAGTGCTGACTCGCAGTTAACCTCGAGCGCTCGGTCTGAGCAGGAAATGATTCATTCTCGCTAGCCGAGAATCTCAATAAAAGAAAGTAATCCCCGATTAACAGCAATGCTAATCGGGGATCGTTGTATATGCAGCTTAAGCGTTCGCACGAAACGAATAGCTGCTGCCTTGTCTACCTTGCCTCGTGTTCGATTTTGCCAGGGGGTAGTTCAGGAAGGCGTTTATGGCATGCGATCGAGGATAACCGGGTTCAACGGCTCGGCAGGAACAATCCACGTTCCCTGATCGGAGTAGTGAATGATGCCTTGGTGGGATAACCGCTTTCCGCAGGTGTGCTGATTAACCCACATACCAACATATTGAGGGTAAGAAGCGAGTTCTCTCGTTCGTGACAATCTCGTTCCATACCCTGCTTTTTCGTTGATCATGTACTGAGCAGTTTTCTCATCGCCATTGAAAATACTGACATTTCCCGGAATATCGTGTCTTTCATTCGAATAATCGGGGATGTTTAATCCTTCTCCATGGCGATCAGAGGAGATTGGGAACAGAACTCGACCTGTCTGCGAGGTGACCTGTTGGGGCATATCCATGTAGTTAACGGTGATGAAAAGCTTCTTCGGGTCGTCGCCAAAAGCGTGAGGTCCCAGCGAAATGACGTCATCTACCTGGTAGACGAGCTCATAATAGTCGTTGTCGTCAGTCGTTTGGGAATCGTATGACGTCAGATAGGTGCAGCGATACTTCTCTCCCGTGGCATACTCAAAGGTCAACTGGTAATCCAGGTGAGCGTGAGAGTAAGAGAAGAGGATGTCTGTTGTGTAGTCTTCTTCCTCATGGTTGTAGAAGAAGTGCGACGGCACAGTTTCCTCATCTGCTGTATTGGCAGCGTTCTCTTGCTCGATCATTTCAGCGATCTTTTTCTGCTCTGCTGCTGAAGGAGGGAAAATCCTCTTACCTTGAGAATTGACCACTTGAGATGGCATATCATGGTAGTTCACGAAGACGAGGTTCCACCCATGTGCAGTATGGGGGCCTTCTTGGAAGAGAGTTTTCACCGCATACTCAAGCTCCCTGTAAGTTTCATAATGGGGATCGTCGGTGGGGTAATCGTCTGAATTATCGGCATCGTCAATGTCCATGAAAACAGCAGAAAATGATTCACCATCCGGGTAAGTGAATGTCAGCAACTCTTCCTCATGGTGGCGTGCGTAGTTAAGAAGTATGTCAATAGTTCCGTACTCTTCAATCTTTTTAGGCTTCGCTACAGCTGGAGCAGGGGCATTCTTCTCCCGTTCCAGGCGTTCTCTCTCATGAGCCTGTCGAATCTCTTCTGAATAGATGACTTTGCCATTCTTATCCAGAATCTTTTCGGGCATGTCCTTGTACCATGTAAGGATGAGATCGCCCTTTTCGAAGGGTTGGGAGCCTCGTTTCACCACTTCAGTGCAAAGCCATGCTATTGCGTAATACTCACAATAACGAGGGTCATCCTCATCGTATTCATCGCAGTTATCTGAGTCAAACGCATCATTAAGTTCTGCGCGAAGAATGGTACCATCTTTCATATAAAGGGTGCATTCTTCATTCCATTCAAGCGCTTGGAAAACAACACCGATGGTGTCTTCTTCTTCAGGATTATCAAACCTTCCCATTGATCCACCTCGATCCGATGAGAAAAATTGGCGCTACGAGCGATGCTGTATAAAAAGTGCCCCCTGTGGGACTCGAACCCACAACCTACGACTTAAAAGGACGCTGCTCTAACCAATTGCGCTAAAGGGGCATCGGCTACTAGTATACGCGAACTTCAGATTTCGCCAAGTGAACATGCGCAAAATCAGCAGAGAAGCATTCGAAATGAGAGCGAGAGCAAGAGAAACACTAGCAGAAGGAAAGCTGAAATGTGTACAAAAGGCAAGCGGAAAATAAAGAGCAATGAAAGAAAACGTCGAGCCGCAACACGCCTGTCGGCGCAAAGGCCGCTCGTAGCGGCAAAAAATGGAGCCCGGAGTTGACTACGACTCGACGCGATTAACAGCATACACGGTTACAGCTCAAAACAGTGCATTGCGCTCAGCGCGAGAGCGAGACTCCCGCCATGATTCGCGTGTCCGGCGTGGCGAAGTAGAAGTAGCTGCACAAATGATGAAGCGCAGTGATAATCTTGAGCGCTACTCCAACCTGCCTTGCTTCCACAAGCTTGCACCGGCGCGGAAATCCTTACCAGTTTGCGCCAAACGAGAAGCAGTAGCACGCAAAGCAGAAATATGAGCCATACGACGACGAGTGTCACTATCAGCCAAGCGACGCTCCTCAAGCTCAGGCAACTCATGAGCCTCACGAGCAGCCAACAGGTCCATTCCAGCAGCCTCAATCATCACGAAAGCAGAAGCACGCTGCAAAGCGACCGAAAAATCACCCACAAAAGCGCCAGCCAAAATAGAGTCGGCAGTAGCAGCAATATCCTCAGCAGTAGGAGCCTCATCAATGCCGGTAATCGCCGACGCAGCACCCACCACAGGCTCACCCAAACGCCAAAAACGCGACAGAGACTCCGGGTTCTGGCGCATCCACAAGCGCAAGTTATACAAACGCCACATCATGCCAGGAAGAGTTTCCGGCTCGGACTTCTCCCACAACTCGGCGATAATATCCAAGCCTTCATTCTCCACCACCGTCAACACGCGCGTGACAAGAGCAGGGTCCTTCGACTCATGAACGCGATGCAGTAAAGCTAAGGCAGACTGGTGGCTCATTTCCGACACCTGCTCGGGGCTCAAACCCGAGCTCATCTGGTTCAAACTCGCTTCGTCGAGCTGAGCTGGGCGCGCAGGGCGAGTAGAACCCGTACGATGAGCGTCAAAAGCCTGAGAAACCGGGCGAACTGGCATGAACTTCCTCCTGAAGTAACGGGCCAGAAGCTAACACTGTGAAGTTCAGCTTCTGAAGTTAGCGTGCGCTGATGTCGATGCGCGGAGAAGCATCCAACAGAGTACGAGTATACGCATGGCGAGGGTGAACAAGAACCTCAGAAACGCTGCCCTGCTCCACAATCTCACCACTCTTAATGACGGCGAGATTATGCGCAACCTCCTGCACAATGCCCAGATCATGCGTGATGAACAAGCAAGCGTAGCCATACTCCTGCTGAAGCGTGCGCAACAGGTCCAGCACACGCTTTTGAACGGTCACATCTAGCGAACTCGTCGGCTCATCAGCAATGAGAAGCTTCGGGCGCAACGCGATCGCTCGAGCAATACCCACGCGCTGACGCTGGCCGCCAGAAAGCTGGTAGGGGAAGCGAGAGGCGAGAGCAGGGTCCAAACCCACATGCTTCATCAGCTCTTCCACACGCTCGCGCCTCTGCTGGCTGCTCAGCTTCGTGCCGCCCAGGCTCTCCTCAACGAGCAGCGGTTCGGCAATCGACCAGCCAATCGTTTTAGTCGGTACGAGCGCCGAGCTTGAGTTTTGGAATACAAAGCCGATAGAGGAGCGCGCCTGGCGAAGTTTCTTTCCTTTCAATCCCGCAAGATTATCACCGCCGATGAGCACGGTTCCCTGTTGTGGGGTCAGCTGCCCAGAAATCACCTTGCCGATAGTGGTTTTGCCCGCGCCTGACTCTCCGACGAGCGCGAGTGTTTCCCCTGCGCCGATGTGCAGGGAGATGTCGTGGAGCGCGAGCTTGGCGTGTGCGCGGTGAGAATACGACAGTGACACGTGCTCGAGCTGGACGAGAGCTGGAGCTTGAGAGTCGGCGGTGGGGCTGGCCTCGCTCTCGCTGTCGACAGTCAGCTTCGGCACAGCGTCCAGCAGCATACGCGTATACGGGTGAGTTGGTGCAGTGAAAATCTGGCGCGTGCTGCCTTCCTCAACAATTTCACCCTTCTGCATCACGTACACGTACTGCGCAGCTTCCCACACCACACCCATATCGTGCGTGATAATCAAGATCGCCAGGTGACGCTCGCGCGCGAGGCTCTCCAACAGCTGCAAAATCGCCTTTTGCGTCGTCACATCCAAGGCGGTCGTCGGCTCGTCAGCAATGATAATCGAAGGATTGTTGATAATGGCCATCGCAATCATCACACGCTGCAACTGGCCACCAGAAAGTTCATGAGGATGAGCAGTGAAAATACGCTCCGGCTGCGGCAAGCGAACCGCCTCAAAAGCGTGTAAAACAGCCTCTTTGCGCTCCTGCTTGCTCAGCTTGGGCTGGTGGTAGATCAAGCTTTCCTCCACCTGCTTGCCCAAAGTCATCAAAGGGTTGAACGCCGTCATCGGTTCTTGGAAAACCACGCCGATCTGGCCGCCGCGCAACTTCTGCAAACTCGCCTGATCAAGCGTATTGTCCAAAATATTAAGCGTCGTGTTGCTGTCAAGAAAAGCCTGGCCGGAAACCTCAGCTTGGGAAGGGTCAAGATGGGCCAGCGCCATCGCCGACACCGACTTGCCGGAACCCGACTCTCCGACCAGCGCGGTAATCGTGCCGGGGAACAGGGAAAAGTGAACGTCGTGAGTGACTGGAGTGCCGTCAAAACCAATCGACACGTGGGAAACAGTGAGCAAAGGCTCGCGCGTGCTATCTGTGGCCATGTCACTCCTCTTCTGGGTACTGGTAATCTTACAAAATTCCTCAAGATTACCAGCATGTGTTGTTGTGTTACTCAAAGAATAAGCCGCTCAGCGCGCCGGCGTAGCTCACTACGCGACAAGCCGAGCGGCCTGGTTTTACCTATTCAGTTACTTTTCACCAACTGAGTTGCTGACACCAGTTCACCAGCCAACTGACTGGCCAGCGAATTGAGCTACCGGTTTCAGCGCTTTCACTTGGAAAGGCCGACCACCAGGTAATCCGGGTAAGCCGGGAAGGTGCCGATCATGAAGTTCGCCACCTGAGAGCCACGCAAGAAGGTGTTGTGCGAGTAGATCAGCGGCACGACAGGAACATCCTGCATGATGCGCTTATCGACCTCAGCCCACAGCTTCAAAGCCTTCGCCTTATCAACAGTGCCTGTCGCCTGAGCGATGAGCTTGTCCACTTCAGGGTTGTTGTAGTGGGACTCGTTCATATTGCCATTGCCAATCTGGGAGGAGTCGAAGAGTGGGGCAATGTTGGCGTAAGGGCTTGGGAAATCAGGCTGCCAGGAGCTGATAGCCAAGTCGAAGTCGCCAGCGTTCCTCACCGTATCGGAGTAGACGGTGCTATCCAACGTCTTGATCGTCACCGTGATGCCAGCGCGCTTCAAAGCCGTCTGAATTGCGGACGCCTTTTCCGTCTGAGAAGAAGTAGCCACCAACGTGAGGTTCAGCTTCGGGTTGCCAGCCTGAGCGAGCAAAGCCTTCGCCTTCTTCACATCGCCCGTCTTACCTGGCTTGTACAAGTCATACTGCTCGCGGCCAGAAATACCAGGAGTGATGAGAGTGCTGGCGTAACCACCGGCGATCTCGCCACCAGCTGCAGTACGGTAAGCCTCACGGTCTGTTGCGTAGAGAATGGCCTCTCGAACGCGCTTATCCTTCACGCGCTCGTTGTTAATCGCCAAGTATTCCAACGCGCCATCGCCAGAAGTAGACAACAGAGCCTTTTGAGCAGGGTTAGCCTGAGCCTGAGCAAGCTGAGCAGGAGGAACAAGATCGCCCAACATGCTCGTCTTACCCTCACCAGAACCAGCCATAATCTGCTGAGCAGCAACAGAAGCATCCTGGCTCATCTTGTACACGATAGAATCTGGGTATGCTTTACGCACAGAATCAGTCGAAGCATCCCAATACTTGTTGCGAACCATCACCAATTCGCGTCCAGGAACGTTGCTTTTCACCTCATAAGGGCCAGTGGTGACAGGAGTAGTGCCGTAATCCTTGTTCTTGCCCTCGCCGTAAGGAACGGGGGAGAAGGAGATGAGGGAAGCCACCCAGTCGAACTCACCAAAAGGCTGGTTCAAATGGAAGACGATGGTCTGATCATCTGGTGTCTCAATGGAATTGAGCTCTTGGCCTTCAAATGGCCCGTGATAATCTTGAGCACCTTCGAGCAGCTGCTTGTGGTAGCTCAAGCCTCCCGAGAAGGTGTCAGCGAAGGAGCGCTCGAGGCCCCACTTGATGTCCTTCGAGGTGATGGGCTGGCCATTGGAGAATTTCACCCCCTTCTTGAGAGTGAAAGTCCAGACTTTACCGTTGTCACTGGGCTTACCTGTGTTAGTAGCGAGGTCAGGGACGAGCTGTGCATCGCCATTCTTGCTCACCTTCCACTCGTTCAAGCGGCGGTGGATCATGCCGCCCGTTGTGGTGGCGAGGTTCTGGCTGGAAGCGGGATCGAGGTTAATGCTTGTTCCTGCTGTCAAAACCGTAAGAGTGCCACCCTTTGTAGCGGCCGCTTGAGTGCTTGAACCGTTGGAAGCGTTTGCCCCGCCTAAGCCGGTTGCCGAAGAGCCGCAACCTGCCAGTGCCAAGCTCAGAGTAGTGAGTGCAGCAACGGCGGTCAGCGCCAGAGATTTCTTCTTCATATGCTTTCCTTATTTTCCTGATCAGGGCCGGTCACAGTCGAGGTGCAACTGGTGTTGCAACTGTTGCGGCTTGTTGCAACGGTTTCAGTTGTTGTGGCTGTGGCAGCCCGGTGATCTATGGTCTGATAAATGCCGGTTGGCAGTTGCCGAGGCATTATCCTCCATCGGCGATGTCCTTTTCTGTGCTCCGCAAAAGCGCCGCAACGGGTGACTCAGTGCCGGAAAGTCAGTGGCCGAGCGTGACACGAGGGTCGAGCAAGGAATAACAGATATCGACGATGAGATTAGCAATAATGACGAGAGCGGCGGCGAAGAGAGTGGAGCCCACCAGCACTTGGAGGTCCAAATTCGTCACCGAATCAAGAAGAAGCATGCCCAAACCCTGCATGGAGAACACCTTTTCGGTGAGCACAGCTCCACCGAGAAGAGAACCCAGGTCCAGGCCGAACAGCGTCATCACAGGCAGAAGAGCATTGCGCAAAGCGTGCACACCAATAATGCGACTCTCTGGCACGCCCTTCGAGCGTGCGGTACGAATGTAATCCTGCTCGAGTTCCGTCACCATTTGAGCGCGAGTGATGCGTGTGTAGCCTGCAGCATTGAGCAAAGCCAGAACCAGCCATGGCAAGAGCATGTGCTGCAACCATTCCAACGGATTTTGGCTGAAAGCAACGTAACCCGAGGAAGGGAAGAGCGGCAGTTCAATGGCGAAAACGATGATGGCGAGCAGGCCAATCAGGTAGCTTGGCGACGAAATACCAATGCTGGAAAGAGCATTGAGCAGGCGATCCACCCACGTTCCACGCTTCACAGCAGCCAGAACACCCGTGCTCACGCCCACAAGCATCCACAGCACAGCTGCGCCAATGGCAATCGATGCGGTGACGGGGAAGCGCTGAGCGATCAAAGTGGTGACCGGAGTGCTCAAGCGGAACGAATAACCCAAGCATGGAGCGCTGCACACCACGGCAGAAGCGCCGGTGCCGAAAGTGCGGCCAGCGAAAATGCCGAGCATATAAGCGCCCAACTGCGCATACCACGGCTGATCAGTGCCCATGAAGGCGGAGACGCGCTGCAACTGCTCGGGAGTGCACGGCTTACCGCACGAAAGCTGAGCTGGGTTTGCCGGAAGCATGTAGAAAACCAAGAAGAGTGCGACGGCGATGAGGATGATCACCACAAGTGCTTGAACGGCGCGCTTGAGGATGTACCACAGCGTACGTGCCAGTGGGGAAGAAGCGAAGGTGCTCATGCTTTCTCCCCCTTTCGTGGATCAAGGGCATCTGATAATCCGTCGCCCAACAGGTTAAAGCCAAAGGTGACGAGGAAGAGCGCCATACCAGGGAAAATCAGGTACATGGGGTCAACCAAAGCCCAATTCACTGCGTCAGAAATGGCGCGACCCCACGACGGTGTTGGCGGGTTAATGCCCACACCCAAGAAGCTTAAAGCTGCCTCCGAACCGATGCGACCCGGGATAGCCAAAGTTGTACGAACAATCAACAGAGGCAGCAGGCCTGGCAGGATTTCATAGCGCAAAATATGCCACGGGCTGGCACCCATGACGAGAGCAGCCGTCGTGTAATCGCGCTCGCGCAAGGTCAACGTTTGCGCGCGCATCAGGCGGGCGGTTCCTGGCCAACCAAAGAAGCCTAACACCAAGATGAGCAGGAGTGGGCGAGGGAAGGAAGACGGGACGACTGCCGAGAGTGCGATAGCGAAAATCAAGAACGGGAAGCCGAAGAAAACATCCATCGTTCGCGACAGCAGTGCGTCCACAACACCGGGGAAGTAGCCAGCAAGCAAGCCAATTGCCAAACCGAGAATGGTGGAAATAACGGTGGAGGCGAGGCCAATGCCCAGGGAGACTTGAGCGCCGTAGGAGACGATGGAGAACACGTCAACTCCGCGCAAAGGCGTGACGCCAAACCAGTGTTGGGCGGAAATTCCGCCGCCAAAACCGGTTGGCACGGAAGAAGGGCCGAGCAGTTCGCGATGCTCCTGGTACGGGTCGTTGCCGGTGATCAAGGTGAAAACAGGTGCGAGGAGAGCCAGCAACACGAAGAAGGAAACGATAATGGTTCCCCAGACGAGTGCGGGCGATGCCCACCGTGAGCGGGCGCGAGCAGCGGATTCCTTGTTACCGGGCTTTGCGCCAGGCTGGGTGCTGGGCTGAGCACCAGGCTTGTCGCCGTGCTGCGAAGAGCGTGCGGGAGTTGATGCAGAACGCGGTTGAGACGTAGCTGTGCTCATGCTCCCTCCTTCGTTGTTCGTGCGCGGCTCAGATGCTGCTCATGTGCTCTCATCACTTGCGGTGATCACTTCCGGCTTACCGCCAAGTAGTGTTCCCGTGCTGTGTGCTCAGTATAGGCAGGCACACTACCCGCAATTTCTGTAATCAGCCAGTAGCGTATGTGCGGGATTGACTTCCTCCCTCGACTGAAGTCGGGGGATTCCTCCCCTCACGGGGAAGAGTTTCCTGTAGGTTGAGACGATTCACACTCTGTTGTTCACCGGAGTGTCGCTTCGGTGAGGCGTGAATCCCCG
>LHCFD05601__coassemble_335_pt1 | contig 51208 bp, 34 predicted proteins | sample LHCFD05601__metabat2_low_PE_005 | metagenome-assembled genome bin LHCFD05601
CTACTGCCACAAGGCCTTGAGAGGAATATAAGCACCATTTCAGTTCCTATACGCCGTTTTTTGTGTGGAGTACAGCTCGTCGCATCAGAAGGATCAAGCTCAACAGGTTGTGCAGGCTCGATGGGAAGCTATCACTCTTGCTACCGCTTCTGCACTGGCTTTGGGATTTGACATTTATGCGTTTACCACGAAGTCGCTGGTGTTTGTTGCGTCGGTGATTTCTCTTCTCGTTGTCATCCTGCTTGCAGCGTTATTCAGCATGACGTTCGGTACTGCTTCTGGTGCTGATTCTGCTAGTGCTAAAGGGCAGGAAGGACGATCTCTTGTTGCTCATAAGCAAGCAATGACGGTGAGAATTCTGGCCGGTATCTGCATTCTATGCGTGGCAACCGGTCTTGTTTTGCTGTACGTTGCTTGAGCTGAGTTCTCGGTTACTCCCTGTTTGGTTCAAGCTCAGGAAAAATAACTCAAGATTATCACCCCGCTTTTGGGCAAAAGAAAACTCCACTGCCGAATCACGGACGGTGGAGTTTTCTTTCTACCATTCACATCCCGCGGTTGTAGGGGATGTGGCCGCCGGCCGATGAAGGAGAGTCGTTCGACCGGTTTATGTAGTTATTCACTCTTCTTCGCTTTCCACACTGGTGTGGTTCTTGCGACGAAGGAGGGTGAGAGCAGAGCCGGTAGCGAGCAGAACCAGTGCGCCGAGGGCGACGAGGTTTGCGCTTGCGCCGGTCTCGCCAAGGCGGGAGCGGGAAGCGGCAACAACCTGAGGCTTGCTGACCTTGGCAGACGAACCCTGAGCTGCCTTACCTGGCTGGGAGCTCTTACCAGGTTCAGATGGCTGGCCCGGCTTGCCTGGCTCAGCTGGCTGGCCTGGCTTCTGGTCCTTACCTGGCTGCTCAGCAGGCTTCTTCTCCAGAGCATCCATTGCCTTCAAGAGAGCGTCGAGCGCATTGTCGACATCCTCTTGAGTTGCATCTGGATTGGCAAGAACGTCCTGAGCTGCCTTCAAAGCTGCCTCCAAAGCCTTCGCGGTTTCGTCGGTGTAGTCACCTGGGGTGAGCTTACCGGCGGCACCAACGGCTGCGCGCAGGCGGTCACGGGAGACGCCGGAAGCACGAGCGACCAAGCCGTTGTAGGCGTTGACGAGTGCCTGGTAGGCATCGTTCACAGCCTGCTGGTCAGCATTTGGATCGGCAAGCACAGCCTTGGCAGCTTCGATCTGCTTCTGCAGCTCAGCCCAGGTGGTGGAAGTCCACTCATCCTCGTTGAGCTGAGAGTACTGGTCGAGAGCAGCCTGAACCTTGGCTGGGTCAACTGGCTCGAGGGAGTCAACCTCTGGCTCGGCTGGGTCTTCGGCACGCAGAGGGGTCTTGCCCAGGTTGTGAACGGAGAGAACCTTGAGATTATCAGCGTTCGAACCGGTGCTCACCTTGACGGTGGTGCCGTCCTGGTCGTCGAAGGAAACCTGGCCTGGAGCTTGTGCTGCTGGGTCAGAAACTGGCTCGACAGAAGCAGAGCCTTCCTTAGTGTCAGCAGTACGGGCGGAGGATGCCTTGGCAGTAGCCTTCTTTGCGGCCTTAGCGGCGGCCTTCTTCAAAGCCTTCGAAGCAGAAGCCTCCTCAGAGCCAGTACCTGGGTCGGATGGATCAGATGGAGCTGGCTGGTCGCTGCTCTTGGCAGCCTTCTCAGCTTCCTTAGCAGCTTCCAGAGCCTTCTTGCCCTGCTCAGAGAGTGGGCCGAAGCTCAAAGCTGGAGCGTAAGGGTTGACCGTGGTCTCTGGCTGCAGGCCGATAGCGTCGATCAGGTAGTGGTCTGGCTTAGCTGGAACGTAGGCGGAACGAGTCACGACAGCGTAGTCAATCACTGGGTTCTGGGTGTCCTTGGTGAAGCCCAGAGCAGAGAGCTTGGTGGAGAGCACGAGCTGGTTGGAATCGAACAGGAATTCCTTATCGATTGGCTGGGTGTCCACCACTGCGCCGGTCTTCCAGTCGGAGGTTACAGCCTCAGCGCGGTCAAGATTCTCACCGTTGTTATTGGTGGTGACCACGTCAACCTCGTAGTTCGGGTGGCCGTCACCGGTGGTATCCAACCACACGGATGGCCACATAGCGCCAGAGTAGAGGTTCGACCATGCCTTGTCGGTGACGAAGCCGACAGAGAACAGGCCCTGAGATGGGTCATCCAGCTGTGGAGCGGTGGAGGAGTAGCCGACAGCGCGCAAGTCGCCAGAAGCTTTGGAAATCTGGCCGTTCTTGTTGAGGTCGCCGCTGTAAGTGTTCACAGAATCTTCAACAGAGAGGACCAGTGGGTAGAGCGTCGAGCGGTAAGCTTCTCTACCTTCGCCCTGGTTAACACCATGGCCAGAGAGGGTGAGCTTGCCACCAGCGTTGAGGCCCTTGAGCTCAGCGTGAGTCTCGGACTCTGGACGAGGAGCAGACACCACAGCCACGCGCAGGCCGAGAGCAGATGGGTCAGAGCCAGCAGCTGGGCTCAGTGGGGTGAGCTTGACGATGCCCGAAGCGTCGGTCACGTAAGCGCGATCACCACCGAGAACCTGTGGATTCATGTTCTTATCGAGAGTGTGACGCATTGCAGCCTGGTCAGCCTTGAGGGTGACGGTGAGCTTTGCAGTGCCGTGAGCAGGAACAGTGACTTCGTTAGCCGAGAGAGTGTAGGAAACACCCGGGGTTTCGGTACGAGCCAAGTACTCAGCGCGGTACGAACGCTCCTGGTCGGAGTTGTTCGTGACGACGAGGTCCTTGCTCTGGGTCAAGCCAGCTTCAGGAACCTGGAGAACACCGAACTGAACGGTAACGGTGTCAGCGTCGGTGGAGGTGACCTGAACTTGGTCGTTCACAGCGGCAAGAGCGTCCACGCGGCCAGTGCCCACTCGGATTGGGGCTTCAGCAGCGCTACGGTCAGCATTCAAAACGTCATGATCTGCCGTATTGACAATCTGGGCCTTGACCTGAAGGGCGCTGAACTGAGGGTGAGCCTCACGAACCAGAGCAGCAACACCAGAAGTGAGTGGGGTAGCCATCGAGGTACCAGACATCACTTCGAACTGATTCCCGCTCTGAGCAGAAGCGGAGATGATGCCCACACCAGGAGCGGCAACATCAGGCTTGACGGTACCGTCGTGAGAGCCGTGCAAGCCACGAGAAGTGAAGGATGCGACCGTATCCTCGAACTCGGCGGAGTAATCAGCATCCTTGGCGTGCTTGAGGGACGAAGAGAGAGTGACCTTCAGCGTGCCATCGTCGATAGCCTTCTGCAGCTCAGCATTCTGGTCAGAAGACTTCACCAGCTGCATACCAGGAAGAGTGGCGTTACCGCCGATACCGGCCTCAGGGATATCGTGCTGGGAGCCGAAGAGAATACCGACAGCGCCAGCAGCTTCAGCATTGTTGAAACGCTTACCAGAGCCGCACTTGACGTCCGTATCATCCCACTCGACGTAAGCAATCTTGCCAGCGACGCGAGCCTTATCCTCATCGGAGTAAGTAGCGCAGCCATCGAGATTAGCAGGGTCGGTGACGCGAACCACCTGCGTCGACTCCACATCGAAGTCACCAGCGAGGTTGGCGGAGTACTGGCCAGCGAGCAGCTGTCCCTTGAGCGAATCAGGGCCTTCGTCAACGCGCAGAGCATCCTGAACGGTCTTACCAGAGGAGGAAGCGGCAACGGTCAGAGCGGAACGAGCGCCACCCGGGTCACCCAGCATATCGGTGATATCGCCGTCGTTACCAGCAGCGATGACGGAGAGAACGCCGTTAGAAGCCAAGTTGTCAACAGCATCGTTCTCTGGGTCGTCGGCAGTACCGAAGGAGCCGCCTAGCGACATCGAAACGAGGGAGATCTTGTCTTCCTCAGAAGCGGTCAGGTTGTGCTTAGCAACCCAGTCGAGAGCCTGCAAAGTCAGGCCAGTGGAGCCGCCCAAGTCGCCGAACACCTTCAGGGCGTAAACGCCAGCCTGAGGAGCAGCACCAGGGCCGATGCGCATGCCAGAAACCTCGCCGTTGGTTAGCTTGGTGTAGTCGCCGCGGAAAGTCGTGCCGTCGCTGTTGACGCCGAAGCCCAGCGAAGTGCCGGCAACGTGAGTGCCGTGGTGGCCGCCAGGGCCGTCGATCGGGTTCGGGTCAGGAGTTGGGTCCTTGACGTTCTTGCCGTTATAAGCGCGGCCTGCGAAGTCGTAACCACCCTTGAACTTGGTCTTGTCGAGCAAGTTTTCCAAAGCTGGGTTGGTCAGTGGGTCCTGATCCTGAGCAGCGTAAGCGGTGTTATAAGCGTCAGCAGTACCTGCACCGCCGAAATCAGCGTGCGTGTAGTCGAGGCCGGTATCGACGATGGCCACGTTCACACCCTTACCCGTCTTGCCGGTTTGAGTCCAGGCATTGACAGCGCGCACAAGATTATCAGAATTCTTATTCGATGGGCTTTCTGGGCCACCCGAAACGCTTGCACCCTTCATATCAGGGTCGCCCACGGTTGTTGCCGTGTGCTGAGGCAGAGGAACCACACGCAAAACCTGAGGCGAGTTCTGAGCAAGCTTTACCAAAGCGTCGGAATCAGCTTCAACGGCCAGGCCGGAAATGGCGTAGCTGGTGGTGAACTGAACCTTCGCTTGTGGGTCGAGCTTCTTGAGCTGTGCTTCGACACTATCTGCTGCGCGGGAAGCCTTGCTTGCAGTTGCTTGAGCTTCCTTATTTGCGCTCTTTTCTTGGTTACCCTGAAGGCTCATTCTGCCGTTGAGCTTCTCAGCCTTCTTTTCCAAGCCAGACTGTTCAACAAGCTGAACGAAGGCGAGAGTGCTGCCTTGAGCCTGGGCAATCTTCTTGGAAACATAGCCTCTCTTGTCCGCAAGCTTTGCCAACGCTTCCTTGGAGCTACGCTGTGCAGCTGCTGGCGACTGGGTAGTCGACTCTGCTGCCAAAGCGGTACCAGGAAGAGTAGCGAACATAGAGGCGGCGGCGAGAACTGCTACTGCAGCTGTTGCTGACCGCGAGTGTGGTCGTTGACTCATATTTTCTCCTCAATCAGTTGGTTCGCGAGCATCGACCGCACCCAATATGAACACTGTGGAGGTGGGCGGCTGCGCGAATTGGTAGCTAGCTTACGTTTTGAGCGCAGTATTATCAGCATTTGTTACTTTGGCGAACCTGATAACTGGTTCAAAATGGGCGAAATTGCAGTGTTTTCCCAGAGCTTCTCCAGAAATTCGTAACATTCGTAACACAAATGAGGAGGCACTAGTAATTAGTGAGGCTGATAACGGCGTGGCCGTGTGTGTAAATATGCGCAGCTGAACGTGCACTGTTGTAAGGGGGCATATAAAAAACTGCTAGTGAAGCGAACCTCACTAGCAGTTTCTTCGTTTTCAGTTATGGGTGAATGAGCTTTACCTTAAGGCTGCTCACTCACTCTTCTTCGCTATCCACAGTGGTGTGGTTCTTGCGACGAAGGAGGGTGAGAGCAGAGCCGGTAGCGAGCAGAACCAGTGCGCCGAGGGCGACGAGGTTTGCGCTTGCGCCGGTCTCACCCAAGCGGGAGCGGGATGCCTGAGCAACAACCTTGGCGGCTGGCTTGCCACCCTTGCCTGGCTCGGCTGGCTTACCTGGCTCAGATGGCTGGCCCGGCTTGCCTGGCTCAGATGGCTGGCCCGGCTTCTCATCCTTACCTGGCTGCTCAGCTGGCTTCTTCTCCAGAGCATCCATAGCCTTGAGCAGAGCATCAAGAGCACCATCAACCTCTTCCTGAGTGGAATCAGGGTTGTTGAGCACATCCTGAGCTGCCTTCAGAGCTGCGACGAATGGATCAGCAGTCTCGGAGGTGTAATCACCAGGGTTGAGCTTGTTACCAGCACCCACGGCTGCACGCAGGCGGTCACGAGAGACGCCGGTTGCACGAGCGACCAGGCCGTTGTAGGCGTTGACGAGTGCCTGGTAGGCGTCGTCGATGGCCTGCTGGTCAGCGTTCGGATCAGCGAGCACTGCCTTGGCAGCTTCGATCTGCTTTTGCAGCTCGGCCCAGGTGGTGGAAGTCCACTCATCCTTGTTCAGCTGGCTGTACTGGTCAACAGCATCCTGCAGCTTCTGAGGGTCAACTGGCTGGACGGAATCAACATCCAGGGTAGTCACATCCTCAGCGCGGACAGGAGCCTGAGCGAGGTTGTGCAGAGTCAGGGTCTGCTTGCTCGAACCCTGTGGGCCCATGTGAACAGGAACGGTCTGGCCGTCCTGATCATCGAAGCTCACCTGGCCAGCATTTGCTGCAGGAGCATCAGCAGGCTCATCAGCTTCAGCAGCAGCCTTGACGGCAGCACGCTTTGCCTCACGCTGCTTCAAAGCCTTCTTCGAAGCCACCTTGGAGGAGCTCTCGGAAGGTGCTGGAGCAGGCTTGTCAGAATCCTTGGCAGCAGCCTTGGCGTCTTCCATAGCCTTCTTACCCTGCTCGGAGAGTGGGCCGAAGCTCATTGCTGGAGCATATGGGTTGACGGTCGTGTCCTTATCGAAGCCAAGCAGGTCATTGAGGTAACCCAAGATTGGCGAGGAGTACAGCGAGTAGGTAACCACCATGAAGTTGATCTCTGGGTTCTTCGAATCCTTGGTGAAGCCCAAAGCAGAGAGCTTGGTGGACATCACCATCTGGTTGGAATCGAACATGAAGCGAGGATCGAGCTTCTCGGTATCCACCACATCAGTGGTGCCGAACTTAGTGGTGACAACCTCAGCAGAATCGAGGTCCTTTGGCTGAGGGTCATCATTCTTCGTCTTCACATCCATCTCGTAATCGGGTTTGCCATCGGAGTTGACGTCAAGCCAGACGCTGGAGATGAAGGCACCGCCGTAGAGGTTCTGCCATGCCTTGTCGGTGACGAAGCCGACGGAGAACAGGCCTTGCGATGGATCCTCGAGCTGGGCAGCGGTGGAGGAGTAGCCGATAGCGCGCAGGTCGCCAGAAGCCAGAGAACGGTGGCCCTGAACATACGGATTATCAGCATGGCCGTTGGCAGCATCCTGCTTGCTCAACACCATTGGGTAGGCCTGAGAATCATAAGCTTCCTTGCCTTCACCCTGCTTGACACCGTGGCCAGAGAGCTTGAGCTTGGCGTCGCCACCATTCAAGCCGAGCAGGTCAGCGTGAGTCTCAGAAACGGGGCGAGGAGCAGAGGTAACAGCCACGCGCAAGCCAACAGCAGCTGGATCAGCACCAACAGCTGGGCTCACAGGAGTGAGCTTCACCACACCAGAAGCGTCAGTGACGTACTCACGGTCAACACCCAACCACTGGTCAGCCATCGTCGAATCCTTGGTGTGACGCAGAGCAGCCTGGTCAGCCTTGAAGGTGACGGTCAGCGAAGCAGAACCATGAGCAGGAACGCTCACCTGGTTGGCCGAGAGAGTGTAGGAAACACCTGGGGTTTCGGTACGAGCCAAGTACTCAGCACGGTACGAGCGGTCAACATCGGAGTTGTTGGTGACAACAACCTTCTTTCTCAGCGTGGTACCACCCTGAGGAACCTGAACCACACCGAACTGAACGGAAACAGCACCCTGGTCAGCAGAGGTGAGCTGAACCTGGTTATTCACAGCAGCGAGAGCGTCGACGCGGCCAGTGCCCACGCGGATTGGAGCTTCAACCTTGCTGCGGTCCTCATTCAACACGTTGTGATCCGCCGTGTTGACAATCTGGGCCTTGACCTGCTCAGCAGTGAAATCAGGATGAGCTTCACGCACCAAAGCAGCGATACCAGAGGTCAGAGGAGTTGCCATCGAGGTACCCGACATGAGTTCGAACTGATTGCCAGAGCCTGCGGAAGCAGAAACGATGCCCACACCAGGAGCAGCAACATCAGGCTTGACCGTGCCGTCATATGAGCCGTGCAAACCACGAGAAGTGAAGGATGCGACAGTGTCCTCAAATTGAGCCGAGTAATCAGCATCCTTGGCATGCTTGAGCGAGGTAGCCAAAGTAACCTTCAGCGTGCCAGCGTCCACAGCTTTCTGGAAATCTGGGTTCTCAGCGGCGGACTTCACCAGCTGCAAGCCTGGCAAAGTTGCGTTACCACCGATACCGGCCTCAGGAATGTCACTTTGAGAAGCGAAGAGAATACCAACAGCACCAGCATCTTGAGCGTTGTTGAAGCGCTTACCAGAGCCGCACTTCACATCTTTATCGTTCCAGTCAACGTAAGCGATCTTGCCAGCAACGCGGGCCTTATCCTCATCGGAGTACGGCGAGCAGCCGTCGAGGTTAGCAGGGTCAGTAACGCGAGCAACCTCAGCAGTGACGTCGAAATCAGAACCCAAATTAATGGAGTACTGACCGGCGAGCAGCTGGCCCTTGAGGGAGTCTGCACCGTCCTCAACGCGCAGAGCATCCTGAACAGTCTTGCCGGAGGAGGAAGCGGCAACAGTCAGGGAAGAAGGAGCGCCACCTGGGTCGCCCAGCATGTCGGTAACATCGCCTTCATTACCAGCGGCGATCACCGAGAGCACGCCGGAAGCAGCAAGATTATCAACGGCCTCATTTTCAGGGTCGTCAATGGTGCCGAAAGTGCCGCCCAGGGACATGGAAACCAAGGAGATCTTGTCGGCGTCGCTTGCCTCGGTGTTGTGCTTAGCAACCCAGTCGAGAGCCTGCAAAGTCAGACCAGTGGAGCCGCCGTTGTCGCCGAACACCTTGAGTGCGTAAACACCAGCCTCAGGTGCGGAACCTGGGCCGATGCGCATGCCAGAAACCTCGCCGTTGGTCAGCTTGGTGTAGTCGCCACGGAAGGTGGTGCCATCGCCGTTGACGCCGAAGCCCAAAGCAGTGCCGGCAACGTGAGTGCCGTGGTGGCCGCCAGGGCCGTCGATAGGGTTCGGGTCAGGTGCAGCCTTGGTCACTGGCTTGCCGTCAGCGCCGGCAGAACCGTAAGCCGCACCTGCGAAGTCATAACCGCCCTTGTACTTGGCAGGGTCGAGGAGGCCCTTGAGGGCTGGGTTGGTCAGAGGGTCCTGATCCTGTGCCTGATAGGCCGTTTCGTAAGCAGCAGCAGTGCCTGCGCCGCCGAAGTCAGCATGAGTGAAGTCGAAGCCGGTGTCGACGATGGCCACATTCACGCCCTTGCCCGTCTTGCCGGTTTGTGCCCAGGCCTTGACGGCGCGCGTGAGATTATCAGAATTCTTATTCGTTGGGCTCTCTGGGCCGCCGGCCACGCTCAGGCCTTGAGCATCAGGGTCGCCCACCACCGAGGCAGTGTGCTGTGGCAGCGGAACGACGCGAACAACCTGAGGGTTGCTGCTGGCGAGCTTGGTCAGTGCCAGCGCGTCTGCTTGAACCGCGAGGCCGGAAATGGCGTAGCTCGTGGTGTACTGCACTTGTGCATTTGGGTCGAGCTTCTTCAAAGCTGCCGCAACCTGGTCAGCAGTGCGGCTGGCCTGTGCGGCCTGGCTCTTTGCTGCCTGGTTGGCGCTTTTCTCCTGTGCAGCCGATGGGTTCTGGTTGCCGTTGAGCTTCTCTACCTTTTGCTCAACACCAGACTTCTTGGCGACTTGCACGAAGGCGAGGGTCGGACCTTGCGCATTGCGAATCTTGGAGGAAACGTAGCCCTTTTGAGCGACGAGTTTCCTGAGCGCTTCCTTAGAACTGAGCTGACTGCTGGAGTTGGCCTTGGATGCAGATTCGGCAGCTGTAGCAGTTCCTGGAAGAGCAGCGAACATGGATGCGGCAGCGAGCAGCGCAACAGCTGCTGTTACTGGCCGCGAGTGTGGTCGTTGACTCATACTTCTCTCCTCAATATTTCAACTCTCCGCTGAAGCTATGGGCGATAGTGCAGAGCCGATAGCTGCGTGTGAGCCGCAGTGAGTAATCGCTCGCTTCAGTGAATTGTTTGAAAGTTTAGAGAGAATTCGCTAAGAAATTGCCCGGTTTGAGGTTCAGCTTTGCGTATAAATAAGGCGAACGCGCATCATTGCAACATTTTCACTTTCAGATTTTCAGGAAGATGTTACATGCGCGAAAAATAACGTATCGAACCGGTTATCAGTCTGGCAAATAACCACTGGCGAAAGTGTTCAAAATGTCGGCCAGTGCCTGCGCGCCCACAGTGCGGGTGAGTTCTTGCTCACTGCCAGCCCGTTGTTTCCTGATAATCTCAGGTCGACACGCCTAATAGAGGAATCAGCGGGGAACACGTAGGGGTAAAGTAAGGCGGAGCGATCACGCGAGGTGGCCTGCGCTAGGTGCCCTGAGTGTACCGAGTGCAAGAGCCTCCGTGCTCAACATCTACAGGAGGCGAAATGGTTTCATTCGTTGGCTTGACGACGGCTAGCGGCCTGATGCACCTTGCATCGGCAAAGCAGCCAGATTACCCGACGATCGAGGACTTCCTCCCCAAGCCAGCCCTATTCGCTGGCACACCGTTCGCGATTAACCGCATCATCTTGATCCGTATCATCCTCACCGTCGTTATTCTGGTGGTTCTGGGCCTTACGGCAAGCCATGCGAAGCTCATTCCTAGCAGGTGGCAGTCCGTTGTTGAATATGGTCTCGATTTCGTCCGTGAAAGCATCGTTTACGACGTGATCGGCAAGGAGAGGGGTAAGCGTTACGTTTCAACGATTACCACCATCTTCTTCTCCATCTTCATCTTCAACTTGGGCGCTGTCATCCCGTTTGCGAATATGGCTGCAACCGCGACGATCTGCGCACCTCTTGTTTTTGCCTTGTGGTCTGTATATAACTACTGGGCAGCTGGAATTAGGGCTCATGGATTGGGTGGCTTCTTGCGCGAGGAACTCTTCCCTGCCGGAATCCCCTGGCCAATCTACATCCTGCTGGCTCCGATCAATTTGATCGAGATCACGCTGATTCGCCCGTTCTCCCTGACAGTTCGACTCTTCGCCAACATGCTCTCTGGCCACTTGCTGGTCGGCATGTGCTTGGCGGCGACTCAGTTCTTCTTCATCGAGACCAATACCAAGATCTTTGCACCATTCGGTGTGCTGACCCTGGCAGGCGGTATGTTCATGACCTGCTTCGAAATCTTCGTTGCCGGCCTGCAGGCGTACATCTTCTCCATTCTCACGGCAAGCTACATTTCGATGAGCTTGGGTGAGGAAGAGGAAGAAGAGGATAAGAAAGTTTCTCAGGCCGCTCAGCCTGCTGCTCAACTGGCAGCTGTTAGCGCTTGAGATTATCAGTACAACTTTTTCCGGCATGGCCGGAAAGGCCGGTTTCACCGGCACCGAAAAAATTTTCCGGCACTGTGCCGGGCGAGGAGCAAAGCTCCTCTTGTGTGAGAAAGGGAAACAATGGGTATCGCTACTCTCGCTGCTATCTCTGGTGACATCGACATTCTGGGCTACGGCCTCGCTGCTCTCGGCCCAGCTATTGCAATGGGTTTGATGACCGCAAAGGCACTGGAGTCCACCGCTCGTCAGCCAGAGGTTGCTGGCCAGCTGCGTACGCTCATGCTTCTGGGCATCGCATTCGTCGAGGTTCTCGCCCTTCTGGCATTCGTTCTGTGCTTCGTCAAGTGATTTGCCCCTCAGGGTTTATTACGAACACGACGAACAATAACGAACGCTAAAGGAGGATGCTGTGCTGACACAAGCTGCGTCCGGAATTGACTTGTTCCTTCCGGAAACATATGACATTGTCTGGTCGCTGGTCATCCTCGCCATCCTGATCTTCTTCTTCGCCAAGTTCTTCATGCCGAAGATGAACAAGGTTCTCGACGAGAGGGCCCAGCGCATCCAGGGTCGTATGGACCAGGCAGAACAGGTGCAGAGGGAAGCTGAAGAGCTCAAGAGCGAATACGAGCAGCGCTTGGCAAACGCCAAGAGCGAAGCTTCTCATATTCGTGAAGACGCTCGCGCTGAGGCATCTCACATTCGTGAGGATGCTCGCTCCAAGGCTGATTCTGCTGCTAAGCAGATCACCGCCAACGCTCAGAAGGCTGTGGAAGCGCAAAAGCTTCAGGCTATGAACGCTTTGCGTGATGAGCTTGGCCAGATGGCAACTGAACTTGCTTCCAAGATCGTTGCTCAGCATTTGGAAAATGATCAGGCCCAGTCCGATATGATCGACTCTCTCTTGGATTCGATGGAAAAGGACCAGGATTCGGCGCAAACCAGCACGAATAGCACGAATAACCAGTGACGAGCAGAAAGGAAAGGAGCAGACATGCGCGGTGAAACCTCGCAATTGTCCGATCGCCTGGCAAGGGATCACTTTGCAGCTTCCCTTGAACAGCTCGGTGACGGCTCACTGACAGTGGGCAAAGAACTGTTTGAGCTCTGCTCGCTTCTGGACAACAATCCAGCACTGGAAGATAAGCTCACCGATCCGTCTCGCTCAGATGAAGAGCGCGCAGCTTTGGCTCGTCGCATTTTGGACGAAGCCCATGCTCAGCCTCTCACCCACGAGATTATCGATGACCTGGTGAGAAGGCCATGGAGTCAATTCTCTGATATTGCTAATGCAGTAGAGGATTTCGGAGTTGACGCCATGATGTATGCCGCCGACGCTCGTGGAACAACCAAGATCATTGCTCTTGAGTTGGCTTGGCTGCGCAGCTCAATTTTGAACCTGCCACAGGTGAGGACGAATCTCTCTGATCAAACGGTGGATTCGAGTGTGCGTGTGAAGTTCTACGATACGATCTTTGGCAACTCTGGTCTGCATGAGATCTCTGACATGCTCGCCAGGCACGCCACCCAAGACCTGCGCAACCGCCGTTATGCGGATACTCTCTCCTGGATGATCGTCAAATTGGGTCATCATTTGCGTGAGCGCGTGGTCTCGGTTACTTCTGCCGTTGCTTTGAGTGAAGAGCAGATTGCCAGGATTAAGAGGATCTATGCGGCGAAGTTGAACCACAAGGTCCATGTGAATGTCATCGTTGATCCGAAAGTCATGGGCGGCTTGCGAATTCGTTCCGGCCGTGATGTGACGGATACCACCGTTGCAGGTCAGCTGAATAATCTGCGAGCGAGCTTTGGTGCGAAATAAGCTTTCAGCAGCGCTGATAATCCTGAGAAACGGATCGAACTCAACGGTGAAACAAACGCGAAAAGGAGTGATACATGGCTGAACTGACCATCAATCCAGCCGACATCAGGAAGGCCCTGAACGACTTCGTCGACTCCTACAAGCCCTCGGATGCACCGACCCAGGAGGTCGGCCACGTCAAGACTGCAGGCGACGGTATCGCCCATGTGACCGGTTTGCCGGGCTGCATGGCCAACGAGCTGTTGACCTTCGCTAACGGCGTGCAGGGTCTGGCCTTCAACCTGGAGGAACGCGAGATCGGCGTGATCGTTCTCGGCGAGTTCTCTGAAATCGAGGAAGGCATGGAAGTGCGCCGCACTGGCGACGTTCTCTCTGTGCCAGTTGGTGACGCCTTCTTGGGCCGCGTGGTGAACCCTCTGGGCCAGCCAATCGACGGCTTGGGTGAGATTAAGGCAGAAGGACGCCGCGTTCTGGAAGCTCAGGCTCCAGACGTTATGCACCGCAAGTCTGTCACCGAGCCTTTGCAGACCGGTATCAAGGCCATCGACGCTATTACGCCAGTGGGCCGCGGTCAGCGCCAGCTCATCATTGGTGACCGTCAGACCGGTAAGACTGCTCTGGCTCTCGACACCATCATCAACCAGAAGGCTAACTGGGAATCTGGTGACCCGAAGAAGCAGGTGCGCTGCATTTACGTGGCTATCGGCCAGAAGGGTTCCACCATCGCCTCGGTGCGTTCTGCTCTCGAGGATTCCGGTGCTATGGAGTACACCACCATCGTGGCTTCCCCAGCATCTGACCCAGCAGGCTTCAAGTACATCGCGCCATACACCGGTTCTGCAATCGGCCAGCACTGGATGTACAACGGCAAGCACGTGCTCATCGTCTTCGATGATCTGTCCAAGCAGGCAGAAGCTTACCGCTCTATTTCCCTGCTGCTGCGTCGTTCCCCAGGCCGTGAGGCATACCCAGGCGACGTGTTCTACCTGCACTCTCGTCTGCTCGAACGCTGCGCCAAGCTCTCTGACGACTTGGGTGGCGGCTCGATGACTGGCCTGCCGATCATCGAAACCAAGGCAAACGACGTGTCTGCATACATTCCAACCAACGTGATTTCCATCACCGATGGTCAGATCTTCTTGCAGACTGATCTGTTCAACTCCAACCAGCGTCCGGCAATCGACGTCGGCATCTCCGTTTCCCGAGTTGGTGGTGCAGCTCAGGCAAAGGCTTTGAAGAAGGTTTCTGGAACCCTGAAAATCTCTCTGTCCCAGTACCGCTCCCTGCAGTCCTTCGCCATGTTCGCTTCTGATTTGGATGCCGCTTCGAAGGCACAGCTGACTCGTGGCGCTCGCCTGATGGAAATGCTCAAGCAGCCTCAGTTCCATCCCTTCAGCATGGAAGAACAGGTTGTCAGCATTTGGGCTGGCACTCACGGCAAGCTGGACGATGTTGACTTGGTCGATGTGGCCAACTTCGAATCCCAGCTGCACGCTTATGTGGCTTCCAACACCAAGGTGATGGACACCATTCGCGAAACTGGTGATCTCTCGGCTGAAACCGAGAAGCAGTTGGCTCAGGCTGTGGATGACTTCCGCGCAACCTTCATCTGCCATGACGGCCGCCCACTGGTCGACGCCAAGCAGGAGGCTCAAGAGCCAACTGAGGTTCGCCAGGAGCAGATCGTTCGCCCCAAGGCTGACGATTCCAACGCCTCTGCTGATCGTTCTGCTGCAAAGGAGAACTGATCCATGCCATCTCAACTCGCACTGAAAAAGCGCATTGCATCCACAGAATCTCTGGGAAAGATCTTCAAAGCTCAGGAGATGATCGCTTCTTCGCACATCGCCAAGGCTCGTAAGGTCGCCCTGGATGCAAAGCCGTATACGGATGCGCTCAACGACGCGATGCTGAGCTTGGTCGCCCACACGGATATCGATCACCCGATTTTTAGGCAAGAGCCGGATAACAACCATGTAGCGGTTTTGGCAATCACCTCTGACCGCGGCATGGCCGGCGCTTACACTCCGAATATTCTGCGCGAAACAGAAGGCCTGCTCGCTTCTTTGGATAAGCAGGGTAAAGTTCCACAACTGTATGTGGCAGGCCGGCGCGGTGTGAGCTACTACAAGTACCGCAACCGCGACTTGGAAGGCACCTGGGAAGGTGAATCTGACCATCCTTCTGTCAAGCTCGCCAGTGAAATCTCCTCCAAGCTGCTGGAAGCCTACATGCGCCCGGCAGTGGAAGGTGGTGTTTCGGAGCTGTACATCGTCTACACCGAGTTCGTGAACCTCGTCGTCCAGAAGGTGCGCGTGCTGCGCATGCTGCCGATCGCACTGGTGGACGATGAGGGTGGCGAGATCAGAGACCAGATCAACGGTAAGAAGATCGAACACCGCCCAGTCCCGCTCTACACTTTCGAGCCGGATGCCAAGACGGTGTTGGATTCCGTGCTGCCGTTGTATGTGCAGTCTCGTATCCACGAATGCTTGCTGACCGCTGCCGCCTCCGAGACGGCAAGCCGCCAGAACGCCATGCATTCCGCCACGGATAATGCGAACAAGCTCATTGATCAGCTCACCCTGGAAGAGAACCAGACTCGCCAGGCGCAGATCACGCAGGAGCTGACCGAGATCGTTAGCGGCGCCGACGCGCTGAAGAAGAACAAATAAGGAAGTGGAGCATCATGGCTCAAACAGCTGTTAAGCAGGATGCCACCGAGGCCACGAAGCAGGAAGCTTCGGAGGAGAACAAGAACGCTTCTAAGGGCCGCATCGTCGCTGTACAGGGTTCTGTGGTCGACGTTGAGTTCCCGGTGGGCCACATCCCGGATATTTACAATGCTCTGAAGGTGAAGCTCAACCCTTCCTCCAAGGAAGAGGGCGAGCAGCTTCAGACCATCACCCTTGAGGTCGAGGAGCACATCGGCGACTCTGTGGTGCGTTGCATCGCTTTGAAGCCAACCGATGGCCTGGTCCGCGGCTCTGTTGTGGAGGATACCGGCAGCCAGATCAGCGTTCCAGTTGGTGATGTGACCCTGGGCCACGTTTTCGACGCTACTGGCGACATCCTCAACAAGAAGGAAGGCGAGCAGATCAAGGTGACCGAGCGCTGGAACATCCACCGCGATGCCCCAGCCTTCGACCAGCTCGAACCTCGCACCCAGATGTTCGAAACCGGCATCAAGGTGATCGACCTTCTCACCCCATACGTTCAGGGCGGCAAGATCGGCCTGTTCGGTGGTGCAGGTGTGGGCAAGACGGTGCTGATTCAGGAGATGATTCAGCGCGTTGCTCAGAACCACGGTGGTGTGTCCGTGTTCGCAGGTGTCGGCGAGCGTACCCGCGAGGGTAACGACTTGATCGGCGAAATGACTGCCGCAGGCGTTATCAATAAGACTGCTTTGGTGTTCGGCCAGATGGATGAGACCCCAGGTACTCGTCTGCGCGTGCCGCTGACCGCTCTGACTATGGCAGAGTACTTCCGCGACGTGCAGAACCAGGACGTGCTGCTCTTCATCGATAACATCTTCCGCTTCACCCAGGCAGGTTCTGAGGTGTCGACCCTTCTGGGCCGCATGCCTTCCGCAGTGGGTTATCAGCCAAACCTGGCAGATGAGATGGGTGCTTTGCAGGAGCGTATTACCTCTACCAAGGGCCACTCCATCACCTCTCTGCAGGCTGTGTACGTCCCAGCAGATGATTACACCGATCCAGCTCCAGCAACGACCTTCGCTCACTTGGATGCAACGACCGTGCTTTCGCGTGATATCGCTTCTCAGGGTATTTACCCGGCAGTGGACCCTCTGGCTTCCACCTCGCGAATTCTCGACCCTCGTTATGTGGGCAAGACTCACTACGAGTGCGCCAACCGCGTGAAGGCTATTTTGCAGCGCAACCGCGAGCTGCAGGACATCATCGCCCTGATCGGTATCGACGAGCTGTCCGAAGAAGATAAGACCACGGTGAACCGCGCTCGTAAGATCCAGCAGTTCCTTGGCCAGAACTTCTACGTGGCAAAGCAGTTCACCGGCCTCGAGGGCTCTTACGTCCCAGCAGATGAGACGATCGAAGCCTTCACTCGTATTTGCGACGGTGTGTACGATAAGGTCCCAGTTCAGGCCTTCTCCCAGATCGGCGGCATCGAGGACCTCGAGCGCAAGTGGCACGACATGCAGAAGGAATACGGTGAGTGATGGCAGACGATTCCGTGAAGGCCTCGCGCAAGCAGTTTGACTTGAACCTCGTGGCAAGTGATCACCCGGTGTTCACGAGCCCGGCGAAGTTCGTTGTCATTCCTGATGTCGCTGGTTCGATGGGCTTTTTGCCAGGCCATGAGCCTGTGCTGACCATTTTGAGAAAGGGCCGCGTGCGGATTGTCGATGCTGAGGGTAACCGTCACTTCTTCGACGTCGATGGTGGTTTTGCTTCTTTCGACGAGAACAAGCTGACTGTTGCCGTTCCGCATTGCTCTGAGGAGCTGCATGCCGCTCACACTTCTGCTGGCGAGCAAGCCTGAGTAGAGGCCGCTACCGGTACCTCTCGCTGGGCGGCCTCGCAGGCCGTTTAGCTTCTCGTGCGGGCCGTTTAGCCTGAGTTTGTGGCACTTGAGCCAGTTTTTTTTAGCCTCTCTCTTCGGGGAGAGGCTTTTTTAGTGCTCAAGATTATCAGTGCAGTTCATCGGTTCTGTTTGCCGATTCCACCTGTTCTATTCATCGGTGTGACGTACCAGCGAGGTTGAGCGGGCGTGTGCATATTCGCTGGCCTCGCTAGCCTAGAGTGCATGCGCATCATTGTTGGAGTTTGCGAAGCTGAATACACGGGCCGTCTCAACGCAACCCTGCCGAGGGCGAAGCGAGTGCTGATGATCAAAGCCGACCAATCAGTGTTGATCTTTTCCGAGCTGGGCTCGTATAAACCGCTGAACTGGATGGCAGCTCCGTGCACGATCCACGAAGTGACAGCCGACAACAATGACGATGAGGACTCGGTGACTCGTGACGACAATAACTCGGAGAGTACCGAAGTTGAGAATGTGAAGAGTGACGACGACAGTTCAGTTGGTGCAGGGCAGAGTAAGCGCGCTGATAAACTTGAGGACCCTATGGCTGAGAGTGCAGAGCCGATCGTGACTTTGCGCGTACAAGCAGCCAAGAGCGACGACCAGCTGGTGATTCGCCTGTTCAGCAAGGAAAGCGACCAGACTTTCGACCTCGGCCAGGACCCTGGCCTCGTCAAGGACGGTGTGGAAGCGCATCTGCAAAAGCTTTTGGCCGAGCAGATTGAGCGCATTGGTGAAGGCGCGACTCTGGTGAGGCGCGAGTACCCGACGCCGATTGGGCCGGTCGATATTATGGCGAAAAATGCGCAAGGCGAGAATGTGGCGATTGAAATTAAGCGCCACGGCGGCATTGATGGTGTCGAGCAGCTGACGCGCTATGTGACGATGCTGAACAAGGATCCGCTGCTAGCGCCGGTGCATGGCATGTTCGCAGCGCAGACGATCACCCCGCAGGCGCAGACTTTGGCGCAATCTCGCGGGTTTGAAACTTTGATTCTGCCTTATGACGAGATGAAAGAGCAGCCGGATTCCGCCCTCACGCTGTTCTGAGGTGAGGCGCTGGCTAAAGCCACACTTGTGCGAATAAAAAAGCGGCCCCCGAAGGAGCCGCCACGTTTTCAGTTGCGATGAAGCGCGGTGATAATCTCAAGCGATGCCGAAGGCTTGAACTTTGCCGCTACTGCGCGCAGCTGTCAGTTCGCCGAGAGAATGTCGACGACGAAGACGAGCGTCGAGTTGGCCGGGATCTTGCCGGAAGCCTGATCGCCGTAGCCCAAAGACGGTGGAACGACGAGCAAAACCTGCGAGCCGACAGTCTGGCCAGCCAAGCCCTGAGACCACCCCTTCACGACTTGGTCGAGGGAGAACTCAGCGCTTTGGCCGCGAGTCCAGGACGAGTCGAATTCCTTACCGTTGAGCAGCCAGCCGGTGTAGTTGACGGAGACGACAGCGTGCTCGCCAACCTTAGCGCCCTTACCTTTGATGAGCGGCTGAACAACGAGCTTGTCGGAACCCTTGTAGCCGTTCATATCGATGCTTGGCATGCCGTCCTTGGCCAGCGTCACCTTTGGCAGGTCGGCTGGAATGTCGCTCACCTTGTCGCCTTGAGCGCGAGTCAGGTCCTTCTCAGCAGAAATGAGCTTCATGACGGAAATGTAAGCGTCATCAGAGTTGGCCGAGCTGGTTTGCGAGCCGGAGGAGGAGCCTGGGATTCCCATGGCCCACATGTCGCCGAGCTTGGCGCTGAGGAACAGCTTGCGGTACTCACTGCTAATCTGCTTGGAAACTTTCACCGTGCAGTCGAGCTTCTTGGTGGAGAAAGTCTCAGAAACAGTCTTGCCGGTACGCGCGTTCACCACGTCGGAGTAGAAGCAGAGGCGCTGGCCATCCTTGACGGCGGCACCCTTACCCTGCTCGAGGGTTGCGATGGAATTTTGCGAGATTTTCAGTGGCTTCTTAAACTCCAGCTGTGGCACGCCCTTCTTGTCGTAGCCCTTCAGCTTCACGCCTTCGAGCAGCGGAATGCCGGAAGCTTTGGCAGCAGCTGCAGCTGGGTTATCGTTGCCGCAGCCGATCATGGCGATGCTCATGCCCAAGGCGAGTACGCCGGCGGCGATACGAGTGATGACATTACGTGATTTCATGTGTTCAAGCCTACTCGTAGGTGTGGCACAGGTGGTGAGGCTTGGTTTGCTGAGCATTTTCTGAGATTTTCAACGCCATTACTCGCCGGCCGGTAGGATAGAAGGTATGAAGAATGATCAGATGAGTGCTAGTGAGGCTGAGACGCAGGTGTTGCGCCCTGTCAGTGAGGCTGACCCTTCCCCCAAGAGTGCATCTCGCGAGAGTGAATCTCGTGAGGGTGCATCTGGGGAGGAAGCAGCTGCTGAGGGCACGTCCGCTGAGGGCACATCTGACGAGAGCTCTGACGAAGATTCTGAAAAGGCTTCTGAAGAGGGTGCTGAGGAGGGCGACGCAGAACCCGAGCACAAGCCCGAAACCGTTGAAGAATATCGCGAACTTGAAGAGAAGAAGCGCAAAAAGCGCAGTCTGGGCCTTCACCGCGATGGCGATGAAAGCCAAACACAGAAAAACTTCTGGACGGACTTCAAACGCGCCCGCCAAGAACGCCGAGAAGCCAAGCGCGGGGAAGGTAGCACACAGCGGCAATCACACCACACTAACCAGGAGGCAAAGAAGGCGAGTGCACGAGCCCGCAAGATCGTCGCTCCAGTAATTGCCGGTGTTGCAGTCGTCCTGGCAATCTTGGGCCTTATTACCCAATTAAGGTGGAACAACGACCCCTGGGCGCGCCCCGAAGCGAGCCTCACCACTCGCTACTCGGTCACCGACACCGGTGTGCTGCCGCTGATCAACAATGCCGTGCAGATTAAGGCGACGAGCAGCAACGACATCTGCGTTGCCCTCACCAGCTCTACCGACGCCGAAGGCTGGATTGCCGGGCAAAAGTACACGCGCATCACCGGCACCAACTCCTGGACGCAACTGGCCACCCAACAAGCCACCGCTCCCAAGGCGCGCAACACCAAGGTTGACAAGCAGCAAGTGCCACTGTTCAAGGATTTCGACTCTTGGCAGCGCGTCTCCTGCGGCAAACAGGTCACGCTCAACTGGAAGGGTGACAAGACGAGCGCCGACGTGCTCATCATCGACGCCAACCCCAACTCCAGCCTGACCGGTTCGCAGTCTGCCTCGCCGGTAACCCTGCAGATGAGCTGGATTCGCACCGATCTCAACTCCACTGCACGGCTTTTGTGGCTGCTGGCCGCTCTGGTCGCGCTGCTGGCGGGCATTGTGGCGACGATTTTCGCCCTCGCGCCTCGCCTGCGCCGCAAGCCGAAGCGCCTGGTCGATGCCGAACGCATGCCGGCCCAGATGGAAGGCACGGAGGAGATTAAGGTCGCTGGTGACGACGCTCCTCGCTGGGCGAATGACCACGTGGTGAAGGAACGCAAGCGCGCTCGCCGTCATGTCTCTTCTCATCGCGCTCAGTCCGACACAGGATTATCAGGATTCTTCAAGTCGATTACGCGCAAGCCATCCTCTGCGGCGGGCTCATCTCAAGCTTTGGGTGCGGCAACTGGCCCGAACGTGGTGGATGTTCGCGGCGCTAACTTCGTTCAGCGTATGCAAGAGCAGACGGGTGTGATTCAGCCAGTCTCGATGGGTTCTGCTTCGGCTGCTGTGCTGGGTGCTTCGGGTGCTGCTGGTGCTTCGGGCAGTGCGGCTCACAGTGGGGTAGGTGCTTCATTCACTGCTGCTGATGCTGCTACCACGCAGGTGATGAAGCCGATTAATGCTTCTGCTATTGCTGGCGCTGACAGTACGGATATGGGCACAGGTATGGGCGAGGGCTTCGCCGCTGGCTCGGATGCAAGCGCGCCAATCACTGGCGGAACCTACCAGCGCCCGAGCGACGCAGACATCCAAGATTACCTGCGCAGGCTTTCCGAAGAAAAGCTCGGCACTCAGGGCTTGGAAGAGTCTGGTTTGGACTCCGAGCTGCACGTCTTCCTGCAAAAGGACGATGCGGCAGATAGCGATGCCGCCACCGATGCCGCCACCGACGAGGTGGCTGACGCGGCCGACGCAGCCGACGCTTCCGTAACCTCAGAAACCGCAACCGAGGGTGGCTCGGACGAGATGAAGAGCGCTGATAATCTTGAGCAACACAAAACTGACCAGGAGGCAAACAATGAGTAAAGCTTGGAAAACCGGCCTTACCAGCGTCATTGCCCTTGCCAGCATGATGAGCCTCGCCGGATGCGGGCAAATGAGCCCCTCCACCACGACGACTCAGGTCAGCACCGACGTGGTGAGCAAGCCGGCAGTATCGCTGAGCAAGGCCAAGCAAATCGAAAAGGCCATTTTCGACGCGATCGCCGCCGCCGACGAAAAGAAAGACCCAGCGCTGCTCAGTCCGCGCGTCACCGGCCCCGAGCTTGCCATTCGCACCAGCCAGCTCAACATCGAAAAGCAGACCAACACGAATGACGCTAAAATGGTGATTCCTCACACCATTCGCCAGCGCGTTCTTCCCATCGCCACCGGCTGGCCGCGCGCGATCGTGACCATCACAACCACCACCGACGACCAGCAGTCGGAACGTTTGCTCGTGATGCGCCAGCCCAATGGCCAGCAGAACTACTCGCTGTGGGGTTTGGTGCGCCTGTTCTCCGGCGTGAAGCTGCCGAAGTTTGAAATCCCGTCGATCGGCACTCGCCAGGGCACGATGGAGGATTCTGGCCTGCTCATGACTCCTCGCGAAGCTGTCGCAGCCTACGCCTCGAGCTTGGAGAACCCGACGGGTGACATGCCGAAGAAGTTTAGCGACGACCAGTTCCGCAAGAGCTTGGCGGACCTCGTCTCCTCAGTCGATGAAGGCGTGAAGGCCAATAAGGGCGAACAACACCAGATTTTCACTCCGGATTACAACTCTCTGGCCGTTGTCCGTTCCGCTGATGGTGGTGACCTCGTCATCGCGGCGATTAACTCCGAATGGACGCGCTCAGCAGGGGAGGGCCGCACTTCTGGGCCAGCGTCGGACGCAGAAAAAGCGTTGTTTGGTAACCAGGAGGCGACGGCAACAATCCGTGTGGAATACACCAATGTGGTTGCGCTCTACATTCCACCGGCTGGTTCGAAGGCGACGATTCAGGCTGTGGGCGCTGAGCGCCAGCCGATTTCCGCTGAAGCCGTGAAGTGAGCGCCCCCGCGCTGCGCACCACGTGAAACAGCGCTGATAATCTTAAGAAACTCCCAAAAAAGAAGGCAAAATGGCAGATAAACAGGAAAAGATGAACGTGGGAATTTCGCTGGCAGGTGCCGTCGACTTGAGCACCGTCGCCCACCATGTTGACGCCAAGCCAGGCGAGAAGGGCGGCGCGCCGAAAGCTGGCGGCTACACCATCGACGTGACTACCGAAAGCTTCGAATCGGTAGTGCGTAGTTCGCAAACCTACCCGGTGCTCCTGTACGTCTGGATTGCTGACGATGACAGGCTTTTCAAGCTCACCGAGGTGCTGCACAAGGCCGTTGACGCGCAGAAGGGTGGCATTCAGCTGGCTCGCATCGACGCCAAGAAGTACCCGGCCATCGCTCAAGCCCTGCAATTGCAAGGCGTTCCGGCCCTCGTGCTGCTGCTGGGCGGCAGGCCGATCCCGATCACCCAGGGTGTTCCTGACGCTTCTGAGCTTGCGCAGATGGACCGCGTGGTCGCGCGCCTGGTTGAGCTTGCCCATAAGCAAGGCATTTCTGGTACGGCACCTCACATGGAAAGTTCCGACCAAGGTTCTCAGGACTCTGAATCTTCCGCTTCTGACGGTTCAGACGGCTACGGTACCGCCCGTATGGACGCGCAAGCAGATGCTGCTGCTGGAGCCGGTGCTTCGACGAGCGCAGCGGGGGCCGGTGTGCCAGGTGCCGCCGGTGCTGGTGCGGCTGGTGCTACCGCAAACGTCAATGTGCCACCAACCCACCAAAAAGCGCATGATCTCGCGGCTCAAGGTGATTTCTCCGGCGCAGCCCTCGAATATGGCAAGGTGATGGAAGCGGACCCGAGCGATCGCATCGCTGCACGCGAGCACGCGAAGGCACTGTTGCTTGCTCGCTCTGCTACAGCAAATGTGAATAAGGTGCGTGAGGCTGCTGCAGCCAACCCAGATGATGTGGATGCGCAGTTGGCCGTTGCGGATGTTGACCTGATCGGCGGTTTTGTTGACGACGCCTTCTCGCGCCTGCTCGACTTTGCTGCCAGCCACCGTGAAGCTTTGGACGAGGTGAGGAAGCGCCTCGTGTCGTACTTCCCGATCTGCAGGGATGATGACCCTCGCGTTCAGCGCGCCCGCCGCCGCTTGTCCGTGCTGCTGTACTGAGAAGTGCGGCACTGCGCGCTGAACAGTCAGAACGCGAGAGCATGAGACTGCTAGAGCGCGCTGAGCTTCTTTTCTGAGCCTGTTTCCTCACTTCTCCCACAGCTTTGCTTGCCACCTGCTTGCTACGGATGCTGCGTGCGCAAGTAACTGGCGGTGAAAAAGGCTCTCGACACTTACGCTGTGTCGCAGCGAAAGTGTTAGAGTTGTGTTTGTGCTGGTCGCGTCATCTTTTGTATGGACTCTTTGACATGGCCAGCACTTTTTATGGGCCCGTAGCTCAGTGGATAGAGCGTCTGTCTCCGGAACAGAAGGTCGCGCGTTCGACCCGCGTCGGGCCCACTCACACTCCCATTGACCGCAGACTCAAGCCGTGCGATACAGGGAGCACTTATATTTCGTTATATTTTTTCGAACTTCCTTTTGCCTTTTCCACAGGGTATTTTTGTGCTGATTTCTTCAGCTTTGCAGTGATAATCTCATCCATATCGACGTGAAGCGAATCTGCCATGAGCACGCAGTAGGTCAATACGTCAGCAAGTTCCTCCTCAACGGCGTGCCAATCACCATTGCGTGGCTCATCTTGCCACTGGAAACATTCGAGAAGTTCTGCAGCTTCAATACTGATAGAGCGCGAAAGGCTAGCAGGAGTGTGAAATTGCTCCCAATCTCGATCATGCGAAAACTGAAGTATTTTTTCCACGGTTTGCTGAGAAATCATTACTGTAGTTTACCAATATCGTGTAAGTTAAGTTACAGATTGTTGGTTCACGAAAGGTATTGCCATGGCTGACCAATCTCTCCCCGGTGCTTCTTTACCGCTCATTGTTCCTGTGGGCTACAACGAAGCAGTTAACAGTGAGTTTGAACTTGCTTTCTCTGAGGTCATCGATGAACAGATCAGAAACCAGCATGAAGCTCAGCATTCTGAGGATGAGAACCCTGCCAATCTTGCCCAAGAAGGCAATACTGACGCTCAATCGGAGAATTCAGAGAATACTGCGAGCACAACGCTTCAGCAGGCTGTTGTTTTCAGCTCTCCTGAAGAAGCGAAAACCATTTTGATGGATTATCCGGTCGTCTATGTCATTTCTGAAAGGGAGCAAATTAATATTCCCGATAAGAAAAAAGTGAAGTTCATTCGAAAGTACAACGCATACGTTGGCGAAACCAACAATATCGCTCAGCGCACGCGTCAACACTTCTACGGTGACCCGGCAAAGCGAGATGATTTCTTTGAATTGAAAGAGGCGAGCCTCGATAAAAATAATCAGGTCACGCAATATGTAATTGGACACCCTCATTTCAACAAATCGCTCACTCTTGATGTAGAAAATAAGCTCATCAATTACATGCTGTCCTCACCTTCAGTTCATAAGGTTTATAACCGGAGAGGAAACGAACAAGGCAACTACTACACCAAGAAAGAGTTCGATGATATCTTCCACTCCATCTGGTTGGAACTGCACAACGAAGATTCTGATCTCTTCCCAGTAGAAGAAATCATTCTTGACTCTGCCTTATTCAAGGCTTCACCATTCCACCAACTCAACGAGATCCAGCAAAACACAGAGGAATATTTGTTGCGTCTCATTGATAACAAACTTAAACAGCATAGTCGAGCTGAGAAAAAGAATGCTGACGTTCCCGCTGATCTGATCTTTGTTCAAGGTGCCGCCGGTACAGGTAAGACTGTTTTGCTCAGCCATCTTTTTAACCGATTGATTGAGGATTACCACTTCAACCAAGACGTGAGTGAAGATAGTAACAAGCAAGAGAAGACGTGCTATCTCCTTATTCGGCATGATCAGCAGGAAAGGGTTTATTCGCAGATTGCCCGAAAGCTGAGCTGGGAACCTGAAAAGGCTAAAGATAAAGACAAAGTGGTAATGCAGCCTAGCACCTTTATTCACACTTTTAGTAAAAAAAGAAAAACAGAAAAAGGAGGGACTGCTTTCAGTGTATCTGAGGTAACAGGGTCTGCTGATGTCGTCGTCATTGATGAGGCTCATCTTCTTGCTACGCAAAACACTCAGGCTAACACGGGTGAAAATATGATCTTTGAGGTCGCAAGAAGAGCAAAAGTAGTTGTTGCTGTTTTTGACCCCAAACAGATTCTTCAGAGTGATCAACGTTGGGATTCTGACATCCTAGAGAAGCTGGGATTCAATATTCCTGCTGAGGAACAACATACCAAGGACGGAGTGAGATTAGCACAGACGGAGGCTACTATTGAGGATCTCAAGCTTAAGGTAACTCACATTTACCTGGATAAGCAGATGAGAATGGCTGCTGATCCATCTACCCTGCGCTGGATTGATAATCTTGCTGATGGAAAGTTGCAACACAATATTCCACTGGCGACTGCAGTGAAAGATGACCGAGGTAAAGAACAAGAGCCCTATGAGATTCGTGTTTTCTCTTCACCGAATGAACTTTTTGAAGCGATCAGAAAGCGCTCTGAGGTGCGGGCTGACGGCGCCGAAGGTAAGGGACTTTCTCGCGTTGTAGCTACCTATGATTGGCCGTATAAGGCGAGCAGCACAAACCCTGATGATGTGAGTGGCCTGTGGAACGTCTACATGAAACGTAACGCACAAGGTCAGTGGGAAATGTCCTCTGGGCACGATCTGAACCTCAGCGAGGAAGAATATGCTCACTACGTTCATGACGATGTGAGCAAGGAAGATATCTTCTGCCATCCGTGGAATTACGAGTATGGAAAGCATTTCCCTCTAGTCGACAAGCAAGAAAAAGATGATGCGTGGGCAGAAGCGGTCTACTCTCAGTACGAAGTAGGTTCAACCTTCTCCATTCAAGGCTTTGATCTGAACTATGCGGGAGTGATTATTGGCCCTTCCTTTACCTATGATGAAGAGAGACATGAGGTTGTAATTGATTCCTCCCACTCTCAAAGCACGAAAGCAACTCAAAAACGAGAGCAAAAGTACGACTACTCTGTCGAAAACCTCAGAAGTGAGTTGAATGTGCTCTTGAAACGAGGAGTGCATGGGTTGTACTTGTTTGCTGTCGATCCAAAGCTTCAAGAGGCTTTGCAACGAGCAGCGGAAGGGGAATTAGCTTAGTCGGCTGCTTGCGTGACCGCTGTGCGTTTTATGAATCGGTCACAACAGTAGCCATGCAATTTGTATGAGCTGTATACACGCTTAGCCACGTCGAAGGCGCTGGAGTAGCGCGGGTTCCGTATGATGGAGACTATGAATCCGCAAGCTTTGAGCACTTTGATTGTCTCCATCGTCACCGACCTGGTCAACGATGGAAAGGCCGGCGAACTGACCGCCGACATGGTTCCGACCGCCCAAAAGGCTGCTGTGATGCGTCCAAAGGACCGCGCACACGGCGACTGGGCCTCGAACATCGCCCTCCAGCTGGGCAAGCGCGCCGGCATGGCACCCCGCGCCTTCGCCGAGCTGATCGCTGAAAAACTGCGCGAAAACGACGGTATTTCCTCCGTCGACATCGCAGGCCCAGGCTTCATCAACATCACGTTGAACGCTGCAGCCTCCGCACAAATTGTCGATGAAGTTCTTCAGCAGGGCTCCTCTTTTGGCACGAATACGCACCTGGCAGGCCGAACCCTCAACCTCGAGTTCGTCTCGGCAAACCCAACCGGCCCGATCCACATTGGCGGCACCCGTTGGGCAGCAGTCGGCGACTCCATGGCTCGCGTCCTGCAAGCCAACGGCGCTGACGTCGTGCGCGAATACTATTTCAACGATCACGGCTCCCAAATCGACCGTTTCGCCAAGTCTCTGGTTGCCGCAGCTCATAACGAGCCCGTTCCCGCCGACGGTTACAAAGGCTCCTACATCAACGAGATTGCCAATACGGTGATCGCACAAGCCAATGCTGAGGGTGTGGATATTCTCTCCCTGCCTCGCGTCGACGACGGCACCAATGAGGAAGGCGAACCATTGGGCGAAGGCGACTCTGCTCAGCGTGAAGAGTTCCGTAAGCGTGCCGTTCCGCTCATGTTTGACGAAATCAAGAAGAGCATGGAAGATTTCCGCGTTCACTTCGACGTCTACTTCCACGAGCAGAGCCTCTACGACGATGGCGAGGTCGACAAGGCTCTCGCCAAGCTGCGTGAACTTGGTGTCGTCTATGAAAAGGACGGCGCAACCTGGCTTCGCACCACCGATTACGGTGACGATAAGGATCGCGTTCTCATCCGCTCCAACGGCATGCCCAGCTACTTCTGCTCTGATGTTGCCTACTACTTCAACAAGCGTCACCGTGCAAACAAGCCTGCTGACACGGCAATCTACATGCTCGGCGCCGACCACCACGGCTACATTGGCCGTCTGATGGCTGCTGCTGCCGCCTTCGGTGATAAGCCGCAGGAGAATATGCAGATTCTCATCGGCCAGCTCGTCAACATCTTCAAGAACGGCGAAGTGGTGCGCATGAGTAAGCGCGCTGGCAACATCGTCACCATCGATGACCTCGTCGACGCAGTCGGTGTGGATGCAGCCCGCTACTCTCTGGCTCGCACCTCCTACAACCAGACTCTCGACATCGACCTTGACGTTCTGACCAGCCACACCAATGAAAACCCGGTGTACTACGTGCAGTACGCTCACGCTCGCTCCTGCGCAGTCGACCGCAATGCTGAAGCTGCTGGTATTACTCGCGAGGGTGCTGACCTCTCCTTGCTCGACCTCAAGGACGACGAGGAGCTTTTGGCACAACTCGCCCTCTACCGTGAGGTGCTCACCACTGCTGCTGACCTGCGCGAGCCACACCGCATCGCCCACTATTTGGAAGACCTTGCCGGTGCTTACCACACCTGGTACGCCAAGGAGCGCGTGGTTCCTATGGCTTTGACCGATGCGGAAAAGCGTGGCGAGGAGCAAGCCGTTTCCCTGCTGGAAAAGCAGAAGAACCCTGAGCCAGCTCGTGCCGCAGCTCGCCTGCGTTTGAACGATGCTGTACGCCAGGTGGTGGAAAACGGTTTGGCACTCTTGGCGGTGTCCGCTCCAGAAAAGATGTGACAGTAATGGCTTATCAGTCAAACGGTGTGAAGGTCAGCGTTCCTGCATCCGCCTCGGGCTTAGGCCCGGGTGTGGGAACGCTGGGCTTGGGCTTGGATCTTCGCCTCGACGTCACCTTCCAACCTATTGCTCGCGAAGGAGCGCAGGTGAGCGTTCGTGGCGTCGACGAGCTCGCATTCCCTCATAATGAGCAGAATTTGAGCGTCAAAGCCTGCTGGCTCACCCAAGATTTCCTGGGGGAGCCTCGCACCGGTTTGACGGTGAGCATGCGCAATGCGATCCCCGCGCGCGCCGGTTTGGGAACCTCGGTGGCAAGCGTCGTCGCAGGAGTGGCGGCGGCCTTTGCTATGCGCCCTGACGCTGGCGACCTCACCTCGAAGGATTTCAAACAGCAGATGTTCTCTGTGGCCGCCTCCATGTTAGGCCGCCAAAGCGCCACCGCCGCATCCGTTTATGGCAATCTGGTGTCGGTATGGTTGCGCCAGCCCCAGGATGTCCCCTCCTCAGTAGTGGGCTTCCCTCAGGCTATTACCCGCCACAACGAGTGGATTGCGCAAGCCCAGCCTGTTCACCCGGCCGTCCAAGCAGCCCTTCTGCTGCCAGCCGAGCGACGCCGCGGAAACCTGCCGTTGGGTGCCGAGCCAGACTACGGAGAGGGCACGTCGGAGCCGTTCTCCCGCTCTCGCGCGCTGAGCAACATTCAGCGTTCGGTGCTCCTGCATTCGCAGCTGACCGGCCAGAATATGCCTGATAATCAGCTGCTTTTCGACGCCACTCATGACGCGATGCGCCTGCCGTTACTCGACGGAGCTTTGCGCGAGTCGGTGCTGCTGGTCGAACACTTGCGCTCCCAGGGTTTTGCTGCCGTCCTGCTCGGCTCTGGCCCAGCCGTTCTCGTTCTTCACGCTGACCCAGATTATCAGCGCACTTTAGCGCGTATGAAAGATGCCCAAGAGTCTGGTTCAGAAGCGTGGAACCCTTACGGAGTGGGTATCGCTCCAGGTATGTGGAGTTCGAGCGCCAGGCCTGCGTGGGTTAACCGCATCAAGCAGCTGGTGGAGCATGATTGGCTGGCCAACAAGCGTTGGAGCTTGACTTATATGCCGCTCGATAAAAACGGTGTTCAAGTCACGCCCCTGAATGCAGAATAATTGCAGAATAGCGAAGGTCCCGCGCGCCGCCCGCCCGCGCCGAGTGGGCTGAACTGAAAACGAAGGTACAGAAGCCACAAAGGAAGGCATCAGAGTGAGTATCCCTGTCATTTTGGCATCCTCTTCCCCTTCGAGGCGTGCTCTGCTGTTGCAAGCAGGCATCTGCCCAACCATCCGCGTCTCGCGCGTCGACGAGGACGCCGTCATTCGCCGCTTCGCCGCAAACGCGGATATGAAAGTGGAGGATATGCCTACTGAGCAGCGCGTGATGGTTCTTTCCCGCGCGAAAGCTCACGCTGTGCAGGCTGCTTACCGCGAGCAGGAGAACACGATTAACCGCGCTCGCCGCTCCACTGCTATTGAGGAGCGCGTGAACCCCCTGATTGGGCGCACGACGACGGAACTGTTGGGCGGGCCGTTGGGCACGATTGCCGCTAACCCTGGGCTTGCGGGGCTGAAGAAGGGCCCTCTGCTCATCGGTTCGGATTCTATGTTCGAGTTTGACGGTGTGGCGTATGGAAAGCCGCACACTGCTGAAAAGGCTTTCGAGCGCATCGCCCAAATGCGTGGCAAGTCCGGCACTTTGTGGACAGGTCACACTCTCATTGATCTCGCCTCGGGTAGGGAATTATCTGAGATTTCCAGCGCTCGTGTTCACTTCGCCGACTACTCCGACGAAGAGATTCGCGCTTACGTGGAAACGGGTGAGCCTCTTGAAGTGGCAGGTTCTTTCACTCTTGAGGGTTTGGGTGGAGCTTTTATCGACTCTGTTTCTGGCGATCCGCATGGAATTCAGGGTTTGTCGCTTCCTCTGGTCCGCCAGATGGCCACTCGTTTGGGCTTCTTCTGGCCTGATTTGTGGAATTTGAAGCGTGATAAGCGGGGCCGTTTGGCTATTAACGGAGATTCTCGCGCCCTGTTGAAGCATGTTTCCCAGCCGGGTGATGGTTTTATCGATTGCGCGTGCGGGCATAAACATTGGGGTTTGCACGGTGCTGCTGGTGTTCTTCTCTTCCGTAGGGACACTTTCACCGGTGAGATCACTCATGTTGCTTTGCAGCGTCGTGCGGTCTGGTCGATAGAGGGTGGAACCTGGGGTAACCCGGGTGGTGCGCTGTCGACGGGAGAGAGCCCGTTTGAAGGCGGCCTTCGTGAAGCCTGGGAGGAGGCAGGTATCGCTCCGCAGGATATCGACATTGTCGGTGCGCATACGGAGGACCATGGCCCGTGGGCGTACACTACTTTGCTCGCCTTTGAACGTCCAGGCCATTCGGTCAAGCCGCATGTGACGGATAATGAGTCGATTGATGTGGTGTGGAAGCGTGTGTCTGATGTGGAGTCGTTGCCGCTGCTGAGCTATTTCAAGGCAGATTGGCTGGATGATTTGCATCGCGCCCGCCAAATCTCGCGCGCTATGGCCACTAACTGACGGCGCAACTGGCGGCGCATGTGACAGCGAGAGCGACGGCGCGCTTGTGCCGTGCTGCTCCCAGTTTTCGACGCTCTCTACGCCGTCCACTCACCGGCCGTCCACTCACCGCCGCGCGCTGGTGCTGCGCTCTGAACTGACGGCGCGGTTTTCGTGCGCCCGTATGCTTAGTCGAAGCGGCGGCCGTTGAGCTCATGCGTGAAGCTCACCGTGTTATCCGTGTCGACGGCGAACGAGAGGAACGTGTTGTCGTAGCCCGAACCCAGATTGCTAATCAAAGCTTCTGAGCTTCCGTGTTGCAAGTGGTTCGCATCTGTTCCGTAATCGTAATCGTACTGAACCTTGCCTTCTTGCAGCTCGAACCAGGGGATGTTATCCTCTGAAATTCCCACGCGCTTGACCTTCGGGTATTCTTTCACGCTTGCCTTCACATTCTTGTAGAAGGTTCCGTCGTCGAGAATGAGCCCGTACGTGCGCAGAATATCAACGTCAACATTCTTTCCTTCGACGAGGTTCTCATTGTTGACGAGCAGGTCAGCATCCTGGTTCACCTTGTCTTGGATGATCTTTTTCACATCCGGATTCATCTTATACGTGAACTGCGCGGTCGCCTTCTTTGGGCTGAGCACCACGTCTTCCGTGGTAAACCAGTCACTTTGCTGAGCGTGCACAGTGTAAATCCCAGGAAATACCAGGTAGGAAGCGTTTGCTGGTACGGGCACGCCGTTGACTTCGACGGAGGCGAAAGGTGTGAGAAGTTTGCCGATGCTCAAGGTGAAGTGCGGCTGGCTGGTCGCCTCCCAGCCGTTATAGCCAGCTGATCCGTCAACCTTGTGCACCGTCATAATTGTGGAGTATTTCTCTCCAGCGAGCGTGTACTTGAGCCTGAATTCGCGGTAGTTGCCGTCTTGTGTGCCGCGAGGGCTAAACGAGATTTTGCTCGGGTAACTTCCCTTTTTGGTCGCCGGGTTTTGCGCGAGTCTGCCGTGCAGGCGTGCGGAAGGGGCGGCCATGGCGTTCATGGTTTCGAAGTTGCCCGTGGACAGCGCCTTCGTGTATTGCGTGAGGAAGGACGTCGGATTGTTCAACCGTTGAACAAACTGGATGGCGAAGAACGTCCCGACGGAGGTGGCGACGACGAGCGCGAGGATGAGGAAGGCGATGAGCAGTCGTTTGCCCACGCGCTTCTTGCGTGCTGCTTCGAGTTGGGCTTGCTGGGCTGCCACAGCAGTGGATGCTACGGTCGCTGTCCCGGTGGATGTCCCTGCTGCTGTGCCCGTCGCATGAGTTCCCGTTGCGCTTCCTGCACCGGTCGTATCCCAGTTTCCTCCGGCCAGCTCATTCATTGCCTGTGAGCCAGACAGCGTTCCGCTAACCTGTGCCGCGTTTGCTGCGGCTTGTGCGGCGAGATTTCTTTGGCGTGTTGCGTCTTGCACAACTCTTTCGCCTGCGGTGAGCTCGGCATTTTGCAAGGTGTAGTCGCCGGTTTCGCCTTTGCGTGCGAAATCGAAGTTCTTGGACTTTTCAGCTGCTTTTGCCCCTCGGTTGATGGGTTTGCCGCAATGGGTGCATACGATGTCGCCGGGTTCAATCGGCTGACCGCAGTTTGTGCAGAACTTATCGTCTTGTGCCATATCCTCACCTCACTTCTTTTATTGTACGGTCTGAGAGCGTATATCAAGCACAGAAAAAGCCGAGCAGCACTCTTGTACCACTCGGCTTGTTTCAGTATTTCCCTAGATTATCACTGCTGGTTGTTGTTATTGCGTTGATAATCTTGGGGGTTCTGCGGGTATTGGTATGCAGCCGGCTGCGGGTATGCTCCAGGCTGTGTTGGGTATTGGCCCGCTGCGTTAGGCTGCCCCGCGTACTGTTGACCTGCGGTTGGCTGTGCCGAGTACTGCGGGTTTGAGTACTGCTGCGGTGCCACCGGCTGGCCTGGGTACTGTCCGTACTGCGGCTGCGCTGGGAATTGAGCCGGAGCTGGAGCTTGCTGGACAGCGTATTGCCCAGGAGTGTACTGCGGCTGAGCAAACTGTGGAGCCTGTGGAGCTGCCTGAGGAGCAGCTTGTGGTGCTGCTGGACGTGCAGGCTGAGCAGCGAATTGCGGTGCTACTGGCGCTGGCTGTTGGGCTGCTGGCTGTGCAACTGGTGCAGCTGGAGCCTGAGGTGTAGCAGGAGCCTGCGGAGCGCCTTGAGGTACAGCTGGAGCTTGACCAGGTGCGCCTTGAGGTGCCGGAGCGGTTGGGGTAGCCTGGCCGGTTGGAGCTGGCTGCGCCTTCTTCTGAACCATCTTGAGGAACACGAGACGCGCGAGAGCTTCAATAGCGAATGCCCAGAGAGCTCCCCAGAAGATCATTGCTGGGGAAATCTGACCTGCAGAACTAAACACGGAGAACACGGCTGCAGTATTCGGATCGCTCATTTGCGATATGAAGGAAACAGTGTCGCGAGGAACCATAAGGCCCAGAGGGGTATAAGCCAAGCAAATGAATCCCCATGTAACAGCACTGAGCAGTGGGAACACCCATGCGTGCTTCCAGTTACGTTCCTCTTCGTCAGCGGCCATACGGCGAGCCAAAGAGTAGGCTACTGCAGCAAGGCTTGCAAAGGTAATCAGAACAAGAGCCAGTTTGATCAGAGGGATCCATGCTGGGTCATGCACTGAGCTTGGGGCGAAACGACCATTTCTTCTCAACATATCGAGTTGATTAGTCACGTTTGAACCGGGAAGGAACCTAAACAGTGGGTAAAGGTTTTCTGCCTGCAAAGCAAGCCCATCCATGACGGAGGACGAGAAGTCAGAGAAGGTAGAGAAGGTGAACAGGCCGAGGACGGAGAAGGAACCCCAGCTTCCCAGGGTTATGAGTTGGAACATGGCCAGAGGACCGAAAACGAAGATCAATGGGATGAAAGCAAACGTCTTCGACACTACTGCCACGGCAACGAACAGAATAATCGTTAAAACGGTGAATACAACGTAGAAGAGTAGCGATGTTTCAACAAAGGTACGAACGCCATAGTGCAAACGTGCCAGTGAGGGTTTGTGGTCTTTTCCGGTAATGAGCATTCCCAGGAGAGCACCCACAACGACTAAGAACAGAGGGTTCCAGAACGCTTTTGCCGATACAGAGGACACGGAAACTGGAATGGGAGTTTGAACGATTGTTGCCGTTGTCGTGGAACTAGCAAGTGCACCGAGGATGCAAACAATAATGCCGGTGCCAATTCCTGCAATAGCGAGAGTAATGCAACGAGAAAGGAGTACTTCCTGACGCTGTTCTGTGTCGGCTACCGCGGAACGCGCTGCGATGATACCGCCGATAAGTGCGCCAACGAGCGCCAAAACACCAATGATTGTGAGTGGAAGTTCAACGGCAAAGCTCACCGATGTTTGAGAGGTTTGAACGGGGAAACCTTGAAGTGTGCTTCTCAGATCGACGTCAGCATTGTACGTTCCACCAAAACCAGTTACCAGTGTTGACAGGATTGATTTGAAGGAGAGCGCGGAAGAGGTAATCGCGGAATTGTGGCTAGGCAGCAAGATGGAGGTAAGGAACAGCATAATGGCTTGCAACATCACTCCAATAACAGCACCTGCCATTGTTGTTCCTGCGATAATGCCTGCTCTCTGATAGATTGCTGGCTTTTTCAGTACTGCAGTGAATTGATTCTGCGGCAGTTTGATGGACAGGGAGGGAGTAGCTGCTCCTGGGGTTGCTGGCTGGTTAGCAGATCCCTGTGCCATAGCAGGTGCAGCAGGCTGTTGCACCGGGGCGGCAGCTGGTTGTTGTGGTTGTTGTGGTTGTGTCTGTTGTGGCTCGGTAGCAACTGGCTGTTGTGGTGTAGGTTCAGCATCTGGTGTAGGTGTTGCTTGGTCTGCAGCTGAAGGAGTCTCCAAAGCTTCTTGCATTGCTTCTGCTGCACTCGGTTCTGGAACTTGAGGAGTAATCGCTGCAGGTGCTGGAGCTACGGGAAGTTCTGACTCAACATCTCCACTGTGCTCAACTGCAGGGGCTTCTGGTTCTTCTTGTGGTGCTGAAGGAGCTGGTTGTGTGGACTCAACTGGAGGCTGAACTGTTGTTGGCTCGAGCACTTCTTCTTGTTCAACAACGGAAGGTGCAGTTTGCGTTTCAGGTTCAGGTGTTGGTTGTTGGACGTGAGGCTCAGAAGTTTGTTGCTTCTGGGCAGGGTGATGGCTCAATGGCATCATGAAAGTTGTTTCATCACCTGTTGCTTCAGGCTGGGCTGGGATATGAGCAATCTCAGCAGAAAGAGAAGCAATTTCAGGCTGCGATGATTGTTGAGTTTGCACCTGCTGCGCCTGTACAGTTCCAACCGGTTGGGATGCAACTTGAGCCTGTTGTACGGGCGAGATCGCTGGTTGTGCAGGTTGTACGGGCTGTGCAGGCGCTGCATATTGTGGTTGAGCCTGTTGTGCTACTGGTTGTTGTGCCACGGCCTGCGCTGGTTGCGTAGGTGTTTGCAGGACTCGAGTACCGCAGTGCCCGCAAAATGCAGCACCGGGTCTGAGTTGAGATCCGCAATTTCTGCAATACATTTCTATCTCCTCATTTTGTGCTGCATCATTGCATACAGCTATACGGCTAAGACTAGCAAGAATCAGAGCACAATTTCCTCACAAATTGCATTCTGTGGATAATTTCTTGAAATTGCTGAGATTTTTCGCAGTACGGTAATCACGAGTTATTAAGAAAGCCGAGCAGCTTTCACTGCTCGGCTTGTACTATCGCTCTAGATCGGAGATGGAAAGAGTGTTACTCATCAAAAGTAATCTTCCCGTTCTTATCCACAGTGAAGTTGATGGAAGAAGACCAACCAAAATCAATGTCATTATCAGTTTGATCATGATCGGTGTCCCCAAGGAAGGAATAATCATATTCGTAATGAATTTTTCCTTTATCCTTGAGCTCTGCTTTGAATTCATTATCTTCTACCGAGATCTCTCCAATAGTTGGATACTTCTTCACGGTTGCCTTGACGTTGGAATAGAAGTCACTGCTCCATGAATACCAGCCAGTGTCAAGCCACTCATATCCATCTTTGTCGGTCGGGTGCTTCACAACCTCATCGATGGCTTGATTCAGGGCTTGCTGTACAGCTTCCTTAACAGCGGATGATGGAGTGTACTCGAAGACAACCTCATTGTTCTCGGGGGTCACCTTTACCGGCTTTGATTCCACCCACTTCGTGTTCTTGACAGATGCAGTGTAAACAGCTGGGTAAGCTTCATATGGCTTGCCATCCGCTTTCACCTTGGCTCCGTTGACGGTAGCAGTGTCGGAGAGCATCTCATCATGCCAGATGCTCAGTTTCATCTTCAACTGGTCTTTCACTTCCCACTTGGAGAAGAAGATGCCAGTCGTTCCCGTCTTTTGCAAAGTGATGGTATTGGATTTTGTATGACCATCAAGGTCGTACTTCACCGTGATCGAACGGTTCTCGCCGGATGTCTGGTTCTCAGAGAGACGGAAGTTCGTCGGGCGCTGAGCCTTCTTGCCTACAGCGTTGCTGATCAGTGGGCCTGACATCTTCGATGTGCTCACTGCCATAGCATTAGCTTGCTCAAAGTTACCTGCAGCAATGGCATTCGTGTAGCTCTCAGCAACTGCCATTGGGCTGAAGCGAGTGTTGTCGATAACGGTGATAGCAATGCTTCCACCAATACCTACAAGTGCAAGAACACCAACAGTAATAGCAACAGGAATAACAACCTTCTTGTTTACCTTCATTGCTGGTGCTGCTTGAACAGCGGCAGGGGTGACATCTGCAGGAGCAGCTGCTGCGGCTGCAGCTTGCGCTGGAGTGACGCCTGGCTGACCTGCAGCAATGGGTTGACCGGCAGCAGCTGGCTGAACTGGTTGTTGAGCAAGAGGCTGTCCAGCAACTGCTGGGGTGACATTAAACATGTGCAGGAACACCAATCGTGCCAGGGCTTCGATGGCGAATGCCCACACTGCACCGATGATGATCATTGCGGGAGTGATGCCGTTACTTGCCGTTGGTGAATAGCTGGAGGAAGAGCCGAGAGTGGCCAGACCGCCAAGAATCTCTCCGCCAAAGCCGCCCATAGAAACGGATACAGGAGCGAAGCAAATAGCGAGGAATCCCCACAGAACTGCAGAGTAAAGTGGAGCCTTCCACGAATGCTTCCATTCGCGCTCTTGCGGGTCAATAGCCATGCGCTTTGCCAAACGCAGCGAAGCATATGCAGTGCAGACGAGAACGAGCAACAGGGAGACGAACAGGGCAATAGAAATGGCAGGCTGGCCATCTGGGCGATGGAACAGACTCAGAGATACGCCCATCAAGCTGACACTGCCCAAGCTTCCCATAGCAGTGAGGCTCATACCAATGAATGGACCGATCAGAGGCAAGAACAAAAACCATGCGGCAGTCTTACCAATGATGCTAAGAATTACAAAGGCGATGATCGTGAAAACAGTGAAAACTGCGAAGAAGATGCCAGTGGTTTCCACAAATGTGCGAAGGCCAAAGCGCAAGCTCTTCAATGCGGCTGTGCACTGAGAAACGAGGCTTCCTGCATATTGAGAAGCTACGAAGCCTAACGAGCCACCCGCAAGAATGATGAAGAGTGGGTTGAAGAAACTGCGTGCGCTCGCAGAAGAGAGCGATACCGCACTATTGGGGTGCATTACGGAGATTGCCGCCACAATAGAGGTAAAGATGCCGGCGAACAGACCAGCAATAGCAAGTACCAAACCGCAACGCAGGTAAGAGTTCTTCTTCTCTTCCTTGGTGGAAGCCTTAAAGCGCATGCCGTGCTTCGCCAGCTGAAGAACTCCAACATAAGCTCCAACAAAGGCGAACAGACCGACCAAAGAGATTGGCAGTGCGCCATCACCAGAGGTTCCGAAGGAGAATGCTCCAGAGATGGACATATGAAGGCTGCCGCCAAAGCCCATCACGAGAAGATTAAGAATGAGCTGGAAGGTGTTCAGATCATTCAGAAGGCTGGAAGCAGGTGTTGCCTTCAAACCGAAGATAAACGTAGGTGCCACGATGACAAGACCGATGAGAGCGCCTGCCATGGTGAGGCCAGCAACGATGCCGGCGTTCTGATACGTCAACGGGTTTTGAAGCAGACGAACAAATTCGTTCGTAGAAGCCGATGGTTGCGGTCCAGCAGGAGCAGCGGTTGTTGGTGCTGTTGGCGCAACGGCTGGCTGGAATGTTGGGCCTTGTGCAGGCGGCACGGGGTTGGGGGACTGCTGGGAAGCAGATGCAGACTGCTGCTCAGCAGGTGGGTTAACTGGCGCACCACAGTTGGTGCAGAAGGCCGAGCCTTCTGGAATTTGTGCGCCACATTGCGTGCAGAACATGATCTTTCTCCTCATTAAAAGTGTTGATCTCGTAAAGATCAACGGTGCCTTCCACCTTACCAGCGCATTTCGTAGATGAAGACAGGTGCTGTTCAGGTGTGCGCAAAGAGGGGTGTTGTAGTGATAATCCGCATGGTTTCAAGCTTGAAAGGGTGTGTATTTCGAGAAAAGTGGGTGAAGAAAACGGATATTGGCTACGCGTTTTTTGAAACTGACAGGTTAGACATGGGGAAAACGTTCATTTTTCGAGGAGTGATAATCTTAAGCCTTTACAAAACCTTTACAAAAAGAAGAATTGCGGAAAGTTTCCGTAGACTGAGGAAAAGTGTGCCATACTGTGAAGAGCAGTTCTGCACAACTGCGTGAGAGTGATGCGTTGATCCCCTCGCCGATTGCGAGTGACGGTGTCCGCATCCGCCCGTGAGCTTTTGAAACTTTCCAGGCCCAAGGCTTGGAAATCCACACAGGAGTGGGTGCAGCCGTTCCGGGGAGATGCTTCTCGTGAGCAATACAACAGAATCTGAAAATGTAAATGCGCCTGAGCAGGCACCAGTCCGCCGTACCCGCAGGCGTGCAGGAAGACGTGTCGTGCGCGCTGCTGGAGCGGCAGGAGCAAAACTACCAGTCTCAGTGACTGCGCCCGCGTACAGTGACGAGGATACGGCTCAAGCTGCCTCGACGAGTGTGGCTGCTGAGCAAACGGCTAGAGAAACTGCCGCACAAACTGTTGCTCAGAATGCTGAGCGGGCCGATCGCGCCGAGCGTGCTGACCAAGTTGTCAAGCAGCAAGCTTCAGTGAAGGAAGCTGTTAAGCAAGCAGTTTCGGCTGTAGGTGATGCCCAAGAGGCTGCAGCAGCGGAAAGTGTAGCTGAGGAAAGTGCCGCTGCGGAAACTGCCGCAAAGGAACCTGAAGCGCAAGAAAGCCCTGAACAGGCACAGCGTGCGCGTCGAGCAGCAATTGCCGCCGTTCTCTTCTCTGATAAGGGCGTGAGCGAGCCGAAGCTTGTGCAGCAAGTACAGCCAGCTGTGCAAAAAACGAATGCTGAAACTGCTGACAAGGCGGCCGCCAACAAGGCAGCTGAGAGCAAAGCTGCTGAAGGCAAGACATCTGAGGGTAAGGCTGCAACCGAAACCGCAGCGTCCGCAGCGCTTGCAGTGACCGCAGAAACCGCAGAAACTGCAGAAACTGCGCACAAAAACCAAACGCGCGCACAGCGCACTCGCCGCCGCCTGGCAATCACACCAACCTTCAGCGAGCCAGAGCCAGAACAAGAAGAGCCACACCGCCGCCTCACCCGCGCAATGTCGGCACTCCTCTTCCAAGAGCCGGTGCTGCCAGCGACCAACGCCTCCGCTCCGAGCGCTGAGCCAAGCCCAGCCTTTGACGAGGAAGAAGAGGCAGGCCATCGCCGTCACCGCTCTCGCTCCCACTCTTCTCGCCGCTTGAACTCTTCGGAACGGGCAGCCGCCGCCGAAGTAGACAGCATTGAGCAAGAGATTGCCAGTGAGGAAGAAGAGCGCGGCACTCGCTCCCGCCGTCGCCGCAGAGGCGCAGAGGCGAACGAAACTGCTGCACGCTCACGCGCAATCACTGCAGCACGCGATGATGACGAACATGACAGCGAAACAGCTGAAGGCAAGAGCGCTATCAGCGTAAGTAGGCGTCGCAAGGGTGCGGACGGCGAAAACGACGCTGGTAATCTTGAGCCAAACTTTGACGAAGAGCGCACCACACCAACGCGCCATCGCCGTAGGAGCCTTGAGGAAATTGAGGCCAGGCGTCAGGCTCGCCGAGCAGCGCGCGAGCAGGAGCGTGAGCAAAGGCAAGAGCAGGAAGACGAGGAAGACCGCGAAGAAGGCGTCACTCGCCGCCGCCGCAGGAGAAGCGCCGACAGGGCAGCCAGCCGCGCTGACCGTACGGAACGCGCAACCCGTACCTCTCGCGAAGCTCGCGACGAGCGTGAAGAACGCGACGAGGCCAGCGAATCGACCATCCTGCGCACCAGAACGCGCAACCGTTCCCACCGCCTCGCCCTGCCAGAGCCGAGCGACTCGATGGAGCCACTGCCAGCAACTCATGCTGAGCGTAAGCAAGCCTACATTTCGCGCATTAAGGACGTGAAGGGCTCGACCCGCCTGGAGGCCAAGCGTCGTCACCGTCGTGACACGCGCCGAACTCGCGGCCAGCACAATCTCGTCATCGAGCAGGACTTCCTGGCACGCCGCGAAAATGTCGACCGCCAGATGATCGTGCGCGAAAAGGGCCACCACACCCAAATCTCCGTCATCGAGGACAACATCCTCGTCGAGCACTACGTTTCCGACATCCAAGAAGTGTCGACCGTGGGCAACATCTACGTTGGCCGCGTCCAAAACGTTCTGCCAAGTATGGAAGCAGCCTTCGTCAACATTGGTGAAGCGCGTAACGGCGTTCTCTACGCAGGCGAAGTCAACTGGGATGACACGCAGCTGGAAGGTGAAGCTCGTCGTATCGAGCGTGCCTACCATTCGGGCGACCCTGTGCTCGTGCAGGTCACCAAGGATGCGATTGGCCACAAGGGTGCCCGCCTGACCAGCCAGGTTACTTTGGCTGGCCGCTACATCGTGCTCGTGCCAAGCGGCGGAATGACTGGCGTGTCGCGCAAGCTCTCCTCTCGCGAGCGCCTGCGCCTCAAGCGCATCGTCCAAGCCGTCACCCCGAAGGATATGGGCGTCATCATCCGCACGGCAGCAGAGGGAGCCAGCAAGGAAGCCGTCGAAGCCGACTTGAAGCTGCTGCTCGAACGCTGGGAAGGCATTCAGAAGCGTTACAACGAGCTCAAGGACACGCATCGCCCGCACATCCTGCACTCCGAACCTGACGTCGCCATCCGCGTGGTGCGCGACATCTTCAACGATGACTTCCGCCAGCTTGTCGTCGAAGGCGAGCACGTCTACGACCGCATCCATGGCTACCTCGAGGAGATGAGCCCTGAACTGCTGCCACGCTTGAAGCAGTGGGACCCAGCCGAGCATCAGGGTGCTGACGTCTTCGACCAGTGGAATATCGATTCCCAGCTGCGCAAGGGCATGGAACGCCAGGTCTATCTGCCAAGCGGCGGCTCGCTGGTGATCGACCGTACCGAGGCTATGACCACCATCGACGTGAACACCGGCCGCTTCATCGGCAAGGGCAAGTCGTTGGAGGAAACTGTCACTCGCTGCAACCTGGAGGCTGCTGAGGAGATCGTCCGCCAGCTGCGCCTGCGCGATATTGGCGGCATGATCATGATCGACTTTGTGGACATGGTGATGGAGGAGAACCGCGACCTCGTGTTGCGCCGCCTCGTTGAATGCTTGACTCGCGACCGCACGAAGCATCAGGTTGCTGAGGTCACGTCGCTGGGCTTGGTCCAGATGACGCGTAAGCGCGTGGGTCAGGGCTTGGTGGAGGCCTTCTCGGAGGAGTGCCCAACCTGCCATGGCCGCGGCTTCCTGATCCATGACGAGCCAACGATTGAGGCTGACGCTTTCGACCCGTATGAGGTGAAGGGCGGCGATCCTTTCGAAAAGTCGAAGGGCCGTCGTGAGGCTCAAGCTCGTGAGCAGCGTTTGGAGCATAGCTCGCACTCTTCCTCTGATTACCAGCATGGGGAGTTTGATTCTCACTCTGGTGAGGCCGAGCGTGGCGAGCATGAGTCTCGCGATTACTTTGATGAGGCTCAGGCTCGTGAAGAGCGCAAGTCTGCCATTCCTCAGCATTCCTCGCAGGAAGTGAAGGCAAAGTTGGCTGCTATTGCTGCTGCTGCAACCGCCGCTTCCCAAACCGCTAAGGCCGCTGAGGCTGCTGAGGCTGGCCGCGCATCGAAAGCTCAAGCTAGTGGCGAGGTGGCAGCTGGTGAAAGTGCTGCTCATGCGTCGCTTGAGATTACCACTGCGCTTTCTTCTGAGGCTTCGACTGCACCTTCGGCTCAGCCAAAGCCTGCGAGCGGGCAGAAGCATGAGTTGGCGCAGAAGCAGGAGAAGGCACAGGAACCAGCGCAACAGCCAGCCCAGGAAGCTGATGACGCTCATGAGGCTGAGCATGAGCCAGCTCACGAGACTGACCGCACTCAAGGCAACTCTGACCAGGATCACGGCGACCAAGAACGTTCCGATCAAGAACACAGTGGCCACGCTCGCCGCTCCTCTCGCACCCAGCTGAGGGGAACGAGGAGAGCACGCGGCACGAGAACTGTTCACCGCGGTGAACCGCAGAACACGCCTACTGTTGACCTCAACCCTCACAGGGGCAGGCGCAAGGCGCAGGCTGCTGACAACTCTGAGCAGGCTGATACTGCAGCGCGCACACTCACCACTGAGCAGGCAGACCACACCGCTCACACCGAGCAGCAGGAGAAACCAGCCAAGGTTCTGCCGAAGCTGGACCTTCCACAGGTGAAAGCTCGCCCTGCTCAAAGGAAGCATCGCCCTGTGGCATCGCAGGCCCAGTCGGATGACCCGGACACAGTCATGCTCGCTGGTTTTGCGCTGAAAATCCCGAGCCGTGTGACAGCTGAAGCGAAAAAGGAAGCCGAGCGTAACGAGCAGTAAGCTCAGTGCAAATCTCGTCTTATGGGTTCGTTAAAATTGCCAGCAGTGTTTCCATTCTGGAGTTTGACGAACCCGCTCGCTTTTGTGTAGTGTGGAAAGTCGGTGCTTTGTCACGCCCTGAAGCACGCCTCACGCAGCTGAAAAGCAAGCGGAGAGCCAAGGAGTGTGACGAGGAAAGAAACTTCAGAGCTAAGAGCTTCATTTATGAAGGTAGGGGCTATGTACGCGATTGTGAAGGCCGGCGGCCACGAAGAGAAGGTCGAAGTCGGCACGCAGATTACTGTGAATCGCCTGGCAGCAAAGAAGGGTGAGACTGTGGAATTCCCAGTTGCTCTTCTCGTCGATGGTGACAAGGTCACCATGGCTGCTAAGGACTTGGCTAAGGTCAAGGCTCAGGGCGAAGTGGTGGATGACGAGGCCAAGGGCCCAAAGGTCTCCATCATGAAGTTCCACAACAAGACTGGCGGTGCTCGTCGCGCTGGTCACCGTCAGAAGCTCACCGTCGTCAAGATCACCAAGATCGCCTGAGCTGAGCAGCTGATAAAACAGGTGTAAACCTACATTCCGAGGCTTCTCGGAAGTAGGGAAGAATCGGAGGAAAAAATGGCACACAAGAAGGCTGGTTCCAGCTCTAGGAACGGTCGCGATTCAAATCCACAATACCTGGGTGTGAAGCGCTTTGGCGGCCAGAGCGTCGTCGCTGGTAACATCCTCGTCCGTCAGCGTGGTACCCGCTTCTATCCGGGCCTCAACGTCGGCCTGGGCAAGGATTACACCCTCTTCGCATTGGCTGACGGTGTTGTCCGCTTCGGCGTGCGTCACGACCGCAAGGTCGTCGATGTTCTGACCGAGGAGAACAAGGCCTGAGCATTGCTCTTGAAAGGGTCGCGTCACACGCTGATGCGGCCCTCTTTTTTTACCTACAAACTGACCACAGACTCAGAAAATCACAAGAAAGCAGGAAGTATGGCAGAGTTCGTCGATAGTGTTACCGTTCACCTCAAAGGCGGTGACGGCGGCAATGGCGCACACTCCATTCGCCGTGAAAAGTACAAGCCTCTCGCAGGCCCAAACGGCGGAAACGGCGGCAGGGGAGGTTCCATCATCCTGCGCTGCTCAGAAGGCACCAACTCTCTGCTCGACTTCCGCATGCTGCCTCACCGCAGTGCAGAAAATGGCCACCACGGTGAAGGCGACTACAAGGACGGGCAGAAGGGTGACGACATCGTCCTCACCGTCCCTGTTGGCACGATGGTTTTCGAAGCTAAAGGTGAGGTAGGTAAGCCTAAGCATCGCGGCGAACTACTCGCCGACCTTCGCACTCCTGGCCAAACTTTCGTCGCAGCAGCAGGTGGCCAGGGCGGTTTAGGTAATCATGCTTTGGCAAATAAGGCTCATCGTGCGCCTGGTTTCGCCCTTTTGGGTGAGCCTGGTGAGGAACGCGACCTCATTTTGGAGCTCAAGTCCATCGCTGACATCGCTTTGGTGGGCTACCCTTCGGCAGGGAAGTCGTCCTTGGTGGCGGCTCTCTCTTCTGCTCGCCCGAAGATCGCCGATTACCCCTTCACCACTCTTGTGCCGAACTTGGGTGTCGTGGAGGCTGGTGACGTGCGCTACACCATCGCTGACGTCCCGGGTCTTATCCCTGGCGCTTCCGAGGGCAAGGGCTTGGGCTTGCAGTTCCTGCGCCACATCGAGCGCACGCAGGTCATCGTTCACGTCATCGATTGTGCTACCTACGAGCAGGATCGCGACCCGATGGCCGACTATGAGGCGCTGGAAAAGGAGCTCGCCGCATACGACAAGAACCTCGAGCTGCCGATTGGCGCTATCCCGATCTCGCAGCGTCCGAGAATCGTGGTTCTCAATAAGATGGACGTTCCCGACGCCAAAGACCTTGCAAATCTGGTGCGTCCCGACTTTGAAAAGCTTGGCCTGCCGGTTTACGAAATTTCTACGGCATCTCACGAAGGCTTGAAAGAGCTCAAGTTTGCCCTGGCACGAGAGGTTAGCAAAACGCGCGAGATTGTCAGAAAGCTTGAGGCCGAGCACGAGCAAGAACGCGTCGTCATCAAACCTCTGGAAATGGCGCGCAACCGTGCCAAAAACCAGGTGGGTCCTGCATTCAACGTCATCCGTCATGGCGATCCGGAAGGCAACTACTGGTTCGTGGTTAAAGGCGAGAAAATCGCTCGCATGGTCATCCAAACCGACTTCAACAACAACGAAGCCGTCGGCTACCTGGCTGACCGCCTGGCATCTCTGGGCGTAGAAGACGCCCTCAAGGCTGCCGGAGCAGTGGAAGGCGACGAAGTGCATATGGGCCCTGCAGGTAACGAAGTGGTGTTCAACTTGGAGCCTACTATCACTGCTGGCGCTGAAGGCTTGGATGACGCTCCTCTGGTGTCGCGCGGTGACGACATTCGCCTGCGCGATTACGGTTACGCTAAGCGCCGCTCCAATTCGCAGAGGCGAGTAGATTACCATGAAGAGATGGATCGTCGCGCTGAGGCCCGAGCCGAGCGCGAACGAGAACGTCGTGCTGGCCACTGGAGCGACCCGAGCGTCACCGATTCGCCTGAACAGCCGAACGAGTAAGGACAGCACATGCAGGAGTGGAACCACGCACTGTTAGAGCATATCGACTCTCTCCACGCTCACGAGCCCAACCAGGACGCCGAGCAGCTGGCTCACATTGACACTGATTACTCCATCAGCGCCACCGACCACACTGCTGACCCTGCTCAGGGCCGTGCTGACCTGGTCAAGCTTGCTAAAGCGCATCTGCACCTGCATTTCACTGGTTCTATGACGGTAGAGCGGCTGCGCCAAATGTCGAAGAAGCATCACATCACTCTCGACCCGGAGCTGCTCAACGCTCACCCTCTGCGCGTTCCTGCGGATCGTCGTGGCTGGTATCGCTTCCAGCGTTTGTATGACATGGCTCGTCGTTGCGTGCAGACCGAAGAGGATATGCGCACGATTATCGACGACGCTGCCCGTATTGACGCCGAAGAGGGCTCTAAAATTCTGGAAATCCAGGTCACTCCTGACTCCTATGCCCCGATTATGGGCGGGCTCACTCCTGCTTTGGAAGTGATGCTCGATGAGGCGAAGAAGGCGAGCGAACGTCACCATATCGCCGTGGGTGTGATCGTTGCTGCTGCTCGCACCTCGCACCCGCTCAAGGCTCGTACTTTGGCTCGTTTGGCGGCTCGTTACGCAGGGGATACTCCTGGCACGGTGGTGGGCTTTGGCTTGTCCAACGACGAACGCAGTGGCAATACTGCTGACTTCTTGCCGGCCTTCCAGATTGCTCAGCGTGCCGGCTTGCCTCTCATGCCTCATGGTGGCGAGCTGTTAGGCCCTGAGCATATTGGTTTCATCATGAATAACGCGCATCCAGCTCGTATGGGCCATGGCGTTCAGGCCGCTTCTGACCCTGAGCTTTTAGCTCAGCTCAAGCACAATCACGTCACTTTGGAGGTGTGCCCGGCGTCGAATGTTGGCTTGGGCGTGTTTGAGAACAAGCAGAACGTTCCTCTGCGCGCGCTGTACGGTTCTGGCGTTGCGGTGGCTCTCGGCGCTGATGACCCTCTGCTCTTTGGTGAGAGGCTCGAAGGCCAGTACGAGGATGCCCGCACGATTCATGGCTTTACCGACGAGATGCTGGCAACCTGGGCTCGTTGCTCGATTAACGGCTCGGTGATGTCGGATACATACAAAAAGCCAGCTCTGGCCGCAATTGACCAGTGGCTGGCTCGCTAACATTTCTTAAGATTTTCACTTCGCATACTCAGCGCAGCTTTCGCTGCGCTGTTTTGTTATGCGCTCTGAGCTGTGTTTTTCGCGTGCGCTGCACGCTGCGTTGACAGCCGCGTGCGCATAAAACCGCGCTGTGGTTACAGCGGTCTATGCTCAGTTTTCGCCAGGCTGGAGAGCTTGCACGGCGATGATCGCCGTATTGGTGTTCTGGCAGCCTTGGTATTCCGATGTCGGAATATTCAACGCGTTCTTCTGGTCGGGCGGGAATACGCGCATGGTGTCAGCCGCTTGTGGCTTGCATGCTGGGATGTCGAAGTTATCCGCGTTGACAATCTTGAGCGGGCTATGTGCCGATTCACCAGGATTGAGCACCACCGGCTGAGGGGTTATCGTATCATCGCGAGATGCTGCGGCGCCAATTTGCTTACCAGAAGCCATCAGAGAGACCCCAGGGAAACCTTCAACAGTGCAGGTATTTTCTCCCGAGTTCGTCAAAACGAGGTACGGGTAAGCCGAGCCGCCACCGCCGCCACCGCCGATAGTGAGCTTGGCCGTCAAGCTTGAGGTGGTGCATATTTGGCTCGTGTCCGTCGGGTCAGTTTTTGGAGCCTGAGTGTCGGAATCGTCGCTTGAGCTCTTCTTCGACGTCGAGGAGGAGTCAGTGTTGCTCTTCTGGCTCGTTTGAGGTTTGGCACTGCCAGTGCTTTGAGCAGGCGCACCGCAACCAGCGAGGCCTGCGAAAACGAGCGAAGCGGCGGCAACAAGGCTAGCGAAACGCCATGCAGGCTTCATGCGAGAGGATGTTTCGAAGTTTCTCATAACCCCTATTCTAGCGACAACACTCGCGGGCACTAGACGAGAATTCTATTTTGCGCTAATCTATCAAGTCGGCGATGCTTCGGTGTCGTCGTGTCGGTTTGCTATGGTGCAAAGCGATAGGGGAATGGCACAATTGGTAGCGCAACGGTCTCCAAAACCGTAGGTTGTGGGTTCGAGTCCCGCTTCCCCTGCTCAGTTGTTTTCTAGCAAAGGGACGAACATGGCATCGAATAGTGCAGCGAAGAAAGAACAGGGCGTTCGCAAGCCAAACTTCTTCGCCCGTATTGGCCTGTTCACGAAGCAGATCGTGACGGAGTTGCGCAAGGTTGTTTCTCCAACACGTTCTGAGTTGTGGAATTGGTCTTTCGCAGTGTTCGTGTTCGTTGTGCTGTTGATGCTGGTCATCACGGCTCTGGACTTTGGTCTGGGCAAGCTGATGTTCCTCATCTTCGCCTGAAAGCTTTAAAACAATGCCCGGTTCGACCTTTCGATCCGGGCATTTTAAATATTGGAGTATGGCATTTTATGTCAGAGTAGTGCGCTGACGTACGCAATACGAGAGGTACTCATGGTCGATGAAAATACCGCCTCCGCTGAGGCAGAAGAGCTCGAGGGCAACGAGCCAGTCGCTCACGATGTCGCGCAGAGTGCTGTGGCTCAGGAAGCTGCCAGCGCAAGCGATGCTTCTGAAGTTTCTGACAACGCTGAAGCTCATGAAGCTGAAGCTGAAGGTGCTGAGGTCGCTGACGGCGTTCAAGGTGCTGAGGCAGCCGGCGAGAATGCTGACGCTGACAACGGCGAGGAAGAAGACGCTGGCACCAAGGCTGTCGCCGAATTCCGCCAGTCGCTGCGCACCCTTCCTGGCAAGTGGTACGTGCTGCACACCTACTCCGGCTACGAGCGCCGTGTCAAGCAAAACGTTGAAGCTCGTGTCGCTACCTTCGGTCTGGAGGACAAGGTCTACCAGATCGAAGTGCCAATGGAGGAAGTCGAAAAGCACACTGAGAAGGGTAAGAAGCTCATCTCTCGCGTTCGCATCCCTGGCTATGTTCTGATCCGCATGTCCAACGAGGATGAGGACGCCTTCCGCATCGTGCGCGAAACTGAAGCTGTCACCGGCTTCGTTGGCTTGCAAAACGAGCCAATGCCGCTGTCTCGCAAGGAAGTCGTCTCCATGATGGGCCCGATGATCGCTCAGGAGGCTCTGCGCAAGGCTGGTCAGGGTGAAGCTGCTGCCAAGAAGCGCGTCGTTGAAGTCTCCTTCAAGCAGGGCGATCAGGTCACTGTCACTGATGGCCCATTCGCTACGATGGCTGGCGTCATTTCCGAAGTCCAGCCTCAAACGCAGAAGGTCACCGTTTTGGTCTCTATCTTTGACCGCGATACGCCTGTTGAGCTTAACTTCTCCCAGGTCAAGAAGGTTGATGACGAGAAGCGCGGCTGAAAGCCCAGAATTTCTCAAGATTATCAGCCCGCTCACCTCGCTTGTGTGAGCTCATCGCCTGCTGTTTATTCCAAGCCGCCTTCGGGCGGCTTTTTTCATCCGCGGGCTCTTCACGTCCTCGTCTTTGCTCAACTGTGCTGATAATCTCAAGTAAACAAATTCGTCCGCCCACTTCGTATAATGGGAAAGCTTATGTGTGCACGCCTGTGCATGCGTAGTATGACACATTGGTAGCGGGAGGGGGAGCTTTCGAGCTTCACCGTCTGCACCGCTTCACAGAAAGAAGTCATTGGAATGCCAGCTAAGAAAGTTGCTGCTCTGATCAAGCTTCAGATTCCAGCAGGCAAGGCAACCCCTGCACCGCCAATCGGTCCAGCTCTGGGTTCGCATGGCGTGAACATTATGGAGTTCACCCAGCAGTACAATGCCCAGACCAAGGACAAGATGGGTCAGATCATCCCAGTGGAGATCACTGTTTATGCTGACCGCACCTTCTCCTTCGTGCTGAAGACCCCACCGGCGGCAACCCTTCTGAAGAAGGCTGCAGGTGTGGATAAGGGCGCTGCAAATCCGCTGACCACCAAGGTCGGTTCTGTGACCATGGATCAGTGCCGCGAGATTGCTCAGATCAAGCTCGCTGACCTGTCCGCTAACGACGTTGAGGCCGGTGCCAAGATCATCGCCGGTACCGCCCGTTCCATGGGAATCACCGTCACTGGTAAGTGAGTTTTTGTGCGGAAGGGCTTTCGCTTGCCCGAACCGCGCTGCTTGATAGGAGAAGCAGATGGTAAAGCGTTCGAAGAAGTACCGCGAGGCGGCGGAGAGGATCGATGGATCCAACCTCTACACCCCAGCGGAAGCAATCGCCCTGCTCAAGGGCATGCCAAAGCGTGGTTTTGATGAGTCTGTCGAGGCTGTTTACCGCCTCGGTGTTGACCCGCGCAAGGCAGACCAGCTCATCCGTGGTTCTGTGAACCTTCCAAACGGCACTGGTAAGACCGTTCGCGTCGCAGTGTTCGCTCGTGGTCCACAGGCTACCGCTGCACTCGAGGCCGGCGCTGACATCGTTGGCGACGCAGACCTCGTGGCAAAGGTCCAGGGTGGCGAGCTCGACTTTGATGCCGTTGTCGCAACCCCAGACATGATGGGCCAGGTTGGTCGTCTCGGCCGCGTGCTCGGTCCTCGTGGTTTGATGCCAAACCCACGTACCGGCACCGTGACCATGGATGTTGCCACCGCCGTTAAGGAAATTAAGGGTGGTAAGGTCAACTTCCGTGTCGACAAGAATGGTAACTTGAGCTTCCTCATCGGTAAGCTCAGCTTTGAGCAGAAGGCTCTGGAAGAGAACTTCGCTGCAGTCTCCAACGAGATTAAGCGTTTGCGTCCTTCCACCGTCAAGGGTCGTTACATCATCAAGGCTTCCATGGCATCGACCATGAGCCCAGGTGTTGCTCTCGACGTTGCTTCCCTCTGAGTTTTTCTGAGGTAAGTTTTTTTAGCGGCAGGTCTTGTGGCCTGCCGTTTTTTGTTTTTGGGTTTCTTGAGATTATCAGCGTGGTTTCCTGGATTTCACTCTCATTTGTGGTTTGTGGTGGGTGCTTCGCACTGTGGATCATCCATTGAGTGGACTTTTACTTTCAATTGTGTTGGTTTTGTGATGGTTCATGTGGTGTTTACGTGGGTTTGGTT
>LHCFD05601__coassemble_480_pt1 | contig 19839 bp, 14 predicted proteins | sample LHCFD05601__metabat2_low_PE_005 | metagenome-assembled genome bin LHCFD05601
GTTGTCTCACTCCCCTCTTTTTCATACCCAGATTATTAACAAAAAGAAAACAAGAGTACAATGAAGTGCTTTAAAGCCAGACAACTATGAGGGGGGGGGCGAGGCAGCGATGCAAGCGAACGTGAAATTTAGGCGCGAAGAGCCTGAAACCAGGATGCGACAAATATACGAAGCTGCCGAGCGAATAATCGCACGCGATGGGTATTCGCAGCTGAGTGCGCAGACCGTGGCTGGTGAGGTGGGAATAACCCGCCCGCTGGTTTACCATTACTTCGCCTCGATGAATGAAATAGCTGAAGGTGTGATTGAACGAAGAGTAGCTAAAAGCATTGAGGATTTGGGGAAAATATACCGTGTACCACAAAGCTCGAGTATTAGAGAGAGCCTCGAAAAGGGTGTGCGCGCGTTAGAAATCATCTCCCAGAATGGGGAAATATTTGGCGAACCGACGATGAAGAAGTACGCACAGCGTAGTTCTTCAGAGAAAGAACGCGTTGCAAACGAGCAATCCGCTACCCACAGCCCGAAGGGCGAAGAGACAGCAAATGAGAGAACGCTGTCGAAAAAGCGCAGTGATAATCTTGAGCGACAAGACGGGAATGCCGAGTTGCTGCTGAGGTACGTGAGCCAGGTGAGCGACGTTGTGGCGCCGAGGCTGCAAGAGATTATGGTGCGCGACATTCAGGCGCAACATAGGCTGCGCATTCATCACCTTGACGCGACGTTTAGGATTGCGATGACGGGGATTGTGCTCGGCCAGATTACCGGGCGGCTCGTGTCGAGGACGCAATGCGAGGAGATTCTCGCACAGATTCTGCACGTCGAGAATTACATGAGCACGTGGTGATGCAGTTTCGCGATGAAGATGACGGGATAGTTGCGGTCGCTGAAGTGAGCGTGGACGCGGGCCAGCAGATGTGCGCAGAAGTCAGCGGATGTGAAGGCGGATGTGTGGCTGACTAGATGCGGCTGCGGACGGCGGCGAGGGCGTCGATAGCGTCCATCTGCTCGTCGGTGAGGTCGAAATCGAGGTCGGCGTTGTACTGCAAATATTCCTTCGGGTGGGCTGACATGATCGGAATGAAGCCCTTGTTCAGCAAGTAGCGCAGGGCGACCTGAGCTGGGGAGATGACCAGAGAGGAATCTTGGACTGTCAGAAGTGCGTTCGGAGAGACGCAGGTTACGCCGTCGAGAGAATTCTGAGAGGCAAAGTTGCCCGAGGTAGATGGGTCTGCGCAGAGCGTGCTAGAAAGAGGCTGGACACGAGAGAGAGATTGTGTGGCACTGGCAGCCTGATTGCTAGAAACGGGCTGGAGAGGCGAGTTGCCTGCAAGATGAGTATCGGGCTGCGGAGGAGTTAAAAGCGCCTCAGAGGTGGCCTGGGAAGGCGTAGAAGGTGAATCTGGGGCAGCTGCGGAAGCTGGAGCGTCACAACTAGCAGAAGAAGTCGACGCAGCGGCAGGAGAAGCTGCGGAGGATGAACCCGCAGCTGGCGTGGAAGCTGGAGCGTCAGAAGAAGGAGAGGCTGCAGTAGGGTCGTGCGAGACGTTCGCAGCGAGCAGTTCTTCCTCGCGGGCAGCGGTAAGCGTACTGGCAATCTTGCGCAAAACAGGAACGCGCAAAATACGGCCGGTAGCTAAAGGAGAGTAAGCCTGAAGGGCAATGCCAGCCTCCTGGCAAATACTGACCGTCGCAGGCTGTAAGTGGCCAGGGAAAAGCTCAATTTGGTTGATGGCCGGGGCAATTTGCAGGCCATCCCAATCCAAAAGATTAACAAGATCGTGATCAGTGAAGTTGGACACACCAATCGAGCGCGCACGACCCGAGAGGAAAATATCCTGCATCGCACGCCACACGTCACGATTCTGCTTATCGTAATTCGCGCCCACTTCCATCCACGGCCACGGAGCATGAATCAAATACGAATCGACATAATCGACGCCCAAACGCTTCAAACTCGTCTCAAAATGAAGCAGAGTTTCCTCATACGTTTTCACGGCAGCATTGAGCTTGGTCTGAATGAAAACCTGAGAGCGGCGCAAACCAGAATTGCGCAGCGCACGGCCAACACCCTTCTCATTGCGGTCGGACTCGGAGACATCAAAAAGGCGGAAACCAGCACGCAGAGCAGCGGTAGCCGAAGTCACCGTTTCGCGACCCGCAGGAATTTGCCAAAAACCAACGCCCAGCGTGGGCATGGGATAAGCGTTATTGAGGCGCAGGGTGGCTTGCGTCGCTGAAGTCATGCAGCTCACCCCTCCCGGCCTCGCGCCTTGTGCACAATAGTTCTTTCGTACCAGTCTAGTGGGAAGGGATACCCAGAGCGCGGAAATTGGAACTCGATAGGCGAGTGAGCGGTCATTAAGGCACTGGTGGAGCTGCGCGATAGTCCGTCGCTGAGAGCAAGAAGGAGCTGGCGCGGCGCGGTTTCGTCATTTCACTACGGGCGGGCGGCAAGCGGCTGCGGGGATATGAGGCGCTAGCATGGCCAGGTGCATTATTTCACTCCGAAGCGTTGTGTCCAATCTGGCAAGATCATGTACCACACCAAGCAGCAGTGCGAACAAGCTGCTCAGGACGCCTTGATTGAACGCGGCCAGCAACTGTGGACGTACCGTTGTGAGTATTGCAATACCTGGCACCTGACACACAGGGACCCGAGCAGCAGCATCGCCACCGCTTCCGACATGGCGCAATGGTGGAAGAGAAAGCCGCACTCGAGAAAGAAAGGCTTCAAGCCGCGCAGAAAGTAGGCTTTAAGTCCTCAAGGCCTCAAGATTATCAGCGCGACTGCTTCTGACGCTTCGCCATGCGACGAAGAATGAGCTTATCGGCAAGCTTACGACCCGCGCGAGCGAGCAGCGAGCCAGCAACAGCGCTGACAACTGCCACCACCAGCACATCACGCATGCGAGATTCAGGGTCAGTAGCGGAAGGAACCGTGTCGGTATCCATGCTCTTCTTCCACGCCACACCCACAGCGGTGGTAGCCATGCTCGTGGCGAGCTGAGGGAAGAAAGTGCGCAAGAACTTATCGGAGTAGCTGGCAGAGTCGCCATTGAGCTGAGAAGTTGCGTTCTTACGCAGTGAGTCGATCGTATCGTTGGCGCTGTCGAGGGTCTTGATGGCAGACTGAGTGGTCTCGTCGAGGGAAGAGCCGGTGGGAGTGAAAGCAGTTTTTCTCGTCATGCTCTCATTATCGCGCACGTGCGCGAAAGCTGCGAGGGTTGAAGAGGGTCAGCGGGCGAGCATAGCGCGCGGCGACCGGGGGGGGGCATAGCGGCGACCGGGGGGGGGGCACAGCGGCCACCGCCAGCCCGCGCAGACGGCGAGTGTGACAGGTAGAGTTCTTCTCAGAAGGTGACAGCAGAACAAGGAGGGTTGCACGTGAAACAGTTCCTCAAGCGCGGCGCAGCAGCGCTGATTGCTCTGGGCGTTCTTGTTAATCTTGCGGCATGCTCCGCTCCGGCCCGTCAAAAAAACCTGCAAAATACCCCAGCCATCTCCTACTACAACTACAAGCCGGAAGCCGACGCCAGCTTGCGCGCACTGGCCAGCGAATATACGAAAAAGACGGGCGTTGACGTCACCATCACGACGGTGGGTAACGGAAAATACGACGAAAAACTGCAATCCGCCTTCGACAAGCCGGCCCCGCCCACCATTTTCCACGTCAGCAGCATCCAAGGCGTCAAACGCTGGCGTGACTACGTTTCCCCACTGCAAGGCACGAGCATTTACAACGATCTGGAGAACAAAAGCTCGGCGCTGAGCCGTAACGGTGACGTCGTCGCCATCCCTTATACCAGCGAAGCCTACGGAATTGTGTACAACAAGGCGATTCTGCAGCGCTATTTCGCTCTGCTCAACCCGCTCGTGCACTCGGTAGAAGAAATCCGCGATTTTGACACTTTGCAGCGCGTGTGCGACGACATTCAAGCTCGCCGCGCGCAGCTGGGAATCGACGCAACCTTTGCGACGCCTGCAATGAGCACCAGCTCGGTGTGGCGATTTTCCAAGCATATGGTCAACTACGCCCTGACCTGCGACCTCGCCTCGGGCACGTCCAGCACGCTGGCGGGTAACTGCCTGCCCGGTCTGCACGCGCTCTTCGACCTCTACCTGCGCGACAGCCTCGCCATAACAACAAACGCTTCAGATTATCAGGATGCTGATAATCTGGTGCCCCTCACGCAAGTGAGCCTCGACGACGCAATGGGCCAGTTTGCCAGAGGGAAAGTGGCGATGATCCAGCAAGGCACGTGGAGCTGGGCGCAGCTCAAAGCCCTCGGTATGAGCGAAGAAAACGTGGGAATGATGCCGATTCGCATGAACGGCGTCGAGCAGAAGGGCTACGCGATCGGCTCGGAAGATTATTGGTGCATCAACCTGCAAGCCAGCAAAATCGACCAGAAGGCAAGCATTGATTTCCTCCACTGGCTCGCCACTTCCCAGCAGGCTCAGAAGGTGTTGGTCGACGAGTTGGGCTTGAGCATGCCCTTTAGTGATAGCGAGCAGCAGCACAGCACAAACCCGTTGAGCGAGCAGGTCAGGCTGAGCTTGGGTGAAGAGTCACTGGAAAAGGCCGTGACGCCAGGAAGTGGAACGGGGCTGGGTACGCAGGATGATTCTCAGGGCGATACCGATGATTCGACGAGTACAGCGGTGAAGAAGAAGCCCGTCCCGGCGCCTGCTTCACGTGAAACACGGCAGGAGAGTAACGAAGTGCCATGGCTATTCGCCCTCGCTCCCGATTCGCGATTCGCCGACTCAATGGGTCAAGCTCTCAGCCAGTACGCGCAGGATTTTGCCAGTGGCAAGCAGGCCGATTGGCAGGCGGTGGTGAAAGCGTACGTCAGCAGTTGGGCGCAGGCCAGCGCCGACACGGACGATGAAGATTAGCAGCGCAAGGCTGAGCGCGTGAGGTAAGCGCGCGAGGCTGAGCGCGCTGGACTGAGCGTTGGCTGAGCACGTTGGGATGAGCGCAGATGAGCGTGCGATTAGTCGTCGAGAGGCGAAGTCGTCTGGCGCAAAACTAGGCGAGCAGTCGGGTTCTCGAAGGCGTTATCCACATTCTGACTCTCGATCAAATTCAGCACCTTCTGAGCGCCAGAAACACCCAAATAATGCGGATTCTGATGCATAGTCGTCAGGCCAATATCCCTCGCCGACGGAATATCATCAAAACCAATAATCGAATAATCCCGCGGAACACGCTTACCATACCGGCCCAAACGCATCATCACCGGAATCGCCAAATCATCCGTCTGGAAGAACAGAGCGGTTGGCTGAGGGTCCAAATTAATCAGCTGCGTCAAGCAAGCGTCCACCGGGTTATGGTCATAAGGGCACGAGATTGTCACTGTGGATACATCGGCGTGAGAATCTCGAATCGCATTTTCAAAACCCTCGTGACGGTCGTCAGCAGAGTAGGTGAACGGAGTGTCATGCGAGGTGTAAATGTAGGCGATATTACGGTGGCCCAAGCTGATCAAATGCTTCGTGGCAATCTCGGCGCTTTTGACGTCGTCTATTGAAGTGCCAGCGTCGAGGCCCACCAGAGAGCTCGTGTTAATGCCGACGACAGGAACGCCCATGCCCAGAAGCAAGGAAAGCTCGTCCTCGCGCGTGTTAAACGAGCAGAGCACCACCGCGTCAGCATTGCGACGCACCGGCATCTCGGAGAAGAAGCGGTGACGAGCGTCGTTAGTGGAAATCTGGAAAACGGAAATGTCGTAACCAGCCGGCTGCAACACTTCGTTCAGGCCAGCGTAAACGTTGACGTTAAACCATTCCGTAATCGGGCTTGGCAAGAGCAAAGCGATGCGGAAAGAGCGGCCAGACTTCAAAGCCATTGCCGAACGAGAAATGGAGAAATGCAGCTCGGCCGCCGCGCGCAACACCTTCTCACGAGTGCGAGGGCTCACCAAATTCGGGCGGGTGAAAGAGCGAGACACTGTCGACACGGAGACGCCGACCGCCTGGGCGACGTCATGGATACTCGCCTGTTGTGTTTCACGATTCGGGTCAGGCTGGCCCAGTTGTGCGTGTTCTGTCATGCTCATTGCTCTATTCTTTCTCCCTTGTGCGAAGTGCTGCACCGCGTGCGGCGGTTAACTTTACAGGCTAACCGCCGCAGGTTCGCTACGAAATACGAGCGCTGTGGCGCTCTGGTGAAGCAGCGCTGTAAGCGGTTAGCTGCGAAGGGCAATCCAAATGCTGGTGTCGGTAGGTAGCAGCCAGTGGGAAGCTTCGCGTTCAAAGCTCGGGTCGTAAGCGTCGTCGTCGAAAGGATCCTGCTTGGCAGAAGCCGCAGCAGCAGCACCTTCGGCATCGGCAGCTGTTTCACGTGGAACAAGCTCGTCGGAGCACAACAGCACATCACCAGCAGGAAGCTTGACCGGCTTATCCGAGAAGTTCGTGATCACCGCAATACGAACCGGCTTGCCCGCATCCTTCATCGTCGACAAACGCGAATACGCCAACACACCACCATCAGTAGCGCCGGCAACCACGTCATCGCCCAGCCACTCCACGTCATCAACCTCACGCGTGGCCGTCAATAACATCGCACGGTTACGCAACGCCGAACGATACAGCGACAACATCGAAGAAGGATCATCCTGCTCAACATCCACCGCGTAATCCTTAAACCACAGTGGTTGCGGCAAATGCGGATCCGCACTCGCGGTTCCATCCAGCTTCGTCGCAGGGGAGAAACCAAAGCTACCGCGCGTACCAAAATCAGCATTCCAGGTAGCAGGAGATGGCATATTATGCGAATCCCACGGCAGCGGCACACGGCAGCCATCGCGACCCTTCGACGAATCAGCATGCAAAGCTGTCTTCGCCACCGGGTCCTCCAAACGATCCCACGGAATATTCGCCACCTCAGGCAAGCCCAACTCTTCGCCCTGATACATGTAAATAGAGCCAGGCAAACCCATCTCCATCACAATGCCAGCGCGAGCACGACGAGTACCCTTCTTGCGATCCTCGAAATAGGTCTCGCCATTGTGCAAAAGCCAATCATGGGCCATCTGATGGTAATGACCTGCAATGTCAATCTGAGGCAAGCCATAACGCGACACCGAGCGAGGAATATCATGATTATTCATCACCCACGTCGTCGTGGTATGCGAATGGCGAGCAGCATCCAAGCCCTCTTCAATAGCCGAGCGGAAATCCGTCACTCGCCAGTCAGCCTTCGCAAACTCAAAGTTGAAAACCTGACCCAACTCATCAGCAGACGCATACATCCACTGATGCTCCGGAACAACCCACGCCTCACCTACAGCAAAACGCGCAGGAGAATACTCGTTAAACAGCTTGCGCCACTCACGGTAAATCTCATGAACCTCAGGACGATCCCACAGAGGGTTCTGACCATCCTTATTCAACTCACTATCAGGAGTACGAGCAGCAAGCTCCACCAAGCTCGCCGACTCCAAATCCTTCGCCAAACCATGCGCCACATCAATGCGGAAACCATCAACGCCATGGTCCGACCAGAACTTCAACGTCTTCAAAAACTCCTGATGAACCTCAGGATTCTTCCAATTGAGGTCCGGCTGTTCAGGAGTAAACAAATGCAAATACCATTGGCCATCCGCCACACGCTGCCAGGCAGAACCACCAAAGCACGACTTCCAACTATTCGGCGGCAACTCACCATGCTCACCCTGACCGTCACGGAAAATATAACGATCACGAGCAGCAGAACCTTGAGGAGAGTTCAACGCCTCCTCAAACCACACATGCTTATTCGATGTGTGGTTAGGCACAATATCAACAACAACCTTCATGCCACGAGCGTGAGCAGCCTGAGCCATCTGGTCGAAATCAGCCATCGTTCCCAAACGAGGGTCAACATTGCGATAGTCAATAACGTCATAGCCGCCATCAGCAAGCTCAGAAGGGTAGAACGGACTCAACCACAAAGCGTCAACACCGAGGCTTTGCAAATAGTCCAACTTGGAGGTCACGCCAGGAATATCACCCAAACCGTCACCGTTCGAATCCTTGAAAGAACGAGGGTAAACCTGGTAGACAACTGCTTGCTTCCACCAATCATCAAAGCTGTTGTTCTGTGTCATAAGTCCTTCACCTGTGAAGATTGTTTAGCTGCGCTTCTTTGACGCAGTTGTATGACAACGTTATCAAAATTCTGCAGCGCTGAACAAAAAACGCATGGTAAAAACGCGGAAAGTTTTACTGCGCGTACCAGAAAACGGTGGCGAGCAGCAGGCTGAACGGGCGCTGGTGGCTGGCTCAGGGTTGAGACGGGTGGCCTCGCAAGAGAGATTGGTGCTGGAGCGTCGGCAGGCTTTGCGCGCTCAGAAAATTATTCTGAAAGATTTTGCAAACTTCCGGGAATAAACCTGGCTTTCAAAAGTTGATAGTAGTAGGCTCAGGTTTTGGAAATGGAAAAGTGAGCAGTGATAATCTCAAGCCACTGAGCAGGCGCAAGCAAGCCAGCGAGATTACCGACGCGAGCTCACCGGAAGCAACCTGAGCGAAAGCTTACGAGTCGGTTAAGGGAAGGAGTCCTGTATGGGACGCGCAGTTGGAATTGATTTGGGTACCACGAATTCGTGCATCGCTACCCTCGAGGGCGGCCAGCCAACCGTCATCGTCAACGCTGAAGGCCAGCGCACCACACCATCTGTGGTCGCCTTCGGCAAGAACGGCGAAATCCTGGTCGGCGACGTGGCCAAGCGCCAGGCCGTGACCAATGTTGATCGTACGATCTCCTCTGTCAAGCGCCACATGGGCACTGACTGGACCACAGAAATCGATGGCAAGAAGTGGACTCCACAGGAGATCTCCGCACAAATCTTGATGAAGCTCAAGCGCGACGCTGAAGCCTTCCTGGGCGAAGAAGTGACCGATGCAGTGATCACCTGCCCAGCATACTTCGACGACGCACAGCGCCAGGCAACCAAGGACGCCGGCCGCATCGCAGGCCTCAACGTTCTGCGTATCATCAACGAGCCAACCGCTGCAGCTTTGGCATACGGCCTGCAGAAGGGCAAGCAAGACGAGCACATCCTCGTCTTCGACCTGGGCGGCGGCACCTTCGATGTGTCCCTGCTCGAAATCGGTAAGGACGACGACGGCTTCTCCACCATTCAGGTGGAAGCAACCAACGGCGACACCCACCTGGGCGGCGACGATTGGGACCAGCGCATCATCGACTGGATCGTCTCCGAAGTCAAGAGCAAGGATGGCGTCGACCTGAGCAACGACCGCATCGCTTTGCAGCGTATGAAGGAAGCTGCTGAGCAGGCAAAGAAGGAGCTCTCCGCTTCTACCGAAACGCAGATCACCTTGCAGTACCTGGCCATGGGTTCCTCCGGCCCAGTCCACTTTGATGAGACCCTCACTCGCGCACACTTCCAGGAGATGACTTCTGACCTGCTCGAGCGTTGCCGCGTGCCATTCAACCAGGTTTTGGCTGACGCCAACCTCTCCATCGACCAGATCGACCACGTTGTTCTGGTCGGCGGTTCCACTCGTATGCCAGCTGTTCAGGACCTCGTCAAGCAGCTGACCGGTGGTAAGGACGCTAACAAGTCCGTCAACCCAGATGAGGTTGTGGCTGTCGGTGCTGCCATTCAGTCTGGCGTCATCAAGGGCGACCGTAAGGACGTGTTGCTCATCGACGTCACCCCACTGTCCTTGGGTATTGAAACCAAGGGCGGCATCATGACCAAGCTCATCGACCGCAACACTGCTATTCCTACGAAGCACTCGGAGGTGTTCTCCACTGCTGAGGACAACCAGCCATCTGTGCTCATCCAGGTGTACCAGGGCGAGCGTGAGTTTGCTCGCGACAACAAGCCGCTGGGCACTTTCGAGTTGACCGGTATCGCTCCAGCACCTCGCGGCATCCCGAAGATCGAAGTCACCTTCGACATCGACGCCAATGGCATTGTTCACGTTTCTGCTAAGGACCAGGGCACTGGCAAGGAGCAGAGCATGACGGTGACCGGCGGCACGAGCCTGCCAAAGGACGAAATTGACCGCATGGTCAAGGACGCTAAGGAGCACGAGGCTGCCGATAAGAAGGCTAAGGAAGACGCTGAAACCCGCAACCAGGCTGAGGCCTTCGCTTACTCGACCGAGAAGCTGATCAACGAGAACAAGGACAAGCTTCCAGCAGACGTGGTCAGCGAGGTTCAGCCCAAGGTCGACGCTCTGAAGGAGAGCCTGAAGGGCAAGGACATTGACGCCATCAAGAACGCTCAGAACGACTTGATGAGTGCTGCTCAGAAGATCGGCCAGGCTCTCTACGCTCAGCAGGGTGCTCAGGGTGCTCAGGCTGGTGCTCAGGGTGCTCAGGCTGGTGCTGGTCAGGCTTCCAGCCAGGCCAACTCTCAGGCTGATGACGACGTCGTTGATGCTCAGGTCGTCGACGATGACAACAAGAAGGACCAGAAGGACGGCGAGTAATGGCTGATTTCGACAAGGACGAGTATCTCTCTGACGCTGAGGCTTTCGATAAGCTCGCAGGTCAGGCTCGCTCTGGCGAAACCGCTACCAACGCTCAAGATTATCAGTCCGATGAAGCCGCGAGCTCTGCGAGCTCGCAGGCCTCTGGCGAAAAGCCGGGTGCGGACTGCGCCGCTGGCGCTGCGAGCGCCAGCGCGCAGGGATCGGGCGCGGCTGATTCTGCCGCTGCTGACGATGCCGCTGCGCAGAACGCAGCCGCTGCGAGCGACGCTGATGCCAGCGCAGCCGCTGATTCTGACCAACACAGCGCAGCAGCAGACGCAGCCAGCGCGGATGGTTCGGATGCCGGCGACTCTGGCCTGACTGAACTGGGTAAGGCCAAGAAGGAAGCCGCGGACTACCTTGAAGCGTTGCAGCGCGAACGCGCCGACTTCGTCAACTACCGTGCTCGCATGAACAAGGAAAAGCAGCTGGCCCGTGAACGCGGAGTGGAAGATGCTCTCGTGGCACTTCTCCCAGCGCTTGATAATCTGGATCGAATTCGTGAGAACAACGAGAAGAGCGCCGAAATGGAGAGCCTTCTCAAGCAGTTCGACCGTGCCTTCGCCAAGTTCTCCATCGAGAAGTTTGGCCAGAAGGGCGACGCCTTTGATCCTTCTCACCACGAGGCCGTGCTTCACCACACGAGCCCAGACGTGAGTAAAGCGCAGATTGACGCGGTTGTGGAGGCTGGTTACAAGATGGGTGATCGCATCTTGAGAGCAGCCAAAGTAGTGGTCGTTTCTCCAGAAGAGAAGTGAAAACACAGTAATGCAAAGGCGCGCTGTTGCTGACGGCGCGCCTTTTTACAGCTCAAGTACAGCTCAAGGGTCACTCATGATGTACTGGAGTACAGCTCGTTTAAGAGCTCAAGCAGAAGCCAAACGGCGTGAGGAAAGGAGACTGCATGGCCGAAACAGATTGGCTGAAAAAGGATTATTACGCAATTCTTGGCGTCTCCGAGTCCGCAACAGACGACGAGATTACCAAGGCGTTCCGCAAACTTGCCCGCAAATACCACCCAGACCTCAACCACGAGAAGGGTGCTGACGAGAAGTTCAAGGATGTGAACGAAGCGTACAACACCCTGCACGATGCAGGCCAGCGCAAGAAGTACGACGCCATTCGTCGCCTGGGTGCAGGCGGTGCTCGCTTCACTGGCGGCGGCTCGCAAGGCTTTAACGCTGACGACTTCGAAGGCCTGTTCGGTTCGATGTTCGGCGGTGCTGGTGGCGCCAATATCAACGATATTCTGCGTCAATTTGGTGGCGGCTCTGGCACGCATGTGCGCTTCAGCAACGGCTTTGGTGGCGGCTCTGGCACGCATGTGCGCTACAGCAACGGCTTTGGTGGCGGCCAAAACTTTGGATCCCAGGGCTACGCAGGCAATGGGTTTACTGGGTTTGGCAACAACACTGGCAATCCTTATGCGGCCCAACCTGAGCAAGGACGCGACATTCGCTCCTCTGTGAGCTTGACCTTCGCCCAGGCCGTGCGCGGGGCAACCGTCGAGCTGAGCGTGAACAAGAACAGCTTCAAAGCTCGCATCCCCGCCGGCATCAACGACGGGCAGACCATTCGCCTGCCAGGCCGCGGCCATGAAGGCGTGAACGGCGGCAAGAATGGCGACCTCTTCCTTGAGGTCAACGTGGCCAGCGACCCCGTGTTCCGCCTGAACGGGCGCAACATCGAGCGCGACCTGCCGCTGACCGTAGCCCAAGCAGCCTTGGGTGACGTGGTGGAAACTCGCGGTGTCGACGGCGAAGTGATCAAGGTTCGCGTCCCAGCTGGCACGTCAGGCGGGACGAGGCTCAAGGTTGCTGGCAAGGGAGTCCAGGCTCCTCAAGGCGCTGGCGACTTGCTTCTTCGCGTTCAACTGAGATTGCCACAACGGCTGAATGCGGCAGCGAAGAAAGCGTTGAAAGCCTTCGATGAAAAGACGCCAACCTTGAGTGAAAAGCTCGAGCAAGAACGCCTGCGCGGAATGGGTGAGTGATTATGGTCAGCGCGAAAGCACGTATTCGTGAAGCGTACGCCCAGTGCGCCCAAGCAATTGTGATGGGCACGGTGAGCTTAGAGAGAGCAGAGGATGCCGGTTTTTCCGTGCATTCTCCCGTGTTCCCCGTCTCCCAAGCGGCGAGCTTGGCGCATGTACACCCGCAAACACTGCGCGAATACGACCGCGCTGGCCTCGTGCAACCCATGCGCACACCAGGAGGAGCACGCCGGTACAGCATTTCCGACATTGATAGGCTCAACCAAGCACAAAAGCTTTCGCAACAAGCCATTGGAATTGCTGGAATTGCGCTGATCCTCGATTTGAGAGAAGAAAATAGAGAGTTGCGTCGCGAACTGCGCAGGCTTAAGCGACCGCAAGGAGAGTCGGTGTTTGCTGCCGACTCTTCAGGGCGTGTGCGCGAATTCCGCGTCGACTTCCCTGCTCGCGGTGGCCGCGCGGGCTGGAGGCGTGCTCTGTATGGCGAGGTGTACCAGATTGAGTCGCGCCACGCCTTGCGCAAGCTCGCCCTCGAAACGCATCACCAGGAGATCCGCCAGATCGAAGCGCCACGTGACGACGCACAACGCTGATCCACAGCACTGATCCGCGGCACTGAGCCGCGGCGTTCAGCCACTCCGCTGTGCCGCAACGCCAGCCACCTCGCTGACGGCGCAACATGGCCGAGTAGCTGAACCCCCTCTCGCATAAACTAGGAGAGCATAGCGAGTACGGAGGGGTTATGAGCACTGGCGAGCATATTTCTGACGAGAAGAAGCCGGAAACTACTCAAACAACCGGCGAAAAACTAGCCAAAGAGCTCGCCCCCAACACGAAAGTGCACCTGCTGGTCTACGCTGACCGTTTCGCAGGCTCCGCTTCCGCAGTTGTTCCCACTCTTCGCGAGCGCTTCGATGGCGTGTACGAGTCGGTGCACATTATCCCGCAGCCGACTATGGGGCCGGATACGATTGGCCTTCCTGATAATCTGGGGGCATACGGCGATATCCCTGTGATGAAGGATATTAACCACCTGCCGAGCCCTATCGATACCTGGGATACCGTGACGAAAATGGCGCACGACATGCCCATGGTTTTCAACGTCAACTTCTCCCAGCTGTCCGTGCTTTCCAAGCAATTCCAAGACGTTCTGCGCAAGGGCAAGCACTCCGAATATTTCAGCATGTTCCAGCCGGTTTCTGACGTTTTCCCCAACGGCTTGAGCGTTGACGACTTGGAGAAAATTCACCGCTCGAGCCCTACGCAAGCTAACCTCGAGCCTTTTGCCCGCACACTGCCTTTTGTGCGATATGAGATTAACAATAAGCCCACTTATTTCTGGGCGAGCTTAGGCTCGCAAGGCATCGACTACGACGTGATGAGCGAAAAGGGTTGGAAATTCGTTCAGGACACTTTCGACCGCCTCGAACAGACGGGTGCGAAAGCCGTGTGCCTCATGCACTTTGGCTCGGCAGTGAAAAAGGCCGGAACCACGTGCTTCCTGCTGCCAGAAACCGTGCAGATTGTCGACACAATCACCCAAGAAGCGCATAAGCATGGTATGACGGTCGGCGTTTTAGAAAATGCGAGCGGCGAGCAGATCAAGCAGCTGGCCCAGCACGCCGACTGGGTGTATGACACTTTAACCCCACCGCTGTTGATGTATGCGCTGCTGTGTGGTGACGCTGCGCCTTTGGCGCAGTGGGTGTACCAGCGCCCCGAAAACTGTGTGCTGCTGCTCGGCGGGCAAAACGGAATGGAAATCTCGGACGTTATGAGCCGGGAAACTGAGGAAAAGCCTCTCCTTACGCGCAAGCAGATGAGGCGCATGGTCAGCCGCGTGCACAAGAATACGCATGGGGAGGCCGGTTCGGTGCATCAATGGTTGGGAACCGGCAGGATTAACAGCACGCTTTACTCTTCTCTGGGCTGCGATGACCAGCGGTATTTGGCGGCTATCGCCTTACAATTCTTCCTGCCCGGCATTCCGGAGCTGTACTATGTGGACGCGCTCATGGGCATGAACGACGTCGAGTTGATGAACCAGACCAGGCGTGAGCCGATGCTCAACCGTCATAGCTACTCGGCAATGGAACTCAACTATGCTCTGTTGCGCCCGGAGGTTCAGGCGCTCAACGCTTTGGCGCGTTTCCGCAACACTTTCCCGGCTTTCGACGGTTCGGCTCAGATTGGCTATGACGAAACCTATGGCGTGATATCGGTGTTGTGGCACGGTCACTCCTGCTCGGCGCGTTTGGATTTCGACGCGGGCTTGATTGCTGAGCGCGAGCTGGGTGACGACGCTTTGCAGGATATTTCCTGGCGTTCGATCGCGACCATCACGTGGACGGATTCGGCTGGTGAGCATAAGACGAATGATCTGCTTGCTCATCCACCGGTGTATGTGATTCCGGAGGAGGGCGAAGTTGGCTACTCCGATGCCAACTGGGATGGAGCACTGTAAAGATGTGCCTGTACAGATATGCCTGAGCATTGCTCATCGGTGGCGAATGTGACCAGCATGAGTAGCCCAAGATTGTCACTGCCCTAGTTCACCTGAGGCTCAATGTATTGACGCAGTTAGCCTGCGCAGCTTTTCGTTGAGAATCAGGAAATTAGTGTGTGAGCCTTGGAAGGGGATGACTTCGCTCAGCTCCTTCCAACTCACCCAGGTCGATTGCACGTGCTCGTCGGCGTCAAAATGGCGGCCCTCCACGTGGAACTTTTTCAGGTGCAGGGTCAAAAGCGTTACCTGTTCGTCGCTCATCCCTGACGAAGGGTAGAAAGTGCCGAGAACATCCACGTCGACATTCTCGGACGTTTCCACAGCATGCTGGAGCTTTTCGGCAGCAAAATCAGGGTCGCTGGCAAGGTGTGCGATCCCCTCCACAACAATTCCCGTTTCCTCGGCAAGCTCGCGGAAGGCCGACTGAAGGGGCGACTCTTGATTATCACGCAGGCCGGCAGGGAAGCCGAAGGAAAAACTGTTCGAACCCACGCGGTATTCTCGCTCCACCAAGTAAGCGTCACGTGAAACATCGTGGACAAGGAGAATCACCGCTGGACTGTGGTGAACAATCTGGCGGGGGATATCAATCGAAATATCAGCAGTAGTAGGCAATTGTACGGTGCGATCATCCACAGAAAAAATGGCACCGCGGTAGGTTTCCACACTCCTGGCAATCTGGGGCGTACCCAGCATGTTGACCACCGAGCCTGAACTTGCCTGCGTCTCATTTTCAGCGGCTTTTGTTGCTTGAAGGCGTTTTTCAATGCGTTCGAGAGCTGCCCCAGAGGGTTGAGAAACAGGTAAATTCAGCATCATGCTCCGTTTCATGTGAAACATAGGTGGATCAGTGTGCTTAATACCGGCAAGTACCGATCGGGAAAAATGACCATGCGAAACCGATCGGTACCTGCTGAAATGGCCTCCGGACCCCGGTTAGCCATGAAGCTTTCTCTCGCCAAAATGACCATGCGGCGGGAAGTAATCAGTATACCGCAGGGGTGTAACAGCGCAAGTAGAGTGAAAAATCACGCTGATAATCTTGAGAAATTCAAAAAGAAAAAGCCACTGGCAGATTACCAGTGGCTTAAGTAGCCAGCAGCTTTACTGCTAACTCAGAAGAGTGAGATCAGTCGACAACGCCGTAGAGACGGTCGCCAGCATCGCCCAAACCTGGGATGATGTAGCCGTGCTCATTGAGCTCGTCGTCAACGCCGCACACCACGACAGAGAAGTCGATATCCGGGCGAACTTCCTTCTCCAAACGCTCGAGGCCTGGCTTAGCAGCCAAGATGTCGATTGCAGTGATCTTGGAAGCGCCACGTTCGTGCAGGTAGTGGACAGCAGTGGCAAGAGAGCCGCCAGTAGCGAGCATTGGGTCGAGCAGGAAGCACTCGCGGCCAGTCAGGTCCTCTGGAAGGCGCTGTGCGTAAGTAATGATGTCGAGAGTTGCCTCGTTACGCTTCAAACCGAGGAATCCGACCTCTGCCATAGGAAGCAGGGCCATCATGCCATCGAGCATACCCAGGCCGGCACGAAGAATCGGCACGACCATAGGGCGAGGGCTTTCGTTGAGCTTCTTACCATGTGCCACACCAACAGGAGTAGCAACGGTCTTTTCCGTGGTGGAAAGGTTGCGAGTAGCCTCATAAGCTTCGAGGGTCACCAGCTCCTTGATGAGCTCACGGAATTCGGATGATGGAGTGTTCTTATCACGCAGCAAGGTCAACTTGTGGTCGACCAGCGGGTGATCCAATACTGTTAAATGCATGGTCATGCTTCCCACTATACGCGCGTATATTACCAGAGAGTGACATGTGTACGAGAAAATTTTGTAACAGCTTGTGCAAGCTCTGCTCGCGCTGAACGACACGCACGCACCTGAGAAAAAGCGAGTTGCCAGAAAGCTGAAGAAGCGCAATAACTGAAGGCTTTCAGGAGGGCAGGCTGAGGAGCGCACGGTATACCTCTGCCTTATCGATTAACTTATCGATAAACTAGAGGAATACATGACGCTCGCATTGCACTCTCGCACTGGATGATCGCACTGTGCCGCACTGCACTCTGCGTTCTCGAGCTGCGTCATCGAGCTGATAATCAAGAGCCAAATAAGCCAACACAAGCATCAAAGGAGATGTTATGGTAGCTCGCGATGAGAAAATGATCGATCGCGTCGTTTCCTCCCTCTCAACCATTCTTTACGGCGGAGATTACAACCCCGAGCAATGGCCAGAAGAAGTATGGCAAGAAGATATGAAACTCATGAAAGAGGCTCATATCAACGAAGTCACCCTCAACGTGTTCTCCTGGTCGCTACTGCAGCCGAGCGAAAGCGAATACGACTTCACTCTCCTTGACCGCATCGTCGACATTTGCAAAGCAAACGGCCTGCGCATCGTCATGGCAACAGGAACCGGAGCCCTGCCCGCTTGGATGTGCCTGCGCCATCCGGACGTCAACCGCATCGGCTACAACGGCGAAATCTATAGGCACAACGGACGCGAAAACTTCTGCGCCTCCAGCCCAACCTTCCGCAAATACGCAGGCTTGCTCGCCGCCAAGATTGCCGAACACTATGTTGAACGCGGAGACGCCGGAGCAAGCGACTCACCTATCGTCGCCTGGCACCTTTCCAACGAATACAGCGGCTTCTGCTGGTGCGATCGCTGCGCACAAGCCTTCCGCGAATGGCTCAAAGTCAAGTACCACAACAACATCGACGAAGTCAACGATGCGTGGAACGCCCATATGTGGAGCCACACCTATCACTCCTTCGACGAGATCTTCCCACCCAACACCCATGGCGACGGCATGGAAGGTGGCGCCTACTGGGCAGGCCACGCAGTGCTTGGTGGCTACTCACTGGATTACCGCCACTTCTACAACCAGCAAGTGCGCGAATGCATCCAACTCGAACGAGACGCCGTACGTACTTATGACAGATATGCTCCTATCACCACCAACATGATGGGAACATTCAACGATTACGACTACTACAAGCAAGGTGAGTTGCTCGACGTGATCAGCTGGGATTCCTACCCGGGCCTCGGCGAAGACGCTGCAGCCATCGACATGCGCCACGACCTGATGCGTGGAGTCGCTCACGGCGAACCATGGATGCTCATGGAACAAGCACCGAGCAACCAAAACTGGATGCCATACTGCTACGTCAAACGCCCAGGCCAGCTCGCCGAACTCTCCTGGCAAGCAGTAGCCCACGGCGCAAACACCGTGCAATACTTCCAAATTCGCCAAGCGCGCTCCGGCTGCGAAAAGTTCCACTCCGGCATCATCTCAGCCGATGGAACAAACAAAACTCGCCGCTTCCGCGAAGCGGCCCAGCTCGGTAAGCAACTCGAACAACTCTCTACACAAATCCTCGCTACAAAACCACGCCACGGCCAAGTCGCGCTTATCTTCGACTGGAACGCCTGGTGGGATATCCAATTCTCTGTTGGCCCGACCCAAGCCCTCGACTACGTCGCTGAATGCCAACGCTGGTATCGCGAACTTCATAGGCGCAACATCGCCGTCGACGTGGTCAGCCCTCTGGAAAACCTCCAAGATTATCAGGCTGTGCTCACCCCATGCCTGCAAAGCGTTGACAAAGCTGTTGTAGAAAACCTTCGCAACTACGTTTCTCACGGCGGACGTCTGCTCATGACGACGATGACAGCAGTAGCTGATGAGCATGATTCCCTCTACCAAGGCGAGCAGCCAGTACCATTGCGCGACCTCGCTGGCATCTGGGTTGAAGAAACAGATTCTCTCGCTCCTTCTACCCCTGTTGGTTTGGCTTTCACAGGCGAAGAGGCCCAAGCTCCTCAAGCTTCTCTAAGTACAAGCAAAGAAAGTGCGCCAGCAGCAGGCAAAGCGACAGATGGAAAATCTACAGATGGCGAAGATGCAGGCGGCAAAGCTACAGGCAACAAGGTTGCAGGCGGCGAGCAGCCTTATGGCACGACGCTCTTCGACATTCTTCACACCGATTCTGACACTGAGGTTCTGGCAACCTACACTGACCAGTTCTACGCGGGAACTCCAGCTCTGACGTTCCACGCGCTTGAGCAGGGCGGCAAGCTGGAGAATGGCGCTGCGGGTGTCATCTACTGTGCGACGATGCCAAATGAGCCTGCAATTGCTCGCATTGTGGATCGTCTCTTGGCTGGCCTTGCAGTAGAGCAAATGGTGACGCTGCCGATGTGTGAGAAGTGCCAATCTTGTGGTACTCCTTGCTCTCCAGATTGCCAGAAAGCTACATCGGCCATAGAAATTACTCGCCGCGTTGCTCGAGCGGACAAGTCTGGCGCTCGCGACCTGGTGTTCGTAATGAATACGGCTGAGCCTCCTGTGAGCTTTACCGCTCCTGTGTCGGGTAAGGACTTGCTGACTGGCAAGCTCGTCAAGCAAGGGGACACGCTGACGATGGCCGGTTTCGAAACTCTTATTCTGCAGCAGTAGTCAGGCAGTAAGGTGGCTGTGGAATAATATTCAGTAACAGTCAACTACGTTGAGGCTATAAGGGCGTTGGTATGAGCTTGAGCTCCCGGCGCCCTTTATTTTTCTGGGTTTCTGCGTTTGCGTACTGCCGCTAGGTCAATGATGAGAGGCCGGGTAGGGCGACGGGCCAGAATGGTGGGTATAGGCGAGATTGTGTGTCTCAGCTGCAGCTGTCAAGCGAATGGAGGAACAAGCGGATATAGGGAAGATGAAAACAGTGGAATGGAGCAGCAGAGAGGGAAAGACGGCCAGTTGCGCATATGAGCTAATTTATAACTCTATAAATTAGGCCTATAGGAACTTTTGTGGTGCTTTAGAATCCGTTTGAGGGGTTTAGTGGGGT